>Ga0102924_1005362_pt1 | contig 12475 bp, 10 predicted proteins | sample PaiPotPPM11metaG_FD_80116 | JGI IMG/M metagenome (GOLD analysis project Ga0102924, IMG submission 80116) | Iron sulfur acid spring bacterial and archeal communities from Banff, Canada, to study Microbial Dark Matter (Phase II) - Paint Pots PPM... ... | reverse complement strand
GCCCCGGTGTCGTGAGCCCCGGTGTCGTGAGCCCCGGTGTCGTGAGCCCCGGTGTCGTGAGCCCCGGTCCCGGCAGCCCCGGTCCCGGAAGCCTCGGTGTCGACGGCCCCGCTCGCGGGGGCCGCAGTCCCGGGGATCCCGGGGCCGGGGGCCCCGGCGCCTGGTGCTCCGGCCAGGGCTTCGGGGCCGCGCAGGTCGGTCGGCTCCCCGTCTCCGGAACGGGCCGGCGCGGGCCAGGACAGGACCAGCGCCGGGTCGGACCCCAGGATCCGCTGGTGCAGGTCCTGCAGGCCCGGTCCGGGTTCGACCCCGACCTGGTCGACCAGATGGCGCCGGACCTGCTGGTAGGCGCTCAGGGCCGAGCTCTGCTGCCCCGACCGGTACAGGGCGAGCATCAGCAGTTCGTGCAGGCGCTCGCGCAACGGCTCGTCCGTGACCAGTTGCTGGAGCTCGACGATGACCTCGCGGTGGCGGCCGAGGTTCAGGTCGGCCTCGATCCGGCCTTCCAGCACGTCGAGCCGCATCTCGGCCAGCGGCGGCACCTCGGCCAGGGTGAGCAGCTCGGAGGGCACATCGGCCAGCGGCAGCCCGCGCCACAGCGACAGCGCGGCGCCGAGCTGAGCCGAGGCCCTGGTCCAGCGGCCCAGCTGAACGGCACTGGTCCCGGCCGCCCGCAGCTGGCTGAACTGAGTCAGGTCCAGCTCGCCCGGGCCGACCTCGATCAGGTACCCGCCCGACCGGTGCCGGATCCGTTCGTACCCGGCCGGCCCCAGCGCCTGGCGCAGCCGCTTGACGTAGTTCTGCATGGTCACCCGCGCGGTGGTCGGCGGCTTGCCGTCCCAGACGTATTCGGCGAGGTCATCGACGGCTACCACTTGGTTGGCGCGCAGCAGCAGGGCGGCCAGGAGCACCCGCTGCTTGCCCGCCGAGATCCACACCGGCGTCTCGCGAGGCCGCACCACCAGCGGCCCCAGCACACCGAACTCCATCCCTGCCTCCGGCAGCGCACGACCATCCGGCAACACCAGGCGCCCTGCGCCTGTATGGCCGCCTTCACCTATATGTACGTCATCGCCCGCGGAATTACTTCACATCGCCGACCGGGAGCGTCGCGAGGGACCCCGGAGGCGGCCGGCGCATGGGGGCAGGGTAGCCGGGGCCACTATGCTGCGGGCACATGTCTCGCCTGCTGCTCGTGCACCATACGCCGTCCCCGGCGATGCAGGCGATGTTCGAGGCCGTGGCGGCGGGAGCGGGCAACGAGGATATCGAAGGCGTCGAGGTCATGGTCCGGCCCGCGCTGACCGCGGCCGCGGCCGACGCGCTGGCCGCCGACGGCTACCTGCTGGGCACCCCGGCGAACATCGGCTACATGTCCGGCGCGCTGAAGCACTTCTTCGACGGCATCTATTACCCGTGCCTGGAGGCGACCCAGCGCCGGCCGTACGCCCTGTACGTGCACGGCGCGAGCGATACCGAGGGCGCGGTCCGCGCCGTGGAGGCCATCGCGACCGGCCTGAAATGGCGCCGGGCGCGACCGCCGGTGTGCGTGACCGGCCCGCCGGGGCGCGCTGACCTGGACGCCTGCTGGGAGCTGGGCGCGACGGTGGCGGCGGAGCTCATGTGAGCGGGCAGGCGAGCCCGGCGTGATCGTCACGGTCACGCTCAACCCGGCGCTGCACGTCGGCTACGAGACCGGCCGGGTCCGGCTCGGCGGGGCGAACCAGGTGCGCAGCGTCAGCTACCGGGCCGGGGGGCGAGGCCTGGCGGTGGCGCGGGTGCTGCACACGTTCGGCCATGACGTGGTGGCGGCCGGGCTGGCGGGCGGCGCGTCCGGCGAGATGATCCGGGCCGAACTGGCCCGGGCCGGGGTGGCGACGCAGTTCACCTGGATCGGCGGGGAGTCGCGGCGGGTCGTCGAGGCGGCCGGGGGCCCGGGCGAGGCCAGCACGATGTTCTACGAGCCCGCGCCGTACATCACCACCGAGGAGCTCGGCCGGCTGGCCGCCGACTACCGCGCGCTGATGTCCGAGGCCACCGCGGCCGTGCTCTGCGGCAGCCTGCCGGCCGGGTTGCCGGCCGAGACCTATGCCTCGCTGGCCACCTATGCGGAAGAGGCCGGCGTCCCGGTCGTGCTCGACGCGGGCGGCACCGCCCTGTGGCACGGCGTGCGCCGGCGCCCGGCCCTGGTCATCCCGGAGCCGGGGGCCGCCGACCCGGCCGAGCTGATCACGAACGGCGCCGGAGCGGTGGCCGTCCTGGCCGGCGGCACGGTCAGCGCGGTCACGGCCGAAGGGCGGTGGAGCGCCAGGCTGGACGGCCAGCAGTGCGCGGCCCGGTCCGAGGCCAAGGAGTCCGAGGCCAAGGGGGCCGAGGCGGCAAGGGCCGAGGCGGCGAGGGCCGGGGCCGCGGGGGAGGCAGCCGCGCGCGAAGCGCTGGCCGCGGGCTTCGTGCCGGGTATCGCGCTGAGCTGGTCGTGGCCGGACACCCTGGCGCACGCGGTGGCGCTGGCCGCGTCGTCGCGGCCGGCCGGGGACGTGGACCTCGAGGCCTACGAGCGGCTGCTGCCGCAGGTCGTCGTGACCGCGCCGGGCGGTTAACGCGCGGCAGATCCGGCCGATCGCAGGGTGACCGCATTTAGCCGCAATCGTTCATGCTTCTCGGCATTGTCCTTCTGGTCGCCGGGATTACGCTGACCGTAGGCCGGGCGGGGCCGGCCCTGAGGGAGGTTGACCGGTGGCACTTGGATTCTGGGGCCGCGCGCAGCAGAACCCGGACTGGATCGCCGCGATCGAGGCGGACGGCACGCAGCACCGGGCGGCGGACCTGCTGGCCCGGGTCAACCAGATCACCCACGGGCTGCGGGCGCTCGGCCTGCAGCCGGGCGACGGCATCGCCTCGGTGCTGCCGAACGGGGTCGCCCCCCTGGAGGTCTACCTGGCCGCGCTGCAGGCCGGCTGGTACCTCACGCCGGTCAACTGGCACTTCACCGCGCCGGAGATCGCCTACATCCTGCGCGACTGCGAGGCCAAGGCGGTGTTCGCGGACGAGCGGTTCGCCGCGGTCGGCGCGGCCGCCGCCGACGAGGCGGGCCTCCCGGCGGGCGCGCGGTTCGGCTACGGGGACGTGCCCGGGTTCGCGCCGGTGGCCGCGCTGCGTGAGGGACAGCCCGAATCTATGCCCGCGGAACGAACTGCCGGCGCCACCATGCACTACACGTCGGGCACCACCGGGCGGCCGAAGGGCGTGCGCCGCGGGCTGTCCGGCCTGGACCCCGACGAGGCGGCGGAACTGGGCTCGCTGCTGCTGACGTTCTTCGGGATCACCGCCGGGCCGCCCAACGCGCACCTGGTCAGCTCGCCGAACTACCACACTGCGGTCACCGTGTTCGGCGGCAACGCGCTGCACATGGGGCACACCCTGGTGTGCATGGACACTTGGGACGCCGAGCAGGCGCTGGCGCTGGTCGACCGGTACCGGGTGACCAACACCCACATGGTGCCGACGCACTTCAAGCGGATGCTCTCGCTGCCCGACGCGACGCGCGGCCGGTACGACGTCTCGTCGATGAAATGGCTGATCCACGCGGCCGCCCCGTGCCCGGTCGGGATCAAGCGGGCCATGCTGGACTGGTGGGGGCCGTGCGTCTACGAGTACTACGCGGCCACGGAGGGCGGCGGGACGATCGTCACCCCGCAGGACTGGCTGGCCCGGCCCGGCACGGTCGGCACCCCGTGGCCGATCAGCGAGGTCATGATCGCCGCCGACGACGGCACCGAGTGCCCGCCCGGCCAGCCCGGCACGGTCTACATGAAGATGGGGATCGCCGACTTCGCCTACAAGGATGATCCGGAAAAGACCGCTGCGGGCCGGCTACGCGAGTTCTTCACCGTCGGCGACATCGGCTACCTCGACGGTGACGGCTACCTGTTCCTGTGCGACCGGAAGTCCGACATGATCATCTCCGGCGGGGCCAACATCTACCCAGCGGAGATCGAGGCCGAGATCATCATGCAGCCCAAGGTGGCCGACGTGGCGGTGTTCGGCATCCCGGACGAGGACTGGGGCGAGCAGATCAAGGCCGTGGTGCAGCCCGCCGAAGGCGTCGCGCCCTCCGACGAGCTGGCCGCGGAGATCCTGGCCTCGCTGGACGGCCGGCTGGCCCGGATGAAGTGGCCCAAGACCATCGACTTCGTCGCCGAGCTGCCCCGCGACCCCAGCGGCAAGCTCCTGAAGCGCAAGCTCCGCGCCCCCTACTGGGAAGGCCGCAGCACCGCTATATAGCGCGCCGCGCCGGCGCGGCCGTGCGCGTTGCTGCGCGTCAGGCGGCGGAGGGATCGGCGCCGGCGGCGCGGGCCAGCACGTCGATCAGGCGGGCGGTGGCCGGCGGGTCGGGCGGCTCGCCGTAGGTCATCGCGAACACGTGCCGGCGCGACCCGGGCAGGCCGGCGGAGCGGATGCCGGGGTGGCGCGCCGCGCGCAGGCACAGCCCGGGCAGCGTGGTCACCCCCAGGCCCGCGGCCACCAGCGCCTGCACGGCCACGTAGTCGTCGGTGGTGAACGAGATCTTGGGGGTGAACCCGGCCAGCGCGCACTGCCGGACCAGGTAGCCGCGGCAGCGTTCGCAGCCGGCGATCCACCGGCGCTGGGCGTAGTCGGCCAGGTCGGGCGCGGGCGCCGGCGCGGCGGGCTCAGCCTCCGGGTCGGCCGCCTGGGTGACCAGGTGGACCGGCTCGTCGAGCAGCAGCCGGCCGCGCGCGCCGTCCTCCTCCCCGCCCGGCGGGGCCGGGTCGGCGTCCTGCTGGTAGTGCCGGAACACCAGGGCCACATCCACGTAGCCGGCCCGCAGCATGCGCAGCGCCTCCGGCGGCTCGGCCTCGGCCAGCATGAGGTCCATGCCCGGGCTCTCCGCCTCGAGCCGGGCCGCGGCGGCGGGCACGATCGTGGCCAGAGCCGAGGGGAACGCCGCCAGGCGCACCCGGCCCTGACGCAGCCCGACGTGCGCCGCGAGCTCGTTCTCGGCCGCGTCCAGCCGGCCGATGATCTCCTCGGCCCGCTCGGCCAGCAGCCGCCCGGCGTCGGTCAGCCGGACGCCCCGGCCCGCCCGCTGCAGCAGCCGGGCCCCGGTCTCGGCCTCCAGGCGGGCGATGTGATGGCTGATCGAGGGCTGGGCGTAGTTCAGCGCGCGCGCCGCCGCGGTCACCGAACCGTACCGGGCCACCGCGACCAGCACGCGGAGCCTGGTCACGTCCAGCATGCAGCGAGTATAGATCGCCTCGATTAATCGATGCATTGAACCCGGGCGGGTTTATCTGAGCAGCTAGCGGCGGTCGACGACGGCCGGCCGACGGCCCGGCCACCCGCTCAGCCCCGGTCGGTGAGCGCGGACTCGTAGGCGAAGATGACCGCGTGCACCCGGTCGCGCAGCTCCAGTTTCCGGAGCACGCTGGCGACGTGGGTCTTGACCGTGTGCTCGCTGATGTGGAGTTCGGCGGCGATCTCGGCGTTGGACAGGCCGCGCGCGACCAGGCTGAGCACCTCGCGCTCGCGTTCGGTCAGCAGCTCAAGGTGGGCGGCCGCCTGGCGCGCCTCGGCCTTGCGCCCCCGGGCGAACAGGCCGATCAGCCGGCGCGTCACCGACGGGGCCAGCAGCGCGTCGCCGGCCGCGACCGAGCGGATGCCGGTGATCAGGTCCTCCGGCCGCGCGTCCTTGAGCAGGAACCCGCTCGCCCCCGCGGCCAGCGCGTCGAAGACGTACTCGTCCTGGTCGTACGTGGTGAGCACGAGCACCCGGGGGGAGTCGTCGTCGCGGGCGATGCGTTCGGTAGCCGCGATCCCGTCGGTGCCGGGCATCCGCACGTCCATCAGGACCACGTCCGGGCGGAGCCGGGCGGCCGCGCTCACCGCCCCGGCGCCGTCGCCCGCCTCGCCGACCACCTCGATGTCCGGCTGGGTGCCGAGCAGCGTGCGCACCCCGGCCCGCACCAGCGGCTGGTCATCGCAGATCAGCACCCGGACCGTCATGGCGTTACCGGCCGTCGCCGCGCGCTGGCCGGCGGGCTGATCGGCGCGCTGGCCTCGACGTCGCCGGGCAGCCAGTCGCCGGCGACGGCGCGGACGGGGAGCGTGGCGCTGAGGACGAACCCCCCGCCGGGCCGGGGCCCGGCCTCGAGGTGGCCGCCGTAGCGGGCGATCCGTTCGCGCAGGCCGATCAGCCCGTGCCCCCCGGGCGCGCCGCCTTCGGAGCGGGGCGGGCCGGGAGTGGCCCGGGCCGGGCCGTGGTCGGTGATCGTGACCTCCAGGGCGGTGGCCGTGCGGTCGAAGCCGAGTTCGGCGGTGCGCGCGGTGGAGTGGCGGGCGATGTTGGTGAGGCCTTCCTGGACGATGCGGTAGGCGGTCAGGTCGAGGCTGGCGGGCAGGCGGCCGGGGTCACCGCGGGCGGTGACGGTCAGGCCGGCCAGGTTCATCTGGGTGGTGAGGTCGGGCAGGCGGGCCAGGCCGGGCAGAGGGGCGGCGCCGTCGGGGGTGGAGCGGATGACGCCCAGGGCCTGGCGGATCTCGGTCATGGCCTGGCGGCTCGCGGTTTCGATGCCGCGGAGCAGTTCGGGGCTGGGGGGCTGGCCGGATTCGGCGAGCAGGCGGGCGGTGCCGGCTTGCAGGGTGACGACGCTGATGTGGTGGGCGGTGATGTCGTGTAGTTCGCGGGCGATGCGGGCGCGTTCTTCGGCGGCTACGGCCCGGTCGTGCTCGGCCTTTTCCGCCTCGGCCGCGGCCTGGCGGACCTGCGCCGAATCCCGCCGGGCCTGCGCCGTCCCGGCCAGGGCCCAGGCCGTGATCAGCGCGCCCGCCGCGACTAGGGCGTCGAGGTACGGCGTGGAGGGTCCGAGGACCGGCGGCACCAGCAGGCCCCGGGCCCGGCCGATCGCGTGGGCCGGCAGGCCCGGCAGGGACAGCCGGGCCAGGCTCCACAGCATCGGGGGAATCACCATGATCAGCGAGCAGGCGAGCGCGAGACGGCGCCGGGCCCGGGCCGTGGACGCCACCGTGTACAGCGCGACCAGCGGCGCGGGAAGCACCACGAACGGCGACCCGAGGAACCCCGGCAGGAGCCCGGGCGACCCGACGTGCGGGTCAAGCTGGCCGATGGTCGCGAGCAGGAACCCCCCGCACGCGGTGCTGATCACCCACACCTGGGACGGCCGCCGTCGCCGCCAGGCCACCGACAGCGTCATCACGGCCCCGACCGCGGCCCACAGGACGTGCGCTGCGGCGGACCCGCCCGCCGCAGCGAAGCCGCCGCCCGCGGCCGAGGGCTCGAACACCGCCAGCAGGGCCGCCGCCAGCAGGCAGTCGGCGAACGGCAGCGGGAATGACCACTCCGCACGATCCCCGGACCGCTGCGAGCGAGCGACCATATCGAGAGCGTACGCGGCCGGGCTGGCCCCGGCGTCGCCCGCGAGGACGAGGCCGCATCACTCGCCGGAATGAGGCGCGGGCCACGGCGTCATCGCCGTAGCTAGCGCAGAACCGTTCCCCGGGCCGATGTCCCCCCCGGCGTCCCCCTCCTAGGCTGCCGTCATGGGGAATGCGGTCACATCGGCTCCGCCAAAGCCATCGGCGCCGCGCGCCGTTCCGGGCGGACCTGCCCCGTGGCCGTCGGAACGCCGCTGGCCAGGCTCGCGCTGGGCGGCGATCTGGTACGCGGTGTTCGCGTGCTACGCCGGGGGCGTCGCGCTGTTCAGCGGGCCGGGTGAAGATCGCTGGTGGGGTATCTGGGCGGTGGGCGGCTACGCCGTCGCCGCGGCCCTGGCCGCCCGCTGGCCCACGCGGCGCGGCCGGCTGGCCGCGCTGGCCGCCAGCCTGGCCGGCGCGCTGGCCGCGCCCGTGGCCTGGCTGGTAACCCAGGCGGCCGCCACGCCCGACGTCAAGGTCGTCACTCGCTCGGGCGCGTTGCTGCTGCATCACGGTGCCCCGTACCTGGCCCCGGCCCAGCTCGCGCACGGCGGCGTGCTGGCCTACAACCCGTACCTGCCGGTGATGTCCGTCTTCGGGTTGCCCCGGGCGCTGGGCCTGCCCGGCCTGGCGGGCGACCCCCGGCCCTGGCTCGCCGCGGCGACGTTCGCGGTGTTCGCCGCCGCGTTCTGGGCCGTCGCGCCCGCCCGCGGTGCGCTGGGTACCCCGCTGCGCCGCGCGGCGTTCGCGACCGCGTCCCCGCTGGTGGCGTTCCCGCTGGCGCTGGGCATCACCGACCCGCCGGTGCTCGCCCTGACCTGCCTGGCCCTGGCCCTGCTCGTGCGCGCCGCGGCCTCGCCGGGCCGCGGCGGCGTGGCCCGGCCGGCCGGGCTCGCCGCGGCCGTCGTCGGCGTGGCCTGCGCGATGAAGTACACGGCCTGGCCGGCCCTGGCCGTGCTCGCCGTCATGATCGCGGCCCGCGACGGCGCCCGCGCCGCGGCCCGGTTCGCCGCCTTGGCCACGGGGGTCACGGTCGCGTTGTCCGCGGTGCTCGCGCCCGCGTCGCTGGGCTCGCCCGCGGCGCTGGTCCAGAACACGATCCTGTTCCCGCTCGGCCTGACCGGCGCGCGCACGCCGGCCCAGAGCCCGCTGCCCGGTCACCTGCTCTCGACCCTCGGCCCGGCGGGCCGCGTCGCCGCGATCAGCCTGCTGATCATCGCCGGCCTGGCCATCGCGGCGTCGCTGGTGTTCCGTCCGCCCGCCGATCCTCGGGCGGCCGCGGTCCGGCTGGCCCTCGGCCTCGCGCTGATGTTCGCGCTGTCTCCCGCGACCCGCTTCGGCTACTTCGCCTACCCGCTCGGCCTGTGCGGCTGGATCGCGCTGTCCGGCCGCCCTGACCCTGATTGCGTCGCTGATTCCGTGGCCGATCCCGGTCGCTAATACGCTCAGGCGCATGGACGACCAGACGTGATCAGGTTCGGATCCGCGGCCAAGCGAGGCTGACCGGGGCGGGGCCGGGCTTCACCGGGACTGCGCCGGGCCGGTCCCGCCCAGTTCGGTGCCGAGGGCGTCGAGCCACTGCCCGGTGCCCTGTTCCCGCCAGGCCGGATCCTCGTGGCCATCGAGGTAGGTGCCCTGCTCGGTGAGGACCAGCCGGGTGCCGGCGTCGGCGGATTCGAACTCCACCGTGGTCAGCGAGACCGTGGCCAGCGTTCCGTCGGCCGACAGCGCCGAGGTGTAGACGATCCGCTCGCCCGGGACGATGTCCCGGTACAGCGCCTCGACGGTCAGCGGCGGGCCGCCCGGATGGCGGGCCCGGATCGCTTCCCGGCCGCCGACTCGGAAGTCGAGCTCATGCTCGGCGCCGGGACCGGCGAACCAGCGGGCCTTGGCCTGCGGGTCGGCCCAGGCGGCGAACACCTTCTCGGGCGGGACCCGATAGTGGCGCTCGAGGCTGAACGTGCCGTGCAGGACTGATCGGGTGGTCATCACGGGCTCCTTCATCCGGGATCTTCGGTCAGGTAGTCGCCGAGGCGGTCGAGGCGGCGCTCCCAGGTCGAGCGCTGGCCGGCGATCCAGTCCTCGGCCGTGCGCAGCGCGGCCGGGTCGATCTGGCAGGTGCGCACCCGGCCGGCCTTCTGCGAGCGGACCAGCCCCGCGGCCTCGAGCACCTGCAGGTGCTGCATAACCGCGGGCAAGGACATCGCGAGCGGCCGGGCGAGCTCCTTGACGGAGGCCGGCCCCCGGACCAGGCGCTCCACCATGCCGCGGCGGGTCTCGTCGGCCAGCGCCTGGAACACCTTGTCCAGCGATCCACTATGGTTAGGCACATGCTTAACTATAGGGTTGCCGAGGCCAGATAGTCAAGCAATTAGTTAACTATCCGGCTAGCTGTCCGCCTGATCGCGTCCGGAGAGCAGGGGAGTCTGCGGGTCGTGGCCGGGAGCCCCGGGGCGGGCGGCCTGGCGGCGCCGCCAGGCGATGCCGGACAGGGCCTCGAGCACGACCCGGTTGGCCAGGAACGCGGTGACCTCGGCGTGGTCGTACGGCGGCGCGACCTCGACCACGTCGATCCCGGCCACGGGCAGTTCCATGGCGATGCGCCGGACCGCGTCGAGCAGCTGGCGGCTGGTCAGCCCGCCGGGCTCGGGCGTGCCGGTGCCGGGGGCCAGGCCGGGATCGACCACGTCGACGTCCACGGACAGGAACACCGCGTCGCAGTCGTCGGTGGCGATCTCGAACGCTTCGGTCAGGCACTCGTCCAGGCCGCGCGACACCACCTCGGTCATCTCGTAGCTGCGCATGTTCTGCTCGGCCATCCAGGCGAGCGTGGGCGGCTCGGGCCAGTAACCGCGCAAGCCGACCTGGAGGAACCGGTCGCCGCGCACCGCGCCGGACTCGATCAGCCGGCGCATCGGCGTGCCGTGCCCGTACAGCGAGCCCCACTGGGTGTCACCGGTGTCGGCGTGCGCGTCGAAGTGGATCATCGACACGCGGCCCCAGCCGACGTGGCGGGCCACGCCGGTCGCGTCGGGGAACGTGACCGTGTGGTCGCCGCCGAGAATGACCGGCAGCGCGCCGCCCTGGCAGGCCTGGAGCACGGCCTCCTCCAGGCGGCGCAGGGACGGCTCGGTGTCGCCCGACGGCATCAGCACGTCGCCCGCGTCGGCCACGCGCAGCTCGGCCAGCGGGTCGACGCGCAGGGCCAGGTGCGGCCGGGAGCCGTCGTGCGGCAGGTAGTCGGTGAACCGGATGGCTTGCGGGCCGAACCTGGCCCCCGGCCGGTGCGACGTCCCGCCGTCGAACGGGGCCCCGATGATCATGATGTCCGTGCCCGCCCAGCCGGCTGGATCAGCGAGATCGGCCGGGGGCACGCCCAGGAACGTCGCGTCCGGGCCGTACATCCCACCCAGTCGAGCCATGTTCATCCTCCCAAGATCGAGAGTAACGTCTGATCATGCCACGCAGGGCGGTCCGCCGGTCGACGCCGCGATCGGCAGATGGGCCGCCCGTCCCCGGCCCCCAGTTCGGCGGTCCCAGGTTCGGCGGCAAGGCCACGGTCGTCCCGCTGGCCGCGCTCGCCGCCACCACGATGCTGGCCCAGGGGGATCAGTCCTCGCTCGCGCAGGCGGTCAGCGGCATCCAGCATCAGTTCGGCGCGTCGGACCAGCTCCTGGGCCTGATCCCGTTCGGCATGGCGGTGTGCGGCGGGATCGGCGGGATCCCGATGGGGGTGCTCAGCGACCGGGGCCGGCGGACCTGGCTGCTGGCCGCCGTGTGCGCGATCTGGGCCGCCGCCATGGGCCTGGGGGCGCTGGCCATCGGCATCGGGGTGCTGTTCGCCGCGCGGATGGTGGCCGGCGCGGCGGACGGGACGCCGCCGGTGGCGATCAGCCTGCTGTCCGACTACTTCCCGGTCCGCAGGCGTTCCGAGGCCATGGGCATCTATCAGGCCGGGTCGATCGCCGGGGCGTTCATCGGCCTGGTCGGCGGCGGGATCGCCGTGCAGCTCGGCGGGTGGCGCTGGGCGTTCTTGATCTGGGTCCCGGTGGGCCTGCTCGTCGCGGGCTGGTACCTGTTCCTGCCCGAGCCGGCCCGCGGCCGCCAGGACGCGGCGTTCGAATGCACGGTCGGCGGGGCGGGGGCGACCGGTGCCGCGGGCGTACCGGGCGTGGCGGAAGTGACCGGCGGGGCCGAGGCGGGCGAGGTGACCGGCGGGGCGGCGGCCGGGGCCGTGGGCGCGACCGGCGGGCTCGAGGGGCCCGACGCGGCCGCCCTGGCCGCCCGCGGGCTGATCTCGCTGCCCGAGCCGCGCCGGACGGCGCCGGACAAGGTCGACGGCCAGGTCGGGGCGCTGCGCGAGCTGCTGCGGATACCGACGATGTGGTTCGGCACCATGTTCTTCACGGTGTCGCAGCTCCTGCTCAACGGCATATCGTTCTGGGGCGTTGAATACTTCGAGCGCGTGCACCACCTGGGCCCGGCCGCGGCCGGGGGCCTGGCCGCCGTCCTCGGGGGCGGCTCCGCGGTCGGCATCCTGTCCGGGGGCATGCTGGCCGACCGGAGGCTGCGGCGGGGCCACGTCAACGCCCGGGTGCACGTGGCCGCCTACGCCGCGATCGGCGCGACACTGATCCTGGCCCCGGCGTTCGCGAGCACGAACCTGCTGGTCAGCGCGCCGTTGCTGTTCGCGGGCGGGATCTTGCTGACCATGCCCATCGCCCCGGCCGAGGCGCTGTGCACGGACGTGGTGCTGCCGCAGCTCAGGGGCCGGGGCGTGATGGTCCGGCAGGTGGTCCGCACGGCGTCGTGGGCCGGCCCCTACCTGATCGGCGTGATCTCCGACCTCATCGCCCCGAACACCGCGTCCGGGCTGCGCTGGGCGATCGTGGCGGCCTGCCCGCTCTACGCCCTCGGGGGCCTGATCATGCTGGGTGGTGCGCGCTACTACCCGCGGGACATCGCCTACGTGATCGCGCACGCCCGCCGCCCGACCGCGGCCGCCGCGCGCCCGGTCCCCGGG
>Ga0102924_1005360_pt1 | contig 12478 bp, 11 predicted proteins | sample PaiPotPPM11metaG_FD_80116 | JGI IMG/M metagenome (GOLD analysis project Ga0102924, IMG submission 80116) | Iron sulfur acid spring bacterial and archeal communities from Banff, Canada, to study Microbial Dark Matter (Phase II) - Paint Pots PPM... ... | reverse complement strand
TGACGAAGACGCGCTGGCGGGAGAAGCCTCCGAACTGGCCCAGGTATGGAGCGGCTGGAAAAAAGCTGGCATGCTGACGATGCCCGCCTCCCGCCACAGCTTCACGCACCTCAACGAAGCGCGAGAGGTGAGGAGGAAGCTGGGGGCGTGATGGCTAACGCCGGTAGCGTGCCTGCTCGCGAATTGCCTGCAAATTGAGCAATTCCGCCACCTCGTAAACCGTCGGAGTGCTATTCGCCACCGGACGCAGACGGATCAGTGACGGGAAATGGCCGCTGCGGCCATGCAGTTCGGCCAGCAGCACAAACGCGGCTGGCGCGAACCCCGGCGGGTTGATTAACAGTGGCCGCGTTTGCCACTCCTCTGATGACAGCCCGACGCCATCAACGATGGCGGTAATCTGCTCGGCCAGTGGCTCGGCCTGGTTGATCTGCACCGGTATAGTGCGAACTTCCTCTATAGAGATATGAGCGAGCGCCTCGATCTGCGCTCGCTGAGAAGAGGTGAGAGGGTGGGCGAAATTCAGGATGAGCATGTTATATCCTTTTCTGTGTGGGTTTGATGATCTGCTCTTCTAACTTTTTCCCAACATTTGGCAGACTATCTTTAGAGATGATGAAGATGCCTGAACTCTTTGCGCGTGATTCTGCGTCGGGGTTAGTAGGTAAACTAGTAACTAGTATCTTGGTGACAAACCCTCTTCCAAGTGCAGCGGCGATAGATTCCATCGTCTGAAGAGTCTTTGCTTGAAATGAGTCTTCACCGGTCTTGCATTCAACAATGAATAGTTGAGCTTTGTATATCATAGCTAGATCAAGCTGGTTTTTTCTACCATATCTATCTCTAAATTTTTTGCCCCATTCATAATCATGAAAGACGCCTAACTTTCTTACTTCATCCCATACATATACTTCGAGCCATGTTCCATCGAGAAACTTGTATTGCGGTTCGGAAAGGACAAAGTTACATTTATTGCTCTCTTTATGCCAATTGCCTAATATTCCTACTTGCTGTGCTTTATCTAATACTAAGTATGCTTCATCTGATAAATCCTCCAATGTATAGAATTGCTCCGTAGATCTATCAAATTGACGGTGTTCTTCCTTGTTGATGTTTCGTATATTTCTCAAGACTTCTTTCAGATGCAACGCATACTGCGGGCTTGTCCCCAAATATCGAGCGAAAGGTAACCAAGTAACTTCATGAATCGTGCGATAACTTTCGAGGTCTCCATCTTCTAGAGAACAGTAGCAAGCAGTTATGTATTCTTTTATCTTAGTGTTAAATATCCCTTCATCTCGCCCTTCACCTATTAAGGACACAATTTTAGTGTAAGCCGTATCGAGATACCAACACCGAATTGGATTATCCGTGATATGTTCTTTTGCTACTTCGTATGCCCCAATGCTCATAATTTTTGTTGCGCCAGTAATATTAAATGTCCAATCTGCATGGGGATAAGTCTTTAGAGCAGTTTTACATGCCTGTTTAACTCGTTCTAAGGAAAATGGATCTACAATCTGAGATGTATCCAAAACATATTGAGGTTTGCTTCCCTTCAGAAGAGCTTGGACAGATTGTTCTAGAGCAGGTATCTCCTCTAGTGCATCTAGAGAGACGATAGCAACAATAATATCGGGTTTTTCATGAATGATGGTAAGCATATTAGGCATGGGGCGCCCACCCACAAGTATTAGCAATGCTTTCTTTTTCTCCATCGCCCCCTCGCTTTCTGCAACCGTTGAATGACTAATGAACTGGTACTTCACTTTTTGGCAAGATATCCCAGGATAACTCTATACAATGGTAGGCTTGATACTCTTTGCTCGATACCGGCCTGACGCACTCTATCGACGATTGCTTTGGCAAGCAGCGCTTGCGCTCCAGGAAATTTCAAATCCCTCAATCGTCGGACGTATTTCTGCTCAATTTGTCTCCAGAGGTTCTGATCGGGCAATGTAGCAATCTCGTCCGCGAGATTTTTGGCTACCTGGATTTCGGGATTATCGAGATCAATACGTTCTTCCTCGGCTGGCGTGCTTACGAGTTTCATAACGCCATATCCCGCGCTTGTCTTTCCGCCAATGCCATATTTCTCCAGAGCCGTTTGTAGCCACTCAGCAGCTTGTGCAGTATCTTTGACGTGCCGATCTTCTTTCGGATTGCGTGGTGCTAATGCAAAGACAAAAGTGGTATCAGTGACGGTCAAGAATGTGATAGGTCTGGGATCTTGATCATTCGTAGGCGGCTTGCTTCCTCCATAATAGTCTGGATAGTGCGGATTCATGATGTCCAGAGCGAAAGTTGCTTGTCCATCTATTGGCATGGCATCGAAGAAGATAACAGTTCCTGCCTTTTCCTGTGTGCCAAATATCTGCTTGACAACTTCATGGTCCTTGTCAATATCCGTGCTTGGATATATTTCACCTGCTGCATATGCTCGCGTCAAACCCTTTAACGCGCTGCCGGGGATAAATGGAGTACCGTACAGATGATGCAAGGTGATATCAGTTTCCAGCACTGTTTCGCCGCCTAAACCGACTATCATCCGCCAATCCGCCGCTGCATAAAATATTTTCATACCCTCTATAGCAGCAACCATATGATACCAGCGATCATAAGCCGCTTTCGCCAGATTACTATCAACGCGACGATTTGGCTCCAATTTTCTGAGCCAGCTACTTTTCCCCTGGCTGTTTCCGATGACTTCGATTGGCGGGTATTTATCCAGGAGCAATCCCAGGTTTTTACATTGTCCAACGTAGTCATTGAGTATTGACGCTGTCGTGGTCGGAAGATAATATCTATCGCTCATTGTTCTTCTCCCGGCTCTGGCTCTTTCATCTCAGCTTCGGCGAAGCGGCGTAGCCACGCGCCAAAAGCCATCACTTCTGTCGTTGCCCTGCGGTAGTCCGAGCTGCTTGTCTCACTATCTGTCACCCAGCGTAGCAAGCCATCATGGCCGTGGGTCATGATAGCAATGTTGGGAGCCTTAAAATGATCTGGGTCTTGCATCCACTTCGTGAGATGTGCAAGCAAAAGGTAATGTTCATTTTTACTGTCAGATTTACCTTTCGCTTTCAAAAAGCCGAGCGTTTGTCCCAGTCCGTTGATTTGTATCATCGCGTTCATACCGCGTGCTAGGGCGCGATACTTCTTTTCAAGACTTTTATCACTACTTTTGTCTGAATCCTTAATCTCTTGGATGTTTTCCCAGGCTTGCCTGCCGCGCCTTTGCTCGATTGTCTGCGCCATAACTTTCTCCTTATGCCCATATACAATCCTGTTGGTTTAACTTCCCCACCGAATTCGTACTATGCCTCGACCAACTGTTTCATCGCCGCCGAGTTGCAAGTAACTTCCTTTGCCTGTACCAAGAGGCTCAACCGCCGCTAGAACTTCATCTCCTCTCATGTTTGACCCATTGTTTCGTGCGTTGGTTGCGTATATTGGAACATACAGGAGAGTATCCGTCGGCAAGTGTTCTTCTGTCCACAGCGCCCCTTTAGCAACCGTTTTTTTCTCACGGTCAATCCGTACCCTCGTAATGATCTCGGTGGCGTAGAGGACAAAATCGCGGAAGTTATCGTTCGGCAGAATCACAAGGGAGCTTTTGATCTTATTTGCCCAGTAATTCCCTGCTCCCAGATCTGGCAGAGCATATGAGGCAAGCCACTCCGCGATGGTATTGACGCTTGAATCTTGCTTTGCGTCGATGCTGAAATCCTCCAGTACAATCACATCATTGGCTTGTACATCACTTGGAGTCGTCACAAGAGCAGTAGCGCTGACCGATGTAGGAACATCCCAGGAAAGTATTTGCTCTTTGCTCCCTCGCTCAACGTCACGTTTGAAGCGACTGAGTACATCGTATGATGTTGTGTATGCGAAAACCCCGTTGAGCGAGCGCACAGGAAAGAGCAAAAGGCGCGCGTCACCAGCAATCAACGCGCCTGCGTGGTCGCTGGATTCGCCCGGTTTGTTTGATGGTCCGAAAATCGCGCTGATAAGTTGCTCTTGCCCCTTGAACTCATCTTCTGCCGTCGCTCGCAATTTCCCTTTGATCCCGCTGCCCTGGATCATCGGATACTGCGTGGTGCGTTCGCGCTGGATAGGTAGATCGATGCTGCTCAGGCCGGAGCCAGTTCCGGCGTGCAGCGGCGTTTCAACGTAGAGATAAAGCATCGTGGTTGCTGTGATCATTTGTTCGCTTCTCCTTTATTCCATTGTCCAATGTATGCAATGCCGTAGCCAATTTCTTGACCATGATCTGTTAAAGGTTGTCGTAAGGTGATTTCCTCGTTGAAAAAGTACACGCTGCCTGCTGGAACGCAGCGGTGCATCACTTTGTTTTCGCCATCGTTATACCGACCAGGATTGAGTTTCCAGCCTCCAATTGACTGATAGCGGGTGATTGACGCGGTGATTGGTTGATGCTCCGTCGGCCATACTTCGGGTTGCCATCCACGATCTAGTGAGGCCGGTGTTGCCAGGTAGAGCAAGTTGCCTTTTGTCTGGCGTTCAGGAGCAAATTCACCTGTATCGTTGGTGGTTGAATGGATTACTTCGAAGTATGCTGCCCGTCGTTCGCCACCCAATGTGATCCAACCGCTATTGGGCAGATGCAGTGTTTTTTGTATGCCTTGGTCGCTGGGAGGATTAAGGCCAATATCTACCACGAAACCATAGCTATATTTGCTATTGGGATCGTGATTCATACGAATCATCTGGACCTGGTACAGCATTCCCTCCTCGGTGGTTTTTGCTTTGTTATTCATGCCGATGCCCAGGCGCGATTCTTTTACGTAGATATCGCCGTCTTTGACGATGTGTTTAGGATCAATCTGATCCTGTGTTTGTAGTGCTATATGTAAATCCTGCTCTGTCAGCCAACCTTTCAATAATTCTAATTTGCTATCCGCATTTTGAGTATCAGCATAAAGTAACCACAGATCTTTTGATAAGTTGGTGAGAACATGATTTTGTGAGCGTGGTTCCAGGCGAATCTGCTCTGACCCGTTTTCGTCCTGTAAGATATGTGATGGAGCGGGAAATAGCCGCTCAATCTCACCCATCGTTTGACCATTACTGTGCAGTTTACGCCTCTCATATCGTCCAAGCGAGAAGCTTGTGATGCGGAAGCGGCCATAGTCGTTATAAATGCCGATGAGGTTAACAAGATCGGTATCCGCAAAATTTTCCGCGAGGCTTTGGCCTCGATTCCAGTTGGTAGCTATTGCCGCGCGGACAGCTCCCTGGATAGTTTCCGGCGTAGGTGGAAAGAGCGTCTCCGCGAAATTATTCTCCCCGACGTCAAATGGACGTCCCGTGCGGAACAATAAGGGTTCGGTTGGCTCAATAAACAGACGCATTACTCTTGCTCCTCTCGTGCCAGGAAAGCTATCACAAGCAGCCAGCCCAATGCTTCTACTAGACCATAACGGCGCTTGTCTGAGTGCAAGTCAGTTGATAACTCTTCGTTTGAATTGGCGATCCTGCTCTTTCCGTCAATAGCTGCTCCAAGCTGAGCTATGTATCCTGCCAGATCTTTAACTTCATCATCAGGCAAAAGCTTCTTTATTTCTTCTGCTGGATTACGCTGTCGCAGCAAAACACGCCGAATCTCGCTTCGTTGGGCCGCTATTTCCAAATTAACTAATGCGGATGCTTCCTCGAGAAGAATGTAGATACACTTAAACGATAAAGCATCCTGTTTGAAAAGATCATAGAATTGAGAGAATAACTTGATAGGTTGTCCTTTTTCGTCTTTGATCTCATCATATCTCCAGCGGCAGCCGACCTGTGTTTGTTCGCCCGAACGCCGTAGGAGCGTCACCACAAGGGCGTTGCGCCCATAGAATTTCTTAGCTCGATCCTCAGCTTCCTTTGCCATGCGGCGAACGTAGGAAAGTGAAGTGAAGTGATGAGCGATGGCGATACCAATGCTGGCTGTAACATTTTCCTGGCGCTCTTCGCCTATTACGGCCTTGCTTACTAGCGTTCGATATTGTTGCTGTAGGCGATCAACAAGATTGAGAACAGTTAGTGCCTCACCTTCCTTCAATGCGTTTCTGCTGTAATCGCGTGCTAGCGGAGCCAACGCAAATACATCATCACCCCCGGCATAGATAAGACGACCTGGATAATTTGTCTCCACGATGCCTGGGACATTTTCGCGTGCAAAATCAGAAAGGGCTTTGCTTATATCTTTGTGTTCCGTTTGACCGTTGACTCCACTTAGAAGTACGCCCATCTTATCGCCATCCATCTGGATCATGGCGTAGTAAGATCGCGGTCGCATGATATTTTTTTCTCTGGTAGAACGAAGCAGGTTGCTGAGAGCTTCTGATCCTTGTTTAGCTATTGTTCTTGCTATTTCCGGACTGACCCCGTAGTCTTCGTGTAAGCGATATTCAGTGAATGTTTCAGGAAAGTAGCAGTCTCCGTCACGTTTCAGGATGCTACGTCTTGCTTCATCTTTTTTAACTAGATTCTCAAGATAAGGAATAGCTCTTGTTGGCATAGCTGCAAGGGGCTTTTTCTTGTCTATTTCAGTCTCCGTGACCGAGATCCACTCTTTCAACTCATGCAAGTTCGTATCAGCCTCCAGTAGTCTCTCGACGAAACTCGCCGTAGCAACAGAACTGGTTGAGGGGAATGGTTGCTTCGGGATGTAAGATGATTCAGTAGCAAATCGTTTCACTGTATCAATAGAGTCTAGCCGTTCTCTACCCTCCTTGTTAAGATCATATGCTGACTGACGGGTAGCAACGCGCTTCCAGAAGTTGCGTACTTCTGCCCGCGAGATTTGTCTACTACGTAATGCTTCATGTTCTCCTGAAATCGTACTTTTCTCGTTCGGTTCATTGATAAGTTCATCGGGATTGTCGGGATTCGCTGGAATGAAAAAATTACGCAGGCGTTTTCGTGCATCAAGCGATTCTTGAGTGTGCTTTAGCCATTGCTGGTATGGTTCCGGTCCCTTGCCTTGTTGTACGACTACCCAAAATATTTCAAAAAATATTTCAGCATTTGTCTGTCTCTTCCATATGCTCTCTGTCTCTTCACTAGCATATGGTTTGATCACTGCTGCCCAGACTTGGTCGCAGATAGTTTGCCATCGTTTAACAATATTCGCTTTGCTTTTTTCTGCCGCTTTCCAGGCTCTATCTGCATCATCAAATATTGCGACATACTTATTGGGCAAATCAGGAATAAAGTTTTCGATTTCTCTTTTGGCTGGGAAAATGAGGATTTCTTCTATTCTTTTCCCAGGCGCAAACTCCTCTAACTCGCTCATTGCTCCTACCATAAGTGTTGACAGGAGATAGCTTCCCAGCCACAGATCGCGGGTTTTGCGTGCCTGGGCAATGAATGATTGCACTGGCCCCAGCGAAAACATGAGCATGTATTGTGTCATAGCATTACCTCCAATGCCTGGGGGAAGCCTGTTTGCATCCATTGTTCAATGATCCCATAATCTGCCATTGCTATACCTTGTCCTGCTGTCTTGAAAAGTGTTGCCACACAGACATACCTTCCATTTTGTAGTCTGGTCACTCGTAGGAGTAAGGGTGAAGTTCGCCGGTCGTTGCTCACATTCTTTAATGGCAGACCAAAGATTGTGCGTCTTTGAAGTGGATGAACACTACTTCGATAACTTTGTAGACTTTCTCCGATAGCTTTCATCGCTGTTTCATGTGTTAGCCAGGGCTGGCGAGGATCGTAAAATATCTTAATCCGGCATGTTTGCTGCGATAAGGTGTCAAATACTGCATTTCGTACAGTTGTGCGCTGAATATCGTAGAGTGTACGAGCATTTTCTATTCCTGTTTGCAACTGCCTTTGCAGTTCTTCTACGTCGTTAGGGGTAATGAATTGTAAATTTGTAATATTATTGATAACAGAGCGTATGCCGAGGCTGCCCGCACATCGGTGTGAGCGAGAACCAATGCTTCCTAGTTGTGTGAGCAGCCAGAATGTCGCAATACCTTCTTTGAGCTTCGTATCATCCAGGCTTTTGGCCGATAGAGCAATCTGAAAATTTGTACCAGGGGTAAAGTACCAACGGGCGGGTTTGAGATTACCTTTATCTGCGCGACCGCTCTCTGCCATTGACCACAATAGATAACCTTTTCCTGTAGCTTGCCATTGTCCTCCCACCCTTCGACTTATTTGCTCATCGAATTTTTTCGGCTCGCCAGAGATAGCTGACACATTGATACTTACTGTTGATCCTCTATCCGTTGCTCCAAAAACTTCAGTTTCTTTTTTTCTCACACCTTCCAACCCTTTAGCGTCCGTTCCAACCATCCCACCCATCAACGCTCGCAACCAATAGCGCATCACTCCGCGAAATGACGGAGCGCGTAACTCGGCTGTTTCTTGATCGGCGCCCGCCAGAAACAGCGGGGTGATCGTCTCTACATCAAATATTACCTCTAGCATATATCTGTCTCCCTTTGCCCACAATATCTATTTGCGTCCGTGTAAAAGCATACCATTTCTCGTTTCCCTCCACATCAGAAGTACCACTGAAAAAACTCAGAGACTGCTTCTGATGTTTTTGCTACGCGCTAGATGTATACTCACTACCGGAGGAGGGACGGAAGTAGGGCGCGAATCTTTGGTACAGAAAATGGTAGTCCAGGCGAGGACCACTTTCTTGGATATCCCAGGCGGCGCGACAGCGATCAAGCAGACGCGTTTTATAGGTGTCAACAGTTTTGATGCTGATGACAAGTTCGACTGCAACCTGCTGCGGGGTAAGGCCCCTGGCGAAGGCGCGCAGGGTATCTAGCTCTCGCCTGGTCGTGTCGGGATGGTTTGCCACCTGTTCGCAGCGCCTGCGTTCGAGGATGTCCATCTCGGCTACCTGGGAACGTAATACTGCTCGCGCGCTCGCGTCCGCTTGCTGGGCAATGTTGCCGAAGTAGCGGCCCCAGGGTACAAAGGGCATCTCGATCAGCGTTACGCCAGCGGCGGGAACATGCATGAGCGCGCCTCCCTTAGCTTGCTGTTGGACATCTTCCGGCGTGTAAATATGCCAGATGTGATCAAGATGATCAAAGTTGATCAGCGCGGCAGAGATAGCCAGCAGCGACATTAACCGGCGGCCACCACTTACCGAGAGATGAATACATTTGTGTTGCTGCTTCAAGTCGCGGATCAACCCGTGAATGGTGTCGAGCGCACCGTTCGCGCTGAGATCATCGACGATATCGCCGAGAGGTTGATCGTCAAGCCGTAACACGCAAGAACGGAGATGAATGGTGGACGCGCGTTCCTGGTAGCGATAGCGATCGCCCACAAATTCGGCTGTGAGACAGTCTAATGAATGGGTTAATCGTGGGTACGCTGCCTCTGGGTGAATGATAATGAGTTCGCTAATGGGAATGTTGCGCTGCAAGAGCAGGTCAAGCGTGAACGTGACAACTTGTGGCTGGCCGCCCAGCGTTGCCAGCATGGTGTGGGTATACTCTCGCATAGTGTATCCTTACCTGTCTCGCTCTCTTTGAGATATTGGAGGATAGTATTTACATGGTCAATTCGTTACCGGCTATTCTATTTGGTGGGCCACCCCACGCGGGTAAATCCGTCTTATTCTATAGCGTGACAATGGCGCTGCGCAAACGCGGTATTACCCATTACGCTATTCGTGCCTGCCCTGACGGCGAAGGCAATTGGTCTCAGGAAATTGATCAAGAAACTGTACGGCTGATCCGTATGAAAGGTGAATGGTCGCGGGCGTTTGTCGAAGGCATTTGCCGCGACCTGGAACGACGTTCATTGCCGTTGTTGGTCGATATGGGCGGGCGTCCCGAAGAGTCACAGTCCTGTATCTTACGCAATTGTACCCATTCCTTACTTCTCCTGAAACACAATGAGAAAGATTTGTCATCGCGCTGGCAACATCTTGTCACGACGCACGGACTTCTTCCCCTGGCTCAGCTTTACTCTGAACAAGACGGCGTTTCCTCTCTTACTGCCAAAGAGCCTGTGATCGAGGGAACGATTACCGGCCTGAAACGTGGTTTTGTGGCACTTGGACCCGTCTTTGATGCCCTGGTCGAGCGCATTGAATCGCTCTTCACCTATTCTTCCGAAGAATTGGACCAGGCCAGTTTCGATATGTCGCCGACAGAACTCGTTATCGACTTGCGCGATGCTCTGAAAAAAAATGATCCCCAGGCGAGCCGGTGGCTACCTGGCATGATACCAGGGTTATTAGACGATATACCCGCCGATACGCCTGTTTCTATCTATGGCATTGCCCCGCATTGGTTATATGGGACACTGGCTATTCACGCGGGCCAGCAACCTTTCTACCAGTTTTCGCGTGTCGGCTGGGTCAGCCCACCTACGTTGTTGATCGACAAATCGCCATCATCGGAAATAACCTGCTCAGTACGAGAAAGCGCTGATGCCACCGTCCTTAACGTCGAAATTGTAACAAAGCATCTCGACCATTTGCAATCCGAGCATTTACCTTTCCCGCCAGTAGCGACGGAAAAAGGTATTATTTTCTATGGCAGTATGCCGTCCTGGTTGCTCACAGCTTTAGCCCGTTTGTACCGGGATTATGGTGTCGCGTGGATCGCCTGTTACCAACCTCCTCTCGGTCAGGCAGTTGTTGTTGCCGACCGCACAGGTAGTCATACGCCAGGCGATCAGGTTCCTCTACCAATAGTTTCCGGCGCTTGAACACTGTTCTCAGTATAGCTAATAAACTGTCATAAAGCATAGCTATAGGTAAAAAGGGCTACTCAAACTCGTATATACTTTTCTGGTAATATATAATTCACAACAAAGTTGACTTTGTACGGACAAATTCTGTCCAAAGTATGTACTATATTGCATTAGCGCAGGGGTGATGAACATATCGAACCACCCAGGAAAGGGATCATTCCAGCATGGATAGGTTGGTGACGGGTACTACAATCGCCGAGCCGGGAACTTTGTCGTCGGCCCCGGCACGGCTCTACGCGCTGCTGCTCAAGCTGCGTCCCGGCGAGTATGGCACGTTGATGCCGTTTTCGGGGGAACTCGTTCACGCCGCCTGGCTGGCTTGGCTCAGGAATGCCGCGCCGGATGTGTCGGCGGCTTTGCACGAAGGCAATCAACAGAGGCTCTTTACTTGCTCCAGCCTGCAATTTCCCCTGCCAACCAGCAAGGTGCGCCTGGCCGAGCGGGAGAACGTGCATTTGCCCGTCGAGCCGGAGAAGCTCTATACCGTGCGCCTGACATTGCTGCTGGGGGAACTGTTTCCGCTGCTCTATGACTCGCTCAATAACTTCAATATCACCTACTCCGGTACGGGAAAATCGCCATTTATGCAAATCGGTAAGCGTTCATTCATGCTCGAAGAACTGATCATCGATCACGGTGATAGCTCCGGTTGGGTTGGCTATACCTCCTTTGCTGAACTGGTCGAGCGGATTGGAGCCATGAAACTGGCTGGCGAAGAGCCTCTCCAGTTGGAGTTTGCTTCGATCACAACCTTTAGCAGAAACAGTTCGAAGGAGTATGGCTATAACAACCACTTTGCCCTTTTACCGCTTCCGCAGTACGTTTTTCCGGGACTGATCAGACGCTGGCAGGAATTGGCGCCTCCAGATCTGGCCGCGCTTGTACAACGCGAGCCGATCGAAGCATATATCCAGCGCGAAGGCATTGTTATCAGCGACTACGATTTATATCCGCACCAGGTAATGTTTGTCAGGCATCAGCAGCGCGGTTTTACCGGCACGTGTACCTACCTCTTGCGCGGGCATGATGAGCCAGTGACGCCTGCATCGCCCTTGACCGTGCGCCAGCAAATCCTCTTACTCGCCCATCTTGCCTTCTATAGCGGTGTTGGCTACAAAACGGCGATGGGCATGGGTCAGACACGGCTGTCTCTTTCGAGAAATCGCCAGGATATCAGAAACACTTCTGACAAACTTCATACCCATCTCTGATCCAATCTCGCCCAACTATCGTGTACATTGATAGGTGACGAAGATGGGCTTGTCGCAGGATCAATGTTGGGGGGACGGCGCAAGCCTGTCGATTCTCTTTACTCAAACACCCATGGCCTGGGAATTCTTGATAAAAAACCGGTTTCGCGCGTGTAGCCTGACCCCCACAAGGGGGGCCACTACACATTCCTCGGTGGCGCCGTGTGACATGTAGAGACCCCTTTGTGGGGGTCAGGCGCTACACATTTCCCCGGTGGCAACGGGCGACCTGTAGAGACCCCCCTTGTGGGGGTCTGGGCAATCGTCGGCGTCTGGGCAATCGTCGGGGTCAGGCGCATGGGGGTCAGGCGCGTGGGTGGTCAGGGAGAATGCTCGAATACCTTCTTTGGCTGCCACAGACCGCGGTCCGCGTCCCAGGTGGCGATGGCGATGAAGCGGTCGCCGGGGGCGTAGACCCGCGCCAATACGGGCGGGCGTGCCGCGCTGCCGGTGATTTCGTCGGGAGCAGGATCGAAGGC
>Ga0102924_1005359_pt1 | contig 12482 bp, 10 predicted proteins | sample PaiPotPPM11metaG_FD_80116 | JGI IMG/M metagenome (GOLD analysis project Ga0102924, IMG submission 80116) | Iron sulfur acid spring bacterial and archeal communities from Banff, Canada, to study Microbial Dark Matter (Phase II) - Paint Pots PPM... ... | reverse complement strand
GTAGTGGGCGGGCTGGGTCTCGTCGGTGCCGGCCGGCAGGCGGACGGCCCGGAAGACCAGCGTGAGCACGATCGAGACGGCCAGGTTGATGATGAACGCGGCGATCGCGATGTAGATGACATGCCCGAGGATCGGCGCGGTCGTGGCGCCGAAGTGGGCCTGGCCGTTGCCGGGCGTGCGCCACGCCTCGATCGTGCCGTAGGCCATGGCCGCGGCCCAGCCGAGGACCAGCGCCCAGCGGTGGAACCAGCGCGTGTACAGCCCGACCACTATCGACGGGAACGTCTGCAGGATCCAGATCCCGCCCAGGAGCTGCAGGTTGATCGAGAACGTCTTGTTCAGCTCCAGCACGAAGACCAGCGCGCCGGCCTTCACGAGCAGCGAGACCAGCCGGGCCACCTGCGTTTCCTCGGCCGCGCTGGCGGCCGGCCGGAAGAACTCCCGGTAGATATTGCGGGTGAACAGGTTCGCAGCCGCGATCGACATGATGGCCGCCGGGACGAGCGCGCCGATCACGATGGCCGAGTAGCCGACGCCGGCGAACCAGCTCGGGAACATATGCTCGAACAGCAGCGGCACCGAGAGCTGGGTGTTGCCGCCGCCGGCCTTGACGCCCGCGTTGACCGCCGGGGTGGCCAGCGCCAGGTAGCCGAACAGCGCGATCAGGCCGAGGACCAGCGAGTAGGCGGGCAGGATGGCCATGTTGCGCCGGATCACGTCGCGCCGCTTGGTGGCCAGCACCCCGGTGATCGCGTGCGGGTACATGAACAGGGCCAGGGCCGAGCCGAGCGCGAGCGTGGCGTAGGCCCATTCCCCGGCCGGCGGCGTGATCAGCGCGCCGAACGGCTTGCCGGTCTTCGGGTTGACGGTCTTGAGGTGGGCGGACGCGGCGCCGAAGATGTGGCCCCAGCCGCCGAGCCGGGTCGGGATGTACAGGATGGCCACGATCACCGTGACGTAGATCAGGGTGTCCTTGACGAACGCGATCAGCGCCGGGGCGCGCAGCCCGGCCAGGTAGGTGTATCCGGCCAGAATGACGAACGCGATGATCAGCGGCAGGTCCCGGACGAACGCGTTGCCCGAGCTGCCGCCCACGCCCAGGACGGTCAGCACGGCCTGGATGCCGACCAGTTGCAGCGCGATGTACGGCATAGTGGCCAGGATCCCGGTTACCGCGATCGCGAGCCCGAGGCCCCGTGAGCCGTACCGGCCGCGGACGAAGTCGGCCGGGGTCACGTAGTTGTGCGCGCGGGCCACCGACCACAGGCGCGGGGCGAAGACGAACACGATCGGGAAGACCATGATCGTGTAGGACAGGGCGTAGAACCCGGCCGCGCCGGTGGCGTAGACCAGCGCGGGCACCGCGATGAAAGTGTATGCGGTATACAGGTCACCGCCCAAAAGAAACCAGCTGACGAAGGTGCCGAACCCCCGCCCGCCGAGGCCCCACTCGTTCAGGTGGAGCATGTCCTCGGCGCGGCGCCAGCGGGCCGCGGCGAAGCCGACCAGGGTCACGACCGCGAACAGGACGACGAGGATGGCGAACGCCACCGCGTTGAGGTGAGTCATATCCCCTCCCGGCGGCCGTTGGCGGCGCGCGGGCCGGTGTCCGCGCGCGGGGCGGGCTTGGTCTTGAGCAGCAGGTAACACAGCCAGGACAAGATCGCGACCGCGGGCACCCAGATGAGCTGGTACCAGTAGAAGAACGGGAACGGGCCCCACTTCGGCGTGGAGCGCGCGTAGATCGGCACCCAGAGCGTGCCGGCAATCCCGGCGGCGAGCAGGATCGTGACGGCGGCGTACGTGGCGGGGCTCTTGCGGCCCATCGCATCCTCCCATCGGTGATGCGCGCGGGCGGCCCGCCCCCGCCCGGCCTGCCACAGCGCGCGGACTAATGGCGCCTATGACATTTGCCACACTTAACAGCTAATGGTGCATCGACCGCGCCGAACCGGCAATAGGGCGTTTCGCGCCCGCATCCCCATTCTCCCGGCGCATCCGGGAGCCGCGGCGAGCCGGACGGGGCCGCGGGTCTGTCCCGCGTGGCGATCTCGGAGCATGATGCTGATACGGCAGTTGACCGCGTCATCGGGGAGGCAATCGTGGCCAGTCTCGTGTCCGCGCTCGACCAGGCCGCCGCCGAGCGCGCCGACCACCCGGCGGTCCGCATGGACGACCTGGTGCTCAGCTACTCCGACCTGCGCGAGGCGGCGGGCCGGGTCACCTCGCTGCTGTCGTCGGCCGGGGTGGCCCCGGGGGACCGCGTCGCCATCATGCTGCCGAACGTCCCGGCGTTCCCCATCGCGTTCTACGGCGCGCTCGCGGCCGGAGCCGTGGTCGTGCCGATGAACCCGCTGCTGAAGAGCCGCGAGGTCGCCTACTACCTGAGTGACTCCGGCGCGAAGGTGCTGTTCGCCTGGTACACGGCCGCGGGCGAGGCGGCCCAGGGCGCCGCGGACACCGGCGCCCAGGTGCTGGTCGTCGACGAGCCCGACCTGGGGTCGCTGCTGGCCGGCCTGTTCCCCGTGCACACCCGGGTCGAGCGGGCCGACGACGATGACGCGGTGGTCCTGTACACCTCCGGGACCACCGGCCAGCCGAAGGGGGCGCAGCTCACCCACGCCAACCTGAGCCGCAACGCCGAGCTGACCGCGCAGACGCTGATCTACGCCAGCCCGGGCGACGTGGTCATGGGCTGCCTGCCGCTGTTCCACGTGTTCGGCCTGACCTGCGGCCTGAACGCGACGATCGTCGGCGGCGGGACGCTGACCCTGCTGCCCCGTTTCGACGCGGGCCAGGCCCTGAACATCATCGAACGGGACGGGGTCACCGTCTTCGAGGGCGTGCCCACCATGTACGCGGCGATGCTGCACCACCCCGACAGCGCCGAGGCCGACGCCTCCTCGCTGCGCACCTGCATTTCCGGCGGCGCGGCCATGCCCGTGGAAGTGCTGCACAGCTTCGAGAAGACGTTCGGCTGCACGATCCTCGAGGGCTACGGGCTGTCGGAGACCTCGCCGGTCGCGTCGTTCAACCACCCGGACGCCGAGCGCAAGCCCGGGTCCATCGGCACGCCGGTGGTGGGGGTCGAGATGCGCGTGGTCGCCCCCGACGGCGCCGGCCTGCCGCCCGGCGAGGTGGGCGAGATCGCCATCCGCGGCCACAACGTGATGAAGGGCTACTGGAACAAGCCCGAGGCCACCGCCGAGGCGATCCCGGACGGCTGGTTCCGCACCGGTGACCTCGCGCGGGTCGACGCCGACGGCTACTTCTTCATCGTGGACCGCAAGAAGGAGCTGATCATCCGGGGCGGCTACAACGTCTACCCGCGCGAGATCGAGGAAGTCCTGTACGAGCACCCCGCGGTCGCCGAGGCGGCCGTGGTCGGGATCCCGCACGACGACCTGGGCGAGGAGGTCGGCGCGGCGGTCGCGCTCAAGCCGGGCGCCACGGTCACCCCGGAGGAACTGCGGGCGCACGTGAAGGAACGGGTCGCGGCCTACAAGTACCCGCGCCAGGTCTGGCTGGTCGACGAGTTGCCCAAGGGCCCGACCGGCAAGATCCTGCGCCGCGAGGTCCGCCGCCCTGGCGCCGACGCACCAGCCCCGAACGCGCCAGCCCCGAACGCGCCAGCCCCGGACGCACGGGACGCGGACGCACGGGCCGCGGACCAGCGATGACCGCGCCGCCGGACGCCCGCGAGGCCGGCCCGGGCCTGTCCGCCGACCCGGACGCGGCCAGCGCGCTCGACCTGCTGCTGTCCGACGCCGCGCTCGGCGTGGCGCGCCGGTTCCTGCCGAACGCCTCTACGCTCCGGTTCGCGCTGGCCCTGGCGCGCAGGCCCGCGGTCGTGGCCCAGCGGACCGGGTCCCTGGCCGGCGAGCTGGCCCGGGTCGCGGCCGGCCGCTCGGCCATCGCCCCGGCCCGCAAGGACCGGCGCTTCGCCGATCCGGCCTGGTCGGGCAACCCGCTGCTATCCCGGGCCGTGCAGGCCTACCTGGCCTGGGCCGGCACCGTCGAGGCGCTGCTGGCCGACGCCGACCTGGACTGGCGCGACGCCGAGCGGATGCGGTTCGTGCTCAGCAACCTGATCGACGCCGCCGCGCCCAGCAACAACCCCCTGATCAGCCCGGCGGGCTGGAAGGCGATCATCGACAGCGGCGGCCTGAGCGCGCTGCGCGGGCTCCGCTCGCTGGCGTCCGACCTGTCTGCCGCGCCGCGCGTTCCGGCCATGGTGGCGCCGGATGCGTTCGAAGTCGGAATTGATCTGGCGGTTACCCCCGGAGCGGTGGTGGCGCGCTCAGACATCAGCGAGCTCATCCAGTACGAACCGGTCACGCCGTCGGTCTACCGGTACCCGCTGCTGATCGTCCCGCCCATGATCAACAAGTACTACATCACCGACCTCGCCCCGGGCCGGAGCATGATCGAGTACCTGGTCGGCCAGGGCCACCAGGTCTTCGTGCTGTCCTGGCGCAACCCCGACGCCCGGCACCGCGACTGGGACCTCGACAGCTACGGCGCGGCGATCGCCACGGCCCTGGGCACGGTCCGCTCGATCTGCCGCGCCCCGCAGGCCAGCGTGTCCGCGCTGTGCTCCGGCGGGATCGCGACCGCCATGGTGGCCGCGCACCTGAGCGCGGCGGGCAAGCTGGGCGAGCTGGCCAGCGTCTGCCTGGGCGTGACCGTGCTCGACCAGGCCCAGGCGGGCACGGCCGCGGCGATGATCGACCGGCGCACCGCCGCGCTGGCCATGGCCGCGTCGCGCGCCCGCGGGTACCTGGACGGCCACGCGCTGGCCGAGGTCTTCGCGTGGCTGCGGCCGGGCGACCTGATCTGGAACTACTGGGTCAACAACTACCTCCAGGGGCGCACGCCGCCGCCGTTCGACATCCTGTACTGGAACGCCGACACGACCCGGCTGCCCGCGGCCGTGCACCGCGACTTCATCGAGCTCGCCCTGGCCAACGCGCTGACCAAGCCGGACGAGGCGACCATGCTCGGTTCCCCGGTCGACCTGTCCAAGATCGACATCGACGCCTACGTGGTGGCCGGGATCGCCGATCACCTCTGCCCCTGGACGTCCTGCTACCGCACCACCCAGCTGCTCGGCGGCAGCACCCGGTTCGTGCTGTCCACCAGCGGGCACATCGCCTCGATGGTCAACCCGCCGGCGAACCCGAAGGCCACGTTCCAGACTCTCGCTGGCACCACGGGAGCCGAGAACCCGCCCGACCCCCAGGTCTGGCTCCGGTCGGCGCAGACCGTGCCGGGTAGCTGGTGGCCCGACTACTCGGCCTGGCTGGCCGAGCACAGCGGCGGCCGGCAGGACCGCCCGGCCGGCCTCGGCAGCGAGGACTTCCGGCCGCTGCAGGCCGCCCCCGGCAGCTACGTGCTCGACCGGTAGCGGCCCATGCTCATCCGGAAACGAGCCGCCCCGACCCAAATCCGCAGCATCGCCGTGGCCGGGCAGCAGTTGCGCGTCGCGGTCCGGCGCGGGGACGGCGCCCGGGTGCCGCTGCTGCTCTGCAACGGGATCGGGGCCAGCCTCGACCTGCTCGAGCCGTTCGTCGACGCGCTCCCGCGCTCGCTCGAGGTCATCCGGTTCGACGTGCCCGGCGTGGGCGGCTCGCCGCTGCCCGGCTGGCCCTACCGGTTCACCGGCCTGTGCCGGCTGGTCGCCCGGATGCTGGACGCGCTGGGCTACGACGGCGCTGTCGACGTGCTCGGCATCTCCTGGGGCGGCGGCCTGGCCCAGCACTTCGCCGCGGTCCAGCGGCGCCGCTGCCGGCGGCTGGTGCTGGTGGCCACGGCCACCGGGGCGATCATGATCCCGGCCCGGCCCGCGGTGCTGGCCCGGATGGTCACCCCGCGGCGTTACCTGGATGCGGGCTACCTGCGCCGGGTGGCCGCGGAGCTGTACGGCGGCAGCGCCCGGACCGAGCCCGCCCGGGTCAGCGCGCTGATGCACGGCGAGAGCCGGGTCGGGTCGCCGCGCGGCTACCTGTACCAGCTGGGCGCCGGGGCGGGCTGGACCAGCCTGCCGTTCCTGCCGCTGCTGCGCCAGCCCACGCTGATCCTGGCCGGGGACGACGATCCGCTGATCCCGCTGGCCAACGCGCGGCTGCTGCGGCGGCTCATCCCGGACGCGCGGCTGCACGTCTACCCGGGCGGGCACCTGAGCCTGGTCACCGAGGCCGGCGACCTGGCCCCGGTCGTGGACCGGTTCCTGGCCGCCGCCGACCCGAGGAGTGACCCGTGACCGACGCGACCGACAGCGACTTCTACTCGCTCGAGCTACTGCTCGAACCGGCCGGGCGCGAGCTGCTGCACCGGGTCAGGGAGTTCATGGAGAAGGAGATCCAGCCGGTCATCAACCGGTACTGGACCCGCGAGGAGTTCCCGCGCGAGATCATCCCGGCCATGGGCCGGCTCGGCGTGGCGGGCCTGGCCTACGAAGGGTACGGCTGCGCCCACGGCGGCGCCCTGCTCGACGGCATGGCGGCCATGGAGCTGGCCCGGGTCGACTCGTCGATCGCCACGTTCTTCGGCGTGCACAGCGGCCTGGCCATGGGCTCGATCTACCTGTGCGGCTCCGACGAACAGAAGCAGCGCTGGCTCCCGGCCATGGCCCGGATGGACAAGATCGGCGCGTTCGGCCTGACCGAGCCCGAGGTGGGCTCCGGCGCTTCTCGCGGCCTGACCACGACCGCCCGCCGCGACGGCGACGAGTGGGTCCTGGACGGCCAGAAGAAGTGGATCGGCAACGCGGCGTTCGCCGACTACGTGGTGATCTGGGCCCGCGACGTCGAGGACAACCAGGTCAAGGGGTTCGTGGTGGAAACCCCGGCGCCGGGGTTCTCGACGGCCAAGATGCGCGACAAGATCGCGCTGCGGGTGGTGCAGAACGCGGTCATCACCCTGGACGGGGTGCGCGTGCCCGAGGTGAACCGGCTGCAGAACGCCCGGTCGTTCCGGGACACGGCCAAGGTGCTGCGGCTGACCCGGGCCGGAGTGGCCTGGATGGCGGTCGGCTGTGCCCGCGGCGCCTACGAGCACGCGCTGGCCTACGCCAAGGAACGGCAGCAGTTCGGCCGGGTGATCGCCGGCTTCCAGCTCGTCCAGGACCAGCTCGTCCGGATGCTGGCCAACGTGACCGCCTCGGCCTGCCTGTGCGTGCGGCTCTCCCAGCTCCAGGACGCGGGCCTGGCCGACGACCAGCAGTCCGCGCTGGCCAAGGCGTTCTGCACGGTACGGATGCGGGAGACCGTCGGCCTGGCCCGCGAACTCCTCGGCGGCAACGGGATCCTGCTCGACTACCACGTGGGCCGGTTCGTGGCCGACGCCGAGGCGATCTACTCCTACGAGGGCACCCGGGAGATCAACACGCTGATCGTCGGCCGGGCCATCACCGGCACCAGCGCGTTCGTCTGACTCCCCTCTTCCCGTACGCCCAAGACCGCTCGGCGCCTTCCCCTACTCCCAAAACCGCTCGCGCCGAATTTTGGTCGTTTTCCGCTGTGCTAGCAGCGTGAAATGACCGATCTTCCGAGTTCCGGGCCGACTGGGCCGCGTCCCGGACGGGCGACTGGGCTGGATCACCGTGCGGCGCGCGGCGTTCTCCCCCGGTCCGGGCTCACCGCGGCGGACCCGCCGGCGCCGGCAGGTAGCCTGGCCGCCGTGAGGCTGACCGAGTTCTGGGACCGGATGCGCGCGCAGTTCGGCGACGTGTACGCCGAGAGCGTGGCCAAGGACCAGGTGCTGGGCGCCCTGGGCGACCGGACCGTGAACCAGGCGCTCGCCGACGGGCAGGACGCGAAGACCGTCTGGCGGGCGGTGGTGGAGACATTCGACGTGCCGGAACGTCTCCGCTGACCCGCCGATGGCCGCCCCGGGCCGGCATCTGGTGCTCGTCTCCGGCGCACCCGGCTCGGGCCAGGAGACGCTAGCCCGGCCACTGGCCGCTGAGCTGGGCTTCGTCCTGCTGAGCAAGGACCAGATCAAGGAGACGCTGCACGACGCGCTCGGCGCGCCGCCGCCGGACCGGGCCTGGTCCAGGCGGCTGGGCGCGGCCGCCATGGAGCTGCTCTGGGCGCTGGCCGCCGGGACGCGCGAGGTCGTGCTCGAGGCGAACTTCCGGCCGTACAGCGCGTACGAGCGGGGCCGGATCTCGGCCCTGTGCCCGCGCCCGGTCGAGGTCAACTGCCTGTGCCCGTCGCAGCTGGCCGCGCGGCGCTACGCCGAGCGCGCCCCGGCCGGCCACCCGGTGCACGTGGTGAAGAGCTTGTCGCTCGAGCAGTACGCCGAGTACGACCGGCCGGTCGGCCTGGGCGAGCTGATCACGGTGGACACGACCGCGCCCGTTTCGGTCCCGGCCCTGGCCGGGCTGGTCCGGGCCCGGCTGCAAGGATCGGCCTGACGGGGCTCGCGCCCCGGGCCGGGGCGAGGGTGCGGCCGGCCGGCTATCGACCGTATATTCGACTGCCGGGTAGCCGAAGGTGTAGGGTGTGTCCATGGCGACCGTGCAGGCAGGCACGTCCCGGGCCCGGTATCAGTCCCGCCCCGGGCGCTGGGTCACGGTCGCTCCCAGCCTGGCTGACCTGCACGGGCCCACAGAGGGCTCGGTGAAGCTGCCGCTCTGGCTGTTCTGGAGCTGCCCCGATCATACGTTCGATCTGGGTGACCGGGACATGCTGCGCTGGCTCTACCAGACCGTGCTCCGGGAAGCGGGCCGCCCGGAGGATCTCACCGCCTACCTGGACGGTGACACGCTGATCGCCCTGTGGCCGGACCTGTTCCTGCCCGAGGGCGTCCGGCAAGCCTGGGAAGACCAGCACCCGATCCTGCGCGCGGTCACGGCCCTCACGGCCTGATGCCGGTCAGCGAACTCCACCGCGAGGTGGCCGCGATCGCGCTGCGCGCCGCCGCCCCGCACGGGTTCGCCCTGGGCGGCGGCAACGCGCTGATGGCCCACGGGATCATCGACCGGCCCACCGAGGACGTGGACGTCTTCAGCGACGTCCCGGGGGGCGTGGAGGCCGCCGCCGACGCCGTGGAGCACGCGCTGCGCGGCGCGGGCTTCGAGACCGAGCGCCGCGACAAGACCGCCGGTCTCGGGGACATCTTCTCCGGCATGGGCGAGGGGCTGGCCGAGTGGATCATCACCGCGCCCGCCGGGGCGCAGATGATGCTGCAACTCGCCTATTTCGACCGAACCCGCCGGCCGGTGATCATGGACGTCGGCCCCGTCCTGGACCTCGAGGACGTGGTCGGCGGCAAGGTCTGCGCGCTGGCCAGCCGGGCCGAGCCGCGGGACTACCTGGACACGGCGGCCGCCCTGGAGCGCTACAGCATCGGCCAGATGATCGGCTTCGCCCGGCGGCTGGACCCGGGCCTGACCGATCAGGACTTCGCGGACGCGGGCCGGCGGCTGGACCACTGGGGCGACGGGGTGTTCGGCGCGTTCGGGCTGGGCCCGCAGGACGTCGCCCGGCTGCGGAAGCGGTTCGCCGCCTGGCCCCGCGCCTGAGCTGCCCTTGTAGTCGATGGGCCGTTGACCAGAATCTTTTGTGGTCGATGCGCCATCCACCATGATCGCATTCGGGCCGCACGCGTGCCCGCCTCCCCAGGATGCCCGTTTGGCGTTGTGGCGGCGCTATTTCGACCGCGCCGGCGTGTTGTCCTCAAGGTCGAACAGCTGTTCGCCTAGACTGAACTCATTGAACGATCCGGCGCCGGCGCGTCGGCCACGGAGCCGCGGCCTCCCGCAAATTGTCGGTGGCGGCGCGTAACGTCGCCGACAGCGAGACAGGCCTGCGGCATATGGCCTGAAGAAGCACAGCCTGAACAGCACGGCCTGAACAGCACGGCCTGAACAGCACAGCCTGGCAGTACCGATGACCACCCCGCCCGGCAGCACAGCCGGCGGGAGGCCCCTGATCTTCACGGGAGAACACATGGCACCGAACGACAGGGCGGGCATCAAGCCCGGCGACCGGGAGAAGTCCCTGGAGACCGCGCTCGCCCAGATCGAACGGCAGTTCGGCAGGGGCGCGGTCATGCGGCTCGGCGACGACACCCGCGCCCCGGTGGAAGTGATCCCGACCGGCTCCATCGCGCTCGACGTGGCGCTCGGCATCGGCGGCCTCCCGCGCGGCCGGATCGTCGAAATATACGGACCGGAGAGTAGCGGGAAGTGCCTCGTGGCTGACACATACGTGTGGTCGGACCGCGGGCTGGAGACGATCGCCGAGGTCTTCGAGCGCGCGGGGCTGAAGGCGAGTTGCACCTCCCGCGTGACCGATATCAGCGACCTCGATATCCGCCTGGTCAACGAGCGCGGCAGCCTTGAGCGGGTGGCCGCGCTGACGCACAACAACCGCAAGCCGGTGCTGCGGCTGCGGCTGCGGTCCGGCCGGACGGTCAGTGTGACGCACAACCACCCGCTGCGCGTAATGAGCGAGCGCGGGTTCATCGTGTGGCGCGAGGCGGGCCAGATCCAGCCCGGCGACACGCTGGTCTCCGCCCTCTTCGGCGCCGTGGAAGCCGCGGGCGGCGATGGCCTCAGCGAGGACGAGGCCACGCTCCTGGGCTACCTCGTGGCCGAAGGCTCCCTCTCCGAGCGCAACAAAATCCACTTCACTAACTGGGACCCCGAGGTAAGCGGCGAGTACACCAGGCTCATGGAGAACCTGTTCGGTACCCGGGTCCGGAATTACTACGACAAGGAATTCGTGGTCTTCGATACGGTTCTCCGGGATCGATTCGCCCGGGACTACGGGCTCGACTATGTGCGGGCGGCCGGGAAGAAGGTTCCGCACTGCGTGCGTAGCGCGGGGCACAAGGTGCAGCGCGCGTTCCTGTCCGCGCTGTTCGAGGGCGACGGGTGGATCGACCCGACCTCCACCATCGGGCTGGGGACGGCCTCGGAAGAACTGGCCCGGCAGGTGCAGCTCATGCTGTACGGGTTCGGGATTCCGGCCACCATCTCGTCCAAGTACAACGCCACCTACGAGCGCGACTACTGGAGCGTGACCATCAACCCCGCGGTGGCGCACCGGTTCCTGGCCGAGATCGGGTTCCGCTCCGAGCGCAGGCGGGCGCAGGTGGAGAAGTGCTTCCGCACCTCGCTTATTGACCCGCAGTTCGAGAACATCCCGCACCTGGCCGGGCTGATCCGGGATCTGCGCGACAACTGCGGCGGCGACCGGGAGTTCGACCGGATCGCGCGGGACCTGTTCCGCAAGGACCTGAACCTCGCCTGCTCGCGGCAGCGACTAGTGAAGATCGTCAAGTGGTGCGAGCGGCATGTCGGCCAATTCGGTGAGTTCGCCGGCGTCCTCGTGCATTACCTGCGCGAGCTCGCGGAAATGCCGCACACGTACGAGGAAGTCGTCGCTGTCGAGGACGCGGGACTACAGCCAACGTTCGACGTCGTCATGCCGGATTCGCACAGCTTCCTGGCCAATGGCGTACTGTCGCACAACACCACGGTCGCCCTGCACGCGGTCGCGAACGCTCAGAAGGCGGGCGGGATCGCCGCGTTCATCGACGCCGAGCACGCGCTCGACCCCGAGTACGCTAAGAAGCTCGGCGTCGATACCGACGCGCTCCTGGTCTCCCAGCCGGACACCGGCGAGCAGGCCTTGGAGATCGCCGACATGCTGGTCCGGTCCAGCGCCATCGACATCGTCGTGATCGACTCGGTCGCGGCGCTCGTCCCGCGCGCTGAGATCGAGGGCGAGATGGGCGACAGCCACGTCGGCCTCCAGGCCCGCCTCATGTCCCAGGCCCTCCGCAAGCTGGCCGGCGCCCTGAACCAGACAAAAACCACTGCAATATTCATTAACCAATTGCGGGAAAAGATAGGGGTGATGTTCGGGTCTCCCGAAACCACTACGGGCGGGAAAGCGCTTAAGTTTTACGCTTCTGTGAGGCTGGATATACGCAGGATCGAGACGCTTAAGGATGGCACCGATTCGGTCGGTAACCGGACCAAGGTTAAGGTCGCCAAGAACAAAATGAGTTCTCCTTTCAAAACGGCGGAATTCGATATCCTTTACGGTATTGGAATCAGCCGGGAAGGCAGCCTGATCGACTTGGGCGTGGAGCAGTCGATCGTCCGCAAGTCCGGCGCCTGGTACACCTACGAGGGCGACCAGCTGGGCCAGGGCAAGGAGAACGCCCGGAACTTCCTGCGCACCAACCCGGACCTGGCCAACGAGATCGAGAAGAAGATCAAGGAAAAGCTCGGCGTGGGCGCGCGGCTCGACGCCGAGGCGCCGGGTCCGGCGGGTCCGGGCTCGGGTCCCGGGGCTGGCTCGGGCGGCCGGGGCCATGCGTCGCCATCTGGCGCCCGGCGGCGTGCTCCTGGTCGAGCCGTTCTTCACGCCCGAGACGTGGCACGAGGGATACCTCAGTGCGCTGTTCGTGGATCGGCCCGAGCTCAAGATTGCTCGGATGAGCGTGAACCGCCGTGAGGG
>Ga0102924_1005356_pt1 | contig 12487 bp, 12 predicted proteins | sample PaiPotPPM11metaG_FD_80116 | JGI IMG/M metagenome (GOLD analysis project Ga0102924, IMG submission 80116) | Iron sulfur acid spring bacterial and archeal communities from Banff, Canada, to study Microbial Dark Matter (Phase II) - Paint Pots PPM... ... | reverse complement strand
TTAACGCGGTCCTCGATCCTCAATAACCACATCGGATACTGGTTTTCCTTGACCAAACAGCGATGCTAAGTATGCCCGCTCAGCCTCTTCCTCTGGAGTTTCAGGCTCCTCTGTTGAGATAGGTTCAATGAGTCCTTCGCGGAAAAGATATTTCTCTATCTCTCCAGACGAAAGATTTTGTTTCCGTGAAGGTTTGATGTGCTGTATGAGAACCTCATGTAGAAGGGACTCAACAGGCTTGCCTCTTTGGGTGGCCTCCATCAATAGGGCTTTGTATTCTGCATCGGTCAATCTGATGGACATTTCATGAGCCATTGGATAACTCCTTATACTAAACTCACTGGCACGAATATTATATTAAACACGAAAATCCCCTTATGGGTTGGCTGTGAAGCTTGCTTGTCTCCAGCAGGTCAAAAAAGAAGGGACGAGCGTGAAGCTCATCCCCTGCGGTCGAGTGTGTTGGGAACACGATCTGTGATTGGATAGTTATGCTGGAACAGAGGTGTCCAGGATATCCCCGCTTTCGCCGGTGTAGGCATCAATCCACACACCATCAGAAGCGCCAGGATGCGCGCTATGTTTGTCGTTGTGGCCAACGTACTTGAAACTCCAAAGCGGCTCGCTAAAGGAGTAGGTAGATGCGCTCTGGTCGAAGTAACTGGCGACCCAATCGGAATAGCCAGAACACGTCATACCAGCAGATGTGCCAGGGCTAAAGCCGGTGCAGGCATAATTTACTGGTTTACCACTGTTGACTTTGCCGTCCAGCGGCCACATGGAAGGGTTCGAGACATCAAGCGGTCCAGTAATGAGTTCCTGCGCGGAACCCTTCATGGTGCCGGTTTCGTAGCCGGAGAGGATGCCGCCCGTCGTTGCGGTTGTGTCAGGGCTTTGCTGGCCTGCTACTGCCGCAAACGTCCCGTTGTAGGTCACGGTAGCACAATACTGATCGGAGCCGACGTTCCAGACGTCGATAGTGCGCGTATAGGCATCCAGCGCCCAATAGTTCGTGTTACCGCTATCGGCGTCGTTGATGATTTTTTCCGTGACATCAATCACATGATTGCCTTTTGACGCGCCGGTGCAGGCGTAACTGTTGGTAGCGGCGCGGGCGTTGTGAGCCATCGCGTGTTGGTGTTCCAGCGCGAACACGGAGACAGGCTTCTTGGAAACGCTGGACGCGCGCGCGTTCTGGCGATTCATACTAATGGTAAAAACGAGTGCAAGCAGCGCGAAGACTGCCATCACTGAGGCGATGCGAAACAGATTTTTTTTCATACTTCCCCCTTGTAGTCGGGCGTGTCAAAGACACATTCAGAGAATTCTAGTTTATGTATTGGCAAGAACACCAACAATTATATAACGAGCCATATCAGAAAAAGTAATTGTATTCTCTATCTTGTGCAAAAACTCAGCTACACGCAGATCATTGCGGTATCAGTTTAAATATGGCATACTAGTTGCCATGTTGAGCATCGATTTTATTCGTCAGCATCCCAATATCGTACAGGAGAGCTTGCGGCGACGGCATGATCCACTGCGCGTCGATGAGATATTGCGGCTGGCCGAACAGCGCCGGGGACTCAACGCGCGCTGCGATGGGCTTTATAGCACGCTCAAGCCGCTCAAAGACGCGGTACGCACAGTGCCGGTTGGGCAGCGCGAGCAACTGAACAGCCAGATCAAGGCCGTCGCGCGCGATATTCGCCAGGTAGAGCTACAACTCGCCGATACGGAAACACGCCTGCAGCCGCTCTTGCTGCGCCTGCCGAATATCCCGCACGAGAGCGTACTCGATGGCGGCGATGAGGCGTTGGATCACGAACTTAGCCGCTGGGGTACGCCGCCGCCCTATCCATTTGAGCCGCGACCGCACTGGGAATTAGGCGAACGCCTCAAACTGTTCGACTTTGCCAGCGGGACTAAGATCGCGGGCAGCCGTTCCGTGACGCTTACCGGCATGGGTGCGCGGTTGGAACGCGCGCTCATCTCATTCATGCTGGATCTGCACACGAGCGAGCATGGCTATACCGAGATCATGCCGCCATTCCTGGCAAAACGCTCCGTCATGATCGGGGCCGGGCAGTTGCCAAAGTTTGAAGAACAGGCATATGCCTGCACCGAAGACGAACTCTTTCTCAATCCCACCGCCGAAGTGCCGCTGGTCGGCCTCCACAGCGATTCTATACTGCCGCCAGATACGCTGCCCCTACGCTACGTCGCCTGGACGCCCGCTTTTCGCCGCGAAGCAGGCGCGGCCTCTCGCCACACACGCGGGCTGCTGCGCCTCCACCAGTTCAACAAGGTCGAACTTTTCCAGATCGTTGAGCCGCAAGACTCGTTTCAAGCATTGGATGCCATGCTCGGCCATGCCGCGTCCATCTTGCGCAGCCTCGACTTGTCGTATCGTGTCGTCGCGCTGTGCGCGCAAAATCTGCCGTTTGCCGCCGCCAAAACGTTTGACCTGGAAGTCTGGATGCCCGGCCTGGACGACTACGTGGAGATTTCTTCGGTCAGCAATTGCGAAGCGTTCCAGGCGCGGCGTGCCGACATCAAATATCGCCCGACCAGCGCCGGCCACGCCGAATACGTGCATACGCTCAACGCTTCCGGCCTGGCCGTGGGCCGCACGATGGCGGCTATCCTCGAAACCTACCAGCAGGCCGACGGCAGCGTCGTTATACCAAAAGTCTTGCGCTCGTACATGGGAACGGCGTCGCTCACCCCGTAATACAATTCATCGATCCCCAACGTATTCGAGAGCCGTACCCAGGTGTTCTCGCACACGCGTGCGTAGGGTGGTTGGTTCCAGTACCGACATGTCCACGCGACGCGCAGCCAGGAACCCGGCGAAGCGCGCAAGACCGCGTGCCAGCGCGGAAGCAAACGCTGGGCTTTCTACGGGAGCGTGTTCCTCCAGCCAGAAGCCATTGATCGCTAACGTACCGGTTGCGCGTTCAAGCTTCGGATCAAGCCGGGCGACGAGCCGATCACCGTACAGAATGGGGAGAGTATAATAGCCCCAGCGCCGTCCCGGCCACAGCCCTTGCCGCCCCAGTACAAAGCGTCGCGCCGTAGTTTTCGAAATCATGATGTTCCCCTTTGAGGTAGTTGTATCTCACTCCTGTGAGAAAAATACGCTCTTGACTTCGGTATACAATTGCGCCGCGTGCATTCCCATCTCGCGCCCAATGCCGCTTTTTTTATAGCCTCCAAAGGGAGCTTCGGTATGGACGCTGTGGCTGGAGTTGACCGACAGCACTCCCGCGCGCATCCCCTTCGCCACGCGAATCGCTCGCCCTACATCGCGCGTCCACAGCGAACCCGACAGGCCATAGGGCGTATCGTTTGCCAGCCGCACCGCTTCCTCTTCGCTGTCGAAAGGAGTGAGGCCCGCGACCGGCCCGAAGATCTCTTCCTGGGCGACGCGCGTCCGGTTATCAACTTCTGTCAAAACGGCGGGCAGGAGATAATATCCCTCTTCGCCATTGGCTACGGACGGCACTGTTCCGCCCGCGATGATTTCCGCGCCCTCTTCGCGGCCCAGCGCGATGTAGTCCAGCGCGCGCTGGCGCTGCACCGCCGAGATCAACGGGCCAATCTCCGTCGCTTCGTCGAGCGGCTGGCCGATGTGCAGCGCGGCGGTGCGCCTGGCGAATCGCTCGACAAACTCGTCGTAGATTGAACGCTGCACGAGGATGCGCGAGCGCGCGCAGCAATCTTGCCCGCAGTTGCCGAAGACGGAGAAGACCGACGACTCGACGCAGCGATCCAGGTCGGTGTCGGCGAAGACGATGTTGGCCGCCTTGCCGCCCAGTTCCAGCGAGACGCGCGTGATGTTGTCCGCGCACAGGCGCATGATCTGCGTCCCCACTTCGGTTGATCCGGTGAACGAGACTTTCGAGACGAGGGGATGCGTGACCAGCGCGTTGCCCGCAATCGAGCCGGGGCCGGGCAATACCGACATCACGCCGGGCGGCACTCCCGCCTCCGTCAGAATATCGGCCAGCAACAGCGCGGAGAGCGGCGTCAGTTGCGCCGGTTTGACGACGATAGTATTGCCGCAGGCCAGGGCGGGCGCGATCTTCCAGGAGGCAATGACCATAGGGAAGTTCCACGGCGTGATCAGGGCGCAGACGCCGACCGGCTCGCGCAGCGTCACTTCCAGGCCGGCATCCTGCACGGGGATGGTTTCACCGAAGATTTTGTTGGCCGCGCCGCCCCAGTATTCCAGCACATTCGCGACCAGCCCGACTTCGCCGCGCGCGTCACGAATAGGCTTGCCCGCGTTGCGCGCCTCCACAATGGCGATCTCTTCCAGGCGCTGCCGCACCAGCACTGCCGCGCGCAACAGGATGCGCCCGCGCTCCGTAGCGCTCATGCGCGGCCAGTCTCCTGTTTCAAAAGCCGCGCGGGCCACGCGCACGGCGCGTTCAACGTCTTCTGCGCCAGCCTGGGCCACTTCGGCGAATGGTTTGCCCGTCCCTGGTTCGATCACGGCAAAAGTTCTGCCATCGGCGGCGGGGACGCGCTCCCCGCCCAGCGCCAGGTATGCAACGCTCATGATAGCCTCCTCACATGGCAAATTTGCAGCGAGTGGGGTCTTGCAAAATAAAATCTGACCCCTACATGTCATTGTAGGGATCAGGGTAATGACCGTCAAGGTCTAAGATGACTACTGCTTATGCGGCGTTCACCGCTACATCATCCACGAAGAAATCCGTCGTGGCATAGTCACCGTGCGACGTGGTTCCCTCGAAGACTAGCTTGGCCGCTCGCCTGGCATAATAAAACCTGCGGATACTTTGCAATTCTGTCAGTTGTCACTTATAATGTTGGAAACATTGCGATATAATGGCAGTGCTAACGCTATGACATACTATGCAGCACACATCATAGGAAGCGAGGGCGGCATGGCACGGATCACTTTCGAAGAGGTGACGAAACTTTATCCAGGCGCGGACAAACCCGCTGTGGACGCGGTGTCCTTTGAGGTCAAAGCCAGTTCGGCTGGCAGCACGATCTGTATGCTGCTGGGAACTTCCGGCTCCGGCAAGACGACCTTGCTGCGCATGGTCAACCGGTTGATCGAGCCGACATCTGGCCGTATTTTGCTCGATGGGCAGAATATCTTGCAAGAGAATGTGATTGTGCTGCGCCGCCGTATAGGCTATGTTATCCAGCAAGTTGGTCTTTTCCCGCACATGAACATCGCGGAAAACATTCGCATCACCGCCGAGATCGCCGGCTGGTCGAAACAGCGCATGAGCGAGCGCGTCGATGAACTGCTGAACCTTGTCGGACTGGAACCCGCGATCTACCGCAAGCGTTTTCCGCGTCAGTTATCGGGCGGCCAGCAGCAGCGCGTCGGCCTGGCGCGCGCGCTCGCCGCTGATCCCGACATCTTGTTGATGGATGAGCCGTTCGGCGCTCTCGACGCCATCACGCGCGAGCGTTTGCAGAACGAGTTACGGCGTATCGCCAGCACGATGCACAAAACGATCCTTTTTGTCACCCATGATGTCGAAGAAGCCTTTAAGCTAGGAAGCCAGATCGCCATTCTCTCCGAGGGCAAGTTGATGCAGCTTGGCAGCCCCATCGAACTGCTGGCCTATCCCGCCAACAATTTTGTGGCAAAACTGGTAGGAGCAGATAATATTCTGCGCCAGTTGCAATATTTGCCAGCCGCTACTGCCCTGGATACCGAACTTCGTATCGATGACGATCACAGCGCAGATATACCGCGTTGCCCGGCTTCAGAGACGCTGCTCCATGCCATGCTCACCTTGATTCAAACCAATTCGCAGGTGCTTGCCGTTTACAATGACGAGACACAGGAGCAGGTGGGCTACATCACGCTCGCCAGCATCAACCGCGAGGTCACAAAGGCGCAAAGTACAGAGAAGAGCCGCGCCATGACGCAAGTGGAAGGGTGACAACATGCAGTTCTTGTTCAATCCGGCGAACTACGATCTCACCGATCCGAGCAGCATCCCCAATCTGCTGATCCAGCACCTGATCATCGTGGGTATTGCGATGGCGTTCTCACTCGTGATCGCCATCCCGTTAGGGATTATCGTGGCGCGTTATCGCCGACTGTATCTCCCCGTGATTACGATTACAGGACTGGTGTACACTATCCCCTCGATGGCATTCCTGGCGTTCCTGGTATCGATTCCGGTGGCATTCCTGGGCCTCAATCCGCCGACCATCATCATTCCGTTGATTGTCTATAACCAGCTAGTGCTGATCCGTAACACGGCGACAGGCATCAACAGCGTTGATCCGCTGCTGATAGAAGTCGGGCGCGCGATGGGGTTGACGCGCTGGCAGATTTTATGGCGTGTGACGCTGCCCCTTGCCATGCCCGTCATTGTAGCAGGCATTCGTGTTGCCACCGTGACCACTATCGGTATCGCGGCGATCTCCACGCTGGTTGGCGTCGATAGCCTGGGTGATCTGATCTTCCTGGGCTTCGAGAACGCAAACAACGATCAACTGATCGCTGGCGCGGTCTTGATCAGTCTTCTCGCTATCTTTGCCGATTTGCTCTTACTCTCTCTACAAGTCGCGCTCAATCGCGGTCGTACCATAGCGTCCGCTACAGCCTGAAGCAGGGAAAGGATGGAACCACCGCTATGCCACTGCAAAGCGAAAATATCTTCCAATTTATTGCTGATCCAGCAAACGATTTTGCCGGCCATAGTCTCGACTATATCAAACTTTGCGCGATCGCTATTGTGCTTGCCATCGTAATCAGCGTTCCTATCGGCGCGGTGGTTAGCCGCAGCCCTGTGCTTTCCTTTGTGGCGGTCAATATTAGCGGCTTGATGCGAGCTGTACCCGTGCTGGCATTTCTGGCCCTGGCTTACCCATACCTGGGACTTGGCTTCACGCCATCGCTGGTGGCGTTGGTTGTGCTTGGCATTCCGCCCATCTTGCTGAATACCTACACCGGCATTCGCGGCATCGACCCGGCCATCATTGACGCGGCGCGCGGCATGGGCCTGACGCGCTGGCAAATAGTGACGCGCATTCAAACGCCGCTCGTTTTGCCGATCATCGCTGCCGGTGTGCGTACCTCAGCAGTGCAGATCATCGCTACCGCGACTCTTGCCGCTATCATCGGGGCGGGAGGCTATGGAGAATACATTTACCTGGGACTGCGCGAATTCGATACCACGCAACTTTTGGTTGGCTCAGTGCCTGTCGCGATCCTGGCGCTGCTCGCCGAAGTAGGACTCAGCCAGCTTGAGCGCGTTCTGACTCCCGCAGGACTGCGCGTGCGTGAGTTGGCAACTACCGAGGCGGCAATGGCATAAAACCGAATGGTCGCGGTGTTTATCATCATAGTGTTTGTACTCGTAAAGAGGAGGAAATCATGAAGCTATTTCTACGTTCGCTCCGCTCGCCGTTTCTGGGCTTACTGATGCTCATTCCGCTGATCCTGGCTGCCTGCGGCGGCGGCGGCGGTACAACGACTGGCAGCGGTACGCCGTCCAACTCGTCCATCACTATCACTGTCGGCAGCAAACTCGATACCGAGGGGCAATTAATCGGCGAAATGTACGTGTTGCTGCTGAAAAAAGCAGGCTACAACGTCGTCTCCAAGCTGGCCTTAGGCACGAATGCTGTCGTCTTCAACGCCATCAACAGCGGCGCTATCGACCTCTACCCTGAATTTACCGCGACCGGTCTCACCAAGCTGGGACTCACGTCCAGCGGCAATGCTCAGAAGGACTACCAGACGGTAAAGCAGGGGTATGAGTCGAAGTACCATATCACCTGGCTCGATGTCTCGCCGCTCAACGACACCTATGGCGTCTGCACCACGAAAACTGAGGCCCAGAAGCTCAACGCGACCAAGATTTCCGATCTGGCGTCCCAGGCGTCGAAGCTGACGATTGCCACGCCGCCGGATGGCGTGCAATACGGCATCGACGTGATCAAGTCGGTCTACGGCTTCTCGTTCAGTAAAGTCGTCACATACAACGAGGAAGGCCTGACCTTCCCCGCCGTGACCACTGGCGCTCAGAACTTGAACATCTGCTACACCACGGCAGCATTGATCGCGAAAGACAATTTTGTCCTCTTACAGGATGACAAGCATGCCTTCCCGATCTACAATCCGGCTCCCATCGTGCGCGATAGCACTTTGCAGAAAGCCCCCGGCATTGCGGCCGCTCTCAACCCGCTTGCCCCATTGCTGACCACCTCGGTAAGCCAGCAATTGCAGGCTGAGGTCGTCAACGGCCAAACCGTGCAGCAAGTGGCGACGAACTTCTTGAAGAGCAAGGGTCTGTTATAGTATTGGCATTTTTGGCGTTAGGGCGTGAAGATAGTCACTTCACCGCTATCGCAGCTTATAGGAGAATAAGTTAGCGGATCAAAACCCCGCTAACTTATTGTTTCTATCGCAGAGTATTACAGAAGTAACGGTATGAATGCAACAGCCGGACAAGTCTCGACTTCCTGGTATGAGGTAGATGAACTGATTACCATGCTGCGGGCATGGGGGATAGAGTATCTCGTGGGTTTGGAACCGGCTGGCCATTCTCCCACAATTGGGAAGGATGCGCTGCCGCCAGCCCTATTACTACAACGTCTCGCTCAATGCGATGACTATCCGCGCGTGCGCGATGCAATCATCTCGCTGCTTTTATTGCATCCTGAACTGGCCGAAGTCGTGCAACAAGCCCTCCACGAAAGCGCTTCGCAGGTTGCCGGGCGCATTGCCGTTCTCATCCTGGCAACGTTGTATCTCCAACGCTTGTGGTCGATACGCCTGGCGATAGCGTTCGGCCATCCTTCTAACTTTCCTGAACAGCCATTTACCTATCTGTGGGAGGATCGGCATTTGCCTCCGCCAGTCTGTCATGCAGGAGCCTGTGGCCTCCTGGCGCTGGAGGAAGCAGAACAGAAGCGAACGGGACTGCCTTTCACCTTTAGAGGAGATTGGCAGAAGCAAATAGACCAGCTTCTTTTCCAGGAAGAGACCAGGCATCGTCATAAGAAAATCCCTTTGGAAATGCTTGCCCCTTTACTCGCGAACGTGGAACAATCCTATGAATGTGGATCGGAGCTATGCATGAGTATGCGACGCGGCGTGGACAAGGCAGCAATCGAGTCATTTCTTCAGCAACTTGGGCGAACCTTTTATAAACCGGCGCGCCTCTACCTTGTCGGCGGGGCTGCACTCGTCCACCTGGGCATACGACCTGGCTTCACGCAGGATATTGATGTACAGGTGAGTGGCCCCCATGGGCGCGATCTGATTGTGACCATTCAAGAACTGATAGAGCGTATGCAGATCAACATCGAATTTGCCGCGCCAGGAGATTTTATCCCGTTGCCCTCGCAATGGGAAGCTCATGCGCGCTTTGTGGATCGCTATAGTTTGATCGGTGTGTTTTATTTTGATTTTTACAGTATTGCCCTGAGCAAAATAGAGCGCGGCAATACTACCGATATCGCTGACGTGAAGTTACTCATCCAGGAAGGCATCATCACGCTCGTCGAGCTTGATCAGGCATATCAAGAGGTACTGGCACAATTGGGTAAAGGGCGTTATCCTCGCGTCACCCCGCAGCGCTTTACCCGGCGTTACCAGAGTGTACGTGGCCTCTTATAACGCATTTATGAAGTTCCACAAAGTAAGTCGGAGAAGCAAGTATGATGTAGTAGCGGCTAGAAATGTGGCGGCGCAATGAATTGCGCCAGAATCGGCTCCCGCGGCTGACTGGCGCAATTCATTGCGCCGCCACATTTCTACAGCCACATTTCCAGCAGTCGCCATATCAGGATAGCCAGCTTATTTTACTACCGGCGTTTCATGACGATCACGAGAGGCAGATCGTTGATCGCGTCAATCGTCACCTGCCGGCTACCCGCGTTCACATACAGACCGGTCGAGGCGCCACCGTCCAGGTTCAGCGCTGTCTCAATCGACAGATCCGACGAGACGAGCAACTGCGCCAATTCCGCAAGCGAAAAAGCCCCGCCTGGGCTGACAATCAACAGCAAGCGCCCCGCGGTATCCATAGCCACCACGCTGCGCCGCGCGCCGTTGCTATCGGCGGTAAACACGGTTTTCTTGCCATGCAGCACCAGCACCGGCGAAGATTGCACCGCTTGCGTTAGCTGATCCTCGTTGGGATTGTAGGGCTGCTCGGCCAGCGAACGCAGCGTCGTTTGTCCCTGCACGCTGACGGAGAGCATCCCGCCGAAGCCGCTATACGACTCGCCGGAAACATGCCCATTGGAGACGACCAGCGCCGTCGCGACATCATCGCTGTCGAAATAGCCTCCGTTGATGATGGCGGTTGCCTGTTCCTGTTGCATCCACTCGTTCATGGAGAGCGGCTGATCCGGCTGGTATGCCACGCTCAGCGCCACATCATGCAGATCGAAGCGCGCGATGGTCACGGTGTCCTCGTCGCCATCGTTGCCCTTCCAGTCTTCGTAGCGAATCTGCACGCCGGGGCTGCCCTGAAACCACGTATTCAACTGCGGCGTCGCCTGGCCTGGGATCACCGGCGTCTGGTTGATGGTGACAGATGGCAGGATGTCACAGGCCGTCAGCGAACATGCTATGAGGGCCAGCAATAGAGTAAGCCATATTTTATGAGAGAAGAGCTTTAGCGTTTCCACGGCGTCGCCTCAATCGCCGAGACCGTGCCTTTGAAATCCATTGCCAGCTTGAGCGCCGCGTCATGGGCGGCCACTTCGGTCGAGTCGTCGAGCGGCGCTAATTCGACGTTGCCGTAGCGGCGTTCCAATGCGCGCTGGATCAGCAGGTCCGTGAGCCACGGATTTTTGGGCAGCACTGGCCCATGCATGTACGTACCGAAGACGTTCTTATAGACCGCGCCCTCGCAATTGTCCTTGCCGTTGTTGCCCCACCCGGCCAGCACTTTGCCGAGCGGCCGCGCCTTCTCGCCCAGGTAGGTACGCCCGCTGTGGTTCTCGTAGCCGACCAGGACCTGCCGACCCTTCTCCGGAAAATCACACTCGAGCGCCATGTGAGTCATGAAGCGCGTCGCGCCGCCCTCGGTGTAAAGATCCAGGACGCTGACGCCCGGCAACTGCGGCCCCTGGAATGGCTTGTAGTAGTGGCCCAGCAGTTGATATCCGGCGCAAACGCTCAAGATAACCACGTTGTCTTCCGCAGCTTCACGCAGCGACGGCCCCTTCGCTTGAATATCTTTTGAAGCTAACTCCATCTCGCGGTCGGCGCCGCCGTGGAAGAGGATCAAGTCATATTTGGTGAAATCCGGCGTCTGCCTCACGAATATCTGCTCAACCTCGGTGGCGATGCCACGCCACTGGCAGCGTTTCTGGATGGAGAACAGGTTGCCGCGATCCGCCGCCACGCTCATCAACGTGGGGTAAAGGTGACCGATCTTAAGAACCATGCCGGTGTTTTTCGTAGCTTCGCTCATCTAACTCGCTCCTCTATTACTCTTCCCAAAAATGCCTGACCCAGCCGCGCTTTTGCATGATGCGGCGCAGTTCATTGGTTGGCGTATAGCTTGCCATGATGTAGAGCGTGCCGCCGGGGCCGGTATTCTGCAACGCAGCATCCAGTCCCGCCTCGCGCTCATGGACAATGCTGATTTTATCCAACGGCACATCGGCGTATTTCAGGCGCATGGCAAACTCCTCCGCTTTTGTCCCGCTGCATACGACATCGACAATATCTCCGGCGATGTCTTCGATATCCACGTCCCACAGCCAGGCGAAGTCTTCGCCGTCCACGACCGTGTTGCTCCCGACCACCATCGCGTGTTTCTCCGTGGGATGCTGCTTGATCAGGCGCAGTACCAGGTTAAATGAGGTGGGATTTTTGACGAAGGCCAGGTAGATCGTGCGATCGCCCGCCTGTATCTTTTCCAGCCGTCCAAACGCTGGACGCATACTGGCAATTGCGGCGGGCGCTTTGTCGATGTCGAAGCCCGCCGCCAGCGCTGCGCCCAGCGCCGCTGTGGCGTTGTAGACGTTGTGCAGGCCGGGCAAGGGAATCTCTAGCTCAACGTTGCCCTGCGGAGTGCGGATCGTCACCTGCGATGGCCCTGCGCCATCGGAGGCCAGCTTGATCGAAGTCGCTGCAAAGTCCAGCTTCGGCAGCGTGTAGCCACAGTTGGGGCAGCGATAGATGCCCAGATGCGACATGTATGCCACTTCATAGAGCAGGTCTTCCTGGCAGCGAACGCAGCGAATGATGTCCGCCGACTGCTCAGGCACGGGCGTACCGACCTCTTTGCTTTCCAGGCCGAAGAAAAGCCGCTGCGCCTTCGCGTTCTGCCCAAAATTGGCGACCTGCGGATCGTTGCCGTTCAGCATGATGATCGATGACTCCGGAAGGCTCTCCAGCATCTTGTCGAGAGCCTGGGCCACCGAGTAAAGTTCGCCGTAGCGATCCAGTTGATCGCGGAAAATGTTGGTGATAAGCACGATATCGGGCTGGATCTCCGGCACTGCCAGG
>Ga0102924_1005355_pt1 | contig 12489 bp, 10 predicted proteins | sample PaiPotPPM11metaG_FD_80116 | JGI IMG/M metagenome (GOLD analysis project Ga0102924, IMG submission 80116) | Iron sulfur acid spring bacterial and archeal communities from Banff, Canada, to study Microbial Dark Matter (Phase II) - Paint Pots PPM... ... | reverse complement strand
GACGAGGCGGCGCTCGTCGCGGCGCTCCAATCGGGCGCGCTCGGCGGCGCCGGGCTCGATGTTTACGCAAACGAGCCCCGCGTGCCGGAAGCGCTCCGGGCGATGGACAATGTCGTACTGTCGCCGCACATCGGCAGCGCGACCCACGACACGCGGCGGGCAATGGGCGATCTCGTCGTCGACAATTTGCTCGCCCATTTCGCCGGCCGGCCGCCGCTGACGCCGGTCCGGTAAGGAACCCGATTGTGACCCTTGCGCGCACCGGCCCGGGGGCGAGCCGGCTGCACTACGCCTGGATCGTCGCGGCGCTCACCTTTGTCGTGATCCTCGTCACCGCCGGCGTCCGCGCCGCTCCCAGCGTACTGATCGTGCCGCTCGAGGACGAATTCCACTGGTCACGCGCGACGATCTCGCTCGCTATCGGCGTCAACCTTCTTCTCTATGGCCTTGTCGGACCGTTTGCCGCGGCGCTGATGGACCGCTTCGGTGTGCGCCGCGTGATCACCCTGGCGACAGCGCTGACCGCCGCCGCCGTGGCGCTGACACCACTGATGCGCCAACCCTGGCAGCTGGTCGCACTGTGGGGAATCGTCGTCGGAATCAGCACCGGGATTGGCGGCCCCTATCTCTCGGCTTACATCGCCGCGCGCTGGTTCCGCGTGCGCGAGGGGCTGGTCGTCGGCATTTTGACCGCGGCCAACGCCGCCGGACAGCTCGTTTTCCTGCCAGCGATGGCTGGGCTCGCCACAAGTGCCGGCTGGCGGGTCATGTCGATCATCCTCGCCGTGGTCGTCGCGGTGTTCGTCCCGTTGCTGGCGATCCTTATGCGCGACCGACCCATCGATGTCGGCCTTTCGCCCTATGGCGCCACCGGGGGGTCGAGAGTAGAACCCGCCGCGCGCCGCAATCCGGTAACGACCGCCTTCAGCGCGCTCGCCGAGGGCGGGCGCTCGCGCGATTTCTGGCTGATCGGCGGGGGCTACTTTGTGTGCGGCGCCACGACCAACGGGTTGATCGGGACCCATCTGATCCCGGCCTGCGTCGATCACGGGCTGAGCGAGGTTGCCGGCGCGGGTCTGCTCGCGGCAGCGGGCGTCTTCAGCTTTATCGGCGGGACGCTGTCCGGCTGGCTCAGCGACCGCTGGGACAACCGCCTGCTGCTCGCCTGGTACTATGGGTTGCGTGGCCTGTCGCTGCTCTATCTGCCGTTTGCCTTCGACATGTCGTTCTACGGGCTGTCCCTGTTCAGCATCTTCTATGGGCTCGACTGGATCGCCAGCGTTCCGCCGACGGTGCGGCTGCTTACTCGCGCGGTCGGCGCCGAGAGGATCGGCATCATGGTCGCGTGGATCACCGTGATCCATCAGCTCGGCAGCGCCATGGCGGCCTATCTCGCCGGCGTCTTTCGGATCGCCTTCGGCAGCTATCTCGAAGCCTTCATCGTGGCCGGGCTGATGCTGATCGCGGCGGCGGTAATGGTGCTGTTTGTCGGCACCGGCGGCGGGCGCGAGCCGGTCGCAGCGGCCCTGCCGGCCGGCTGAGCACCGCCTCCGATATCATCCGGACGGCTCCCAGCCGAGCCACTCGCATACCGCACGCCCCATGACCCATTCGAGGTCTTCGCCCGCGAGCCAAGGCAGTTCCTCGGTGAACAGCGTGATCGCCTGGCGATAGGTACAGGGGATGCCGGTCAGATCGGTGCCCCAGAACATCCGCCGCGGGCCGAACGCGTCAAAAACCCGGCGCAGATAGGGATGCAGCCGCGGATAGGGATAGGCCTCGCTCGAATAGCGCGGCAGCGCTGATGCCTTGACCGCGACGTTGGGCCGCTTTGCCAAGGCGAGGAGGTTCGCCAGATCGGCGAAGGCGCCCTCGTCCTTGGCCGCGCGCGACAGCGCCAGATGGTCGATCACCAGTCGCAAGCCGGGATGGCGCTCGGCCAGGCGGTCGATCGCCGGCAGGAGGCCGGGCGGCGACACCATCGCCGGCAGCCGGTTGCGCTCGGCGGCCCCCCACAGCCATTCGCCCGCCGGTTCGGTGAACACGGCGCGCGACCCTTCGCCGGCGCTCGTCACCCGAATACCGAGCATGCCGGGCTGTTCGCGCCAATGGTCGAGCGCAGCAGGGTCGGGCACGCTCAGCGGCGGCCGCCCCATCACCGCAAAGCGGTCGGGGTGGCGCCGCGCCGCCCGCAGGGCGAGGTCGTTGCGGTCGCCTTCCCACGAGGGCGGCACGATGACGACCCGGTCGACCCCGGCTGCCTCGATCTGCGCGAGCAGGTCATCCTCGGAAAACGGTTCGGGGCGGTGGGCGCGCTGATGGCCGGCGGGCGGCCATGGCCGCTGCGGGCTGTCGGCCGCCCAGATATGGACTTGCGCATCGACGATCAGCACCGCACCCCTCCTTGTTAGAACGCAATCCGGTCAGGCAGGCGCCGCGACCGCCATGCCGGCCAGAGGCCTCGCAAAGGGCCGATTGAACGTTCGGAACCCCGTTTGCAGCGGCGTGTTGGCTGACAGCCAACCCGTTCTTCGGCCGGTGTCGGGTGCCGCTCGCAGTTTACCGGGTTGCTGTCCTCGGAGGCTAGCGATGGTCCGCGACGTTGGCGCGTCGGGAAAAGCCGGCTTTCCCCAAGCCGGCGCCAGATATTGACATCGACAACGGCCTTGGTCGCAGCGGGGGTTGCGGCGGCGGGAATGGGATCGAGTTCCGCCGGCGCACAACCGGTCCCCGCACCGCTAGTACCCGCACCAGAGGCATCCAGAGGTGACGCCATGCTGTCCAACACCCCGCTACATGGACAAAAACTCATCGGGTTCATGCTGGCCCACGAACAGTTTACCGTACCGGAACTGTGCGAGATCGGCGGTTCCGCGGCGCGCGCCGGCTTCGGTCTCCTCGCGACCAGCGACCATTTTCAGCCGTGGCAGGCGAATGAGCGGCACGCCGGAGAAGCGTGGGTCACGATGGGTGCATTGGGGGAGCGAACGCGGCCTGCCTGGATCGGGACAACCGTGACCTGTCCGACATTGCGCTACAATCCGGCCGTTGTTGCGCAGTCGTTTGCCTCGCTCAGCCTGTTGAATCCGGGCCGGGTGTTTCTTGGCGTCGGGTCCGGCGAGGCGCTGAACGAAAAGGCTGCGACCGGAATCTGGCCGGCCTGGCCGGAACGCTGGGAACGCCTGATTGAAGCGGTTGGCGTCATTCGGGCGCTGTGGACGGGACAGCGCGTCAACCATCAGGGCAAGTATTATACCGTCGATGGGCGGCTTTACGATCCACCCCCGCAGCCGATCCCGCTTCTCACCGCCGCAAACGGCCGGAAGTCAATGCGGCTAGCCGGGCAGCATGGCGATGGCCTCGTCACCGATCCTCTCACCTGGAAGAAGTTCAAAGCGGAATGGGAAGCCGGCGCCAAGAATGCCGGCAAGGACCCCGCCAAGATGCCCGTCCTGATCGAACAATTTGTGGTGGTCGGGGACCACAGCGAGGCGCGGCAGGCAGCTGAGTTATGGCACTTCCTGCCGAAAGCGTTCAAGACGTACTACAATATGAGGGAACCGGCCGACATCGAAAGACAGGCGGCTGCGGAGCTTCCGTTGGATAAGGTCGTTGCCGAGTGGCCGATCGCCACCGATCCGCAAATTCACATCGACGCCATTGCCGAATTATTCGATAGCGGTGCAACGATCGTGAATATTCACTCTGGACAGCCGGATCAGAAGAGGGTCATCGAGTTCTACGGGAACTCTGTATTACCCAAGTTGAGGGACCGCCTGTAGCAGAAGCGAGCGTCTCCCCGCGATTGTTCGCCCGCTCACCTCATCCGTCGGTCGGGCAGCGGCCGACTATTCGATCCGCACCTTGTCAAGACCCGGCATGTCCGGCGGGTAGGCAAGGTCGAGCGCTTCGAGGGTGTGGCGGACGATGCGCGCGACGAGTGCGTTGCGGTACCATTTGCGATCCGCCGGAACAATGAACCAGGGCGCCCATTGGTTGCTGCAGCGCTGAAGAGCGATTTGGTAGGCGGCCATGTAATCATCCCGATATCGGCGCTCGGCGAGATCGTCGGAGCGGAACTTCCATCGCTTGGTCGGGTCTTCGAGCCGGGCCTGGAGCCGGGCCCGCTGCTCCTTTTTGGAAAGGTGGAGGTAGAACTTGATCAGGGTCACGCCGTTCTCGGCGAGATGCCGCTCGAAGCGATTGATCTGGCCGTAGCGAGCCTCGATCCGTTCCGCTGACACCAGCGCGTGAACGCGGGCGACGACGACGTCCTCATAATGCGATCGGTTGAAGATGCCGATCATTCCCGCCGCGGGCACGGCCTGGTGAATGCGCCATAGAAAATCGTGCGCCAGCTCGCGCGGTGTTGGCTGCTTGAACGAAACGGCGTCGGTACCGAGCGGATTGAGCGGACTGAAGACCTTGCGGATGGTGCCGTCTTTCCCGCTCGTATCAATACCCTGCAACACCACCGACAGGGCGTGCTTGGCCTGGGCATAGAGGATTTCTTGCAGCCGGTCGATCTCGGCAATATCGGCTGCCGTGCCGGCTTCGATTTCCGGTCGGGGACCGGGTATGGCCGAGCGGTCCCGCGGATCGATTTCCGCGAGCGTTCCTTTCCAGTCGGCCGCTACCCGATATCGCTCCAAGCCGCCGAGGCTGATGGCCGGCAACACGCCTGCCTCAAACTCACCGATTTGGCGACGGCAGCATCAGCGGCTCGCGCAGGTGGATGATCTGCGAGACCCCTTCGCCGTCGATCACCTCAAAGCTGAGCAATTCCCCCGCTGCCGCATCGGCCCAGATCTCCGTCGGGTGGTTGATCAAATGGTCGACGCCTTCGAGGGCGATCTCTAAGAGGTCGTCCTTCGGATCATAAGTGATCCCCAACAGAGGCAGCCATTCCGCCTCGATTTGATCGCCGAGGGAGAGCGAGGCGACCTCGATCTCGGCGCGCGTACCGACGAGACCTTTCGACAGCAGATCGAAGAAAACGCGCCATTCCGACTTGTCGATTTTTTGTGCCGCCATCGATCCTCTCCGATTGTGAGTCGCTCGCGGGAGAGCGAACGGGTCAACGATGCACAAACGTCCACGCTCGCATCTTGATGCCCGTCAAATCGCCCGCGGCCGGAAAACGGCAGAGGGTTTAGCCAAATCCGGCGCAAATCATCGGGAAGCACGAACCGCACGGTTGCATCGGCGGCAGCTGATCCGCCAAACGAATACCGTACCCGTTCCCGCTCGATACGTCTGACAAAGGAGTGCCGGTTTGGCCAAATTTCCGATACTGTCTGCGCGCGCGAAGTACCCATGCCGACCTTTCGTTGAGACGCATACCCATCGGCGCGAGACGCATTATCGCAACCTCATCCGGTAAAGACGCGGGACGGCGGTGGATCATGCCCGATTCATGTTCCTAAATCGCTATCTGGCGCGAGTTTCCGGCGCATCGATCTCTCCCCTCGCCGAGTTTTCGCTGCGGTTCTTGCGCAGCGTCATCCTCGCCCGCGTGCTGATGCCGAGCGATTTCGGCGCCGCGGTGGCGCTCGCCACGATACTTTCCGGATTCGAGCTGGTCACCGACGTTGGCCTCGCCCAATTCGTCGTCGTTCACGCTCGAGAGAATTCTGCTCAGGCGGTCGCAGCGGCCCAGCGGATCGCCTTGGTTCGCTGTTTCGTTATGGCGCTGTCGATCGTGGTGCTCGCGCCGTTACTGGCTCGACTCTTCGGCGCAACAGCGAGCGTCACCAGCATCCGATGGCTCGGCGCCGTCGCGTTGATTAGAGGATTCAGAAACTGGCGGATCATTCAGGTTCAGGGCGATTATCGGTATGCCCCCCAAGCGGTCGCCATTGTGGTCTCACAGATCGCTTCGGTGATCGCCATCGTGCCCGCTGCGGCATGGTTTCAAGACGAGCGGGCATTGGTGGCCAGTCTGCTCCTCGAGGCTGCGATTTACGTCACCTTGTCGCGACTATTGCTCAAGAAGGAGCGGGTGACGTCAATAGATCCCGCCATCCGTCGAGCGGCGATGACGTATGGTCTGCCGCTGATGATAAACGGGGTCGGTCTGTTCGTCCTGGCCCAGTTCGACCGTGTCATCGTCGCAAACCTATTTGGCCTGGCAAACCTCGCCCTTTACTCGGTGGTCCTCACTCTCGCGATCGTACCGACCTCGGCGCTCTCGCAGGTCATTGGTTCGTTTGGTCTCCCGTTTCTTGGGCGTTGGCGGGAGGATTATGCCGGATCGCGAAGAGCAACACTGATCCTGATCCTGGGAATACTCATAATCGCGGCAACCTACGCGGTCGGCGTGGGCCTGCTTCTCGACCGGCTGGTACCGCTGATCTACGGGTCTCATTACCGCGTAACGCAGGGGCTTCGAGCGTTGGCAACCGGTGTCGCGTTCCTGCGTCTGTGCCGCGCCGGCCTCAATCTCATCCTGTTGAATCACAGCCAGACAGGCCGGCTTACGCTTGGGAACATCGTTTCCGGAGCAGGCGTGGTCATGTCCTTCCTGCTCGCAATTTGGTCGCAGCGCGTCGAGGCGGTGGTGCTTGGGCTGCTGATCGGCGATTTGCTCTCGCTGTTTCTGCTGTTCGCCTTCACCAGCCGACACCTGCCGGCAGCAACCGCGGTTCGGCACGCAGGCGTTCTGATATTGCCCGTCGGACTGGCCGCATGGGGGCCGTTGGCCGTCTCCGGCGGCGGCGTCGGTGTGCGCGTGCTGATCGCCGCGGTTTCGGCACTCGTCATCGCCTCGGAAGCGGCCATCGTGTACCGGCGATATGTCGCAAAGCCGGTGAGCGGCCGCGCGTTTACCGCGTAATGGCCCGATCCTCGCCCGAGCGCCAGATTGCGGTCTGCACCGCCGGCATCCGGCTGGTTGGGACAGAGGACGGGAGACCAGCAGCAATCGTGCGGGGCAAACCGATCCCCGTGTCAGCTGCCGTTCCGTTCCGAGCGGCCCTCGGCCAACGGGACAGATGGTGGTCTGTGATGGCCGAGAATGCGATCGGGTCTTCCGGTTTCGCCGCGCACAGCTGCCGCTAGTCCGCTCAGCGCGGCGCGCATATTGGCGAATGCACCGACAATGCCGAACTCGAGCGAGCGAGTAAACAGCACCAGCAAGGTCCATGGAAGCCAGGTATGGTGATATTGGCGGACGAAGTGAACGCGGTTGCGGAACTCAAGATATACGGAGAGCTGCGATCGTGCGGAGCGGCGCGCGGCCGAGCCGATCGTCGTGCCGCCATGATGAGGTACGATCGATTTGTAGGCGTAGCCGACCCCGCAATGGCTCTTTGCACGATATCCCCAGTCGAGATCCTCGAAATACAGGAAATAGCGTTCATCCATCAATCCGATTGATCGAATACACGCATGGGTCACATAGAGCGATGCGCCGGAGGGTGCGTCGATGCGGGCCTCCAAAGCATCGGGGTCGGGTTCGATCGAAGAGGGTGCGTGGTAATCGACCGCCTCCGTCGACCCCAGGAGCGGACGCCACCGCAAACCCCGCGACTGCACGATTTCGGGCCGCGCCAATGGGACGACGCGGCTGCCGACCATTCCTTTGCGTCGCGCGGTAGACCAGGCGACGAGCTCGGCCAGCGCCAGCGGGTCGGGCTGGGTATCGGGATTGAGGATCCATACCCCAGGGAAAGCGGGACCGGTCAGCAGAATGCGAAGCCATGCGTTGATGCCGCCCGCATAACCGAGATTTTCCGTCGCTGCGGCGACGAATACGTGCGCCTCTCTGCCGCGCAGCCGCAAGCGGTGCACGCCGGCAAAGCGGACCGCGATCTCCGCGGGCACGGTTGGCGCTGGATCGGCGTCGCAGGGGCCGTCCGCGCCCACGAGCGAGGGCATCAGTGCCTCGACCGCCGCCATCCCGCCGTTCTCGCAGATGTAGACGTCGAAGGCCGGGTCTGCCGACGACTCTCGCAGCGCCTTCAGGCATTCCGCGACGTCACGAGGATTGCGGTAGCCGACGATGACGATCGGAATGGGGGTCGCCGAGATCATGCGCGTCGCAGAAAAGTGTTCGCCAATAGGCCGCGGCATCGCCCTTCTTCCATCTGCAACGCTGCGCCTTTTTGAAAGCCGATCGCGATCGGCGGCGGGGAGCCCAAGTCAATGTAGTATGGGCGTTCGCTGAGGCGAAGCGTTCCGGCGCCTGTCCTGCGGCCCCGCACGGGATTGGTGTTTCGACCCACGATCCCATACCGTGCGATTTCTCTCGCCGGGGCGCCCGAGGCGGTTGGGAGCGAGTTGTCGGTGAGGAAATGCCATGGGGTCTTCGACCGGCGAAGCCCATACAGAGACTATCCCCGGCCGCATGGGAAGAACCGCGGGAGGTCGACCAATGCGCGCCCCGCGCCTGGTGAGGATTTGTTGGGTGCTGGTGGCGCTCTGCGGTGCGGCGGGGCTCCCCGTACCCGGTGCGTCCTGGACCGGTGGGATCAACAGTGTCAGCGAAACGGCCGGCGCCTGCCCGCGCGGCGCAGCCTACCCGGACGGGTGTGCCGGCGCGCCGATCGGCCCGATGCAGCATCCGCAGCTGTTTTCAGCTCCCCTCAAGCCGCACAATTCTCCCTATCCCGTGCGACCTCCCTGGAACGTGGCCGGTGTCGATTATTACGCCGGCGTGCCCGCAAACCTGAAGCTAGCCAGCCTCGAAGACACGGGAGCCCTCCCGGCCTGCGCCTCCTTCAACGCATCGACGGGTTTGGTCTGGGTCAACGCCACCCCGTGCAACCTTTCCGCGATCGACTTCTCACCGCAAGGCGCGTGCGTCTATATTCCGGCACATGCAGGCTCGGATGCGGTGTCCGTCACCAATTCACGGTTTGCCGTCGGTAGCACCTCGGGCTGCAAGGGCGCCTATCTGGTTTCTTCCAGCAGGGAGTTTCGGGGCAGTCTCTTTGTCGCGAATAACAGTTTCTTCGGCAACGGTCCGACAACGCAAGCGATGTCGGGAGCGATTGGGTCAGGCGGCTCCGGCGCCGTCACCATCCAATACAACTACATAACGCGGATCGATCAGCACGGCATCGACTTCAGCGCGGCGCCAAGCTCGATCAGCGAGCAATACAACGTGATCACCGATTTCGGGATGGAGGTCGGATCGCACCCGGATTTCACCTATTTTTGCGGCGGCGAGTTTCGGAATGTCCGTATCGAATACAATTTGTCGGCCGAGTGGTTCGGTGACGGTTCACAGCCCGGAGCGGAACTGATGACGCTTCATGCCGATCGGCATTGCGGCAGTAGCCTCATTGACCCGGTAATCCAGCACAATGTGGTTTTGGCGCCGGGAACCGGGCACCGGAAGGCCGAGACGGCGTCCTATGCTCTCGCACCGATCAAAGACCAGGGACGGACGCTGTCGGGGGCGAACTTATCGCACAACTTTGTTGATTGGAGTGGCGCCTACGGGCCGATATACCCGGGGAAGGGCACCGGCTTCATCTGCGTCGGGAATATCGATATTAACCGCGGGGTCGGTATCAAGGGCCGGTTTGGCAACGTGACTTGCGAGTGACTGCCATCCGTGTCCAAAAAATTCGCCCGTCTTGTTCTCGGACCGGAGTGAACCGGCTGTTCGATGCGCCGTCAAACCGACGGTCGATCCCCCGAAGGCGCACGCCGCTCCCGCGCCGTCGGCACAGGGCGGCCTGTCAGGTCACGTATCGCGATCAGCGATTTTGTCAGCCCGAGAATGCGCTCTCGGCGGATGGCGGCATCGGGAAACAGCGTCGCAAGCGTCCGACGGTCGAGCAACGCGACGCTGCGGATCTGCCGCAGGGCCGTGGCGATGTTGGGGGCCTGTCCCCAATCCCCACGCGGGCGCCGCATCAACATCGAAACCTGAATTGGCTCGGGCATCCAATGAAAGAAGGCGGTCGCGCAATGCGGCTCGATCGGAAACCAGAAATATGGCGTCTGGACGAAATAGCTGGGAGCGAGGCGCCGCACCTCGCGCGCCATGGCCTGCATGTCGCCGAACCGGCCGACATGCTCGATAACGGAATTTGAGTGGACAATATCGAAGCGCATGTCGGCAAAGGCACCGAGGTCGCGGGCATCTCCAGCCATCGAGGAAAATCGGGTCTCGTCGACCTCATAGGCCGTACGGTTCACGAGGGTCACATGGTAACGACGTTCCCCAAGCAAATCGGCAAGAGTCGTCCAATAGTCCGGGTCACCGCCAACATCCAGGATGCGGCAGGTCTCCCGCCGAGCCAGGACACCGTCAACCAGCCGCACAAAAAGGTGGAAGCGGCGACGTCGATATGCGTGACCCCTGGCCTTGCGTTCCGCCGGTCCCATCGAACGCCAAATCCAGGGTCCCCTCAACCAGGATGAGCTATGCGGCTGTTGCTCCTCTGGGCGCCCGCGCCGTGGAGCGTCCCCTACGGTTCGCTGCCCGCCGTTTGTGGAGCCGCGCGGCACTGCGTCCCCCATCGCTGACAAACCCTCAGTTGTCGGAAGCCGCCAACTCGTCATATAATGGAGGTGCAAGATCTCGGTGTTGGCGTATCAAAGAATATAGAGTAGGACGACTGATTCCGAGTAGTTTTGCCGCCTGGGAAAGATTTGAACCTGTCCTGGCCAAAGCCTGTCGCACTACCTCCGCCTCAGCGCGCAACCGCGCCTTCCGCAAATCCAGCAGGTGCTGCGGGGATGAGGGCGGTCCGAGGTCGAGATCGACAGCCGTTACAAGCGGGCCCGGCGCCATTATCGTAGCGCGTTTCACCCGGTTCTCGATCTCCCGGACATTTCCGGGCCAGGGAAACTGGTCAATGATCTGTATCGCGTCGTGAGAAAAGCCGCGCAACTGGCGCCCGTATTCGGCGCTGAAGCGCTTTAGCAGCGAGTTTGCCAGCAGCAGAGCGTCGCCCGGGCGTTCGCGCACCGGGGGAACCCGCAGGGTGACCTGGTTGATGCGATAGAACAGATCCTCCCGAAAGCGTCCCTCGACGATCAGCTTTTCGAGGTTGCGGTGCGTCGCACACACAATTCGGACGTCGACAGGGATCGCCCGACCGCCGCCCACTCGCTCGATAACCCGAGACTGCAAGAACCGAAGCAGCTTGACCTGTGTCGATTGCGGCATGTCGCCGATTTCGTCGAGAAAGAGAGTTCCGCCGTTAGCGAGTTCAATCTTGCCGGGGGACTGTTTGATCGCTCCGGTAAAGGCGCCCTTCTCGTGACCGAAGAGTTCGCTCTCGAGGAGAGAATCCGGGATGGCCGGGCAATTGATAACGGCGAACGGCCCCTTCGATCTCGGGCTGGCGTTGTGAATGGCTTCCGCGAGCAACTCTTTGCCGGTTCCGCTCTCGCCGAGCAAGAGCACGGTAACGTCGATCTTTGCGACCTTGGCAGCGTCACGCAGAATGGCCCGTATCGGTTCGCTGCGATGAATAATGCGATCGAAACGGGACGAAACGGAGGACTCGGTCAGGGCGCTATCCTGTTCCATGAAACTTGCGCGCGCTGTTGGGGGGGAGGGGGCTGCGCTCAACAAGTTCGTAACCTCATTTTCTGGATGTGGCAATAGAAAATCAGCAACTCACGGACTCTTTACAGTTCGTTTTCAGATAAATATTCGTGGTTACAGTCGGTTTCCATAGCACTATTGTTGGATATTGATGGAACGTCGGCATAGGAAATAAAACGCTGACGTCAGTAACTACGTGACATTTCGTTAAAATACCACCTAATTGCACAGTAAGTGCTCCCCTGTAAGCGTTGATGTCGCTGCCCTGAACTCCGCCTTCCGGTCGCATCCCCGCTCGATCTAGGGAGCGTGCCAAGGTAGGTACTTAATCCACCTCTCAACGTGGGCGAGAACGCCTGCTGGGGCGCCTCGTGTTCGAAGATTTCCCCGGCCCGCGCCGATTACGCAACGCGGTTTTACGATACCCCTCCTCGCCGACCATGGCTGCCCCCGCACTCATACCAGCGTATGAACACCGCCGATTATCGTGCGTTCCGGATGATCGAGCTCAAGGCTGCCGGCGGAGGATTATGGTTAACGATTCGGCTCTCTTGGCTCGCCGAGCCGGCATCGTACTAGTAACCACCAGGGGTAAGAGACCGGGCGATAGCGAAGGGTTGGAGGTCCTTGCCGGCGCCGCAGCGCGGAGGCGTTGGAGCGACGAGCAGAAGGCGGCGATCCTGGCGGGACCCTTGGCGTCAGCGACAGCGTTCGGCCAAGGGGATTCGGCGCGCCGAGGTCTGGATCAGTCGTATTTATCCCGGTGGCGATCAGCCCCGCGCGATCCAGCCTCCTTGACCCGGGTCGCCGCAGGATCGTTCCCTGTGTGCTGTGTGGGCTGACCGCAATATGACGTAAGCGCTCGGTGGAGAGCGCCTCCCGCTGATCGTCTATTGGGCCGATGATCGGCGCATGGCGAACGGTTCAGATCAGGTGTCCACCAAGACCTTAGTGGACACTAAGCGCAAAGCGCTCTT
>Ga0102924_1005354_pt1 | contig 12492 bp, 11 predicted proteins | sample PaiPotPPM11metaG_FD_80116 | JGI IMG/M metagenome (GOLD analysis project Ga0102924, IMG submission 80116) | Iron sulfur acid spring bacterial and archeal communities from Banff, Canada, to study Microbial Dark Matter (Phase II) - Paint Pots PPM... ... | reverse complement strand
GGTGGCGGTGGGCTGGGCGGGCGCGGTGGCCGAGCTGGCCGATGGCCTGGCCGCCGACGCGTCGGCACCGGAGGCGGCGGTAGATGACGTGCTCGGGTTGCAGGCCGCCAGCGCGAGCCCGATGCCGAGGCCAAGCACGGAGATGCCGGCCGTCCTGGCCGCGGGCATGAAATGTCCTAAATTCATCGTTGCTGTTGTCCTTATCGTCGTGATGGACCGGGCGTGAGCCCTCAGGACCCGGTGAGGTCCCACACGTACGTGTCCCCGTTGGCGCAGCCCACGGCGATGGACTGCCCGCCGGGGCCGAACGTGATCGTCGACGGCGCGGCCGGAGTGGCCACGGTGGCCACCGTCTTTCCGGTCCGGGTGTCACGCAGTTCGATGCGGCCGTCGCCGGTCATGTCCGTGGTCGCGAACAGCTTCCCGTCCGGGCTGAGCGCGGCCAGGCTGTCGGGCACCGCGGTGACCAGGCGCCGCGACCGGACGTTGTAGATCGCCGTGTGCCGGCCGTCGCTGACGGCCAGCGTCCCGCCGTCACCGTCGAGCGCCATGAACGTCCGGCCCACGGGCAGCGGGGCGGCGCCCGGGTCCGGCGCGCCGCTCACGGGGACCGGGGCGCCGTCCAGGTCCGGATCGGCGTAACCCAGCTGACCGTGAACGGTCAGGGTCGCCTTCAGCGTCTTGGCCGCCGCGGGAGAGGGCGACGAGATGCCCCACACATAGATCTTGTGCGTGCCGCCGGTGCCTTCGGCGCTGACGGCGACGCTGGTGTCGTCCGGGCTGACGGCGATGCCCGCCACGGGGCGCCCATCGGGGTCGGCCAGGTCAGCGACGTGCCGGCGGGTCAGCAGGTTCCACACCTGGGCGCCGTCCCCCAGGGCGTCGGCCAGCGTGACGTAGCCAACGTCCAGCGCTTTGCCCCCGCCGGTCGCGATGTTGGTCCACCCGCGAGTCTGGAAGTAGTACTCGTGGTAGACACACGGCGCGATTTCGCCCCCGTCGCAGGTGCTGCCCGGTGAGACGACCGCCTGCCCGTCCAGGGCCAGCCGAGCCCCGCTGAGGTCGGCGCCCGCCAGGTCGAAGGTGGTCACGGCACGCCCTGACGCGATGTCGAATGTGTAGGCCCGGCCGACCTGGTCGATGGTGTCGAACGTTCCGGCCGGCCCGAACACGGCCGTCGCGACGTCGTCGCCGCCAGCGTCGTTCAGCGTCGCGGCCAGCCGCGTCGAGACTTTGAGACTGGGTGCGCCCGGCGTTCCGCGCAGCAGCACAACGCAGGCCGCGGTGGCGATGACCACGATCACGGCCCCGGCACCAGCCGCGATCCGGGATCGACGCGCCTTCCGGGACCGCCGCGAGGACGGGCCAGCCACGGCAGGCGGTGACGCCAGGGGCGGCGCAAGCGGGAACGACGGGTGCGCGGGCGCCCGCCCGGGCGGGGTGCCGGACGGGTCACGCCGCACCCCGCCCGCGTGACCGCCGCGAGCTGCCCCGGACCAGGAGCGCCGCGCCGCGTCCGGCGCCATGCTCAGCGCCTGGCGCAGCGCACCGGCGAAGGCGCCGCAGCTGGGGTACCTGTCGAGCGGGTTCCTGGCCAGCCCCCGGGCGATCACCTCGTTTACGGCCGGAGACAGGTCCGGCCGCAGCGGGGTGACCAGCGGCGACGGCTCTGACATCTGCGCCCACAGCACCGCCTCCGGAGAGCGGTGCTCGAACGGCACCGACCCGGTCAGCATGGTGTAGGCCACGCAGGCGAGCGCGTACTGATCGCTCTCCGAACGCGCGGGATGGCCGGAGATCTGCTCAGGCGCCGCGAACCCGGCCGTTCCGACGAAGTTCCCTGTCATGGTCAGGCCGGCCGCCGTATCCCGCTTGGCCAGGCCGAAGTCGGACAGGTACGGGTGGTCAGGCCGGCCGGGGCTGACATCGACCAGGACATTGGCGGGCTTGACGTCGCGATGCACGATGCCCGCTCGATGCGCCGCGTCGAGCGCCGAGGCCACGGGAGACAGCAGGGACACGGCCCGGCCCGGGCTCAGCGGCCCCTCCCTTTCCACCACCGAGTGCAGGTCGCCGCCAGATACGTACCGCATCGCGAGATAGAGCACGCCGCCGTCCTCGCCGGCCGCGTAGACAGGGATGATGTTCGGGTGATCAACCATTGAAGCGGCCCGCGATTCGCGGGCGAACCGTTCCCGGAAGTCCCCGTCCGCGGTCAGAGCGGGCGCGAGGATCTTCAGCGCGATGGTGCGGCCGAGCGCCTCGTCCCTGGCCCGGAACACCATGGCCATCCCGCCGGTCCCGATCCGGTCATCCAGCCGGTACCCCGCGATCATCGTCCCTGGCGCGTACGGGGCCGGCTGCCGCCCCGCCCGTCCGGGCGCGAACTCCGCAGCCACCCCGTACCTCCCGCGCGTCCGCCCGTTTCACGCTAATTATGGCAATTAACAATATTTCCGGAGCACGCATCGATCCATGTTGATGTAGTAGATGCTGGCGGCAACACGTCCAGCCTCAGATCGGCATCGCTGAAGGAGACGCCTCGTGGGTGAAGCGCGACCCGGCCGGCTTCAGGCCCGGGGACTCAGGGCGTGGACGAGGTTGCACCGCTGGACCTACCAGCGCACCAATGGCAGGGTCCTCTCCCGTATGCGCGGCAAGCCGACGCTCCTGCTCACTACCACGGGACGCCGCAGCGGGCGACCGCACACCATCCCGCTGCCCTACCTCGCCGACGGCGACGCCATGCTCGTCATCGGATCGGCCTCCGGTGCCGAACGTCACCCGGACTGGGTGCTCAACCTCATCGCGGATCCGCGCGTCACCGTGCAGTACCTGGCCGACTCCGGATCAGCCCGTGCGGAAATCCTGGCCGGTGGCGAGCGCCAGGCCATGTGGGAACGGATCAGCGCCGAAGCCCCCTGGTACGCGGGCTACCAGCAGCGGACCAGCCGGGAGATCCCGCTGATCCGGCTGACCCGCCAGGAAGCCGGCTAGGCCCTTACAGCGCTGCTGCCCGGACCGGGCACCCCTGTTCCTCACCCAGTATCGCCGGGCAGGCTCTCTCCGGCCGCCTGCTGGATCACGGTCTCCTCGGCGACTTCGAAAAGGCGCGCGCGTTCTGCCGCCAGGCGCTGGAGTTCAACGCCGAAGTCGGGAATCGCGATGTCGACGGGCCTGTGCTCCAATGCCTAGGGCAGCCGGGCATTTGCCATCCGGCCGTTGCCGTGCGACGGTGGGGGGACAGTAAACGTGATGCTGCTCCAGACTCCGGCAGTTGAAGACATGCGGCCTGGGGGTCCGATCTGAGCGGCTACCGATGTCCGTTATCGCCGTATTCTGCGACGCCCGCGGCGAGCCACGGCTGGGCACCTCAATCGCAGCGTGAGATTTCCCCGGCCAAATTTCAGGATGAGCGGCCGGGCCCGCGCTGAACCCGGAATTTCCGCATCGTAACTATCGCGCACACCGCGCTCTTCTCCCAACGGAACGTTCAACGGACAACGAGGGCTGCCGTGAAGGCGCCGGAGAAAGGAATGATTTGATATGAATACCCGACCGAATATTGTGCTGGTGCACGGCGCGTGGGCTGACGGGTCGTGCTGGAGCGCGGTCATCGAGCGGCTGCAGGCAGCCGGCTTCACCGTGACGGCGCCGCAGTTCCCGGAGTCATCGCTGGCCGCTGACGTGGCGCGGCTACGGCAGGTGCTGAACCGCCAGGACGGCCCCACGCTCGTCGCCGGGCACTCCTACGGCGGGCAGATCATGACCGCCCTCGGCACCGACGCCCCCAACGTCGCCGGGCTGGTATACATCGCGGCGTTCGGGCTGGATGAGGGCGAGTCGATCGGCGCCCTCCTGACCCAGGGCCCGCCGACCCCGGCGCTCGCGCACCTGGACATCGACAAGCTCGGCTACGCGTGGCTGCCCGAGGACGACTTCGTGCGCCATTTCGCCGCTGACGTCGACCCGGCCAAAGCCCGGGTGATGTTCGCCGTGCAGCAGGCGCTGGCCGCGAGCACCCTGCAGGACGTGATGGGCGTCCCGGCCTGGAAATCGCAGCCCACCTGGTTCCTGGTCGCCGAGAACGATGAGGCCATCCCGCCCGACGCGGAGCGTCAGTTCGCCAAGCGCATGGGCGCCACCACCATCGAGGTCGCGTCCAGCCACGTGGCCATGGTCTCCCACCCCGCCGAGGTCGCCGAGCTCATCACCACCGCCGCCGAGAGCATCCAGGCCACCAGCTAAGCCGCCCCGGCTGTAAGGGGCCGGGCGGGCGTCGCCGCCCACCGCACCTCGCCTTTCGCTGGCCGCTGGCCACTGGCCCGGGCAGCCGGCCGACCTACCGCCGCCTGCCAGGGCTGCCAGCGGTCCGGCGATAGCATGACGGCCAGAGCGGTGCGCGGCGAAGGAGAGACATCGATGGCCGAGATTCTCGCCGAGCCGGTGTCGGCTCCGAACGTCTGGAGAGGCGACGAGCTCGCCGCGGCCGGTAACTGGATCACTCGTTTCACCGAAGATGACTTCGCCGATTTCGAACGAGCGCTGGCGCATGTCGCCAGGAAGCACGTCAGTGATGTCACAGAGATCCGGGCCGAGGATTTCCCGCTTCCTCATTTTCAGGAACGGATCGATGACGTCGTGGACCGACTGGATAATGGTCTAGGGCTCGTTCTGCTGCGCGGGCTGCCCATCTACGACAGGTTCAGTGAAGCTGAGGCCACCATTATCTACTGGGGAATGGGCCGGCACATGGGGAACCTCGTTCCCCAAAATCGCAAAGGCGACCTCATAGGTCATATACGAGACCTTGGCAGGCGCGGCCCGTATGAGCGGGCGTACGCAACCAACGAAGACCTCGGGTTTCACACGGACTCCACCGACTTCGTGGGCCTGATGTGCCTGCGCCCCGCACTCTACGGCGGAGAGAGCTTCATCGCCAGCTCTGGGTTGCTGTATAACTTCGTCATCGGCGAGCACCCCGAGTACTTGCCCATCCTGAATAAGAACTTTCCGACCGACTGGCGAAGCGAGGAGCCGCCGGGATCACCCGGCTGGTACCTGGAGCCGCTCTACAGCTACGTCGGGGGAGCCCTCTCGGCGACCGTCAGGACTGGCCGGGCGATGTCAGCCATGCGCTTCCCCGAGGTACCCAGGCTCACCGCCGACGAGGTCTCGTGCTTCATGTACTACGACTCGCTGCCAAAGAGACCAGGCGTCGCACTCGGTATGCAACTGCAGACAGGCGACATGCAGTTCATCAACAACTTTGTGACGGTGCACACCCGCACGGCCTTCGCCGACGACGCCGAGGATCCGACTCGTCAGCGGCACCTGCTGCGACTGTGGATCAGCCGGCCCGAAACCGGTCGACCGCTCTGCCCTGAGTACGCCATCTGGCGTAGCGGCTACCCGACGTAGTCAACCTCGGCCAGCAGGAGGTGAGCGGCGGCCGCACGTCCGCGAGCACGAGTGGCCCGGCTAGCGACCCGCCTGCCGGTCGAACCTGTGCGTCGTGGCTCCTCGCGGGTCGGCTTTGGCGTGGGCAAAGACTCTGGCTGGCGTTACCGCGAACACTTCGCTGGGCCAGTCGCTGGCGTTGCGGTTGTAGAAGCGGCCGTCCCGGACCGCGAGATCCCAGCGACCGTCCCACTTGCCGGCGAATGCCGCGGCGACGCGGGTGAGCACCTTCTCGTCGGTGACGTGGACGGCGCTGCCCTCGACGACGACGTCGGTCCCCTCGTCCCAGCGGTTGCAGCCGGTGGTCAGGACCACGCCGGGGTTGGCGCGGAGGTTGGCGAACTTCTGCTCCTCGGTGCTGGTGTGGAAGTAGAGGACACCATCCACCCACACCGCGACCAACGGCGTCACGTGCGGGCGGCCGTCGGCCCGGACGGTCGAGATCCAGGACAGCTCGGCGGTTTCGAGCAGCCTCTGGGTCTCCTTCCAGGAGACGGCGCTTGCCTTCGTGTCGCTGTAGCGCTGGTCAAGAACAGTGACTGGCTCGGTCATCTGATGCCTCTCTAGTCGCTAGACGGGCGATCCGGTCCGGGCCGCCGCATCGTTAAGCACGTGCTTGAGTATTGTCAGACGCAGGCTGATAGTCAAGCACTCACTTGAGTATCTGCCTCGGCTGCAGGGGCATCAGCAACCGCGAGAAGGTGGCGACCGCCGCCATGCGGTCGCCACCTCGGGCGGTTAGCTCTTGTTTCCCGCAGCGCTCAGGCGCACCTGTCCGCTGGGGATCGAGCACGGGGAGCCGCCGGCGTAGGACTCGCCGGGCGGGATCAGGTCCGAGAAGGGGCCGGTGCGGATGGTGTTGTCGTCGAACCTGTTCCCCCATGAGGCGCACTCGCGGTACTTCTTGGGGCTGGCGGTATTCGCGCACGTCTGGTCGCAGAAGTCGTCCAGGTAGGCGGCGACGCCACCGGTCTGGCTGAAGGTGTTGCCGGCGACGTTGTTGTCGTTGCTGCGGTCGCGCACCTTGACGGCTTCGCCGTTGGTGTTCTCGAACAGGTTCTTGCTGATGGTGTTGTTCGAGCTGAAGTGCGTGATGTAGAGGGCGTGGAGCTGGTCCTGGTCGCCGGAGTTGTAGATGTCGTCGAAGGTGTTGTTGGAGATGTCATCGTGGGAGGAGTCGGTGAACAAGATGGCGCCGTAGCCGGTCTGCGAGGGCGCGAACTGGTCACCGATGTCCTGGAACGTCATGCCGGACACGTCGTTGCCGTTCACGCCCGCGCTGGGCTGGACGTAGAAGGTTGAGTTGTGCCAGGAGTGGCCGGCCTGCCCGTTGAACGAGATGCCCTGGGTGTAGTCCTCGACGGCCAGGTAGTAAAAGCGCAGGCCGGTGCTGCCGCCGTCGTGCAGCGGGGAAGGGGCGGGGGGAAGCACCGCGGTAAACCACGTCTGGCCGACATGCACGCCCCCGCTGACCGGATCAGCGAACACCGGATCCCCGCCCGGCGGCCGGCCGCCGCCGGAGTAGTTGACCGGCATGAACGAAATCGTGTGGCCCGGCACATAGAACGACCACGTGATCGCGCTGGCCACGTATGTGCCCTGCGTAATCCGGACCGTGACGTCGCCGGACGGGTTCAGCCGCGTCAGCACCTGCTGTGCGTGTGCCAGGGTCAGGATCGGGCTATTCGAGCTCAGCCCGGTGTTGCTGTCTTTGCCGCCCTTGGAGGCGGGCGCCAGGTAGATGGTGACGTTCCCGGACCTGGCCGCGGCGCCGACCTGTGCGACAGGCAGCACGGAGGCCAGCCCCGCGCCGATGATCGCGGCCACGGCGAGCGAGACGATTATCGAGCGGCGGCGTCCTGTCATCGGGTGTCGTGCTCCTTCGGTGAAATGGATCGACGAGGATTCACTGTATGTGCCGAATGGTCACGAGCCAGCCGGATTACACCGGCTCTCGGACCATTTCACCAGGAGTCTGACCTGCGGTACCAGCGCCGCGCGCATAGGCCGGGCAGCCTGTTGCGGAATGGCCTGCACCGGTGCTGATGTGCCGGGGACACGGGCGTCTTGAGCCTCGTCGCCAATTCGACAGCGGTGCAGGTCATCGGGCTGGCTGGGTCAGTCCGCGGTCCGGTATCCGCCGTTGCTGTACAGGACCTGGCCGGTGATCCAGCCGCCTGCCTCCGACATCAGGAAGCGGACCAGGTCGGCGGTGTCGGCCGGTGTTCCCAGGCGCCCAGCCGGAGTCTGGGCCACGCCCGAGTCGCGGATCTGCGGGGTCATCCAGCCCGTGTCGACCGGGCCCGGATTGATGACGTTCGCGCGGATCCCGCGGCTCGCGAGTTCCACCGCCGCGGCCACCACGATCCGGTCCAGCGCGCCCTTACTCGCGCCGTAAGGCAGATTGTGCGCGACATGGTCGCTGGTCAGCGCCACGATCCGGCCCCGTACCTGCGTGGTCTGCTCAGCGGGCAGATGCTCGGTGAATGCCTTGATCAGCAGCCACGCTGCCCGGGCATTGACCGCCAGTAGTCAGGACCAGGTCCCACCCGTCATCAGCCAGGCCCAGCGCCAGGCCAGCGCCAATCGACCGGCGCCGCCCGACCCCCGTCACCAGCACCGTCCCGCGGCGTGCATCAGGCATCGGCAGCTCCTCCCGGCAGACCAGACACGACGTCGGCTACGCAACCACCGCCCAGCCAACCCGGCAACCGGTTACTCAGCCCCGCACCACCCGCAATCCTCCTAGCACGGCCTAGTGCCGTAGCAGATCACGTTTGCCCTGCCGTTCGGGCAGGTGGCGATCCGGCAGACTGGCCGCGTGGCAGATCGCCTGCGGGTGCGTGGGATTGATGATGATGAGGGCGCGCGGCTGGTGCGGATCGTGCGCCGGGGCAGCGGGTCGGTGGTGACCTGGCGGCGGGCGCAGATGGTGCTGCTGTCAGTCCAGGGCATGGACGCGGCCGCGATCGCCAAAGTGGCGTTCACTAGCGAGGACCGGGTCCGGGATGTGATCCGCAACTTCAACGCTGACGGGTTCACCTCGCTGTACCCGAAGTACAAGGGCGGGCGGCCGCCGAAGTTCAGCCTTCCGCAGCGGCGGGAGATCAAGAAGGTCGCCCGGTCGCGCCCGGCCGGTCATGACCTGCCGTTCTCGGCGTGGAGCCTGTACTCGACGGAGAAGAAACCTGCAACTCCACAGCACCCAAGCCCCCGGGCTCCTGGGCGAACCCGAGGAAACAAGGCCGTATCCGAGGAGCGATGAGGGCGGGAGGCCCGCTGCTTAGCCACGCGGCTGGTGTCCGGGAGCAGGCACGATGCCGCAGGTGTAGGTGGCGTCGTCCAGCAACTGCGCGGTGACTCGGACGCCGGTGAGCCGCTCGGCCAGGGCAAAGGCTGCGGTATGGCTGGTCTCGGTGTTGTCGCCGCCGGGGCTGAGGTCGAAGCCGACCTCGCGCATGACATCCACTAGCGCGTCTGGGGTGCTGCCCTCCCGATAGGCAGGCTCGACCGGGTTGAATTCCAGCCGGAGGTCACGATCGTCGATCCAGTAGAAGTGATCCGCGCCGCTGTTGGAGTAATGGGAGACCAGCCTGGTGCCCGCGGACAGGTTCACGATGATCTCCTCCGTGGCACCGAGATAGCCGCCGAGCTCGACAGCCATGGCCCAGTCGCCACCCTGGCCGGGTACGGTTGCCGCGCCGATGAACAGCAACATCGGTTCTGCGCTCATGGCCTCCATGCTCGGGTCCCAGAGCGCGTCCACTCCCGTGCGCGGCGCCTGTTCCCGTGCTCCGATCCGGCCCATGAACTCAGCCGGAGTCAACCCGCGGACTAGCGTCAGGCAGTACGGGTCGCCTAGGTAGAGTTGACCGTCTGCCTGGAACCAGGCGTAATCGGCGGCGGTGGCAGCCATGGTGTGTCCTTGCGGAGTCGAAGTCATCATTTGGGCGCGGTAAGGATAGCACCTGATTAGCGTAGGATAAATTATAAAGCTAGCGGCACCTTCCGGGCTGTTCGGAAGGCGCCGCTAGCGTGCTCAGACCTTCACCCAGAAGGCGTCTTTGTTAAGGACGCGGTTCGCGTAATAGAAGGTTCTGATACGACCACCCTGCTTGCTTTGCTGGCCAGTGGGAACCCAGGCCCAGCTTCGGTCCTTCTTGGTGAGCTTGGTGCCGCCTTCCTCGGTGGTCGCGAACGGGTACTCATCGCAACTCTTGCCCTTCGGCGGGGTCCCGCGTGCCTTCTTGCCACAGACCGCTTCGCGGTTCTTGTTCACCTGCGCAGGGTTAACCAGGCGGTGCAGTGGGTGCTTACTGCCAGGCTTGCCGTACTTGCCAGGTCCGCGCTGGGCTTTCTCGATGTTCTTGGCGATATCCGGCAGGGTAATCATCGTTCTGATCGTCGGTGTGTACCGTGGGAAGACGCAACCGGCGCCCTGGTTGGGGAGCATGTCGTCGCATCGGAAGTCGATGGGAAAAGGATAGATGAACGGCGGGCCGTCGCTGCTGACGAGGGTATAGCCCACTGATGTCAGGTTCAGCACATAGTTTGGGTGCGTTTCATCGACGTGTCCCGTGCCCACTGCGTCGGTGTACGACACCGTGCCTTTGACGCCGACAGCCAGGAGCGCACCCTGCGGAAAGTGAGTGGTCGCATGGCAGGGCTTGCTGCAGGACGCATCGAACTCCATGGAGATGGCGGGAACGGTACCCGCCAGTGGGACGAACTGCGTCACCTCGTCATACTCGATGAAGTCGGTCTTTTTGACTTGCAGGTGAATTCCCTGGTACATCTCGAAGGAGAATGAGCCGACCAGGTCTCCGTTCTCATCGTCGTAGACGTCGACGTTGGCGGCATCGCCTGCGCATGCCGCCGTCCGGTTGAAATCGCCGAGTTTCGGCGCGCAGTGCGCCGAGGCGATCTGGAACGCCCCGCCGGGCGACAGCCGGCCGAAGGTGGCTGCTGGGTTTCCGCCCGGGTGCATCGGCACTGGCGCGGCAACCGCTGTGCCCGTCGCCAGGGCTAAGACGGCTGCCGCGGCCAGAAGGGTGCATACGCTTCGGGGTCGGCTTATCCGTCCTAACAGCCGGGCGGTCGTGACATAGGTCTCTGTTGCGGCGAAGCGCCGCGGCCCCCAAGTGATCAGTCTCATGATGCTCCCCGTATGAGTTGTCGGGCCGCCACCTCCTCGGCGACACCTGATCCACCATAGATCGGGCTTATCTCGAAACGGCCGAAGAGTAATGAATTATGTTAAATAGGATTCATGGTCCGTATGGTAGGTACGCGACGCTTGATGCAGGCGAGTCGAATGCCCACCCGTGACGCAGCTCGATGGTCCGGCGATGGACGGCTAGCGCCTGCGCTAGCCGGTGCTGGCTGACGGACTGGGTGCTTACGCGGGCTTGCTGGCCGGGATGGCTGGTTGCAGACTTGCGTGGTGGGCCAGCCCAAGGGGCGATCGGTGAGCCAGGGGCCGCGGGATGAGCCAGTCATCCGGACTCCTGACCGGCGTCTGCGGGTGTTCGTGAGTTCCACGCCGGGCGAGCTAGCCGACGAGCGGCGGGCCGTCTCGCGGGCGATCGAGGCGCTGCGCCTGACCCCGGTGATGTTTGAGCTCGGGGCCCGGCCGTACCCGCCGCGGGAGGTGTACCAGCAGTACCTGGCGCAAAGCGACGTGTTCATCGGGCTGTACTGGCAGCGGTACGGGCAGCCCGCCCCGGGCATGCAGGTCTCCGGCCTGGAGGAGGAGTTCGACCTGTCCGGTGCGCTGCCCCGGCTGCTGTACGTCAAGGCGCCGGCTAACGGCCGCGACCCTCGCCTGGGCGATCTGCTGGCCCGCATCCAGGATGACGCCTCGGCGTCTTACCGGCATTTCCGCACCCCCGCCGAGCTGGGCCGGCTGGTGCGTGATGACCTGGCGGTGCTGCTGAGTGAGCGGTTCGCCGCCGCTGCCGGCCAGGCCGCGGCCGCGGTGCCCTCGCCGGCCGTCGCCCGCGGCCCCCGCCCGCTGCCGGTGAGCACGGCGTCGCTGCTGGGGCGGGAGCGGGCAATCGACGAGGTGGCCGGGCTGCTTGAGCTTCCCGAGGTGCGGCTGGTGACGCTGACTGAGCCGGGCGGGGTCGGCAAGACCCGGCTGGCGGTGGCGGTGGGCGAGCGGCTGCGAGACCGGTTCGGCGCGGGCACTGCCTTCGTGCCGCTGGAGTCGGTCACCGACTCGGGGCAGGTCCTGGCGGCCATCGGCCGGGCCGCGGGCGCCGACCTGGCCGGCGCCGGCGCGCCGCTGGAGGCGCTGGCCGAGACGTTCGGCGACGGCGCGTGGCTGCTGGTCCTGGACAACCTGGAGCAGGTGGTCCAGGCCGCCCCGGACCTGGGCGAGTTGCTGGCCCGCTGCCTGGGGGTGGCGATCTTGGCCACTGAGAACCCCGTCGGCGGGCAGGCCTGGTTCTACGAGCTGCGGCTCGGCCGAGACGGCCGGCCCGCGTCGTTCCGCCAGGTGCCGCGCAGCTACACGACCCGCAGCAGATGCGCGAGCTCCTGTAGCGCCAGACCTGGGGGTTCTGGCGCGGGTCGCGTCGTCTGACCGGGCTTGCCGGCGCCTCGCCGCTGGCATTGCGTGGCATTGCGCTCCCAGGTTCAGACACGACCCCCGCGGCTCGCGGCGGAGTCAGAATTGCGGAGACTGCCCGCTGCCAGGTTCGGCGTGATCCTCATGACTGCCGGGACCCGGACCGGTCTGGTCGGTTGTCGCGTTCGCGCAGGTCGTCACCGCGAGGGGAATGCCGGCCCGCGGCCGGCCAATACCCTGATGGAATGGCCACGATCAAGACCACGCCGGTCATCGCCAGCGCAGGGTCGGCACCGGAGGTGACCACCGTCACCGAGGTGATCACCCGGCTCGCGGCATGGCTGCGCCGGCTGCCACCCCCGCAGGAGCGTATCGACCGGCTGGTGGCCGGACTGGAGGAGCGATTCGCCGGACGAACCGAGCGGATCACCGAGGACGCGTGTGCCGAGATCGAGCGAGTC
>Ga0102924_1005353_pt1 | contig 12494 bp, 12 predicted proteins | sample PaiPotPPM11metaG_FD_80116 | JGI IMG/M metagenome (GOLD analysis project Ga0102924, IMG submission 80116) | Iron sulfur acid spring bacterial and archeal communities from Banff, Canada, to study Microbial Dark Matter (Phase II) - Paint Pots PPM... ... | reverse complement strand
TCCCTGGTTAGTTCCATGTAGGCCTCTTCGAGGGTCGCGCGGTAGGCGCTCACCTCGGCGAAGGGAACCTGGTGGGCGTTGAGAGTCGCCACCACTCGTTCGGATGAAAGGCCTGCGATCGTGAGGATGTCCTGCGCGGTCGCCGTGACCTCAGCCCCCGCATTGGCGAGTACGCGCATCGCGTCGGCGCGGGCGCCCGTGCGAGTGCCGGTGCGCAGCCGCACCCGGTCACCCGAGGCGGCCGCGATGAGCGCGGCGACGCTGGTGTCGGCGATGACCCGGCCGCGGCCCGCGACGATGAGGTGGTCGGCGGTGTCCTGCAGCTCGCTCATCAGGTGGCTGGAGACGAGGACCGCGCGGCCCTCCCGGGCCAGGCCGCGCAGGAACGTCCGCATCCAGGCGATGCCCTCGGGGTCCATGCCGTTGAACGGCTCGTCCATCATCAGCACCGGCGGGTCGCCGAGCAGCGCCGCGGCGATCCCGAGGCGCTGGCGCATTCCGAGGGAGTACCCGCCGGCCTTCCGCTGGCGTACGCCCGTGAGCCCCGTGAGGGTGAGCACCTCATCGACGCGCTTGGCGGTGAGGCCCTGGGAGTGGGCGAGCCAGAGCAGGTGGTTGCGCGCGCTTCTGCTCGGCTGCAGCGCGGCGGCGTCGAGCAGCGCGCCAAGGTGGCTGAGCGGGTGCCGCAGCTGTGGGTAGGGCTTGCCGCCGACAAGCGCGGTGCCCTCGTCGGGCGCGTCGAGGGCGAGGATGACGCGCATCGTGGTCGACTTGCCCGCACCGTTCGGTCCGACAAAGCCGGTGACCTCGCCGGGCGCGACGGTGAACGTCATGTCGTCGAGCGCCTGCGCTGACCTTCCACCCGTGCCGAACCGCTTGCGGAGCCCGGTCACTTCGATCGTTGCTTCCATGGTCGGCAACGCTAGGGTCCTCCGGTGGTCGCGGTCGTCACGGTGCAGAGCGGTCTTCGCCGGTACCGCTACGGGAGTACCGAACGGGGGCGTGGTCACCCCTGGGAGCTACTAGTGATTTACTCACGTGGGAGGACGCTAACGCGGCGTGCACACTGTGACAATGGCTGGCATGGGAGAACGCTGGCGGACCCGGCTGACTTGGCTAGCCCGGCTGACTTGGCTAGCACCGTTGACCGGCGCGCCGCGGGCGGCCCGGCTCGCCGGCGTGCTGCTCGCGCTGGCCGCGTTCGGGCAGGCGATCGGGCAGGCGGTCACGCTTGGCTTCGGTAACACGGGCACTGGGTTCGACGCGGGGCTGCTCGTCTTCTTGTATGCCTTCCCGCTCGGCGCGCTGGCCCTGCTGTCGACGGTGCCGCTGCTGCTGCCCCGGCCCGTCGGGGCGGCGGTCCTGGTGGTGCTCGCGAACGTCCTCGTGCTCGCCGTGTTTTCCGCACCGACCGTCGCGGGGGCGGTCGCGGCGGTGTTCGCGACGGGGCGGCTCGGGGCGGACGGCGAGCTGAGATCCCTGGCGGGCCGACCGCTCGGTCCGGCGGCGGCGCAGTACCTGGCCGTGGGGCTCGCGGTGCCGTTCGTCGTGCTCGCGCTCGTCCGGCACGGAAACGTGGCGTGCGTGCTGCTCGCGGCGGGGGTGTCCATGGCGGCGGGCGCGGGGATCGCGCTACGGGCGGGGCGCGCGGCGCAGACCTATAGCGAGGCGGGCGAGGCCCTGGCCGACACGCTGGTGGCGCACACGGCGCGCGGCGAGCGGGCGCGGATCGCGCGGGAGCTGCACGACGTGGTCGCGCACCACATCTCGATGATCGCGGTGCAGGCGGAGACCGGGCGGCTGACGATACCCGGGCTGCCGGAAGCGGGGGCGCGCCGCTTCCTCGAGATCGGCGACACCGCGCGCGGCGGGCTCACCGAGATGCGGCGGCTGCTCGGCGTGCTGCGCGAGGACGCGGCCGACGCGGCGGAGGCGGCGGCCGGCTCGGCCGGGCCTGGATCAGGCAAGCCGGCGGCGAGCAGGCAGCCGCAGCCCGGGCTCACGCAGCTCGCCGAGCTGATCGACGCGGCGCGGGACGCTTCGGTGGCGGGCACCCGGCTGATCATCTCCGGACCGGTCGGGCCGCTCGACCCGGGCGTCGAGCTCGCGGCCTACCGCATCGTCCAGGAGGCGCTGACCAACGCGCGGCGGCACGCACCGGGCGCCGCGGTAGACGTGGAGCTGCGCTACGGCGGCGGCACCCTGCGACTGCGGGTCAGGGACAACGGGCCGGGTCCCGTGGGCGGCGTTGCCGGGGCCGAGCGGGACGAACCAGGGGGCACGCCGTCACGGGATGCGGGGCACCGGCCCGACGGTCATGGGCTGCTCGGGATGCGCGAGCGGGCCTTCTCCGTCGGCGGCGCGCTGTACACCGGGGCGGCCCCCGGCGGCGGGTTCCTCGTCGAGGCGGTGCTGCCCGCGGAGCCCGACCCGGTCCGCCGGTCGCGCGCGTCGGTGGAGGCGGGCCGGTGATCTCAGTCGTTGTCGCGGACGACCACGAGGTCGTGCGCGCCGGGTTCGCGGCGCTGCTCGACACCCAGCCGGACTTCACCGTGCTCGGCACGGCGGCGGACGGCGCGGAAGCGGTCTCCGTCTGCGGTGCGCTGGGCCCGGACGTCGTGCTGATGGACATCCGGATGCCGGGCACCGACGGGATCGAGGCGACCAGGCAGATCGTCGGCGGCCCAGTGGTCGGGGGCACAGTGGTCGGGGGCCCAGTGATCGGCGGCACGGGCGGCTCGCCGCCCAAGGTGCTGATCCTGACGACGTTCGACCTGGACGAGTACGTCTTCGACGCGCTGCGGGCGGGGGCGAGCGGTTTCCTGCTCAAGGACGTGACCGCCGAGCGGCTCTTCGAGGCGGTCCGCGTGGTCGCGGCCGGCGAGGCGCTGCTCGCCCCGGCGGTGACGCGGAGGCTGATCAGCGAGTTCGCGCGGCTGCGGCCGCAAGCGGTTGCGGGGTCACCAGGAGCGGCAGGCCGTCCGGGCGCGCTCGCGGCGCTGACGCCCCGCGAGACCGAGGTCCTGTGCCTGGTTGCCGAGGGGCTGTCCAACACGGAGATCGCGGGACGGCTGGTGGTCACCGAGGAGACGGTGAAGACCCACGTGAGCCGGATCCTGTCGAAGCTCGGGCTGCGCGACCGGACCCAGGCGGTCGTCCTCGCCTACGAGTCGGGCCTGGTAGTACCGGGCCGCTAGATTACGCTATCTCCAGTGGTCGGGACGCTCCAGGATCACGCCACCCGCCGTGATGACCTTGGGCGGCAGTTGCGCATTCCGTACTTTGGCCGTGCTGATGGAGACGTAGCCGTCCACCGCTTGGGCCAGGCTCATCGAGTGTCTGCGAGGAGGGAAAGCGGCAATGATCCGCTTTCCTGGGCGAACACGTTTGACAGCGGCAACCGCTGGCCTCAGATCGCCGTCGCCCGAGATAAGTATCGCCGAGTCATAGTCATCTCGCACCGCGCCCTCGAGCATCGCGATCGCAATGTTGACATCGGTTTCCTTCTCTTCGTAAGAGATCCAGCGTGCGCCGCAGCTTAGACATGCTCGCGGCTTCTCCTGGAACCGTCCTTCGACCAGTCGCACCTTCGGACTATGGCTGGCAAGCGCGTAGAGATAGGTCGTCTGCCTCCTTTCGCCGTCGGAGCTGCCATAAGCCCGTGCAGTGAAATACTGCACCGCTCGAAGCTCCTGACCGGGACGCAGCAGGCTGCTAGCCAAGCGCTGCAGGTCAAGCCAGTGATACCGTCGGCCGTACCCGGCCTTGAGGCCGTAGTAGAGGTTGAAGCCATCCACGTAGACCACGACTCGGGACATGAGTTTGCCTTCCTAGAGTGTCGCGTGGTAGATTGAAGACCTACTCCCCCAGAGTGAGTAGCTCTGGGTAGACGGCCTCGCGTGCGCGCGAGGCCGTTTCTTTTTTGCTTCTACAGAATCGCGTTGACCCGTTATCGATTGCCATCGAAATGGCAACGCGTTGCCATAAGCGTCTAGGGACACCTAAGGTGAAACCACGCCGGCATTCAGCGCTTTCACCATTTTACTGATGGGCGCCGACATTTAAGGCGTCGAGGGAATGATCACTCGCAGGCACCCCGATATGGTGGGGCGGCCTAATGGAGTCAGGCGCCCTCGTTCGGGATGATGATCTTGATGCCCTGGGCGGCGAGGATTTTTGCGCTGAGGGCGCCGAGCAGCGCGAATTCCTCAGGGGTCAGGGTGTCGACGAGCAGTTCGCGGACCGCGGTCACGTGGCCGGGGGCCGTCGCCTTGACCTTGCACATGCCTTCGTCGGTGAGGACGGCGTTGATGAACCGGCCGTCGCCCGGGCAGGGCTCGCGGCGGACCCAGCCCTTGGCCTCGAGGCGGCTGACGACGTGGCTCAGCCGCGACAGGGAGCTGCTCGCCGTGGCGGCCAGCTCGCTCATCCGGAGCGTGCGGTCGGGGGCTTCCGACAGGCCGGACAGCACGAGGTAGTCGAAGTGGGTGATGCCCGCGTCCTTCTGGAGCTGGGCGTCAAGGACCGCGGGGAGCCGCAGCAAGAGCGCGACAAAGGGGCGCCAGGCCGCCTGCTGCTGGTCGCTGAGCCACTCCATGAGGCCCATTCTATGTCTTTTGGTTGATGCTTCAATAACGAGGCGCCATCTCTTGGCGACTTCATTCACTTGTACCTTCAACTACTTGGCGGTATTGTTGAAGTGTCAAGCTTGATTTGCTGCTCGCGACGAGTGGAGGCGGCCATGGCCGGACGCTCGATCTTTGACCCGGAGGTGCCGGCCGGCGCCTACGACTCGTTCGCGCTGGACGCGGCGCCGCGGTCGGCGTCGCAGCGCCGGTGGGAGCCGTCCGACGGTACGCTGCCCGCGCTCTACATCGGGCACGGCGCGCCGCCGCTGCTCGACGACGCCGAATGGATGTCGCAGCTGGCCGCCTGGACGCACAGCATGCCCAAGCCCCGGGCGGTGCTGATCGTCTCCGCGCACTGGGAAGCCGCGCCGCTGATGCTGTCGGCGCCTTCTTTCGGTACGCCCCTGGTGTACGACTTCGGCGGGTTCCAGCGGCGGTACTACACGCTGACCTACGCGACGCCGGGCGCTTCCGCGTTCGCCCGGGAGGTGGCGTCGCTGATGCCCGATTCCGCGCCGGCGCACCAGCACCCCTCGCGGGGACTTGACCACGGCGCCTGGGTGCCGCTCAAGGTCATGTACCCCCTAGCCGACGTGCCGGTGCTGCAGCTGTCGATCCCCTCGTCTGACCCGTTTGCCTTGCTGGCCCTCGGCGCGCGGCTGCGGCCGCTGCGCGAGACCGGGGTGCTGGTCATCGGGTCGGGGTTCCTCACCCACGGGCTGCCGTTCCTGACCCGGGCGACGATGACGGACGGCTTCGTCCCCGGATGGTCGTCGGAGTTCGACCAGTGGGCGTCGGAAGCCCTCACCCGCGGCGACGTCTCGGCGCTCGCTTCCTATAAGAAGGCGCCGGGCATGCCGTACGCGCACCCGACGGCCGACCATTTCCTGCCGCTGTTCGTGACGCTCGGGGCCGCGTCCGACCCGTCCGCGCCGGTGTCCACCGTGATCGACGGCTACTGGATGGGACTGGCCAAGCGGTCCTTCCAGGTGACCTGAGGCGTTCAGCGCCCAGGTCGGACGGCCGCGCGCTTGGGGGCGCGGCGCGCTTGGGCAGGCGTCCGGCATGACGTGGGATACTTCAGGCCCTCCCCGGGGCTCAAAGTATCCCGCGTCTTCGGCAAGACCTGGTTCGCGCTCAGTCGGAGGACTCGAGGAACGTGCGGACGCGGTCGACGTACGGGGACTTGTCGTAGCTCGCCACGTACGCGCTCGCGGTCCTGACCGGGTCGCCGAAGAAGTAGTACTCGTAGAGCGCCTGGCGGCTGGCGAAAGCGGACGCGCACGTGTCCCAGACGAGGCGGAAGAGCCTGACCCGGTCCTTGCCGTTCAGCGTGGCCGCCTGCAGGTAGGTGCCGATGGCGCCGGCCGCGCCGCCGGACAGGTCCGCCTCGGTCGGTGCGGCCATCAGGCCGGAGGCGCCTAGCTTGCGCAGGATCTCGGGGAAGCGCTGGTACAGCTTCGGGTAGAGGTTGCGGGCGGTGTTGAGCGGCGGCCACGCGGGGGTGAAGACGCCGTAGGCGTTGAGCGCCGCGTCGGCCTCGGCGGCGCGGCCGAGCGCGCGCAGCGTCTCCAGGGTGGTGATGATCTCCGCGAGGTCGGCCTGGACGTGCTGGAACTGGCCGATGCCGATCGACTCGGTCAGCAGCGTGGTCAGGCCGAGTATGTACTCGGTCTTGGCCGTCGTGCGGGTGACGACCTGGTGGGTCATGTGCTGCAGGGCGTCGGTCGCGGTGTAGAAGCCGTTGCACAGCCCGGGGTCGCCGAGCGTGAAGCAACGCTCGTACGGCACGTGCACGTCGTCGAAGATCACCACCGCGTCCGACTCGTCGAAGCGGGAGCCCAGGGGGTGATCGAAGTGCGAGCGGCCGTAGTCGAACGGCTCGCGGGCGATGAACGTGAGGCCCGGGGCGTCGACGGGGACGGCGAACGCGAACGAGTACGGCTTGTCTTCCTCGGTGCCGCGCAGCACGGTCGAAGGGAACACCAGGAGCTCGTCGGCGAACGGTCCGATCGTGGCGAGCATCCGGGCGCCGCGCACCACGATCCCGTTGTCGTCCTCGCGGACCACGTGCGCCATGAGCGCGCCGCCGGCCTGCTGGCTGGCGGCCACCGCCCGGTTCGCCTGCGGAGGGATGAGCGTGTGGGTGCAGAGGAGGTCTTCCTCGCTGACCTTCTCGTAATAAGCGACGATGTTTCGGGAAAAGGCGGTATCGGCCTGGCCGAACCACGCAGCGGCGGACGCCAGGGCCATCAGCGCGCTGTTCAGGTAGTCGCCGGTGCGGCCGAGCATGCCCTGGGACCGCTCCGCCCACACCTTGAAGGCCTGCCGCCGCTTGAGCAGGTCCTCGGCCGTGCGCGGGATCAGGAACGACGTAGCCACGGGATCACCCGTCGCCGGTGACGGATAAGTCAAGATATTTCGGTATTCGGGGGCGTGCTGCATGTCGAACAGTCCTGCGTAGGTGCGCACCACGTTCGCGAAGGCCGGGTGCGACGCCACCCCGCCGACCAGGGACTCGCCCTGGATCTCCACGTGCGTCCTGGTGGCGGCCAGCCGGGCCAGGAACTCCGCGCCAGTGCGTGCGGGCATGCGCACCCTCCTCGTCGAGTCCTCTGGAACGTAACTCGCCTCACGTCCCAGGGACAACCCGGGACGGATCTTGCCATCGGCCCGGTCATTTGGTTGCCTGTTCACCGTGAAGCGCGCGTGAGGAACCGGTCGGCGGCGGAGTGGGTGTCCTACCTGCTCGAGCCGAAAAACTGGATCATCGCCACCACCCTCTCCGTCGGCTGGCACTCCGACGGCGCGGCGGGGCTGGCGTGGGGTGCCGTCGCGGCGCTATTCGCCGGGGTCGTGCCGATGGTGTTCATCAGCAGGGGCGTGCGGAGCGGCCGCTGGGACGACCGGTACGTCGGGGCGAAACGCCCGCGGCTCATCGTGCTCGCGTTCCTCATCGCCTCGGTCACCGTCGGTCTCGTGCTGCTTGTGGGGCTCGGCGCGCCCGGCGAGCTGACCGGTTACATCGGCTGCATGCTCGGCAGCGTCGCCCTGCTCGCCGCGATCACCGCCGTGTGGAAGATCTCCATCCACTGCGCGGTCGCCTCCGGGTCCGTGACGATCCTGACGCTGCTCTTCGGTCCCTGGCTGGCGCCCGCGTACCTGCTTGTCGCGCTGACCGCCTGGTCCAGGGTCGTGGTGAAGGACCACACGGCCGCCCAGGTGATCGTGGGCTCTGCCCTCGGCGCGGCGGCCGCCGTGGTCACGTACGCGATCATCCCGCACTAGGCGTTAGGAACTACAGCGTCCATATCCGGGCGGTCTCGTCCGTGCTGGCCGTGGCGAGCTGGCGGTTGGCGGGGCTGAACGCGACGGAGCTCACCGCGCCCGTGTGACCTTCCAGGGTCCGGGCGCACTTGCCGGTCGCCGCCTCCCACATGCGGACCGTCGTGTCTGAGCTCGCGGTCGCGATCAGCTTGCCGTCCGGGCTGTAGGCGACCACGAACGCGGAGTCGGTGTGGCCCTCAAGGGTGCGGATCAGGGTGCCGGTGGCCGCGTCCCAGATTTTGGCGGTCGCGTCCTCGCTCGCCGTGGCGACCACGCGCTCGGCCGGGCTGAACGTGACCGACCAGACGGTGTCGGCGTGCCCGTTGAGTATGCGCAGGCAGTTTCCGGTCCCGACTTCCCACAGCCGCGCTGTCCCGTCGAAGCTCGCGGTGGCGACCAGCGCGCCGTCGGGGCTGAACGCCACGGCGGACACGATGCCGGTGTGCCCGGTGAGCACGCGCAGGCACGCGCCGGTGGCCGCGTTCCACAACCGGGTGGTGCTGTCGCCGCTCGCGGTCGCGAGCAGCTTGCCGTCCGGGCTGAACGTGGCGCAGTACACGATGTCGCTGTGCCCCTCGAGCACGTGCTGGCTGGCGCCCGTGGCTGTGTCCCACAGCCGGACGGTCTCGTCGTAGCTGGTGGTGGCCAGGAGCCTGCCGTTCGGGCTGAACGCCACGCCGAAGGTGGCGACCGTGTGCCCGGCCAGCTCGTGCGTGATGGCACCGGTGCGCGCGTCCCACAGCCGGGGGGTCAGGTCCGCGCTGACGGTCGCGATCTTGCCGCCGTCCGGGCTAAAGGGAGCGGAGAACACCGCGTCCCGGTGCCCGCTCAGCGTGTGCACCACGTCGCCGGTGGCGGCGTTCCACACCCGGGCCGTCTTGTCCTCGCTGGCGGTGCTGAGCCAGGCACCGTCCGGGCTGAAGGCCACGGAGTTGACCGCGCCCGTGTGGCCGGTGAGTACGCGCGCGCCTGCCGTTTCAATAACACTCAATGTAACCGCCTCTAGGAGCCCGCTGCGGGTCCGCTGTGTCGTCGCGTGGTGTCGGCCGTCCGCAGGCGGGCATCTGTCGTTAAATGCGCGCCTCATTGTCTACTGTCCGGCCGCGTACGCGGCGGTTTTTCGCGTGTTTGCCGCCGGGGTTCCACCATTTCGTGACATAACAACGAGAAGCCGCACGGGGGTCATGTCTGTGCGCCAGCTCTTCCTATGATGCCGTTCGCCGCTACGCTTTGCGTGGAGGTTCTCGGTGCGACTTGAGGCAGTTGGGAAGCGGTACGGCCTTCGCCAGCCCTGGGTGGTCCACGGCGTCAGTGCCGACCTCCCCCCGGGGCGGCTTATCCGCGTCTCCGGGCGGAATGGGTCGGGGAAATCCACCCTGCTCCGGGTCGTCGCCGGCGTGTCGCTGCCGTCGGCAGGCAAGGTCACCGGGCGGCCGCGCACCGGGTACGTACCCGAGCGGTTCCCCGGCGGCCTGCCGTTCTCCGGGCGGGAGTACCTGCTGCACCTGGCCCGCGTGCACGGGCTGCGGGGCCAGGAGGGGCCACAGCGCGTCGAGCAGTGGCTCGAGCGGCTCGGCGCCGCCGGGTACGGTGACCAGTCGCTGCGGTCCATGTCGAAGGGCATGAGCCAGAAGATGGCCATCGCCCAGGCGCTGCTCTCCTCCCCCGGCCTGCTGGTTCTCGACGAGGCGGGGACCGGCCTCGACCAGGCGGCCCGCGCCGAACTCGACGCTGCCGTCACCGAGCGAGCCGCCTCCGGCGGCACCGTGCTGTTCGTCGACCACGATCCGGCCAGGCTCGCCGGCCAGGAGGACGAGCGCTGGAACTTCGACGGGGCCGGTCACGTGGCGGTCCTGGCGGGCCCGGCGCCCCAGGCGGGCCCGCGGGCCGAGCGGATCACCATCCGGCTGGAGACCGCGAACGCCGCGGACGTCATCGGCCGGGTGCGGGCCATCGACGGGGCGCGGGTGATCTCGGTTGACGTCGAGGGGACGGAACCGCCGTGACCGCGCTGCTCCGGTACCAGACGGCGATCCTGCTCCGGTCGCACCGCTGGATCTTCCCGCTGATCGGCTACGCGCTGCTCATCGCCGTCGGCGCGGCGGGCTCGACGTCGCTCGCCGAGACGCTCGACTGGTCGGGCGCGATGCTCGTCCCCGTCGTCGCGTTCCTCACCCGGGCCATGCTGACGGCCGAACCGGACGCGGCCCGCGCCTGCGTCGCCGCCGCGGCCGGCCCGGTCCGCGCGCAGTTCGCCACGCTGATCGTCCCGCTCGGCGTCGGCGCGGTGCTCGGCCTCGCGGCCGCGGTCTTCGACGTCCTGACCGCCGAGGCCGCCGCGAACACGCCGGCGTCCGGCCTCCAGGGCAAGCTGACGGCTGCGCTTGACCACCCGGGAATCGTGCTCGGCGGGCTGCTCATCGCGCTCGTGTGCCTATGCGTCGGCTCGGCCGCCGGCGCGCTGTGCAACCCGCCGCTGCTCCGTCACCCCGCCGCGGCCATGCTGAGCACCCTTGCCGCGATCATCCTGGCCCTGGCGGCCGGCGTCTCTCCCGCGAACGCGGCCATCAGCCACAACACGGCCCAGGCGGCCAACCCGCTCGCGGCGAACTGGCCGGGAACGGGCGCACTGGTCGGTGCGGCCTGCCTGCTGGCCGTGACCTGGGGCGTGTCCGTGCTAGCAGCCACCCGCCGGGACAACTGGTCCGTCAGCTCCGGCTAGAGCACGGTCGACGGCTGTGCCTCCGACTCGGAGACGCGGGAGTGATCAGCAGCTGGGGTGAAACGCATCTGGCGCCAGTAGAGTTTCCACGAACTGAACAGTACTCTTCAGTTCGTGGACAAAGCATCGGCGCCGTCTCTCATGCCAATCCTGCGGTCGCAGCAGCAGGGTGAGATCTTGGCGCTGCTGCTCGGAGACTCCGACCTTGAGCTAAGCCTGACCGAGATCTCATCGCGGACTGGTGCGCCACGTGCGTCGGTTTACCGCGAGGTTGAGCGCGGCACGCGCACAGGGGTACTCACATGGCGAAAAGTGGGGAACACACGACTCGTCCGCGCGAACACGGCCAGCCCCTACTACGAAGGGCTTGCTGAGGTCTTGACTAGAGCGTTCGGTCCCCCGACAGTACTAGCGGCCCTCCTGAGGGACATCCTGGGAATCACCGCGGCTTACATCTACGGTTCCTGGGCCGCCAATCACGCTGGGCAGCCGTCGAAGCGCCCAATCGGCGACATCGACCTCCTCGTCCTCGGGGACCCCGACCGGGATGAGTTGTACGGAGCGCTGAGTGTGGCCGAGGAACGTCTGGGCCGACCTGTTCAGGCAACGATCCGGGATCCTTCCTGGCTGGATTCAGGGACTGGTGCGTTCCACGACACCGTCGCCAGTCGTCCGATGGTGCGACTAGCCCTGACGCCGACCTCAGGCGAACCCTTCTAGGAGCGAATCGTTCAGCACGGCCTTCACTGCCGCGAGCACTGCGGAGGCCCTTTCGATCGCCCATGACGCGTCCTCCCGCGTGATAGGCGCGGCTTCAGGGTCGAAGTACTGCGCAGAATGACGAGTACGCCGGAACCGTTCAAAGGTCGGCTTGGCGAAGGACGGGATAGCCTCCGCGAATTGGGCGGACACCGCATCCTCGACAACCGCGTGACTCCCTTCGCCACTGGTGGCGCGCAGGCCCTGGCGAGCGAGCAATGCCTCGGCCGTCATTCGGTACGCGTCATAGGCCGCCACGTAAGCCCCATCGATATCGCCACCGTGGAGGGCCGCTTCGGCGGTCGTCTGCAACCTACGCGAAGCACGCTGAAGCAAGGCAGCAGCAGCAGCGCCTAGGTCAGCCGACTCGAAGTTCTCCAGCCGGCCTTTATCCAGGAGGTACAGGACAGTCCGCTCACCTCTTTGCCAGCGACTCATGCCATCACGCTACGTGACATAACTACTGAATGACTGGCGGACACGCAAAGAGCCAGCTTTCGAAATCAAGATGTAATTTCGCAACTAATTGCCAACAATCGCCACGTAAGCTAACTAATCAACCATTGGATCTTCCCGCTGATCGGCTACGCGTTGCTCATCGCCGCGATCATCCTGGCCCTGGCGGCCGGCGTCTCTCCCGCGAACGCGGCCATCAGCCACAACACGGCCCAGGCGGCCAACCCGCTCGCGGCGAACTGGCCGGGAACGGGCGCGCTGGTCGGTGCGGCCTGCCTGCTGGCCGTGACCTGGGGCGTGTCCGTCCTGGCAGCCACCCGCCGGGACAACTGGTCCGTCAGCTCCGGCTAGAAGCACGTTCACGCCGGCCCGCCAGCGTTATTGCGGGTCAAAACGGAGAAAGACAGCGAGGACATCCAATCCAGCTTCATAAAATAGAACAAACTACCCCCTCTTGCATCATCCCAGGCTGATCGCGGGTCAAAATTGGCGATATTCGCCCCGGATGACCCGCAATGATGAAAACAGCCGACCAGGGGCGGGGGTAAAGCGGGACGAAGTACCGTAACCGGGACGGCCGGGCAGGCCGCTCACCCGGATGA
>Ga0102924_1005352_pt1 | contig 12496 bp, 9 predicted proteins | sample PaiPotPPM11metaG_FD_80116 | JGI IMG/M metagenome (GOLD analysis project Ga0102924, IMG submission 80116) | Iron sulfur acid spring bacterial and archeal communities from Banff, Canada, to study Microbial Dark Matter (Phase II) - Paint Pots PPM... ... | reverse complement strand
CGGGTGGGCCCTCGGGTTCAAGAACCTGCTCTATGCCGAGGGCGCCGACGACTACTCGACCGCGGCGTGCCGGCTCCAGGACGGGTTCGCCATCGTGACCTGCGCCGCGGCCGAGGTGGGGCAGGGCTTCGTGACGCTGGCCTCCCAGATCGCCCGATCCGTGCTCGGCGTCGAGGACGTCGTGGTGGGCCCGGCCGAGACGTCGACGATCGGGTCGGCCGGCAGCACCAGCGCCAGCCGTCAGACCTGGATGTCGGGCGGCGCGGTCGAGGCCGCGTGCATCGTGGTGCGGGACAAGGTCATTGCCGCGGTGGCTCGTGACGCGGGCTGCACCCCCGAGCAGCTCGAGGTGGTCGACGGCCGCATCATCGGCCCGGGGACCGACGTCGCCATGGCGCAGGCCGCGCCGGGCGTTCTGTTCGAAGCGACCGAGGAGTTCCACCATCGGATGACCCATCCCCTCGACGGGGACGGCCAGGGCGACGCCCACGTGTCGTTCGTGGTCGCGGCCCACCGGGCCGTGGTCGACGTCGACTGCGAGCTGGGCCTGATCCGGGTGGTCCAGGTCGCGACCGGCCAGGACGTCGGCCGGGCGCTCAACCCGCTGTCGGTGCAGGGCCAGATCGAAGGCGGGATCGCCCAAGGGGTGGGGCTGGCGGTCATGGAGGAGATCGTGTTGGACCACGGCCGGATCCGGAACCCGAGCTTCACCGACTACCTCATACCGACCGCGTTGGACATGCCCGAGGTGGTGTACTCGCTGATCGAGCAGCCCGAGCCGGGAGCCCCGTTCGGGGCCAAGGGGGTGGGGGAGGCGCCGACGGTGAGCTCCCACGCCGCGGTCGTCGCCGCCGTGCGCGCCGCCACCGGTCTCGAACTGCCCCGGTGCCCGGTCCGCCCCCAGGACATCGCCCTGGCGGCAGTCAAATCAGAGCTGGCCCGTGGCCGAGATGCCGCTGAAGTGGACCTGTGAATCCTCGCAATACAGCCCGATGGAGCCGGTGAGGTAGGGCCGTTCGGAGTCTACGAACGTTGTCAGGGGAAGCCCATCGGCGGTGACGTTGATCGTGTTGGCCACCTGGGTGATCTGGATCATGTGCCAGGACCCCACCGCGAACGGCGTGGACCCCGTCGTGAGGAAGCGCTGGTTTCCCGGATAGGCCGGGTCCTCCTTGCCCAGCTCCCATCCGTTTGGCTTCAGGAGCACATAGTAGAAATGGGCGTTGTCGCTGTAGTGCCAGAGCGCCCACCCGGTCTCCCACGGGTTCGGGGCGCTGCCTTGGCGGAGCTGAGCAACCGTCCGGAGACTCATCGAGAGGGTCGAGTCGCCGAAGGCGGGGACGCTCGTGACGAGCGACGAATGCGTCTGGGTGGGGGCGGTGGCCGTCGCCGGCTGAAGCTCGAGCGAAGGGCTCACGTCGGTGACACGGGTGATGGTCCCGAACCCATTCCATACGGGCATCCAGGCGCCGGTCGCGGTCCCCGGGGCTAGGGAGGTGCCGAGGGCGATGCTGCCAAAGCCGTCGGTGAACGCCGGCGTCGACGTAGGAGTCGATGTCGTCTGGGTCACGATCGCAGTCTGGCGTGACGCACGAGATCCACCCCAGCTCTTCGCAGTGGCCGCCCCGGCGAGCGACGGTGCGAAGCCGAGCGCCAAACCGGCTCCCAAAACGGCGGCGGCGCCACGGGTGGCAATGCGGGCTCGAACGGATCTCGATGTGCGGGCGACGAGGACCATGCATGGGTGTCGACCGGGCTGGGACGGAGTTGAGCACCAAAAATGGATGACCCTGCGCGACATCCGGCGATGTGCGCGGCCGAATTGTCCGAAAAATGGGGAATGGGAGGCAAAATTTCGCCACTCTCCGGATTGCTTAGGCGACTTGACTATGCCACTATGACTAGGCAGGCTAGTTAGTGATACCCAAGACAGTTCGGGCGAACGAGCAGGCGGAAGAGCAAGCAACAAGGGGAAGCGTCGATCTCCGGACCAAGTTGGTCACAGCGGTCCGGAAGGAGCCAGAGTGAACCCGGCCCCCAGCTTTCACATCGTGAAAGAGTCCCGAAATCGGTCGTGACGTTGTCACGGCGGGTGTCGGTTTGGGCGGGCGCGCACACATCGGCACCCTCGGTGCCGTCGACGAACGACCACACGGACATCTGAACCGGCCAGGGCCTCCCCAGCCGAGGAGAAGTATCACATGTCCGGCTTCACCACCACAGCGATCCTTCCAGCTACCGGAGTCCTGGCCCAAGCAGGAGCGGCGCAGCTACCCGTGCCCGTCGTGGCCGGTGCCGCGCGGGCAACGCTGCCGTTCACCGGCATCGCGGTCGGTGCCTATCTCGTGCTTGCGCTGATCCTGATCGTCGTTGGCTTCGTCCTTCGCCATCTCGGCAGCCCGGAGCGAACTTGAGGTCTCGTTACCCACGGCGGAGGCCGGTTCTAGCAGCCGTCGTCGCCCTCTCCGTCGCCGGTGCTGTCGTGGGGGGCCTCGCACCGCGTGGCCGACTGGAGACGGCCTCGGCTTCTTCGGCCCATCATCTCGGCACGGCGGCGACCGGCCCGGCGCTCGTCGCCCCACCCGCGCCTCCGACCAACCGGCCGTCGATGCCTGCCGGTTATCGAACTCCCTCCGGCCACCGACCCGAAGCGAGCACAGGCGCGTCCTCCACCTCGTCCTCCGCGCCGACCTCGCCGAGCGGGACGTACAGCGCGGCCAGCTCGTCCGCTGCCGTCGCCCCGCCGACCTCGGCGCGGACGTGGGGAGCCACCGGTGCTGCCACGACCTTGGTGCTCTACGACACGACAAACACGTACGGATGGCTTGGCGAGTTGTACGCCATGGCCGCCGGAAACCTCGCCAGCCATTTCGGCACAGTGACCGCCGAACCCGTGGTGGACTATGTCACAGGGCAGATGACCGAGTACACCGCGACGGTCTACCTCGGGTCGACCTACAACGAGCCGATCCCGACGAGCTTCCTCAACGACGTGTTGTCCACCGCGCAACCCGTCATCTGGGCCGGTGACAACGTGTGGCAGCTCTCCGGCACGGGGACCGCCGATCAGAGCTTTCAGACCGCCTACGGCTGGGATCCGTCGAGCAGCTACTTCGATTCGAACGACACGGTCACCCAGATCCTCTACAACGGCCAGACGCTCAACCGGAGCGATTCAGCCGGATCCATCCTCGCCGCACACATCATCACGCCGTCGCAGGTTTCGGTGGTGGCGCAGGCTCAGTGCGGCACCACCTCCGCGCCGGTCGCGTGCGACTCCATCGCTCAGGCTTCGCCGGGTTCCACCACGTTCCCTTGGGCCATCCGGTCGGCGAACCTCACCTACATCGGCGAGATTCCCCTATCCTACATCGCCGAGTCGGATCGCTATCTGGCCTTCAGCGACCTGCTGTTCCCGGCGCTGTCGCCTTCGGCTCCGTCGGTGCACCAGGCTCTGGTCCGGCTCGAAGACGTGAGCCCCGGCATCGACACGCCGACCGAGCTCAGGCAAGCAGCCGACTACCTGGCCAGTGCGGGCGTCCCTTTTTCGGTCGCGGTGATCCCCGACTACGAGGACCCCAACGGCTACTACAGCAACGGGGTCGCCGTCAGCGAGAACATCTCGCAGACGACCAATTCCACGATCTCGGCGTTCAACGCCGCTCTGCGCTACATGGCCTCCAAAGGGGGCACCATCATCGAGCACGGGTACACGCATCAGTACTCAAACGTGGCAAACCCGTACTCGGGCGTGACCGGCGACGACTTCGAGTTCTATCGGGCTCAGTGCGCCACCACGGAGAACCCGCCGTACACCTACCAGTACCCGTGTTCCCAATACAGACTGGGTGATTCAGGAGGGGGCGGTGCCCAACGACTCGACCGCCTGGGCGCAGTCACGAGCGTCGACCGGACAGCAATTGTTCACCAAGGCCGGGTTCGTGACGCCGACCATCTGGGAGACGCCGCATTACTCCGCCTCGGCCGCTGATTACTCGGGGATCGACCACATCTACCAGACGCGGTACGAGCGCGAGCAGTTCTTCGGGGGCCAACTGACGGGGATCACTGCGAACGCCGGACATGACTTCGGGCAGTTCTTCCCTTACGTGGTACACGATGTGTACGGCGAGACGATCGTGCCGGAAGATCTTGGCAACTACGAGCCGACCGAGGCCAACAACAACCCGCCGAAGCCGCCGTCGTACATCATCGGCAACGCTCGCGCCGAGCTCGCCGTGCGCCAAGGGGTGGCGAGCTTCTTCTTCCATCCGTACTACGACGTGACCTACCTGCAGCAGATCGTGCAGGGGATCCAGGCTCTCGGCTACACGTTCGTAGCCCCGTCCCAGCTCCTTCCGCCGGTGCCTCGCCCAACCGTAACGGCGGTGTCGCCGACGGCGGGCCCCGCCGCCGGGGGCACTCAGGTCACGATCACCGGTACCAACCTCGGTGGGGCTACCGCGGTCACGTTCGGCGGTGCTCAGGCAACAATCGTCTCCGACACCCTGAGCCAGATCGTCGCGGTTTCTCCCGCCTCAGGGGCGGAGGTCGTCGACATTCTGGTGAGCACGGCCGGGGGCACCTCGTCCTCGACGAATTCGGATCAATTCACGTTTGTCGGAGCCACAGCAACAACGCTGGCTTCGTCGGTGAACCCGGTGGCGCCGGGAAACCCCGTCACCTTTACGGCGACCGTCACCGCCAGGACGGGCCAGGGAGGATTGGCGCCTACGGGAGCGGTCGCCTTCACTGATAACGGCACGACCATTCCCGGGTGCACAGCGGTCTCCCTCGGTACAAACGGGCGCGCGGCCTGTGCGGTCACCTACTCCAAGGGACAGAAGGGGTCGCATACCATCACGGCCTCCTACAGCGGCGATGCCGACCACACAGCTTCATCCGGCCAACTGGTGGAGAAAGTCGGTCGCTGAAAGCGGCCGCCTTCTCCAATAGCTTCACCCCCCGGTTGCTGTATATACCCCGCGCATGGCGCTCCACAGACTGCTGCCCTGAGGCGCCTCCTCGGGAAAGTACCACCAGAACGTGCCGCCCCGGGAATAGGAATAGCCGAGCATCGCAGCCGAATAGTCGGTCGCGACCGCCTGGCGGCCTGCCCCGAAGGGATCGGTGGACGATCCCCACCACCATGTGTGGCCCAGGTCCGGCGACCAGTAGTCGAGCTCGGTCATCATGAGACTCTGGGCTGGGAACTGGGTGTGAAGCGTGGTGAGCACCCGATCCAGGGCGGCGCCGAGCGGATGGTCCTCCGGGTACACCGACAACCCCAGATCGTTGATGTAGGCCATCGTCGTTGGACCGAGGTTGGCTCGGGCCCAGGTGAACATGGAGTGGGCCGCGTCGTCCTCACCCAGCTGGTAGTAGAGCGTGAGGAGGGTCCGCGCTGACGTCTTCGCCTTCACCGCTTGGGCTGCGTATGAGATCTTGGCGACCACGCCCGTACCCAGCCAGTTGCCGTTGACCTCGTTGCCTATCTCCCACTCGTCCACCGCCGCCAGCACCGCGAGGTACGACGTGACCCGTGCCTGCCACTGCGCGAGCGACACGCTGGCCATGTCGGACGAATCGAGGAATTGCCCGACGACGCGCAGCCCTTGGAGGTGGGCGGCGGCCACTTCCCCCACGTAGTAGGTAGCCGGTTCGGACCGATCGAACACAATCCGGACCCAGCCCTTGCCGACGGCGCCCGAGACGAGGTTTGTCGCAGACTGAAGAGCGCCCGCGCCGCCCGAGATCGTGTCGTAGGTAACGCCCCACACCGTGGGGGTGCCGGTGGCGTTGCGCTGACGTCCATACTGGACTCCATACTCAGTCAGCAAGAGGCGCTGAGCATGAACGGCGTCGTCATAGGCTCGTGCTCCCAGCCCACCCTGCGCCGGCTCATTGGTAACCGCGGTCGCCTGCGCCAGCAGCGCATGTCCGTTCTGACTTGCGGACGTGAAGGCTGCGGATGGAGCGTAGCTGGGTCGGGCCCGCACCATCGCGTCGAGTGATGCGATCGCCTCCTTCGCCGCGAGATAGGTGAAGTCATAGGTGCCTGGCGCGCCGACATCGAGAAGAAGGTTGGAGTAGCCGTCGGAGGTGGGCCACGCGACGCTGAGCGTGGTGCGTGACCCGGTCCAGTCGAAAACCGGATCGCCACTTCCGCCTTCGTAGAGCGGCCAAGGTGTGGTGACCGCCAGCGTGGTCGGGTCGAGAAGCATGTCGTTGTCGCCGTTGGTCCCGTTGCCATTCTCCTGGAGGTTTCGGAACTGGGCCCAGCTGAGGCGGGCGCCAGTCGCGTCATAGACGTGGAGCACGACCGACGATGGTGATGCACCAGCGGCGAGGCTCGGCAGCGACGAGCAGAACAAGAGGGCCATGAGCGAGCCAATGAGCAGTCTGCGCATGCCGCTGAATCGACCGTCGGGTGCCTCGCCATGAGCGTTGTCCGAAAACGGCCCGAACGGGCTAGGCGGCATAGCCCGCGCCCGCATCAGAACGTGAGAGTCAGCCGATGGCTACCGGGTGGAAGGCGAATGACGGTGGCACCAGGTACCGAGCTCATGAGGTCAAGGGCTGCAGGCGCACCGTCGACCGTGAGCGAGCGCGGCCGCGCCGTCGTGGTGACAAAGGCCACCGGCCGCGAGGCGTAGTCGAGGACGAGTTCGCCGGGGGCTGTCCGCGCCGATGACAGCTCCGCGGTAAGGCGGACCAAACCCGGGCCAGCCGGTGGCCCGGCAGACCATTCCAGGTGGTGCTCACCGGCCGGTACCACCGAGACGCCCGCTCCTGCCGGCCATGGCACCCCGTCGACGGTGAGCCGATCATCGGTTGGGCCCCTCGGGCTGTGGACGATCACGGTCCACGGCGCTCGTTCGCCACCGTCAAAGGTCTCAGCTGCGCCGGCCAAGGCACCGGCCAGCGAAGCCATATCGGCCGGAGTGATGGTGCCAGCCGAGTATGCCGCCACCCGGCCGCTGATCTGAGCCGCGGAGGCGAAGGCCAGCGCCTCCTCCGCACCCGTCATGGCCACAGTCGGGCGGACCGCGGCCCGGTCGACCACGTTCACGTCGACAAAGGCATCGCCCGCTGGCATCAGCGGTGCGATCGCCGGTGCAAGGCGGTCATAGCGGAGCGGCCCTTGGGCCCAGACGGTGTAAGGGTCTTCGACTTGGAGTGATGCGCCGCCCCGCTTCGCGACATCGGCCAGGCGGTCGACGTCGCTGCCGACTGCCGTTGCCAGAGACGGGTCGAGGTGGTTGTCGATGACCGTAAGCTCGAAGTCCAGCTGCCCAGCTCGAGGGAGGCCGTTCAGGCGGCGCAGCATCTCCTCGTTCAGCTGCGTGACGAGATTCGTGCGAAACTGTAAGAAACCGGCGGCGTCGGCCTTTGGGTCTTTCCCGAACTGCGCCAACGCACTCGGATGGAATGGTGTTGCATCGGCCGCTGACGTCGCAGGCTGGAAGTAGAGCTCCGCAACGTTCACCCCGTCCCAGTCGTAGCGAGTGAGGAGGTCGGTCCACTCTCCCCACGCGAGTTGCATGCAATGGGCATCTTCCAGTGCCATCAGGTGGCGCCAATCGACGAAGGCGTCCCGACCAGTCGCCGTCTTTTCTCTGCATTCTGGATGGAGGTCCCAAAGGGCCTGATTGACAAATGGAGGCTCCAGCCAGGCGTAGACGAGGATGCCACGCCGATGGAGCGCGGCAATGAGCGCTCCGTAGTCGTAGTTGTAGCTGGGGCTGCCGCCGGAGAAGTTCCAGCCCGCGAGGTGGACAACCCTCGCGTCAGCGAGGTAGGCGGCCAAGCGATCCGGACTGCCCTTGAGCGCACCGTGGAGGCCGCCGGGATCGAGGTACACCTCCGCTCCGGTCCGAGCGGGGCCGGCGGGGGTGGCGGTTGCGTGCAAGACGAGCGGCCCGAGGGCGGGTAGCAACTCATACCCGACACGCCCGTTTCGGAGTGGGTCCACCGCGATGGCCAGGACATGCCCAGCGCCCTCGTCGGCGAAGGCGGCCAGGTCGGCACCCTTACCAGTGACAGCTACGACCGTCGTCTGCGTTGATCCGCGGTCCGGCCCGAACGGAACCGAGTCGGTCGTCGGTGGCGGTTTCTCGCCCCCCAGCGCGGCGCGAGCCATGACGACCACGTGCCGCGGCCCGGCCGCCTTCATCAAGGGCGAGACCTGAAGCGAGGACGGCCAAACGGCCGAGACCGCGAGCCCGCTCATTCGTGCGCCGCTCACCGACTGAGCCGGCCCCCGCTTCCAGCCCAGCCGGTCCAACAAGGCTCTCTCGGGTGTAACCAAGGCTCCGCCTCCAAGGACCCAGGTCCGCACCTGACCGACCTGCGCCGGATCCAGTTCCGCATCCCCGCTCACCACCGCCGCGGTACGACCTCGAAGCTCACTGAGCGTGCCGGCACGGGCGGCCATGCCACTTGCGCGGAGCATCCGGACCCAGCCCCCGGTCTGCGCACCGCCGATCACGATCAGGGGCAGAGGCGAGGGGCGCACCGGCGTAGGCGTCGTCGGCCCAGGGCGGCTGCAGCCGGCCAACACTGTGGCCGCGACCACCATCGTCCCGACCAGTCGACGGACGGACTTCGCATTCCATCCAACGAGCGCTTGATAGCCTGCATTCGGGTCGCGATGACGATCATGATCCTTGTCTTGGAGGACTCTCCGTGGCGGTGCTAGCGACCGTGGTCGTCTGCTTGACCCTGGTGTACACGTTGGTGCTGTTCGGACTGTCACGTCGCCGCCACCCGCCCCCCGGTTCGGTCCCTCCGGCCCTGTTCTTCGTCTTTGTGGTCCCGTGCCGCAACGAGGAGATCGTCATCGGTCAAACCCTCGACCGGTTGCTCGCAAGCAAAGTCGCCGGCTTCGACGGCTTCGCTGTCCTGGTCGTCGATGACGGCTCGGACGACGCGACCGCGGCGATTGCGAAGGCCGTCGGAGACCCTCGGATCTGGATCCTGTCGCGCCGCCTTCCGGAGGCCAGGCAGGGCAAAGGCCACGCCCTGAACGCCGCCTACCGCCACCTGCGGGACAGCGATCTGCTCGCGGGGAGGGAGCTCAGCGACGTGGTCGTGTGCGTGCTCGACGCGGATGGGCGACTCCAGCCCAACGCCCTCTACGAGGTGGCTCCGTACTTCAACGACCCTAGGGCCGGCGCAGTCCAGGTCGGTGTGCGGATGTACAACGCGGGTGAAAATCGCCTGGCCCGCTTGCAAGACGTGGAGTTCGTGACCTTCACCGAGATCTTCCAGCGCGGTCGGCAACTCATAGGCAGCGTGGGCCTGGGCGGCAACGGGCAGTTCGCGCGGCTTACCGCGCTGATGGACCTGGGCGATGCTCCGTGGACCGATTTCTTGACCGAGGACCTCGATCTGGGGATCCGCCTGCTGATCCATGGCTGGACCAACAACTTCTGCCCGCGCACCCACGTGAACCAGCAGGCCGTGACCAGCCTCCGCCGCCTGTTGCGTCAACGGATCAGATGGTTTCAAGGCCATCTTCAGTGCTGGGCCCGCCTACCCGGCATTCTCCGGTCCGACCTCGCGGTGACCACTACCGTCGACCTCGTCCAGCATCTGCTCAGTCCCGCGCTCCTCCTGCTGCTCTCGATCCCGGTCGCTGGCTTCTATCTCGCTGTCGTGCTCGGGCTCGTTCTCGCTCCACACCAGCTCCGGATTGCCCTCTTCACCGGTAACGGCGTCCCCTTCGTCCTCCTGTACATGCTCACCTTCGGCCTCGCCCCCATTTACGCCTATAGCTACTGGTTGCGTGACCGCGAAATCCGGTTCATACGCGCCCTCGGTCTCGCCCACCTCTACACCCTGTACACCTATCTCTGGATCCCCGCCGGTTGGTGGGCCGTCGTTCGCATCGTGTTCGGCCGAAGGGGCTGGGCCAAGACAGCCCGCACCATCGACGTCGTGGACGCCGATGCCCCGCTCCCCGGCCGGAGCTGAGGGCAGCGCCGCCGGCGCTCCCGCGGCCGCGTCGCCTCGGGCGCTGACCGCATTGGCGAGATCGATGGCTTGCTGGAGGGGCGGGCCGAGCGATGCAGCAAGCTCGTCGCGGAGGGACGCGCTGCGGAGGGCGAGCTCCGCTCCTCCGTCGAGGATGGCACCGGCTGCGTTAACAACGAGCCCGGCAGTCTCCACGATCGCAAGCTCGCGCTCGCGGGCTGCCAGCTCCGCTTCCTGGACGATCTCGGCTGCCTCCCGCAATGCGCGCTCGCGGCGGGCCTCACACTCGGCGATCACCTCGACGAGTTCCTCCTCAGCAGTCTCCTGCACGTCGCGAAGGGTCTGCATCGCCTCCACCCGATCTCGATCGGCCGAGGCGACTGCAGCCGTGGCCTGATCGCGGAGGGTGGTGGCTTCCGCGTAGAGCGCCTTCGCTCCGGCGTAGAGCTGTTCGGCGGCCCGCCTGTCCGCGGCTACCTGATCGAGGAGCCGCGCCGCTTCGGCACGCGTCGCTTCGGCGTCGCCGCGGAGTCGCTCGGCCTCGGCCCGCACCTGCTCCGCCTCCCGCTCCACCTGCGCCTTGCGCTCGTCCGCAGCGGAGTGCGCAGCCTGCAATACCAACTCGATTTGAGCCGACAACCGGTTGAGTGGTGCTGCGTAGGGGTCGGTCGTCGATTCGGGGGCCAGCTCTGATGGCGGTGCCTTCGGTGACGGGAGACGGGCATCCTCGAGTTCTGCGAGGACCAAGCGGTGTTCTTCTGCGACGCGGGACAAGAACGCGGCCACCTCGGATTGGTCAAAGCCGCGCAAGGTCACGGCAAATGTCTTGAGCTGGATCTCCTCCGGTGTCATGTTTCGCCTCTCTCCCCCTCCTTCACCCCAACCGGGCGTGACGCGCAGGCCACTTTTACCCCTCCGCCGCTGGGACGTGGCCGGCGAGCTCTCCGCCCACGACCACCGGGCGGCCACCCACCCACACCCGTTCGATGCCGAGGGGCGGGAGGCGAGGGTCGGCATAGGTCGCCTGGTCGATGACCGTGGCCGGGTCGAACAGCACCAGGTCGGCCTGGCTCCCGACCGCGATGCGGCCGATCCCGTCGAGGCCCAATGCCTCGGCGGCCCTCCCGGTCATGGCGGTGACCGCTGTCGGCAGGTCGATCGTCGCCAGGTCCCGAACGAAGCGACCCAGGACGCGGGGGAAGGTGCCATACAGCCGAGGATGCGGATGCCCCTGAGGGTTGATCAGCGCGTCCGACCCGACCGTGCAGTGGGGCTGGGCCAGGAACCGGGCCACGTTCGCCTCCGTGTTGTTGAACGACACGATCGAGACGGCCAGGCCGGCCGCGACCAGCAGATCGAAGGCGACGTCGAACGCAGCCGGTGAGCGGAGGTCCTCGACCCCGGCGGCCCGGATGATGTCGGTGAACGACGACCCGACGATCTCGGGCCGGACCCCCGGCGGGAGGGCCGCCACCCGCAGCCCATCCCACCCGTCGCTGAACGCCCACCAGTTGTCCCAGGAGGTCGTGTCGGTGAGCAGTTGCCCGCGCACCCGCGCGCGCACCCGCGCGTCGCCGAGGCGGCGCAAAGCCTCCTCCCGGCCACCCTCGAGCACCCACGGAGGGAGGAGGACGGTCGCGGTCGTCGAGCCTGCGGTGTAGGGATGGACGTCGCTCGTCACCGTCACCCCGTCCGCGATCGCGGCGCTGACCATGTCGACGAGGCGCTCGCCGAGCGGCCAGTTGCTGCGCCCGGCGGCCTTGATGTGGCTGTAGTGGAGGTGGACTCCGGTGCGGGCGGCGACGGTGAGGATCTCCTCGGTGGCCTCGACCACCCGGTCGCTCTCGGACCGGACGTGGACGAAGAAGCGCCCGCCTTTGGCCGCCACGACCTCGCACAGCGCGATTAGCTCCTCGGTGGAGGCGTAGGCCGCCGGGACGTAGACCAACCCGGTGGACAGCCCGAGCGCGCCGCCGTCCATCGCCGCGGCCACAGCCTGTCGCATCGCCTCGAGCTCGGTCGTGGTCGGCGCCCGATCCTCCATGCCCATGACGAGGCGTCGCACCGTCGAGTGGCCCACGAGCCCGGCGACCCGGGTGGTGGATGCGCCCCGCACCGTCGCGAGGTACTCGGCGAAGGACCGCCATGTCCATCGGGGCGGTTCGAGAAAGCCGTCGAGGCCCGCGATGTACGCGGCGTAGCCATCGACGTCGTGGTCGCCGACCGGCGCGGCGGAGATGCCGTCCTGGCCGAACACCTGGGCCGTGCAGCCCTGCAGCAGCTTGGGTCCGTCGCCGAGCGGCACCGCGCCGTCGGCGTCGTCGGGCCGCACCAGGGTGTAGAGGTCGGAGTGCGAGTGCATGTCGATGAACCCCGGCGCCAGCACCCGCCCGTCTCCGTCGACGACCTCGTCCCACTCCGCCGGGGTGATCGACTGGGCGATGGCGTCGACGCGCCCCGCCGCCGACACGCGGACGCCGGCGACCGAGGGCTCCGAGCCGGACCCGTCGATCACGGT
>Ga0102924_1005351_pt1 | contig 12496 bp, 8 predicted proteins | sample PaiPotPPM11metaG_FD_80116 | JGI IMG/M metagenome (GOLD analysis project Ga0102924, IMG submission 80116) | Iron sulfur acid spring bacterial and archeal communities from Banff, Canada, to study Microbial Dark Matter (Phase II) - Paint Pots PPM... ... | reverse complement strand
GTCGCGATCGATCCGGCGACCGGCGGAATTGACGGCACCCCCGAGCTCCTCTCGGCCGGATTTGCCGGCGCCGACAACGGCCAGAACAATCTCGCCAGCGGCGTCAGCGACGGCGGCGGCGTCACCGCCTTCGGTGGCGCCGTCCTGGCGTTCAACACCCAGCAAGGCCAAGCGACAATTGCCGGCGACACGATCACGTTCTCGGGCTTGTCGCTGACCGACTTCGACAACGCCGGCGACACGCTGACGCTGACGATCGGTGTCACGCGCGGCACGCTGGTCGCCGCCGGGTCGGGCGGTGCCGGCCAGCAGAGCTTGACCATTACCGGCACGCTCGCGCAAATCGAAGCGGCGCTGCAGACCGGCGTCACTTACACGCCGGGATCGCCGCCATCCGCCAACGACACGCTCTCGCTCCATGTCACTGACCAGACCAGCGGCGCGATGGCGTCGTTCGTCTCGTCATTCAACCCCGGTGCCACCGATCCCTCTCATCTCTTCAACGGGTCGCCAGGGGCGACCGGCCAATACGACATTTTCCTCAGCGAGCAGCAGACGATTAATGTCACGGCCGACGCCACGATCGACAGCGGCGCGCAGATCGAAGGCGGCCTTATCGCCCTGGCGAGCGGCGTGACGCTGACGCTCAATGACGTTACCGACGACGGCAGCACCATTCATAATTTCGGCAGCACGGTGAATTTCACCGGATCGAGCGCGCTGAAAAACTTCGATATTTTCGGCGGCGCCAATCAAAGCAACCAGCCCACCGGCAATGTCACCGTCGGCAGCGGCGTGACGCTTACTCTCGACGATGTGGTGTTCAAGAATGTCGCCGTGACGGTCGACAGTGACGGCGCGACGCCGAGCTTCCAGATCGACGACGGTCATACGTTCTCATGGGCGGGCGCGAGCTCATTCAGCGGTCCGGGGTCGATCATCATCGACAATAACGGCCACATTATCCACGACGGCACGCTCGCTGTCGGCTTCACGCAGGTGACGTTTGAAGGCACCGGCACGGTCACCCAGAATGACGGCAATCATGGCACAGAAGCCGATTTCCTGGTCAATGAGGGTAACAAGATCGACGGCTACGGCACCTATGGCAGCCTGGCGACGATCGACAACGAAGTCGGCAGCTTCGACGCCGACTTCGCCGGGCGGGCGCTCATCTTCAACACTGGCAACACGATCACCAATGCCGACACGTTCGAGGCCACCAATGGCGGTAAGCTGACCATCGAAAATGGCACCGTTCTCGACAATGTCGGCAACAACGCCAATCTCGAGGCCGGAGCGGGTTCACAAGTTGAAATTGTAAGCGCAGCGGTGACTGGCGGCGTAATCCAAGCCGTCGGCGCCAATGCGGCGGTTCAGCTCGCCAACGCGACAATTACAGGCGCCGCGCTGAGCACTGGCAGTGCCACTTCCTCGAGTGACGGCGTCATCGAAATCGCGGCCACCGGCGGGACGAATTTGAGCGTCCTTGCCAGCACTAGCGTTGCCGGCAGCGCCGCGGTTAGCGTGCCCGCGCCGACGCCCTGGTATGACAGCGGCATTGCAGTTGTCGCGGGCGAGGAGATCACGATCACGGCGAGCGGTCTTGTCAGTTTTGGGGAACCCAATGCTGATAATCCGCCCACCGGCATCCCAGGACAAACCGCGGGCCCAGGCGACGTTGCTCCTGGCCTGCCGAACGAATCGCTGGTCGGCGAAATCGGGTCGGGGACGCCTTTTGAGATCGGTGACGGAACCTCATTTATCGCGACGTCTTCGGGCGAGCTGAAGCTGAGCATCGATGACGATTTCTTCGGTGACAATTTTGGGAGCTGGAGCACCTCGATAACCGTTGCTGAGATCAATAGCGGCTTCGTGCAGGTCGACGCAGCCGCCAATTTGGGGCTTCAGGGACTGATTGAGAACAACGGCACGATTGACATCATCCACGGCGGTGCCGTGCTGGTGTCTGGCGACTCCGCAGAGGTCACCGGCAGCGGTACGATCATCAACGACGGCACGCTGCAGGCGACCAGTGGCGAGCTCGCGGTCATCAACACCGTCAATGGATCGGGCGCTGTCGACGCAGCAGGCGGCTTTATCGATTTCTTCCTCGGCATCAGCGGCGGCACAGCCGCGATCTCCGGCGGCGGCAAGATCGAATATGGCTGGTCATCCAATGTCGCCACCACGTTCGACGGCTACGGCGCGCTGGTGCTCGATCATCAGAATCAGTCCGACACAAATTACGCAAACGCGCACTTCTCTGGCGCGGTCCATAACTTCGGCTCGGGCGATACGATCGATCTGACCGACCTCACTCATTCTGCAGACGAAACCGTGAGCTGGGACCCGCTGACCAGTACTTTGACGGTCGATAGTAACGACCAAACAGCCAAGATCACGCTCGCAGGAACCTATTCGCAGGACGATTTTGCCTTGTCGCACGACAGCGGGACGGGCATTGAGGTGGTGTGGGTCGATACTATCGCGGACGGCGTAACCTACGAGCTCACGACTCCCGCGGCGGACAAGGTGGTGTTCGCGACGGGCGACGGCACGCTCATACTCGACGATCCAGCGCACTTTGCCGGCGTGATCTCCGGGATCAACGGTTCCGGTGACGTGCTCGATCTGAAGGGCTTCAACGCGCACCAGGGCGACGGATTCCAGGTTGAGGCCGACCATACCGGGTCGGTGACAGACCTCACAGTGACCGACACCAACAATCACACGTCGGAGATGGTGACACTCGCGGGCGATTATTCCGCCGGCGCCGACGTCAGCTGGGACGCCAGCTATGACGGGAACGGCGGCATCGACGTGCACGATCCGCCGATCTCCGATGCAAACGGCAGTGGATCGACCGGCTTCCTGCCCAACGAGGAGCAAATCACCTTCGGGCCGAATGGCGAGGTCACCTATACGATCGAAAGTGGCACGACGGTCAACACAACCACGCAAACGCAGACGACCTCCATTACCAATGGCAACGTGGTCGGCCAGGGTGCCAACGATACTTTCGTGTTCCAGCCGGGCATGGGCAGCGAAACCATCGCCAATTTCAATCCGCAGCACGATACGCTGAGCTTCGAGCATTTTGCCCAGGCGCAGACCGTCCAGGAGTTGCAGTCGCTGATCACGACCGACGCGCATGGCGATGCCATGATCAATCTCGGCCATAACGATAGCGTCACACTTGCTGGCGTGACAACGGCGCAATTGCAGCAAGCGATTCAGTCAAGTCACGTGCTATTGCATTAATTACAGCAGCCGCGGAATACCGAGCTGTTCGACTTCGCCGAGCACCGCCGTTAAATTCTGATGGCCGGCGCCGAAATGGCTTTTCGGGTCGGTCAGCGCCACGGTGTGCACGCCGTCGAGCCGGTAATGCTTGTCATGCACCAGGCAGCGGCTGCGGATCAGCGGCCATAGCATCAGCCCCAGCATTCGCTGGTCGTGGCCGTATTTGGCCGTCGGCCCGAACTTGAAATAGCGCCGCATCAAATCGACGATATCGATGCCGCAATCGGTGCGGCCGCCCCACAGGCAGCCGATCATCAGCTCGTTGTGCAGCACGTGGTCGCGCACGACGTGGAACGGATGGCCGCTGTCGATCCATTGCCGCACCAAGTCGGCTTCCGCCGCCGACAGCCGCGCGTCGCAATCGCGCACCAGGAAGCGGCCGACCGCGGGGTCGTTCATCACCAGGAAGCGCTGAAACAGGCCGACGCCGGGATATTCATCCTCGATATTGCGCACCTCGCCGCCATTGTCGCGCAGATAGGCGACGCAGACGCGCGGCACATTGGCGTCGACGTAGAAGCGGCAGGTCCAGTCCGGATAAAGCCTGCGGGCGAGCGCGAGATTGATCATGGCGCCGTAGCCGTAGAACGGCTGCGCGCCCCACAGTGAAAACGACAGCACGTTCGCGCCCTGGGGTGGCGTGTCGGGCACAGTGACCGTGACCGGCGGCGGTGCGCGGCCGGCTTCGGTGTCGCGCAGCTCGATGGCGCGCTGGCCGTAGCGGATCGCTTCCTCGGTCCGGCCGGTATAGAAATGCGCGACCTTGAGCGCGTCGAGGATGGTGAGATCCTCGCCGTGCCGCACGATATATTGAAACGCCTGCGCCATCGCCTGCTCGTAGCGCTTCATATTCGACAGCGTCGCGATCAGCGCCTTTTCCAGCCGGGCCACCTGCGGCGCGCGGCGGGCGAGCTCCTCGGCAAGCGCCAAGGCCGGCAGCCAGTCGCGCTTCTGAAAGAACGCATCGAACAAGAGCTCCTTGGCGATGAGATCGTCCGGGCGGGCGATGGCGATGCTGGAGGCTCTGACGATGGCGTCGTCATTCTTGCCGGCGCGCAATAGCGCGCGGATGGCGTCATAAGGCTGGGACTGAGGCGGCGCTTGCGGCTGCGCCGAAGCCGTCGCCTGTGCCTTGGGCTGTGCCTGGGGCTGCGGCGTCACGGGACGCGCGGCCGTTCCGCTTGCGCCGTCTGTCATCGAAACCTCTGCCCCCGGCAGGACCGGTGATGTCCTGCCCCGATGGGCGGCAGTATAGGCGGGAAATGTAACGGCGCGAGGGATGCCCGGCTGATAAAGGTCGCGCGGCGTAAGCGTTTGCCGCCTCGCCGCGCGAGCCTGACAGAAGCCAACTGGATTGTGGATGCCGAAGAACGGGGAGACCGGGGCGACAGCCGGCGCTATTTGCCCCAGCCGAAGTGATAATTCAGCCCGGCGCGGACCACGTCCTGGTGCATCGAGACATTGTCGCTCGGTGCGATACCGCAGCTGGCGCCGCAATTCGTACGGCCGAGATCGACGTGCAGATATTCCGCCTTCGCCGTCCAGTTGCCCGGCAGGGCAAATTCAAGTCCGCCGCCGACCGTCCAGCCGGCATTGGTGGTGCTGGCGCCGGCAAAGCCCGGGGTCGCCGCGCGGATATCGCCCACGGCAAGACCGCCCGTGACATAAGGCATCACGCCGCCGAAAGCGTAACCGGCGCGGCCGCGCACAGTCGACAGCCAAGTATCGCTGGTGGTGCAGCCGTTCGGGCACAGCGGGGTCGTGGCCGTGCCGCGGAGGCCCGACCAGTCGATATCGCCTTCAACGCCGAGCACCGCATTGCCATACTGCCAATTGTAGCCGGCAGTGCCGCCGACCTGGCCGCCCGAAAGATTGATGCCGGTGGCATTGGCGTCCCAACGCGAATGGCCCCAGCCGCCGCCGCCGTTGACGCCGAGATAGAAGCCGCTCCAATTGTAGGCGGGGCTCGCTTGCACCGGCGGCGGCGCCTTATAGAGCGGCGCAACCGACAGGTCGGCCGCCAATGCGCCTTGCGCCGCAACCAGCGCGCCCAAGGCGAAAAGAGCGGCGATAAATTTCTTCATGGTTCTTGTCCCGGCCTCACCCGCGCTGGTGCCCCTGGAGCGCCTAGCGCAGATAGGACAGTGCGCAGAATTTCGTTACCCCCGGCTTACCGTTATGGTTAAGGCCGCCGGAGTCGTCGCCGCTGGTTGCTACTGTATTGACCAGAAAGGCAAAATTGCGCCGACCCAGCGGCCTGACCTGGGCCTCACCAGGGCAGACAAACCGGCGCAAATGGGGGTACTTTTCCCGCCCATCGAATGCTTAATTCCCGAGCGGCATCCAAGTTCCGCGTTAACGTTCCGCCGCTCCACGGAGGCTGAGTGTCCTGGGTCGTCTTCGCCTTTTCGGGGCCCGTGCTGTGGGCGATCTCCGTCCATCTCGACAAATACCTCGTCGAGCGCTTCTTCAAGGAGAGCAATGTCGCGGTGATGCTGTTGTTCACCGCGTTCGTCGGGACGCTGCTGCTGCCGTTCATCTGGCTCTATGAGCCCTCGGTCACCGCGCCCGGCGTCCGCAGTATCGCGCTCATCATTGTCTCCGGGCTCCTCTATATGGGCGCGATGCTGCTCTATCTGCAGGCGCTGCGGACCGAGGATGCCTCGGTGGTCGCACCCTATTTCCAGGCCAGCCCGCTGTTCGGCTTCGGGCTCGCTTATCTCGTGCTCGGTGAGACCCTGTCGGCGCGGCAACTGGCCGGCGGCGCCATGATCGTGCTCGGCGCGTTGATCGTCTCGGTCCGTTTCAAATACGGCGCGCGCCTGTTCAAGACCCGTTTGGCGGCGCTGATGCTGAGCTGCGGCTTCACCAGCGCGCTCGGCGGCCTGATCTTCAAGATTTACGCGACCGATGTCGAATTCTGGACCACGACGTTCTGGATGTATGTGGGCGAGACGCTGTTCGGCTGCGCGCTGCTCGCGGTTCCGGCCTATCGCAGGCAGCTCGCAGCGACGCTGCGCGTCAACACGGCGGCGCTGTTGTCGATCAACGGTTCCAATGAACTCATCAATCTTGGCGGGGGCCTCGGCAATCGTTATGCCTTGATGTTTGCGCCGCTTAGTCTTGTTCAGGCCATCGGTTCGACCACGACATTGTTTGTATTTGCCTTCGGCGTGGTGCTGAGCCTGGTTTGGCCGGGCGTCATACGCGAGGATTTGTCGAGCGGCGAGCTTGTGCGAAAAGGGCTGGCGGCGCTTCTGGTGGCGGCCGGCGTGGCGCTGGTGACGCGTTGACGCAACCGCGCAATTTGTGGACATCAGTTCGGGACATCACGATGACGCAACGCAACGACGACCAGGTCGAGCTCGTGGATACCCGTGAGGTCTATGGCGGCTGGAGCAAGATGCTGGTCGCGACCATAAGGCTGCCGGACGGCCGCACCATCAAGCGCGAGATCGAGGATCACGGCGAAGCGGTCTGCGTCCTGCCGTACCATCCCGCGCGCAAGACGGCCGTGCTGGTGCGGCAATGGCGGGTGCCGGTGCTCTATGCGCTCGGCAAGCAACAGCAACTGCTGGAGGCCGTTGCCGGCGTCATCGAGGATGTCGATGCCGCAACCTGCGCGCATCGCGAGGTCATGGAAGAAGCCCTGCTGAAGCTCGATTCGCTCGAGCCGGTGTTCACCGCTTTCACCATGCCCGGCCTGTCGACCGAACACATGCATTTCTTTTTCGCGACCTATTCCGGCGCACCGCGCCCGGAAACGCGCGGCGGCGTCGACGAGGATGAATATACGGTCGCGGTCGAGATCGGCCTTGCCGAGCTGGCGCGCATGGCGGACGAGAATCGGCTCCCCGATACCAAGACGCTCGTTCTGTTGCAGACATTGCGCCTGCGCCGGCCGGACCTATTTTGTATGAGCGGCGACGTCAAGTGCGGCGCTGGCACGAAGTGCTAGGAATTGGCTGTGATTGACGCTGATCGTTAACGGGCGCCGGATTCGCTGCGCCATGCCACGCTGGCACCGGGCATGCTATCGTGCGATATGCTATGGTAGCGGCCGGAAAACCAGCGATCTTTCGCCGCCGGAATCACGTCCACCAACGGGTCACGCGTAGATGAATTGGATCTCCAACGTCGTACGGCCGAAGATTCGCAACTTTCTCTCGAAGCGCGAAGCGCCGGAGAATTTGTGGATCAAATGTCCGGAATCCGGCCAGCTCGTCTTCTACAAGGACGTCGAGGCGAACCAGTTCGTCATTCCAGGCTCGAACTATCACATGCGCATGACCGCGACGTCGCGGCTGAAGTCGATGTTCGACAATGCCACCTGGTTCGACATCGCCGTGCCGGAAGTCCCGGTCGATCCGCTGAAATTTCGCGACGAGCGCCGTTACGTCGATCGCCTGAAGGATGCCCGCACCAAGACCGGCATGAACGACGCCGTGAAGCTCGGCTATGGCAGGCTTGACGGTTTCGGTGTGGTCATCGGCGTGCAGGATTTCGAATTCATGGGCGGCTCGCTTGGCATGGCGGCCGGCGAGGCGGTGATCAAGGGCCTCGACACTGCCGTCGAGAAGGGCTGCCCGTTCGTTCTGTTCGCGGCGTCCGGCGGCGCGCGCATGCAGGAGGGCATTCTGTCGCTGATGCAGATGCCGCGCACCACGATCGCGGTACAGGATCTGCGTGCGGCGAAGAAGCCATATATTGTCGTGCTCACCAATCCGACTACCGGCGGCGTCACCGCGTCCTATGCGATGCTCGGCGACGTGCATATCGCTGAGCCCGGCGCCCTGATCGGCTTTGCCGGGCCGCGCGTGATCGAACAGACCATCCGCGAGAAATTGCCGGATGGTTTCCAGAAGGCCGAATATCTGCGCGATCACGGCATGGTCGACATGGTGGTGCACCGCCACGAGTTGCGCGCGACCATCGCCAGACTGTGCCGGCTTCTCACCAAGGCACCGGTCGCCGCCGAGTTGCGCGCCGATCCTCGGGCTTTGGCTGCGCCCGAAACCGCGGTTACGTGAGCGCGTCCGAGGCCAGCGCCGCGCCGCTCGACGCCATCCTGGCGCGGCTGCTGGCGCTGCATCCCAAGCGGATCGACCTTTCGCTCGACCGCATGGAGCGCATCTGCGCCGCGCTCGGTCATCCGGAGCGGCGTCTGCCGCCGGTGATCCATGTCGCCGGCACCAACGGCAAAGGCTCGACGATCGCTTTCATGCGCGCGATCCTCGAAGCCGCGGGCAAGCGCGTCCATGTCTATACGTCGCCGAACCTGGTGCGCGTCAACGAGCGCTTCCGCATCGGTCACGACAGCGGCGGGCAACTCGTCGGCGACGGCGAACTGACCGAGGCGCTTGCCGAATGCGAGGCGAAGAACGGCAGCGCGCCGATCACGGTGTTTGAGATCGAGACCGCGGCCGGACTCTTGTTATTTTCGCGCCATCCGGCCGATGTGCTGCTGCTTGAAGTCGGGCTTGGCGGCCGTCTCGACGCGACCAATGTGGTCGAGCACCCGATCGCGAGCGTCATTACCAAGCTGTCGCTCGATCACCGCGATTTCCTCGGCGACAGCCTTGAAGGCATCGCGGCCGAGAAGGCCGGCATTCTCAAGCGCGAGGTGCCGGTAGTGACGGTCAGCCAGGCGCGCGAAGCGCTCGCCGTGATCGAGCGCCAAGCGGCGCGCATGCACGCGCCGCTGTCGATCGCGGGCGAGGACTGGACCGCGACCGAGGAGCGCGGCCGGCTGGTTTATCAGGACAATATGGGCTTGCTCGATCTGCCGGCGCCGAAGCTTTACGGCCGCCATCAATACGAGAATGCCGGCGCCGCGATCGCGGCGTTGCGGGTCGGCGGATTAAAACTGCCAAATGCGGCCTTCGAGGCCGGCATGATGCGCGTCGAATGGCCGGCACGCATGCAGCGCCTCGCCCATGGCAAGCTCGCCGCGCTCGCGCCACCGGAGAGCGAGCTTTGGCTCGATGGCGGCCACAATGCCGATGGCGGTCAGGCTATCGCCGCGGCTCTGGCCGACCTTGAAGAACGCGTGCCGCGCCCGCTCGTGCTCATCGTCGGCATGTTGTCAACCAAGGACAGCGCGGGCTTTCTGAAGAATTTTTCCGGCCTGGCGAGAAAAGTCATCACCGTGCCGATCCATCAGGACAAGACTGTCCCAGCGGCCGAGCTCGCCGAGGTCGCGTCCGGTGTCGGTATTCCATCGCTGGCGCGGGATTCGCTCGAAGGCGCGATTGCGGCGACCGGCAAACTCGATCTCGAGCCGGCGCCGCGTATCCTGATCACCGGCTCGCTTTATCTCGCCGGCGAGGTCTTGTCCGCCAACGGCACGCCGCCGCAATAATCATTCCATCTTGATGTCCGCGTCGCGAATGACCTTGGACCACTTGTCGCGCTCGGCTTTGATGAAGGCGGCGAATTCCTCCGGCGCTCCGGCCATCGACTCGAACATCTGCGGATCGAGGAAGCGCGCGCGGAAGGCCGGATCGTTGAAAATACGGATGACTTCGCTGTCGATCTTCATCACGACGTCATGCGGCATGCCGGCGGGGCCGAACAGGCCGAACCATGCGGTGGCCTCGTAGCCCGGCAGGCCGCTCTCGGCGACGGTCGGGACATCGGGAAGCTGCGGCATGCGTTTGGGGCTCCCTACGCCGAGCATCTTGATCTGTCCCGCCTGATAGGCGGGCAGGCCGGAGGCGATACTGACCGTCATGGCATTGATCTGGCCGCCGATCAGATCGTTCAGCGCCGGCGTCGCGCCGCGATAATGCACCGGCGTGATCTTCACGCCGGCCATGTTGTCGAACAATTCCATGTTCATGTGCAGCGCCGAACCGACGCCGGCGGTGCCGTAGGTCAGCTGCCCGGGCTTTTGTTTGGCGAGTACGATCAGTTCGGCGGCATTCTTCACCGGCAGCGCACGGTCGGCCAGCAAGGCCTGATAGATGCGAACGAGCCCGGTGATCGGCACAAAATCCTTATCCGGATCATAAGGCAACTTGCCGGGCGGGAGCAGCGTCGGGTTGACGGTGAAAGTGCCGGATTCGCCGACCATCAGCGTGTAGCCGTCCGGAGCCGCCGTCGCGACGGCCTGCGCGCCAATAATGTGCGCGGCGCCGCCCTTGTTCTCGACGATCACCGGCTGGCCCCAGGCCTTGGACAGTTCCTGAGCCAATGCCCGCCCGGTGACATCGGTCACGCCGCCGGGCACGGACGTGATGATCATGGTCACTTGACGGGTCGGATATGACGCCGTCTGCGCGGCGCAGGGGCCGCTAAACAGCGCCAGCGCAATCAACGCGCCGAGCAATCGGGTCATCGGCGATGTCCTTGGATGCTTCCTTGACGTTTCTATAGGCGCGCTAGTTCGGCTCGATGCCGGCAGCTTGCACTGCTTTTTGCGCCTCGTCGACCTGGGCGCGGAAAAATGCCGCGACCCCCGCGGGCGAGCGGTTGTCGGGGACATAGCCTGATTTCTGCACCACATTGGCCACGCCCGGCATGACCAGCGCGTGCCGCACGGCGGCATTGAGCTTGTCGACGATCGCCGGCGGCGTTTTGGCCGGGGCGAAGAAGATGCCCCAGGCCTTGACCGGTGGATAATCCGGCACGGTGTTCTTCATCAGCGGCACGTCGGGCAGTTCCGGGAACGGCTTCGATCCCGTGAACGCGATAGCGCGCAACTTGCCGTCCTTGACCAGGCCGAGCACCGACGGCGGCGTCACGAACATGACGTCAATATTGCGCCCAAGAAGCGCGGCCGAGACTTCCGACGCACCTTTGAAGGGGACGTGCTCCATATTGAGTCCGGCCACTTTGTTGAACAGCGCGGCGGCGAGGTGCAGCCCGTTGCCGATGCCGGGCGAACCATAGAGGACGCGATCCTTCTTGGCGTAAGCGATGAATTCGCTGACGTTGTGCACGGGCAAGTCCGGGTTGACCAGCATCAATAGCCCGTCGAGCACGCCGACCGTCGCGATCGGGCTCAGATCCTTGAAGACGTCATAGGGCAGGTGCTTGTAGATGAACGGTGTCGGCGCGATGGAGTCGCTGGTGTAAAGGAGCGTGTAGCCATCCGGCACCGCTTGCGCGACCACGGCCGTGGCGATGGTGCCGTTGGCGCCCGGGCGATTCTCGACGACGAAATTCTGCCCGAGATCGGCGCCAAGCTGCGCCGCCACCGCGCGCGCCAATACATCGGGGCCGCTGCCGGCGGCGAAGCCGACCAGAACATGCACGGGGCGATCAGGGTAGGTTTGCGCCTGGGCTGAGGCGGCAAAGGTGCCGCAGATTGCAATGCAAGCAAAGGCGCAGCGGGCCAACCGGGCGCCGAGCGAACGAGACATGATCATGTGCTTACGCTTTTCTTGGTGAGTTTTTGTTGATGGCTTGGATCGGTCTACAAGCGGATCTCGCCGAGATTGATGCTTGCGCCGAGACTTGTCTCGATGACCTTGGAACGGCCCCCGGCATAGATCTGCACGGTGTAGGCGCCGGAATTCTCGTCGAGCCGGTCGAATTCGAAGTCGCCGTAATTGTCGGTCGTGGTCACCGCGACGGAGGCGCCGTCCTTGACCAGCTGCACGCTTGCACCTTCGACGCAATCCACGACGCCGTCTTTCTCCTCGGCCACCGAGCCGCCGATAAAGCATTTCGAATAGCGGAACAGGTTGCGGTAATAGACCCTCGGCTTGGTGTTCAATTCAGGCTTCATCACTTCGAGCGCCTGCTCGTCCGCCATCCGCGCCATGTCCTCGTCCTCGACGCAGACCGCGCGCATCGCGCCGGTCGGACAGGATTGCTGGCCCCGCGTCTGCTGCCAGCCCTGGTCGATCAGATGCGCGTCGAAGGTCCAGGCCTGCGGCAGCTGCAGTTCTTCGTTCCACCAGATGTGGCCGTAAGGGCAGGCGTCGACCAGTTGCTTCTGGCCCTTCGCCTTCACCGGATCGATGAGCACGATCCCGTCCCTGCGCTTTTTTATGGCGCCTTTGGGCGCGGCCTTCATGCAGGGCGCGTCGTCACAGTGATTGCAGAGCGTCGGAACATAGGCGATGTCGATCATCGGCATCTGCCCGCGCTCCTTCTGCAGGATGTTGATCCACTTGTGGCCGTGTTTCGGCATGGCGGCCGAATAGCCCGGCCAATCATTGCCGACATATTCGTCCATGGC
>Ga0102924_1005347_pt1 | contig 12500 bp, 12 predicted proteins | sample PaiPotPPM11metaG_FD_80116 | JGI IMG/M metagenome (GOLD analysis project Ga0102924, IMG submission 80116) | Iron sulfur acid spring bacterial and archeal communities from Banff, Canada, to study Microbial Dark Matter (Phase II) - Paint Pots PPM... ... | reverse complement strand
GTCGAGAACTCAAAGGGCGAGTGCAACCTCGGCCAGCACGAGATCAACTTCCGCTATGCCCACGCGCTGCAGACCGCCGACCAGCACTCGATCTACAAGAACGCCGCCAAGGAGATCGCCGCGCAGGAGGCGATGGCGATCAGCTTCATGGCGAAGTTCAACGAGCGCGAGGGCAGCTCGTGCCACATCCATTTCTCGCTGGCCGACGAGTCCGGTTCGCTGTTCGACCGCGACAGCGCCACGTTCGAGTCGTTCCTCGCGGGTCAGCTCGCCTGCTTGCGCGAGCTGACCCTGTTGCTGGCGCCCAACGTCAACTCCTACAAGCGCTTCGCGGAGGGCTCGTTCGCGCCGACAGCGGTTGCGTGGGCACCGGATAACCGGACGTGCGCGCTCCGTGTGGTCGGCCACGGTCCCGGGCTTCGGTTCGAGAATCGGGCCGGCGGCTCGGATCTGAATCCGTACCTCGCCCTCAGCGCGATCATCGCCGCGGGGCTGCACGGCGTCGAGTCGAAGCTCGAGCTCGAGCCGCCCTACAACGGCAATGCCTACCTGGCCCACGACAAGCCGCGACTGCCGGGATCCCTGCGCGACGCGCGTGACCTGTTCGCCGCCAGCGAGGTCGCCCGCAGCGCGTTCGGCGACGAAGCGGTCGAGCACTACGTGCATGCGGCGAATGTCGAGCAGGCGGCATTCGATTCCGCGGTGACCGATTGGGAGCGGTACCGCGGCTTCGAGCGGCTGTGACGGGCAATGGGATGTCCTCCCTCGCGTCGGTCGCGACACTCGAAACCGTGTTCGGGCCGGTGCGCTCGCAGACGGCGTTCGAGGAGACCGTCGACCGTCTCGGCACCGCGATCAAGCTCGGCCTACTGCCTCCCGGCACGCGCCTGCCGGCCGAGCGGGAGCTGTGCGCGAAGCTCGGGATCGCGCGCTCGACGCTGCGCCAGGCGCTGGTCGCCCTGGCTCAGAGCGGCCATCTGCACGCAACCCGCGGGCGCGGCGGCGGCACCTTCGTCGCCGACCCCCAGCCACCGGCTGACCCGCCCTCGCCCGAGCTGCTGGCCGCTTGGCGAGACGTCTGCGACGAGCGGATGGCGGTCGAGGTCGGGGTTGCGGTGCTCGCCGCTGAGCGCGCCGAGCCCGAGGCGCTCGACGCGCTCGACGCGCTCGTGCTCGCGCTCGATCAGATGCTCGAGGACTTCAGCTCCTACCGCCAGGCCGACGTTCGCCTGCACGTCGGCTTGGCCGAAGCGACCGGCAGCCCGCGGCTGATCACCGCCACGACCGAGGTCCAGGGCGCGATGACCGGGCTGATCTCGTTGATCGCCCACCCTCCCGAGGTGCTCGGCTCCTCCAACGCGCAGCACCACCGCCTGCTCGCCGCCGTCCGCGCCCGCGACGAAGCGGCTGCCGCGCGTGAGATGGCCGAGCACCTGCGCGGCACCGAGCACGTGCTCGCGGGCCTGCTGCCGCCGGCTTAGCGGCCGCGTTTGGCCACAGGGCGAAGCTCTGTCCTCGAATTTGGGACAAACCGAGCCTTGACTTCCATCCGCCCCCGGGCATAGGGTTCTCGCGCTAAGGACGGACCATCAGACCTTTTACCGAGGAGGGGCACATGGCCGCGACCACCGCGGAGACGCTTTCCCAGGACGAGCAGACCCTCGCCGAGCTTGGGTACAAGCAGGAGCTCAAGCGCGGCTGGAGCAGCTTCTCCAACTTCGCGATCTCGTTCTCGATCATCTCGGTGCTCGCCGGGTGCTTCACGAGCTACGGCCAGGCGTTCAACAACGGCGGGCCGGTCGCGATCTCGATCGGGTGGCCGGTGATCAGCCTGTTCATCCTCGCGGTGGCGTTCTCGATGTCGGAGCTCGCCTCGGCGTTCCCGACCGCCGGTGGCATCTACTACTGGGCCTCGAAGCTCGGGGGCGCCGGCTGGGGCTGGTTCACCGGCTGGTTCAACCTTCTGGGGCTGGTGGCAGTCGTCGCCTCGGTGGACTTCGCGGCCGCCAGCTTCCTGCAGTTCCTGCTCGGCCTCTACAACGTCAACTTCATCTTCAACTTCGCGTCGACCAACGTGCACTACGACGCGCACGTTGTGTTCGCGCTGTTCGCCCTGATCCTCGCGCTCCACGGGCTGGTCAACGTCTTCTCCGGCCACCTCGTCTCGATCTTCAACGGCGTCTCTGTCTGGTGGCACGTGGTCGGTGTGGCCGTGATCGTGATCCTGCTGGTGGCCGTACCCAGCCATCACGCCAGCTTCTCCTACGTCTTCAGTCATCGTTCCTACGGCATCGGCGGCTTCAGCCACGGGATGTACTGGTTCTACGTGCTGCCGCTGGGGTTCCTGCTGACGATGTACACGATCACCGGCTACGACGCCTCGGCGCACGTTTCCGAAGAGACCCACGGAGCCTCCACGTCAGCGGCCCGTGGAGTGTGGCGCTCGGTGTTCTACTCGGCCGTGATCGGCTGGATCCTGCTGCTAGCCCTGACCTTCGCGGTGCAGTCAAAGGCGATCCCCACGATCAGCACCGCGGGCTTCCCGGCGCTGGCGATCATCACCTCGGCGCTCGGCTCCGCATCGGCCAAGGCAGTGATCCTGATCTCGACGATCGGTCAGCTGTTCTGCGGGATGGCATGCGTGACCAGCGCATCGCGGATGACGTTCGCCTTCTCCCGCGACGGCGCGATCCCCGGCCACAACCTGTGGCGGCGCCTCGGCTCCAACGGAACGCCCACCTACGCGGTGCTGTTCGTGTGCGTGTTCGCGCTGATCATCACGATCCCCGCCTACTTCCCCAACTCCGTCGGATACCCGGTCGCGTTCTTCGCCGTCACCTCGATCGCCGTGATCGGGCTCTACATCGCCTACACGATTCCGGTGTTCCTGCGGTGGCGCAAGGGCGACGCGTTCCGCACCGGCCCGTGGACGCTCGGTGCCAAGTACAAGTGGATCAACCCGATCGCGGTCACGTGGGTGGCGTTGTGCGTGATCATCTTCTGTCTGCCGACCTCGCAGGCCGGGGTGTTCTTCAAGCACGGATTCAGCTGGAGCTCGGTCAGCTACGCCCCGCTGATCACGATCGGCGTGATGGTGGCGGTCACGGTCTGGTACCTGGTCTCGGCTCGCAAGACGTTCAAGGGCCCGGTGCGCACGATCGACGAGGACGCCGTCCTGCCCCCCGTGGCCCAGTTCCCGTAGGCGGCTCGGTTGAGCGACACGCTGTCTGTCATCGAGCCAGCCACCGAGGCGGTGCTCGAAGAACTCCCGCGTGCGGACGCGGGCGACGTCGACGCTGCCGTCGCCCGCGCCAAAGCGGCCTTCCCCGCCTGGCGCGCGATCGCGCCGCCAGAGCGGGCATCGCTGCTGCTCGCGCTCGCCGACGCGCTCGCTGCGCACGGCGACGAGCTGGCCGGACTCGAGGCTCGCAACGCCGGCAAGCCGATCAGCGACGCCCGCGGCGAGATGGAGATGGTGGTCGCGACCTTCCGCTACTACGCGGGCGCCCCCGAGCGGCCCTCCGGGGACACGATCCCGGTCGCAGGCGGCGAGGCCTTCACGGTCCGTGAGCCACTCGGCGTCGTCGGTCTGATCGTGCCCTGGAACTTTCCGCTCGTGATCGCCTCGTGGAAGCTCGCGCCGGCGCTCGCGGCGGGGAACACGGTCGTGCTCAAGCCGGCGGAGCTAACCCCTCTGACAGCGCTTCGGTTTGAGCAGATCGCCACCCAGGCCGGCATCCCCCCGGGCGTCGTGAACGTCGTTGTGGGGCCGGGCAGCGTCTGCGGCAAGCGGCTCGTCGAGCACCCGGACGTGGCGAAGATCGCGTTCACCGGCTCGACCGAGGTCGGCCGCTCGATCGCCGCCGGCGCGGCCGCGACGATCAAGCGCGTGACGCTCGAGCTCGGCGGCAAGTCGCCCAACGTCGTGTTCGCGGACGCCGATCTGGAGGCGGCCGCGGCCGCGGCCCCGATGGCCGTCTTCGGCAACGCCGGCCAGGACTGCTGCGCGCGCTCGCGGATCCTGGTGCAGGACTCCGCCCTCGACGAGTTCATGGCAGCGCTCGAGCACGCGGTCACGGCGATCCGCGTCGGCGATCCACTTGACGAGAACACCCAGATGGGGCCGCTGATCTCATCCGCCCAGCGCGAGAGCGTCTCCAGCTTCGTCGACGACGACGCGCCGGTCGCGTTTCGCGGCAGCGCTCCGGACGGGCCGGGGTACTGGTTTGCACCGACGGTGCTGTGCCCGGTCGACCCGGACTCGCGTCCCGCGCGCGAGGAGATCTTCGGACCGGTCGCCGCGGTGATCCCGTTCGCCGATGAGGAGCAGGCCGTCCGCCTCGCAAACGACACGATCTACGGCCTCTCCTGCTCGGTCTGGACCCGCGACGGCGCCCGCGCCCTGCGGGTCGCCCGCGCGATCGACAGCGGCGTGGTGTCGATCAACTCCAACACCTCGGTGCGCGTATCGACGCCGTTCGGCGGCTTCAAGCAATCGGGCTACGGCCGCGAGCTCGGCCCTCACGCCCTCGACGCATACACCGAGGTCAAATCGATCTACTACGCCACCGCGTCGTGAGCCGGCTCGAGGGCAAGGTCTGCGTGATCACTGGTGCCGCCGGCGGGATCGGCGCAGCGAGCGCGTCGCTGTTCGAGCGCGAGGGCGCGCGCGTCGTGGGGGTCGACCTGCGCGAGCACGCGGTCGGCGAGCTCCCGCTGCAGGCCGATCTGACCGACGAGCAGGCCGTTCGGTCGCTGTACGCGCGCGCGCGCGACGAGCTCGGCCGGATCGACGTGCTGTTCAACAACGCCGGCGTCTCCCCCACCGACGATGCCTCCGTGCTGGACACGACTCTCGGGACCTGGGAACGCGTTCAGTCCGCCAACCTGCGCAGCGTGTTCCTGTGCTGCAAGCACGGGATCCCGCACCTGCTCGAGGGTGGCGGCGGCTCGGTGATCAACACCGCCTCGTTCGTGTCGGTGATGGGGTCGGCGACCTCGCAGATCTCCTACACCGCGTCCAAGGGCGGCGTGCTCGCGCTCTCGCGCGAGCTCGGCGTCGAGTTCGGCCGGCGGGGCGTGCGCGTCAACGCACTCTGCCCGGGCCCGGTCGACACACCGCTGCTACGAGAGCTATACGCAAACGACCCCGAGCAGGCCGCGCGGCGGATGGTGCACGTGCCGATGGGACGCTTCGCGCGCGCCGAGGAGATCGCCAGCGCGGCGCTGTTTCTCGCCAGCGATGACTCGAGCTACGTCAACGCCACGACCTTCCTCGTCGACGGCGGGATCGCCGGCGCGTACACGACCCCGCTGTAAGGGTTGGCGGCGCTCCAGCGCTCCAGCGCGCCGCCGCTCCAGCGCGCCGACCGATGAGTTCGCCCCTCCGGCGTCGTCTTAGAGAGCAGATGCCCGACCCTGACCGCTTACAGCTCGCCCGCGAGATCTACGGTGCCTACGGATCGGGTGACCGCAGCGTTGTCGAGCGCCTGCTGACCGACGATTTCACCTTCTCCAGCCCGCCCGACGTGGGGATCGACCGCGCGCGCTACTTCGAGCGCTGCTGGCCGAACTCCGAAACGCTCGAGGCGTTCGAGTTCAAACGACTCGTCGAGGCGGGTGACGAGGTGATCGTCACCTATGAGGCCACGAAGACCGACGGGCACCGGTTCTGCAACACCGAGGTGCTCACGTTCGCCGGCGAGCAGATCTGCCGGGCGGAGGTCTACTTCGGCTGGAATCTGGACTAGCGAGTCCTCGGCGGCCCCGCGAAGCGGGATCGCCTTCACCTTTCGATCCGCGACCGGTAGCGTGGGCGCATGTCCTCCGGGTTGCCGGCGGTCTCATACGACTCGTGGAGCGCGACCTGCGACACGCTGCACGCACACACACAGGTGCTCGGCAAGCTCTGCGCGGCACTCGCCCCGCCCGAGCCGCAGTTTCAGCACACGGCGCTGCGCCTGACCGCGCGCGGATGGGAGACCAACCCGTTGGCGGCGCCCGACGGGTCCGGAGCACTGGTCGTGGCGCTCGATCTGCGAACTCATCAGGCGTTCGTGGAGCACACCGACGGGCGCGCCGAGTGCGTCGCGCTTGCGCCCGACAAACCGGTCGCCGAAATCACCCACGGGGTGCTGGAGGCCGTCCGCCGGCTTGGCGGCCCGATCGAGATCGACCCCACCCCGCAGGAGGTTCCGTGGAGCGTGGCGCTCGACCAGGACGAAGAGCACGCGCGCTATGACCCTGATCAAGTAGCCGCGTACTTCGCCGCCGCCACTCGTGCGGCGCTGGTTCTGGCGGCGTTCCGTGCGCCGTTCCGTGGACGCTCGACACCCGTGAACGCGTGGTGGGGCTCATTCGACATCGCGGTGAACCTGTTCTCCGGAGTGCCGGCCGAGCCGCCGTCGGACGACTTCATCATGCGCAACGCAATGGTTGCGCAGGAGGTCGCGGTGGGCTGGTGGCCCGGCGATCCCCGCTATCCCAAGGCGGCGTTCTACGCCTACGCCTACCCTCCGACCGAGGGGTTCGCGGGCGCGACGCTCTCGCCCGAGGCTGCGCGATGGGACGAGACGCTCGGGGAGTACATCCTGGACTGGGACGACGTTCGCGCCGCCCCCGACCCGCACGGAGCAGCGCTCGACTTCGCCCGCTCGGCCTTTCGCCATGCCTGCACCGTGTGCGACTGGGATCCGGCGCTGCTCGCCAGTGCCGAGGGCACGCCACCGCCGATCGCCTGAAACTCAAGGCCTCTTTCGTCTGCCCGTCCGCGATGCGGTGGCCGTGGACAGGATCGATCGCAGCGCCAGGCCGACGAACCTCGTGGAGAGCCCTAGCGCGGACAGCGCCCGTGTCGAGGCGCCCCGAAGTGAGCTGTCGCGGTTTTGCAAAGATGCCCCTTCATTGCTCGGATGTTGTTGAGCAACCTACAGGCGATCCAAATCGACGTCAATCGAGCCCCGGGCAGGTGTCCGCGAAATACGCCCGCGAACCAGCAGTTTGCACGAAACTCTGACTCGTGAACCGTCGAGACTTGATCGTCGACAACGTCCGCCTGTCGCATCTCGCGGCTGGGTCGGGGCCGCCGCTGGTGGTGCTCCCGGGGTGGTCCCAGGCGGCCGCACAGTTCGTCCCGGTCGCGGAACGGCTGGCGCGCTCCAGGCGCGTGCTGGTGCTCGACCATCGCGGTCAGGGCGAGTCCGAGGATCCAGCGCGCGGGTTCAACATCCACCGCCTCGCCGGAGATCTCCACGAGATCCTTTCCCAAGAGCAGCTCGAGGGCGTCGCGCTCCTCGGGCACTCGATGGGCGTGGCCGTGATCTATGCGTATCTCGACCTGTTCGGCGATCGCCGCATCGAGCGCCTGGTGCTCAGCGACCAGCGGCCGGCTCTCGTGCGGCGGCCCGCCTGGACCGAGGACGAAGCACTCGATGCGGGGGTCGCGCTGGGTCCGGAGCGCTTGGCCGAGTTCCACCAGAGCCTGGCGGGCCCGCAGGGCGACGAGGTGTTCGCGGAGGCAATGCACGGAATGGTCAGCCGCGACCTCCCGGCCGACCGCTTCGAGGCGCTGCTCGACCACACCCGGATGGAGCGCCGCGCCCGCGCCGACGTCTACTGGTCGATGGCCGCGACCGACCTTCGCGACGTGATCACGACGATCCGGCGGCCGACGCTCGTCGTCACCGGCGAGGCGAGCATGGTCCCGCGCAGATCCCAGGAATGGGTGGCAGCGAGCATCGGCGGCGCGCGCCTGGCGGTGATCCCGGCGGTGGACGGCGGATCGCACTTCGCCCATTACGAGAACCCGGCCGCTTACTGCGACGTCGTCGAGCCGTTCCTCCGGCCGGCTTCAGGGTGAAGCGCTTGATCAGCGTCGCAGGCTTAACACAACTCGCTCGGCTTAGGAGTACGGTGCCTTGCAACTGGCCCTACGGCCAGAACGCCGGCCAAAGCCCGCAGACCGCCGAAAGCGCCTAAGGCGCGGACGAGGAGGTGGAGCCGAGGCAAACAGCGTTCGACTGTGGGGCCAGGCGCGTGATTTGGGTCAGCAGGTCAGCCGCGAACGGGTTCCGCGGGGCCCTACTGCCCTAGACGGATGGTTTGGATGATCGCGCCGCTGGCGGCGCGCAGCGATTCCGTTTGCAGGGTCTGGTCGACGCCGGGAGGGACCTTGAACACAACGAGGTTGTTGATGACTGGAACTGTGATCGTGAACGGGCGCTCCGGCTTACCACCGGCGCGGGTCGCTCGCTTGCCGGCATAGTGATACGTGATGCTCGCGATCCCGTCGGGGACGAGCCCGGATTGGATCCACCCACCCTCCGAGTCGCCTTCGGACATTCCTAGCCCTGGGTGTTGCTCGGTGTCGGCGAGCGTGGCACCGCAGCCCCCACCGCCGAACCCATGGCTGTTGAGGTGTTCAAGGCAGATGCCTCCCGGGTGCTGCTCGCGGTAGCGCTGCCAGGCCAGCTGGCCGGCTTGCACGCGGATGGCCAGTTGCCGGATGCGCGTTGGGGTCCGCCGAAGCTCGGTGCGAAGAGCGCTCGCCTGCTCGGTGTCACAGCGAGCCGGGGTAGCGGCCTGCCCGACGACGTTACCGGCGGGGATCAAGTAGTACCCGCCGCCGTAGTGGTATTGCGCCCGCCGGACGTACTTGACGAATACCTCCTGGGTGCCTGGCGAGGCGGCCTTCGCGGCCCCTTGCGCAGGTGTGTCCTGTGCAGTCTGGGGGCGGCGCAGGATCGCAAATGCTGAGAGCATCGCGGCGCTCGGCGTGCCTTCGCTGATCGTCGCGGCACGAGGACCATGTCTCGGGTTCGGTGGCTTGCACGCGCGATCGTGCGCGAATGTATATCGCTGTGCGGCAAACATGTACTCGTACGCCCGCCCGACCCCTGGGGTGTAGGAGGGCGGAGGTGGTGGAGGCGAGGTCGCGGGCCGCCCGTCGCCGCTGCCACCGGCCGGCGCATGGCCGTGCCTGAGCGCGGTCAGGGCGACCACGACGACGGCCACGACAACAACGATCCCAACCAATGCAGGCACGCCTCTGAGGGTTGGGCGCAGCCAACCGAGCACTTTAGGCCGGCGAGCGCTCGCGCCGCGCCCAGCCTCGCTGAAGCGGACCTCGAGCAGCTGTCGCAGCTCAGCGAGGATCGGCAGGTCGTCGAAGGTGTCTCTGTTGGGGGGGTTGCTCATGCTTGGTCCTCTCGATCTCCGCCGATTGCGCGCAGCAGCGTGCGCAGGCCGCGGCTGACACGGGCCCGAGCCGCGGGCTCGCTGATCCCAAGCTCACGTGAGACATGCGGATAGGGGTGCTCGTCGATCACCCGCAGCTGGAGCGCTTCACGCTGCTCGTCGCTGAGGCCGTCGAAGGCGGCGAGCAGACGCTCGCTGTGCTCGCTTGACTGTGCGAGCCGTTGCACTTCAGCGATCTCCGAATTGGTGATCGCTCGTAGCTCGCCGGCGAACCGCTCGGTCGCTCTGCGCTCGCTTGAGCCTCGGCGATAGTGATCCGTGAGCTTGTTGGCCGCGATCCGGAACAGCCACGCCGCACGTTCGCGATCGGTCCTGGCGCGGCATGTGCGTCGCCGCTCAAACGCGGTCAGGAACGTGTCACCAAGCAGGTCCAGCGCGAGCTGCGGATCGCCAGTCCGTCGGGCGAGGAACGCAACCAACTCCCTAGCGTGCGCGTCGTACAGGTCGATCAGTGTTTGGCCGTCCACTAGTGCTGCCTGTGGGCGCATGAGATCGCGTTCACGTCCGTACAGACGAACGGGCGCCTTGGTTTGTGACGCTCGCGCTTCCGGGCCTCGGCGCGCATGATCGACACTATGGCCAACGATGAAGAAGCACGACCTCTACGGCCTCCCGCTCGATCGGTTCGTTGCTGAGCGGGGAGCGCTCGCAAAAGAGCTACGCAAGGGAGGCCAACGCGAGCGCGCTGCGGAGGTGGCCGGACTGCGCAAGCCATCGGTCGCGGCATGGGCGGTCAACCAGCTCGTGCGGACGCAGAGCAGCGCGGTCGCGGCGCTGTTCAAGGCGGGCGATGCGCTCCAGCGGGCGCAGTCGCAGCTCCTCGCCGGGCGTTCCGACGGCGACGCGCTGCGCGAGGCAGTCGCACGCGAGCGCGACGCGGTCGACGAGCTTGCAGAGAAGGCGCGAGGCCTGCTCAGCTCGGAGGGGCACGAGCTGACGCCGACGACGCTCGAGCGGGTGTCCGACACGCTTCACGCCGCGGCGCTCGACGACGGCGCGCGCGCCGAGGTCAAGGACGGCTGCCTTCACCGGGAGCTTCGCCACGTCGGGCTTGGGACGAGCGGTGGGGTGAGCGGTGGGGTGAGCGAGCCGGCCACCCGCACCCCGGCGCGCGCGGCTGGCAAGACCTCCGAGCCGGCCAAGTCCAAGGCGACATCCGCCGCGGCCGCAGCCACCGGCCGTCGTCGCGAGCAAGAGGGTGCCAAGCAGCTGAGCGCCGCGCGGAAGGCGGAAGCGGACGGGCGTCGGAGCGCCGAGCGTGCAGCTCGCGAGCTGCAGACCGCGGAGCAACGCCGCGACCGTGCGGCCGACTCGCTGCGTGACGCGGATGCGGCACTCGCCGGCGCCCGCGAACGTGCCGATGAGGCGGCACGCGTACACAGCCGGGCACAGCAAGCGCTCGAGCGCGCCAGCACCCGTCGGACTGATCGGGACTCCGCATAGCGATCTGGGCTCCTGAAAGTAGCCTCCCGGCCATGCTCACCACGCTCGTGGAGGCGATCGACCGGCGGCTCGCGAGCCTCCTCCTCGCCCGCGCGCGCCGCAAATCTCCCCTCCTGAAGCTGTTCCCGGAATCGTGGATCCGGTCCCGGCTCACGGATGCCACCATGCGTCTGCGCCGCTCGCTGGCGCTGGGCACGCTTGTCCTCGTCGCGGCGATTACCGCAACGATCCTGTGGCTCACGCTGCGCTAGCCGCGAGACCGCCCTGACAGACGACGCCCCTACCTTCCGTGGGGCTCCTTCGCGACCGGGCGGTGAGGATCATCGATCCACTCGCTCCATGAGCCGGGGTAAAGCGCTCCGTGGTACCCGGCAAGCTCGAGCGCGAGGACTTCGTGTGCGGCGGTGACCCCGGAGCCGCAGTAGGCGGCGATCGGGAGATCATCTCGGACGCCGAGTCCTTCGAACGCATCGCTCAGCACGGACGGCTCGAGCAACCGCCCGTCGGAGCCCACGTTCTCGGAGGTGGGGCGGTTGACGGCTCCCGGGATATGGCCGGCGACCGGATCGATCGGCTCAACCAACCCTCGGAACCGCTCGTGCGCCCGGGCGTCGATCAGAACTCCGCGGGCAGCGACCTCCCCCACATCGTCGGCCTCAACGATTGGCATTCCACCAGGACGGCCGATGAAGTCACCAGGCTTCGACGGCGGGATCTCGGTCTGCACCGGCCGACCGGCCGCGACCCAGGCGGCGAAGCCGCCATCGAGGACCGCGACCTCGGGATGTCCGAAGTAGCGAAGCAACCACCAAGCGCGAGCCGCCGCCATCGACGTCGATTCGTCGTACACGATCACCGGGTGGCTGTCGCACACGCCGGCCGCACGCATACCGGCCGTAAACCGCTCGGCGCTCGGCAATGGATGTCGACCCCGTCGACTGGGCGGATCGGCGAGTTGCTGGTCGAGATCCACGAACACGGCACCAGGGATGTGGCCCTCGAGATACGCATGCCTGTCCCCGCCCGCGCTGACCTGCCAACGGACGTCGAGGACTGTGGAAGCCGGCTTGGAATGGGTGAGCAGCTCTGCCAGCTCCTCGGCGCTGACCAGTGGAGTGGACCTTCGTGAACCCATGAGCGTCACCGTAACGCGCCGTCGGACTCTCGGTCCGCGTTTGCGCATTCGTTTCAGACCGGCGACCGCAATATGCCGCAGTGCAACGACTTCTTAGGGGTGAGCGAGGGGACTCGAACCCCCGACCGCCTGGACCACAACCAGAAATAGGGGGTGCGCGCTACCCGTGAACCCCCATTTCATCGGGGTTTTCTGCCTCTGACTGTCGCCCCTTGTCGCTCAGTTTGGTGCCCACTTTGGTGCCCACCCGCCTGAACGCCGTGTTGACGAACTCGACCTCGTTGCTCGCCGGCGCGTAGTCGGCGTAGATCAGCGTGGTCTTGTAGTCGCGGTGGCCCATCCACTCCTGCAGGGTGCGCATCGGCACGCCGGCGCCCGCCATCCGGGTCCCGAACGTGTGGCGTAGGTCGTGGAAGCGAAGCGGTCGCACACGGGCGCGCTCGAGCGCGCGCTTGAAGCGCTTTAGCAGCTGCGAGCGTGACATCGGCCGGCCCGTGTGCGGGTGGCCGAAGACCAGGTCCTCGTCGGCCTGGTAGGCCGAGGCCTGGAACAGGCGCTCGAGGTCGGCGGCGACCTCATCGGCGAGCGGCACCGATCGAGAGGAGCGCTTGCTCTTCGGGGTGCCGAACTTGCCGCGCACGTAGTTGCGCCGTACCCGGATCCGTTG
>Ga0102924_1005346_pt1 | contig 12500 bp, 7 predicted proteins | sample PaiPotPPM11metaG_FD_80116 | JGI IMG/M metagenome (GOLD analysis project Ga0102924, IMG submission 80116) | Iron sulfur acid spring bacterial and archeal communities from Banff, Canada, to study Microbial Dark Matter (Phase II) - Paint Pots PPM... ... | reverse complement strand
GGCCGACCCCTTCTATCCCTTTGGACGCAACGACCAGCAGGAAGTCCTTGCCTATCTCTGTCACACGGCTCACATGACGGCTCCCAGCGAGGTCGAGGCGGCCTTCGAATTCGTCACCACCAACGCTGCTCGCGCCCTGCGTCTCTCGGACTACGGCCTGCAGCCGGGATGCCTGGCCGATCTCAATGTACTGGCTGCTTCAACGGTGCGCGAGATGCTGCGCCTGCAACAACCGCCCCGCTGGGTCATCCGTCACGGAAAAATTCTGGCCCACACTCTTATTCAGCGTACAATGGAGCAGACCATGCTCTCGCGGTGATATCCTGAAAGAAACGATGCGCTCGTGTTGTAGCCAGAGGACATCATATCTGGCGGAAGGAGCAGCATGCGTCTTTCTGCCAGAGTGTTGGATACACGTTGTACAGAGACGATGATGCACAAGCGCCATAGAGAAGGGAGAAGTACGATGCCAGAGGATTCTGCTGGTCCAGAGCAACGCGACGTTCATGACCCCTCGATTCTCGCCCAGGCACGGTCTATCCTGGATGCGTGTCGCACACCTCAGGAGATGGGAGAAGCGGTGCTGGCCGCTGTGGCACGCAACGAGACGTGGCGTGGCAGGCAATGCCTGAACCTGCTTGCCCCGGAAGCGCCGACCAGCCCCACCGTCAGGGCTTTGCTTGCCTCTGAGGTCGGCATCCGCGCAGCCGAGGGCCATATCGGCCCGGTCAATCGCTGGTTTGCGGGGACTCGTCACATTGACGAAATAGAAGCGCTCTGCGTCGAACTGTTGAAGCAAGCGTTTCGCGCTCGCTATGCCGACCACCGGCTGGTTGCCAGCATGATCGGCAACATGGCCGTCTATACGGCGCTAACCGAGCCTGGCGATGTCATCATGAGTCTCACGCAGCCCTTCGGCGGGCATTCCAGTAACCGCCCAGATGGGCCTGCCGGTGTGCGCGGCCTGAAGATCGTGGATATCCCGTTCGATCCCGTCGAACTGGAAGTAGATCTCGATCTCTTCCGCAAAGTGGCGCCGCTGGTGCGACCCAAGGTCGTTGCTCTGGGAGCCTCGATGACGCTCTTTCCCTTTCCCCTGCAAGCCATGTACGACATTGTCGCCGAGTGGGGAGGCCGCATCTTCTTTGATGGAGCGCATCAACTGGGCTTAGTTGCCGGAGGGCAATTTCAAGACCCCTTGCGCGAAGGAGCCGCAGTGATGACCGGCTCGGCAGGCAAGACGTTCAGCGGCCCGCAGAGCGGCATTATCGTCTGGGATGATCCTGCGCTCACTGAGCCGCTGACGCACGCCATCTTCCCCGTCCTGGCGGCTACGCACCAGGTCAACCGCGTGGCGGCCCTGGCGGTATCTGCCGCCGAGATGATCGCTTTCGGGAAGGTGTACATGGCACAGATCATCCACAATGCACAGGCGCTTGGCGCGGCGCTGGCCCGTCGTGGCATTCCCATCCTGGGCGCGCACAAGGGTTACACGACCACCCATCAGGTGATCGCCGACGTGCGCCAGTTCGGCGGCGGATTGCAGGTGGCACAGCAATTGGCAGAGGCCAACATCATCACCAACAAGAATCTCATTCCTGCAGATAAGCCGGAAGAATGGGATCGCCCAGGTGGGTTACGGATGGGAACCATTGAGATCACGCGCCTGGGGATGGGTGAGGCCGAGATGGACACCATCGCCGACTTCATTGCACGAGTCCTGATCGAACGAGCTGTGCCAGAAGATATACGAGACGAGGTACTCGCCTTCAGAGAACCTTACCAGACGCTCTACTACTGCTTCGAGCATGGCTTGCCAGACCGAATGGCAAAGGGATGGTAAAGGGCATCGGGAATCTGATAGTAGGCTTTTGTTGGCATCACCCTGTCGTTGTTTTCAAGATAACGTCATTGGCGTAATCAGTGTAATCACTGTAATCAGCATCATCAGTCGTAATCAACAAGCAACAGCATGATCTGAGAAGAGAGGTCTCCCAGGCTCATGGTGTTCATATATCTATTGCCATCCCGAACATCTCTTGCAAACTGGATGCGATCTATCCAATAAGTATTGTTTTGGGCTTTAATTGGCGATGCCACTGATTACGTTTGATGATGGTGATTACGCTGATTACGAAGGCATGGAATATCTCTCAAAACGCCAAGAAGGATGGCATTTTCGGCGAAAAACCATCCTTCCGCTCGAACAGGCGCACATTACTCGGGTATTACCCGCTCAGTATGAGCATGGCGGTATTAGGAGCCTCCACGGCATCATCAGGGCGCGGAACTCGCCGGAGATGAAGGAAGAAACGCACGAGCGAATGAGGAAAAGATAAAATAGGAGCGATTTGGTAAAAATCGGATGGGCTTTTCTTTTCAATAAGAGGATCATGGGTGTCTTCGAGTTCATGAGAATTTTACGGTCAGTTTGTCACGTCCTTTGACGATGCTTTCGCAAGACGCTACGAGTTGGCAATTGCGACTTCTTGAAAAATAGCGCTAGCATTCAGAAGTATCTCTTACAAACTGTCAAATAAACTGTCAATCGGCTTGCATACCGAGTTCGGGTATTCGCTCAAACAACGAAGGAGGCCGATTGAGAGGCATTTTCCAGGAAGAAACGAGCGGGAGTCTCCCCTTCGGCACTCCCCTCTATCTCTCTATCCAGTTTGTCTTCAATAAACTGGACAGCATCTTGCGCGAGCATATAAGCCGGTTATAACCTCTTCGCAAAGCGTTTTCTGAGGATGTAATCAAATTCATCACCTTGATCACGACAATTAATCACAACTTGTCTTTTCGATCCAAACCTCTCTAACTTGTGTCCCATTCAAAACGGGAAAATCCATATGTTACTGTATTCTCTACATATCCTGAGTTTGCTTGCTACTGATTATACTGATTACGTTGATTACGTTGATTACGTTGATTACTTTGCTAGCGAATTTCGGCCAAAACGCAAAAAAAGATGGCTTTTCAGCGAAAAACCATCCTTCTGCTTGTGAGACCACATCTCTATCCAGGTATCACGCTCGTTGTGAGAGCATTCACCGTCCCCATACGAAACATATGGGCGTGGCAGATAGCGATAGCGGCAGCATCGGCGGCATCGTCCGGGCGAGGTATCTTTGGCAGATGGAGCAAGAGGCGGACCATCTCCCCAACCTGCTCTTTGCGCGCTGCCCCATAGCCCGTCACGGCCAGCTTCACCTCGCCGGGTGTATACTCTGCTATCTCTATTCCATGCTGAGCCAGAGTCAATAATGCTACACCGCGCGCCTGCGCGACGGCGATAGCGGTTGGCGCATTCTTGCCAAAGAACAGCTTCTCGATGGCGGCTTGCTGTGGACGATACTGCGCAACAATCGCACACAATTCCTCGTACAGTTGCTGCAAGCGCAGCGGATACGGGACACTCGCCGAAGTAATGACCGCATCACAGGCAACCATGCGCAGCTCAGCGCCCTGCGCTGCTATTACGGCGTAGCCCATGCGGCCATAGCCGGGATCGATGCCCAGGATGAAATGTTCAGTTCGGTTCATCATTGGTTCCTTATCTGTATTCTACGCATCATCACCAGCCAAGTCGCTGTTCGCGCATACTGATCCAGCGGCCCTGGCCGATAATGAGATGGTCAAGTACCTCAATTTGCAAGAGTGCGCCTGCCTGTACCAACTGCCGCGTCACCTCCACATCTTCCGGGCTGGCCTCCGGCGTCGATGACGGGTGGTTATGCGCGACGATGATGGACGCGCTATTGAGCGCGATGGGGAGGCGAAACACCTCCGCGCTTCGCACTACCGAGGAGTTGAGCGTTCCCCGGTACAGGCGGTGGATGCGCTGCACATGGTTTTTGACATCCAGGCACGCCACCACGAATTCCTCGTGGTCGATGTGTCCGATCTCCAGCATGAGCAGCGCCGCGATATCGGCAGGCGTGATGATGCGTTCTCTGGCGGGTGGTGCGAGCAAGATGCGCAGCAGGTTCATCATCGCCTGGACTTCTTCCGGGGTGTCTTCGCCGCCTCGCAGGGCCGCTTTGACATCCTCGCCTTTGGCGGCAAGCGTGCGCAGGTCGGCCAGGCAAAGATAGGGCGCGATGGCCTCGCGCAGTTTCCGTTCCTGCCGCGTGATCTGAGCATCGAAGATGGGTGCTGCCATGTCTTCGTCAGGGAACAGGGACCTGGTCAGCATAGCTTCAAGACAATATCTGGCCGCAGTTCTGGCTGCCGGACAGTACCGGCAGCGCTTCGATCGTGGCATGGGTCATATCCTTTCCTGAACATGTAAAATTCCCAGGAAGAGATTTCCTGGGGATTTGGGTGTATCTGATTGGGTTGTTTTCAGAGGGAGCGCGGGTATTCTTCTTCGCGTGTTCAGCGTCCTCGATGCGGGAGTTCTCCAGCCTCCTGCAGCGTCATGACCACCGCGGGTCCGACAATAGAGTCGCCCGGACTGAGTGCTGAACGGGCCAGGATAGTTGCCAGCGGATTATGGGGAAGCTTCCGCAGCTTGCCCTCATCGTTGATCCACATCAGTCGTCCATGCCGCAGGCGCACGCACTCCAGCCAGCCTCCTACCAGCTCGCGTATCTCATCGGCGGTAAAGGTCGCGCCATTTTTGGGAGAGATGTTGTGTGTTTTGCCATCTGGGGTAAGAAGGATTGCCATTGATGTCTTCCTTTCTCAAAAAATTCCCCCAGAAATCTGTGTTCCTGGGGGATACTGCGTCTATTCTTTGCCTGCGAGCGGAATACCAGAGGTGCAGGCAGTCATCGCGTATGCTGTCCTCGCGGGCTTACTCCGGAGAGCGTTCAGCCGGCGTCATCTGTGTGCTCCTCGCAGCCTCCGGCGCTCTCGCTTGCTGGCGCGAGAGCCACTGTTCCATACTTTGCCGCGATCTGCTGCAGCAGCTGCTCGCAATGGGAGAGATACTCGTCCGGATTGTAGAATGTGCCGAGGCGAGGGACATCCAGGCCGAGCTTGTGCGCGTGCAACGTCACCGAACTGTAACAGGCTTCGATAGCATGTTTGCGGTTCCGGCTGAACCCTTTCTGTTCCTGTGCGGCGATGCGGGTGATCACGGCGGCATTTGTTGTGATAGCGTCAATTGCATGGCGCTGTTGTTTGTTCATGGGTGAACTTTCCTTTCTTAGCATCTGGACACACGAAGGCCCCAGAAAGCATGTTCCTGGGGCTTATGGGAATGTGTCATGGCGTTGCATATCAGCGGTCAGATTCGTACCAGGGAAGGGCATGGTCTCCATGCGACTCCCTGCCGGCCAACACCTTCTGCTTCGCCTTCTCATTCACTGAACCGTCGGCAAAACGAATGAGGGCCAGGCCGGTGATGGGGAGGGCGGCGAACAGGCCGGGAACGAGACCGTCTGCCGGCTCACCGGTGGGACGATACTGGTAAACCGTGCTGCCAATGGCGCGCAGGCAGAGGGGCAGTGGCTCAGCGTCGGGTTGCTGCTTTCTGACCTCACTGTCGAGTTCATCAATCACTGTCTGCGCCGCCCCTGCCGGCACGAGTTCCCACAGCTTGAAGAGGCACGGCCCGCTCCGTGCTGTCCCAATGGGCGCCACCTCTCTAGAGAGCATACCGAAATGAGCAGGAATCGCCGTCGGCATCTCACCTTCCAGTTCACTCCACTCGTCGTCGTGCTCCTCGTTCTCACCTGGCCGGCTGGCATGGCCGGGGATATCCTTGCCGCACTCGTGTGGTGGGCGCTGCGTGTGCCACAGGGTGTTGATCACATGCGGATGCGCCAGGATCATGCGGCTTGCTTGTGTGAGCCGCGCCAGATCGAGGTAGGGATTAAGGCGACGGGACGCTCCATAGCGGCGTGTCTCCTCAATATAATCACTACAATACTCGTAATGCTCGGCTCCAACCCAGATGAGCAGGTCGAAGATGGGCTGTCCCCCTTCGTCCAGCATCGGTTCGCCGGATGGCATCATGCGCTGCCAGAGCGTGGGCTTGTTGATGATATCCAGACCATCCGGCAGAGGCAGTGGCGGGTCGATGAGGAACTCCTCCAGCGGACGTCCATAGGGAGACAGTCCGCTTTCCGCGTAGATACCGCCGGGTTCGCGTTCGCCGCAGCCACGTGGAACGGGATCAGCTTTAGGGAAATCAAACATGCGTGGTACTCCTTTCCAGAGATTCTTGACCCTCATCATCAGCGAGGGCAATCGATTGCGCAGGCAGATCGCGCAGGTAGAGTCGGGCTTGCTGGACGAGCGCTATGATCAATGTTCGTAGCGCTTGCGGCACATGCCGGTACTCCGCGCTTTGCTCGAAGGTGTGCAAGGCGTCCAGCAGCGCGACAAGCGACGAGGATGCAGCCGCCGAACAGGCTTTCGCTCTCACCTCCTCTTCCCCGGTCTGTGAGCGTTCCTCCGCCAGTCCCGCGTTCTCCAGCGGTGAGCAGACGCGCTGCAACGCGGGTTCTGAGACCGCATGCACAGGCGCGTTCCATCCTTGAGCAAGCTGTGCCTGCATGGGAAGCAGGCCCGTATTGATCTGCGCCCGCAAGATGTCTTTCACACACTCGGCGGTGATCATTTCGCCGGTGGCCGCCAGTGTTGCCACACGCTCCTGCTGCGAAGGCGTCAACCGCACGAGCTTGCGCGCAACCTCCCTGCTGACACTGCCTGCCAGGATAGGGTCGAGAAGCGGTGTGGGCAGCTGCGCGATCTTGAGCCGTTCGGAAAGCTGCGCTTTGTCAAAGCCGAAGGCGGCCAGATCATCCATGGTCAGACCCACCTTGTCGTCGAGCAGTCTGCGCAGGGCTTCTACCTCCTTTACCCAGGCAGCGGAACGCTGCTCGTTCTCAATGAGGGTGAGCAGCGCTGAAAACGGGACGGTACTGGCGGTGTAGACTTCGCATGTGATCCAGTTCAGTCCTGCCAGTCGCGCCGCCAGGACGCGCCGACGCCCGGCGATCACCGCAAAGGTGGCAGCGGGATCAGGGAGAGCGCGCTCTCCCTGCACGACCACCGCCGGATTGTGCAACAGGCCCACCTGCTGGATGCTTTTCACCAACCGTTTGGCCGAGCGCGTGCTGTGCGCCGCGTCCGGCACAAGCAGTTGCGCCGCACGCAGCGTCAGGGTTTCGTGTGCGGGCAGCGTTTCCAGGCCGAGCCGCCGCAGGAGCAGCGCATCGACCTGGTTGACCTCGTGAACTTCTTCGTCCTGCATGGGCAGAACGGATGGGAACGTAAGAGACATCGGTTCCTCCTTTGTTGACATAATGCTGCCCCACCTTCCGAAAGTAATGGTGGGGCAGCGAGACAAACATGAAAGACTTGGCACGGATGGTGCATTCGTACCCGTTGTTTACCAGAGGTGCGATTGGCGCACTGGAAGCGCTGGCTCGCAGGAGGCAGTGGACGGGAGCGGCGCTGGCATGTTCCCCGTTGCCGTGGGAGCTGTTAACCAGTCCCAGAGGGAAAGCGTGGTCACCTGTCCATTTTGCGACTGCTCGCTCGCATCCATGGCTGCCTCGGTGAGCGAGGGAATCTCGCGCACGGAGACGGGCACGCGCCGCCGAGGGGTTTCCCAGGAACGAGATCCCCTGCTCCGGCTGCGGACACGCGCCAGCGCAATATGCTCATGATGACCGAAGATGACCTCGGCGCGACTGCCGATAGTTGGCGATGCTTCCATTGCCGTCTCCAGCACCGCACGCGGGACGCCTGCGGGAGGCGCTGCCGGCTGTGCCCCGGCGGATGAAGCAACTGCCGCCGTCACCGCCGGAGCCGCTGGGAGAGTCCCTGTCGCTTTCCCCTGCTGCCCCTGTATGCGATGCACCTGCTCACTGCGACTGTTCGCGTTTCGCGCTGGAGCAACGAGACGTGCGGCTGGACGCTCATCCCATACGGATGCGGCTGCCGGGCAGGCCAGCAGGCGCGCCAGCCGGTCGGCGAGATCGTCGCTGAGACCGCCTAAGAAGGTGCGCCCGGCTTTGAGCGCCGCCTGCAGTTCGTCGGCGCGCCGCCGGAACACGGCTTTGAGCGCCGCCTCTTCCTGGACGATCTCCGTCTCGTCGCAGAGCAGCAGGTCACTCTCACCCTCCTCCTCGCCCTCTTCGAGCAGGTTGGACAGACGCGCCAGGGTGGTGGTGTGCGCCCCGGCGTGTTCGATGAGCGCGCCCCTGGCCGGCTCTCCCGCGAAGGCGGCTGCCGCTCCGCTCTGCTGGCCGAGTTTGCGCAGCTTGGCATGCCCGGCGGTGTTGGCATATGCCACGTAGTAGATGCGCACCTCCTCACGTTTGCCCAATCTCCAGGCCCTGCGGCTGGCCTGATCCAGCATGAACAGGTTGAGCGCCATTTCGACCCAGATAATGGTGTCAATAGCGCTCTGGAGATTGAGTCCCTCGTTCACGCGCCGGTAGGGGACGATGACCACATTTTGCCCGGCCTGCACCGCCTCTAATATCGCTCGCTGCCGATCCTCAGCAGCTACGCTGTTGGGCAGCGTCCAGGGGTGCAGCTCTGCCAGCGCCCACTCTAGCCGCCGCGCCATACTGCGCAGGTCGTTCTGCTCCACGTAGAGCATGACGCGCCGCCCCTCGGAGCGTTCGTGCTGCACCAGCGCTATGAGCCGCTGTTCCAGCGGATAGCGATGCTCCCAGGCCAGTTGCTCCGTTGAAACCAGCAGTTCCCGTCCGGTGGTATCACCCCAGCGGTCACGTTTCAGTTGCCACACCTCGAAAGGGCGGTCACAGGGCAGGGCCGCGAACCAGCGCGGCACCGTACCTTTGGCAAGGCGGGCGGCCGTGTTGCGCTTTTTGGCGAGATCGTCTAGATCGTGCATCAACCGTCCGTAGTGAGCCGCCAGATGCCGCTTGTCGGCCCACCCTTGCACTGCCTGCTCCCGCTCGATAGCCTCCTGTACTTCCTGTCGCAGCCGTTCCTGTTCTACGTGCGCCTCCTCATTGGCATCATCAACGTGCTGTCGTGTGATGACGCTTAGGCGGTGAGCCGCCTGCCGCCGGGCATCCGTCGCCTGCGCCAGTGCATCTTCGATCTCCGCGTCGCGCATGGAGACGATTTCGGGGATCTCGATGCGCGGCGGCATGTGCGCGCCAACGTCCAGCACCGTCAGGTAGACCAGGTCTTCCAACAGGTACGGGATGAGCTTGGCCGACAGCCCCGGCGCGGGTATGGTCGAGACCTGCACGGTGGTCTGGCCGGAGCCGCGCCGCGCCTCCGACTCGTACTCCTTGCTCCATTCCTGGATCACGCCGTAGCGTTCGAGGGCTTTGTCGGCGTCGTTCCAGCCGAGGCCCAGCCGCTGCCAGAATTGGGAGTGGAAGCGATACCAGTAGTGATAGAATCCCAGCACATCCCCTCCGTAATGCGTGCCGCTCGTCAGCATGCGCGTTTGGGCGGCGAGCATGGCCTGGTGATGGGCATGCGCGATATCGGTATCGCGTCCCCGCCCGTTGTGGCTTTCGTCGATGATGGCGAGCGCCACGCAGCCCCGGTAGAAGCGATACAGAAAATCATAGGGGGAGAAACTAGCAGGCAGCGGCTCGCGGCGGATGATTTGCCCATCCTGTATCTGATGCTGGCGCGGCTCCTTCCCCATTGTGAGGGGTCGTCCCAGGCTGACCGCTGTGCATCCACCAGTTCCTTTGCCCTTCTGCACACCAGCAGAAAACGCCGATTGCCAGGCAGCACGGAACATAAGCGTTTCAACGTTGAAGCTTTCTTCCGCATCCACCACCAGCCGTTCAAGGACGCGCGGCTCCCGGCGAGCAACATCGCGCAGCCCCTCGCTGCGCGATGCCTCTTCCCCCAAGAATGCCGGGCGCTCGGCAACCAGGCGAGAGACGTGTGCCTGTTCAACCGTTCTTCCGGCCAGCGCGGCCTCTACCACGCGCGCCAGTACCGCCTCGTCTCCACGAGCCAACATAGCAAGGTCTGCATGATTTGCTTGCCGGGCGCGCACTACCGCCTCCCGTTGTACTTTCGTCATGGCTTGCGACCAGTCGACAAACGACAACTGCGGATGCTTGCGCTGCGCCGCCGCAAGCCTCACCTGCGTCCAGAGCGGTGTGCGCCTGCGCCTGCGCCCGAGTGGATTGCGCGGCCCCACACGATTCCTGGCATCGGCGCGGCAGTTGCACCAGCGCGGCTTCAGGGTAAACCAGGTGCGACTCGTCACCGGCTCGTAGCGGTCGTCCTCCGGCTCGGCTTCCCCCTGTGGCGGTCCGGCGCGCCGCAGCAGCAGCCCATCTCCCTCACCCTCGTTGGGGCACTGCTCCACCTCGTGCAGCCGGCCAGGGATGGCTTTGATCTCTCCGCCGCAATCCGGGCAGAAGAAGTGGGAAACGCTCGTCTCGCGCGTGTAGAGTTCGCCGGACCGTTTCCAGCGGTAGCCAACCAGCACACCGCGCTCATCATAGGCTGGTTCAAGTTTTGGCAGCAGTCCCTCCTCCGGCTCCAGCACCGGCTCGCGCTGCGTGATGCGCTTCTCGCGCATGACCGGCTGCCACTCGCGTCCAAAGGCGCGCGTGAGCGAGTGCGAGAGGATGCCAATCACCGCCGGAGATGCACTGACCGCGCATCGCTGGAAGAAGCCAGGAATGTCGGTATGCCGCTCGATGAAGACGACTTCAGCTTCCGGCCAGGCCGCGCGCACCTCGGCGGCATACTCTTTCGTCACCTTCTTTGGCGTGCTGACCAGCACTGGCAGCGCCTGCGGCCCGACCTCCTCCGGGCGCATCTCCGTGCCGTCGGCCCGCCGGTAGGCCACAATGCGGCGGCTCGCACTGTCATAGACCGGTGCAAGCCCCATCAGAGCCAGCGTGCGCGGGTTCTTGAGCCAGGCCCGGCGCAGGTCGCGTATCCAGGCAGGTTGCGCTGCGTTTCCGCAGAAGAGTGGGCCGGTGCGCTGCCGCCATTGGTAGGCCATGCGAGCGGCAGTGGCAGTCGCCAGTCGCGTCTTGCCAACTCCTGGCTCGCCCTGGATGGCGGTGCGCCCGTTATGGTCAAGCGCGCGGCCCATGGCGTAGACGCGGTGCTGCTGGGCGAGGGAGAGACCGGGAAAGGCGGCGTGGGGCAGTTGCTTATCCCGCCCGAACTGCGCAACCACGCGCACTTCCCAGTCGGCGGGATCGAGCCGGTAGAGCGGCTGCCGCTTCTCAATCACCTGCGCGGCCAGCGTGTGCAGCCAGGGCCGCAGCACGGGAAAGACCGCCTCACCCTGTTCGTAGCGCGTCTCGCCCGTCTGCAAATTCAGCACGCCCAGGATGGGCTTGTCCTGCCATTGCCGCGCCTCCACATGCACCACGCCGCGCTCGCGCAGCTTCTCGCGTTCCTCGTCATCGATGGGTAACGCCACCCATTCATGCCCGACGAACGCGCTCAACAGGTGCGGCACGTCCTCCCCTGTCTCCGTGGGCAGGGACACAATCTCGCCATCCAGCAGGCCCGTCAGCACCTCGGCGGCCACATGCGCCTCGCCGGACAGCGGCATGACCGGTGGCTCGCGCAGCCCCTCCTCGCGCCATTCGGTGGCCGCCTGCCAGGTCGGTGTGAGGTGCGCGCCGCTGCGTTCAAGCGCCGCGAGCAGCAGCGACTCATCAGCATGGCGCACGACGATATGCGGGCGGGAGAGCGCTTCCGGGACGGGATAGGGATCGGCGATGGGGGTATCCGGCAGGGCCGAGGGCGGCGCACCGCGCTCCCAGCCGACAGGCGTGCGCGCGGCCTTCCCTGATATTGCAGCCGATGGCGCGTGATAGCGATACCCCTGCAGGCGGCGCTGCTCCGCCGGGATGGGGTCGCGCGGCTCGGCGCGGCGCGTACCGATCACGCAGATCTGGGTGAAGTCCTCGAAGGCTCCTTCTTCCTCTGGGGACCGCCGGTCCGGGAACTTCCAGACGCGCACGCGGTCGTACCAGCGACACCAGTGGTTGACCATGGTGCCATCCCAGGCCGAGCGGGCCGGGATGATGGCCACCATAAGGCCGCCCGGCACCAGTAGCGTACTCGCGTCGGCGATGATGCGATATTCGGCGCGTTTGCCGTCCTGGAAGAAGTAGGGCGGGTTCGCCAGCACCAGGCTCATGCTGGCTTTGGGGATGCTCACCCCTTCAAAGGCGCAGGTGACGATCTCAGCGCGCGGCAAGCGGCCCTGCGCGGCAGCGGCCCGTTCGGCGCTGATCTCGACGCCGTAGAGCCGGGCGTGGGGGATGTCACGACAGGACAGCAGCAGATCGCCTTCGCCCGCCGTCGGGTCAAGCACGTTGGTTGCCTTCCCCTGTGGAAAGGACAGCAACGCACGCACAATACGTTCCGCCAGCTGTGGCGGTGTGCGCACAAAGGCGGATGTGGCGAGATTGGCAAGGGTTCCTTGCAGGGTCTGTGAATTATTGCTGGGAGGACGGGACTTCTCAAATGAGATAAGATAGAGAGAATCAAAACTCAGCTTATCCAAAGGAGAAGTCTCAGATGTATTGTATAGCAGAGAAAGTAGT
>Ga0102924_1005343_pt1 | contig 12505 bp, 11 predicted proteins | sample PaiPotPPM11metaG_FD_80116 | JGI IMG/M metagenome (GOLD analysis project Ga0102924, IMG submission 80116) | Iron sulfur acid spring bacterial and archeal communities from Banff, Canada, to study Microbial Dark Matter (Phase II) - Paint Pots PPM... ... | reverse complement strand
GCTCTCTCTGGCGCTTTTTGTGCTTCTCGGCATCCCGGCATCATTTGCCATGATTCAGGATCCCGCGGCCCGCGCCACGCTCCTGACCCTCGGCCTGGCGAGCGCGCTTGCCCCCACTTTGTTCGTCGGACTTGGCGCGCGGCAGTGGACGGCACTCCAACGATTCTCGGTGACACGGCACCTTAATGCCGCGGCCTATGTCGCCTACCATATCATGTCATCCCCTCGCGCCGGCGCCTCGATGCTTGGTCTGTCGGTTGTCGTTCAGATCCTGACCATCACCGGCGCGTGGCTGGCGGCGAAAAGCGTCGCCGCACCGTTCAGCTTCGTCGACGCGGCTCTGCTCTTTCCGCCGGTACTGCTGATCACCACGATACCGGTGTCGATCGCCGGCTGGGGCCTGCGCGAAGGCGTCATGGTCATGGCTTTCGCCTATTCCGGCTTGCCGCAGGCCGACGGGCTTCTGGTCTCCGCGCTGTTCGGGCTGGCGGCGTTCGCAGTCGGTATTGTCGGCGGCGTCATATGGATGACAACCGGGCGGCGTCAGATGAAATGAACATGTCCCCGCCGCGATACCGAGATCCGGCCGCGCGAGCCCGCTCACCGAATTACTTGGTCGAGAAGCGCCCTCGCTTGCGCTCCTGTGCAAACCATCCTAGTTTGTCCGCGCAGCTGTGAGACAAAGCTTGTCGAAGCGCGCGCGAGTTGGCTGGGATCGATGTGGCAATTGTTCGTTTCGCTGATCGTCGCTGCAATTCTGATGATCGGTACATTCCTTGTCTTATTTATTTTGCAAACCATCATTTATCGGCTTCGCATCTTCAACACGATGGGACGCAATCTCTATGTGCTCAGCCTGTTCGTGTGCCTGGCAGAAATATTCATAGGTCCTTACCTGTTTGCGTGGCTGATCGATAATCCCTATGACCGCTGGTTTATTTCAATCATGAGCGGCATCGCCGCCTTCGGCTTGACCGGAATCTATTTGCTCATATTCCCGGTTTCGCTCGAGCGCTCATTCTCGGTGAGACTGCTGGTCAATATGCTGAACGAGAACCGCGCCTTGACCAAGGCCGAGGTCGAGACCCTTCACACCCGGGAGGCGATCTACGAGATGCGCTATCGGGAGATGACCGAGGGTAGCCTCATCCGGATCGAAAACAACCGGCTCGTCCTGTTGCCGCGCGGACAGTTTATTGCGCGCCTTTATCTGCTCCTCGGCCGGAGCATGGGCTATCCGACCGGCTTCAACAATTGAGGGCGCCATTGCCCGGCCATGCCGCGCTCGCAAACCGGCCTTATTGTGCGGGCGTGAACGCCGGCCCGTGGCCGATAGTCGACGCGATCACCAAATTGGTCACCCGCTCTTCCGGCGTGCCGTTCGGCCATGTCAGCGTGGCGAAGCTGCCGGCCGTCAGCGCGCACGCGCCGTCGGATGCGACCAGCTGGCGATTGGCAAAGACCAAGCAGCCGCTGTCATCGGAGGTGACGATCAAGTCGAGGGGGGCGCGCATGTCCGGAACAAAGCCCAGCGACGAAATGCGCAACTGCCCGTTCTCGAACCTGCCGAGCACGATCCTGTTTTCGAACAGCAACAGCGCCATGGCGTTCGGCTGCCCGTAGTCGAACAGAAATCCGAGATTGTACATGCGCGGGAACGAGTCCTCTGACTCCACGCGCATCCTTATTTCGCAGGGACAATTACCGTCGATCCTCGCCGTGATCTTTCCGCGCCACGGAGCTTCCGCGCGGCTGCGGCCGTCCCAGACGCGCGTGCCGAAGGGGCGCGGGTTGTGCGTCTTGCGGAGGGCCTGGATATTGGTGCCGAGTTCCTCATAGAGCGGCGCCGGCAGGACAAACGTCTCACCATCTTCAGCAGCCGAGACGCTGCCAGGGCTCTCCTGAAAAAACCCGGGCGCCAGTGTCAACGGACGCGTTTTTATTTTCCCGCCTTCCTCAGCGACGGAAAAATAAATCGGCGCGCCGCCGCGTTCGGGACAGCCTTCATATTGCAGGATCGTGGAAATGGCCGCGGTCGCCGTTGGAATATTCAACATCAGATTGACCGGGAATTCATCGAGCTTCGGATCCGCCGCGATGCCCGTGAGCTTGATCCCGCCAAAACACCAATTCCCGTGCACGGCGAGTTGCTCGCGCACCGCCCTGACCACCGGCCGAATTTGATTGGACTGATAGACGGCGGCGTTGGCCCGGTGCAGCGATCGGGTCTGCCTGATCACACCGTAGGTCAAGAGGATCGCAGCAATAAGAAGAACCGCCTGAACCGGCCTGTCTCGCTTGGCGATAACCGTAGTGCTTGCTGCCGCCAGCAAAATTGCCTGATACCCGGCGACGAAGCGGTAATACCAAAACGGCGTCCAGCCGTCGATCATGATCCGGCCGACGAATACGCCCCCGACGATGGCCGCGCAGGCTGCGAATGCGCCGAGAGCGACCGGATCGCGCAATCGCGCGGCAAGCGTGTCCCGGCGCAGGCCGACCATCCTTGACAAGAAAAATAATATGGCAACGACAATCGCACTCGCTGCGATGATGAGCGCGTTTTGCTGCGTGAAACCCGGGAGCAAGGGAGCGGCGACGAAAACGGCGAGATTCCACAACGAGGCCCCGATCGGCTGCCAATCCTGGTCACGCAGCGGGACCGCGAATTCCGAGAACCACAGGAAATGAACAAGGTCCACCGCGCCCAGGGTCAACAGCGCAGTTCCTGTTGCAAAAAACGATTGCCGTAGGGTCGGCCGCGTGCCGCGCTCGTACCAAAGCCAAAGCGCTTGAAGCAGAACCAGGATGAGCAGGGCGGGAACGACGAATTCGTGATTCCAGCCGGCAATGACGAAGCAGCACGCGCTCAGGACCAATGCCGCCACGCCGCGCGGGTGCTGTTCCCGCGGCAGCAGCAGCAAACCCACATTGAACAGCACGAGCGCAAGGCTGTACGCAGTCAGATGCGGCCAGCTTACGAAGTAATTGTGCGCATCGGGCGCCGGCGACAGCAGCAGAACCGCCGACAGCAGGAATGCAGGCAGACTGGAAATATAGCGCCGCAGCAAACCATACGTGCTCAGCGCCCAGGCGACGCCGACCGCAACCGCGACCGCATGAAACAGATCCCGATGGGCGCGACCGGTTATGTCTTCGAGACCCCATTGAAGAAACAAGATTGGCCGGAACAGCGAGAAATCGCCGACATTGATGAATCGGTTTTGCGAGAAATCGAGGAGATGGCGCAGCCAGCCGGCATTGTCGCGTACAAACCACAAGCGCTCCGGTAACGTGAAAAAATCGTCGAGAGCGATATAACTCGGATTGGGCTCGAGGCTCATCAGCGCCAACGCAAGAAACGCCACGGTTGCCAGAGCGAATTCCACGTATCTGGGCAAGAACTTCATGCTGAAATTGCGAGCCCTTGTAGGACCGGAAATCGTATCAGGATCGGAATCGAAGCGTCGCCAGTGTGGCTACAGCAAGTCACGGCCAAATACCGCTTTTTGTCAACGTCAATGTTCGACGAGATCGTGGTGGCTCATGCGGAAGCCCTGGCGCAAGGCGCCCTTGCCGTAAATGTGAAATCTAGTTATTGCGTTTGCTACGGGCGCGTTGGGGCTCGGCCGCGGCATCTGAATTCTCCTAGTTTGGCGGCGCGTTGGACCTGGACGAGTATGATCATCAGTCGTACGCCGTTTCGTATCTCGTTGTTTGGCGGCGGGACCGACTACCCCGCTTGGTTCCGCGAACACGGCGGCGCGGTGCTCGGGCTGGCTATCGATAAATATTGCTACATCTCACTACGCCGGTTGCCGCCGTTTTTCGAGCACCGCTCGCGGATCGTCTATTCGCAGGTCGAGCTGGTCAACGCCATCTCGGAGATCCGGCATCCGGCAGTGCGCGCCGTCCTGTCCGATCAGGGCGTGTCCGAAGGCCTGGAGATTCATCACGACGCCGATCTGCCGGCGCGGTCCGGGCTCGGTTCGAGCAGTTCCTTTACCGTCGGCCTGCTCAACGCGCTCCATGCGCTCAACAGCAAGATGATCCCCAAGCGCGATCTCGCCCGCGAAGCGATCAGGATCGAGCAGGACGTGCTCAAGGAGCAGGTTGGATCGCAGGATCAGATCTGGGCGGCCTATGGCGGCTTCAACCGCTGCGAATTCTTTCGCGACGGCTCGTTCGCGGTTTCACCGATCATCCTTTCGCCGGACCGACGCCACGACCTCAATCGCTCGCTGATGCTGTTCTTCACCGGCTTTTCCCGCTTCGCAACGGATTTCGCGCAGGATCAGGTCAAGAACATTCCCGACCGCAAAGGCCAGTTGATGGCGATCCGGCGCATGGTCGACAGCGCCATCGAGATCCTGCAGGACGACAAGGCGCCGCTGCGCGAACTGGGCGAGCTTCTTCACGACTCGTGGCGGCTGAAGCGGGAACTCGCCGACAGCGTGTCCAACCGGCAGATCGACGAGATCTACGAGGCCGCGCGCGAGGCCGGCGCGATTGGCGGCAAGCTCCTGGGCGCCGGCGGCGGCGGCTTCATGGTCTTCTTCGTCGAGGAAGGCGCGCGCGAGAAGGTTCGCGAACGGCTGAAGAATCTGATCCACGTCTCGATCGGCACCGACAACGATGGCAGCAAGATCGTGCTATACCAGCCGAACGGGCTCTAAGCTCAGATCTCTGTCCTTAGATGTTACCGTAGACGCGATTGCGGATCATGCGGAAGCCCTTGATCAGTTCGCGAATGCCGTCGTCGAGGCTGTGCGCCGGCCGATATCCGGTCGACTCGATCCGCGAATTCGACACGATGTAGTCGCGTTTGTCCGGATCCTCGCCGACCGGCGCCTCGAGATAGACGAAGCTCGGCACCTGGAGCTTGATGCGCTCGCACAGCTCCGCCTTGGAGAGATTGGCGTCGGACAAGCCGACATTGAACGGCCGCCCCTTCATCTCCTCGAAATGGCCGGCAGCATGGATGAAGGCGCGCGCCACGTCGCGAATGTGGATGTAATTGCGCTTGAAATGCGCCTCGAACAAAACCACGAAGCGGTCGTTGAGCGCGCGATAGACGAAATCGTTGACCAGAAGATCGACCCGCATGCGCGGCGCCATCCCAAATACGGTGGCAAGCCGCAGGCTGATCGAATTGTCGCGCTCAAGCGCAATCTTCTCAGCCTCAACCTTGGTTGTGCCGTAGAGCGACACCGGACGCAGCGGCGAATCCTCGGTACAGAACTTGCCCTGCTCGCCGACGCCATAACCGCTATTGGTGATCGGCATGATGATGCGCTGCTGCGGCGACATCAGCTTGCACAGAGTCGCGATCGCATCACGATTGGTCGAGGTCGCGGCTATCGGATCGCGCTGGCACAGCGGCGCCCCGACCAGCGCGGCCAACGGAAATACGAAATCGGCTTTGGCAACGAGCGGTTTCAGGATTTCAACCGAGCGCGCATCGCCATTGACCACGTCGAAATTCGGATCGGCGCAGAGTTGCGAAAGGCTGTTCTGGTTATACATGAAATTGTCGAGCACGGTCACTTTGTGCCCCGCCGCCAGCAATTCCGGGGCCAAGATCGAGCCGAGATAGCCCGCGCCGCCGGTGATCAGGATTGAATGTCCCATCGGGCCTTCCCTCAACTCTATTGCCTTGCCGCGCGCCGGATCAGCGCGCAGCGGAATCGAGTACCTCGCGCAGCCGCGTAATTTGCGGCGTCAGGTCGAACGGATGATTGCCGACAAAGAAGCCGGCATCGTGCACCAGATTGGCGTTCGGCAGACCGTCGACGCATTCATAGTCGTAATGCTTGATGACGTCGTGCCGGGTGATGCAGCCGCCGGTGATGATGCGATAGCCGATATCGGCCTGTTTCAGCGCCTGCATGATTTTCGGCCGCGACAGGCCGGCATCCGGATTGAGCACGATGGTAAAACTGAAGGCCGAGCTCTTGCCGTTGTCGCGCTGAATGATGAAGCGGTTGTCGCGCCCGAACAGTTTCTGGAACAACGCCCAGTTCTTGCGGCGGGCCGCGGTCATCGCCGGCAGCTTTTTGAGCTGTTCGACGCCGATCGCGCCGCTGAGCTCCAGCGGCCGCACATTGTAGCCCGGCAGGATGAAACGATAGGCCTCGTAGAAATCGTCGGCGTGCTTGTCGTAGATCAGTGAATCGTCGGGCAGATCGCGCACCCAGCCATGCGCGCGCATCGATTTCATGAGCTCATAGAGCTCGCGGTCCTGCGTGACCGCGACGCCGCCTTCCATGGTCGAAATGTGGTGCGAGAAGAACGTCGAGAACGTGCCGATATGGCCGAAGGTCCCGGCTTTGCGGCCGCCAAGTTCGGCGTCGAGCGACTCGCAATTGTCCTCGAGGAAATAAAGCCCCTTCTCGTCGGCAAATCGCCGCATCACGTCGAGCGCCGCAGGATTGCCGAGGATGCTGACGCCGACAATGGCGCGGCTGCGCGGCCCGATCGCTGCCGCGAGCTGGCTGGTATCGAGATTGATGGTGTCGAGCTCGACATCGACGATTTTCAGCCTCAGTCCGTATTGCTGCAGCGGATGATAAGTCGTGGCCCAGGAGATCGCCGGAACGATCACCTCGTCACCGCGCTGTAGCGGACGATCCTTTTTGTAGAACAGCGCGGCGACCGCGATCAGGTTCGCCGACGAGCCGGAATTTACCATCACCGCGTATTTGGCGTCGTGATAGGCGGCGAAGGCTTGCTCGAACGCCGCGACATGGGGACCGATCGTGAAGCGGTCCGAGTCGATCACACGCTGGATCGCCTGAAGCTCTTCAGCTCCCCAGGTGCTGGCGGCCAAATCATAGAACATGGTTTGTCCCGTGCTGATCGGCCGGCCGCTCAGAATGGCCCGCGGAATTTCTTCTGATAAGCAAGCTCGGAGGCTTTGGCATCGGGCTGCCAGGCCTTCGCGCCGGGCCGCACCATGGCGTAGGCGGCCTGCGCGATCTTGGACGGATCCGGGTAGAATTCCCGCTCCAGCACCGGCGTGGTCGGACAGGTCGTCGGCGCGTAGCCCATCCGCTGCACCTGGATCGGCTTGCCGTTGCTGACGCGCTCGACGACGGCGGCGACGATTTCGGCGCTAGCGCCGCAACTGGTCCAGGCATTGTCGACGACCAGAAGCCGCCCGGTGCGCCGCACCGATTCAACGATGGTGTCGATATCGAGCGGCACAAGCGAGATCGGATCGATGACCTCGGCGTGGACGCCAATTTCGGCGAGGAGCTCGCCGGCGCGCAGCGCCTCGACCAGCATGTTGGAAATGCCGACGATCGTGATGTCGTCGCCCTGCGTGCACCGGCGCGCCTTGCCGAACGGCACTTCAAACTCTTCTTCGGGCACATAGGCGTCGGTGAAGTAGAGCAGACGATGCTCGACGAAGATCACCGGATTATTGTCGCGAATGGCGTGGATCAGGCAGCCCTTGGCGTCATAGGCGTTCGACGGCGCCACCACTTTCAACCCCGGCACGTGCATGAACATCGCATGCAGGCCCTGCGAGTGCTGCGCGCCCTGCCCCCACGACTTGCCGATCATGCTGCGCACGACCAGCGGCAGCTGCACCTGCCCGTCATACATGTAGCGGCTCTTGGCCGCGATATTCACGAGCTGGTTCATGCACAGCATGAGGAAGTCCATGCGGATATGGACATGGACCGGCCGCATGCCGGCCATGGCCGCGCCGATGGCGACGCCGGTCATGGCGTCTTCGGAGAGCGGCGTGCCGAACACCCGGTCCGGACCGAACACATCGACCAGGCCACGCGTTGATCCCTGGATCGCCTTGTGGTCGTCGACGTCGAGACCAAAGACGAAGACGCGCGGATCGCGCTGCATCTCCTGCGCCACCGCTTCGCGGAGCGCATCGACATAGGTCAAGAGGCGCTGATTACTCTGCGGCGAAGACATTGGTGTACAGCGCACTGGTGTCGGGGAACGGACTGGATTCGGCGAAGGCGATGGCATCCCTGATCTCGTCTTCGACCTCGTCGTCGAGCGCGGAGCGCCGCGCGTCGGTGATAAGCACGCCGATCTTGATCAGCTGATCGCTTTGCACCCACGGCTCGCGTTCGGCGGAGGCGCGATAACCGGCGTCGAAATCCTCGTTCGGGCCGACATGTTCGAGCCAGCGATAGGTGCGGCATTCGATAAAGGCTGGCCCCTCGCCGCGGCGAAGCGCAGCCACCGCGGTGGCGGTCTCCGCGCGCAGTTTCAGGACATCGCCGTCGTCGATGCAGCGCGCCGGAATGCCATAGGTCTCGACCCGCTCGCACAGGCGCTGTGTCGCCCAGCGCCGCGTCACCGGCGTGTGAATGGCGTAGAAATTGTTCTCGCAGACAAACAGGATCGGCAATTTGTGCAGGGCGGCGAAGTTCAGGCTTTCGGTGAACACGCCCTCCTCGGTGGCGCCGTCGCCAAAAAAGGCGACAACCACGCTGTCGGAGCGCTGACGCTTGAAAGCGAGCGCATAGCCAACCGCGAGCGGGATCGTGGTCCCGACCACGGCGCTCGTGCCGAGCACGCCGTGCGGCATATCGATGAGATGCATCGAGCCGCCCTTGCCGTGGGCGACGCCGGTCGCCTTGCCGTAAAGCTCGGCGAACAGGCCGCGCACCGAACCACCCTTGGCCAGAAAAGCGGCGTGCCCGCGATAGGTCGGCGACACCACATCGCTCGGTTCGAGCACATCGCAAACCCCGACCGCGACGGCCTCCTGCCCGATCGACAGATGGACCGGGCTCTTGATCTTGTCGGACGGATAGATGCGCGCGATTTCCTCTTCGGCGCGCCGGATCTGGCGCAACGAACGATAGATCCGCTCAAGCTCGGTTTGGGTGGGCCGGTGGTCAGCTGCAGAACGCTGATTCATAAGAACTAATTCGCGGACGCGTCATGGGAGGGATCACCGTCAGTGCGGTCTTAGCCAATGAAACGACCCCGGTCCAGCCCGGCCGAGACCGCCAAGACCATACAAGGCCATGCAACTGGCGGATTCGGAGAATGATGCTAGCTTCATTTGGCAAAACGGCACGAGAACGGCGCCTGGGGCCGGACGGGGACATGGCGGTCGAAGTCAGAGAGGCGAAATCGGCGCAGCGAAAGGGTCTGTGCTTGCTGAAACTCATCGCCGGGCTGGCCTTGGTTCTGTCCGCGCATTCCGCGCTGGCCGCCGCGCCCTGCCGCACCGGCGGCCCTTACGAAAAATGGCTCGCCGATTTCGAACGCGAGGCAATGGCGCAAGGCGTGTCGCAGCGAACCATCGCAACAGCCGCGCCGTTTCTCACCTATGACCAGAAGATCGTCTATATCGATCGCGGCCAGCGCGTCTTCACCCAGACATTCCTGGAATTTTCCGACCGCATGGCGGCTGGCTACCGCATCCAGATGGGGCAATCAAAGATCAAGACCTATGCGCAGGTGTTCCAGCGCATCGAGCAGCAATATGGCGTGCCGGCACCAGTGATCGTTTCCTTCTGGGGGCTCGAAAGCGATTTCGGCGCCAATATGGGCAATTACCATTCGCTGAGCTCGATCGCCTCTCTCGCCTATGATTGCCGGCGCGCCGACCGCTTTCGCTCCCAGCTGCTCGACGCCATGCGGCTGATCGAGCGCGGCGATCTGCGCCCGGAAGAAATGAACGGCTCCTGGGCCGGCGAGCTCGGCCAGACCCAGATGATGCCGTCGGAATATTACAAATACGCCGTCGACTATGACGGCGATGGCAAGCGCAATCTGCTGCGCAGCGCGCCGGATGTGCTCGGTTCGACCGCAAATTACCTGGTCGGACTGGGCTGGCGCCGTGGCGAGCCCTGGCTCACCGAAGTGCGCGTGCCGGCTAATACATCTTTTCCTTGGGATCAGGCCGATCTCGATATTCAACTGCCGCGCACGAAATGGGCCTCGCTCGGCGTCACGCTCGCCGATGGCCGCCGTCTGCCTGCGGACAATCTGCCAGGGTCGCTGCTGTTGCCGATGGGACGGCTTGGACCGGCCTTCCTGGTCTACCAGAACTTCCAGATTTACCTGCAGTGGAACAACTCGCTGATCTATTCGACCACTGCCGCCTATCTCGCCACCCGGATCGCCGGTGCGCCGCCGCTTCACCGCGGCAACCCACCGCCGGCGCTGCCTTTTGCCGATGTCAAAGCCTTGCAGGGCATGCTGGCTCATGCCGGCTATGACGTCGGCGCCATCGACGGCTTTCTCGGCCTCAAGACGCGGCAGGCGGTCAAAGCGACGCAGGTCAAATACGGCTTGCCGGCGGATTCCTATGCAACGGCCGAGCTGCTGGCCCGGATGCGGGCGGGCCACTAGAGCAATAATTACGGCGGTTTCGGCACAACCGCCGACATGCTGACATAATGAAATTCGACACAACCTTGTGCGGCGCACAGTTGTCGTGGACGAGACGCAACACACGGTGGTACACGACGCCCGCGTGGGCGTTGGCCGCCTCGCGGGCGACGGCACGCGGTCTTGGAGCGTAACTCGCCGTGCTTTTCAGCCTTGCTTGCCGCAACTGCTTGACCGGGCGCGGCTCGGCGGCACAAGATACTGAAAAGACAGATGTTTTTGTTTATTCCACAGTAAAACAGGCGGCCGATGCGCACCTTTCCGCTCGGAGCCGCTTGGCAGACGTTATAATGTTACATTGCGGGGACATGTTTCCCCGACGGTGTGGGTGGCTGCGGCAGGGTGGGGCAACGCCGCGACAGCAGAAAACGGGACGCGAATTGTGAAAGACGAGATGCAAAAGACCGGCCGGGCGCGGGCTTTAGGCCTGAGCACCGCATCGTTGATCGCCTGCTTGGCGGTGGCGCTCCTGATCGCGCCCGCAGCCGGCGTCTGGGCTCAGACTGCCGCCCAGCAGACACAAGACAACACAGCTGCTCCGCCGGCATCGCCCGCTCCGGCAATGAGCGCGCCTGCGGCCAGCACCGAAACCGCACCGGCGGCGCCGGCAACAATCGGCACGTCGCAACTGCCCGAAGATCTGTCGCCCTGGGGCATGTTCCAAAACGCCGACATCGTCGTGAAAATCGTCATGATCGGGCTACTCCTGGCGTCGGTCATCACCTGGACGGTGTTCTTCGCCAAGACGCTGGAACTGCGCAGCGCCCGCAGCCAAGTGCGTCATGATCTCGGCATTCTCAACGACGCGGCGACGATCGCTCAGGCGCACGAGCAATTGCGCAATGGCAAGAGCGCGGTCGCGCTGTTGATGCAGTCTGCGGCGCAGGAAATCCGGCTCTCGGCGAATCTACGCGGCGAAGGCCTCAAGGAGCGCATTGCGCTGCAGCTCGAGCGCATCGAGATGGCGATCAGCCGGCGCGTCTCGCGCGGCACCGGCGTTCTCGCCACCATCGGCTCGACCGCGCCCTTTGTCGGCCTGTTCGGCACGGTCTGGGGCATCATGAACAGCTTCATCGGCATTTCGAATGCGCACACGACCAATCTCGCCGTGGTCGCACCCGGCATTGCGCAAGCGCTGCTCGCCACCGCCTTCGGCCTCGTCGCCGCGATCCCGGCCGTCGTGGTCTATAACGTGCTGGCGCGCCAGACCCAGCATTATCGCGCCTTCCTCGGCGACGCTTCGGCGCAGGTGATGCGGCTGGTCAGCCGCGACCTCGATCGCGCCAAGATGCCGCTGACCCAAGCCGCCGAATAAGAGCGAACCGAGCTAGCCAATGGCCATTCGTCTCGACCACGGCACCGACGAACTCACCGAAGTTCACGATATCAATGTCACGCCGTTTATCGACGTGATGCTGGTGCTGCTCATCATCTTCATGGTGGCGGCGCCGCTCGCCACCGTGGACGTGCCGGTCGACCTGCCCGCCTCGACCGCGCAGCCGCAGCAGCGGCCGCCGAATCCGGTCTATCTCACGATCAAGGCTGACGGCACGATCGCGATCGGTGACGATTCAGTGCCGCGCGATTCGCTACCGAGCGCGCTTACGAGCGCAACGGGTGGTGACAAGGGCCAGCGCATCTTCGTGCGCGGCGACAAGGCGGTCTCCTATGGCGACGTGATGCAGGTGATGAACGCGTTGCGCGACGCAGGCTATCTGAAATTGGGTCTTGTCGGCATGGAGTCACGGTGACGCGAAATGAACGCGCGGGCCGCAACTTGGTTTGACGAGGGAGACGACCCGGGCGAGATCCGGCGCTGGGCCATCGTAGCCGCCGTCGTAATTCTCCTGCACGTCCTCGTCCTTTGCCCCTATGCCTATTTCTACCATCCAGAAGAAATCGGCGACGATGCAACACCGATTTCGCTCGACCTGTCGCCGTCCGACGACACGGTCGATCAAACGGAGGTATTGCCGACGCCCGCGCCGCCGCCTCAGGTCGAGCAGCCCCCGCCTGAGCAACCGCCGCCGCCTCCACCACCTCAACCGGAGGCGATGATCGAGGCGCCGCCGCCTCCCCCGCCAAAAGTCGAAGAACAGCCGCCGCCGCAAGCGCCAAT
>Ga0102924_1005342_pt1 | contig 12506 bp, 13 predicted proteins | sample PaiPotPPM11metaG_FD_80116 | JGI IMG/M metagenome (GOLD analysis project Ga0102924, IMG submission 80116) | Iron sulfur acid spring bacterial and archeal communities from Banff, Canada, to study Microbial Dark Matter (Phase II) - Paint Pots PPM... ... | reverse complement strand
GCCCACCGCGGCGTTGGCGACCAGCCCGACAAGCACGCCCGCGGCCATGTAGGCGCACAGGAGGTTTTGCGCCCCCTCACCCGCTGTTGCGCCCGACCCCAGGCGCTCGCCGACGCGTTGCTTGGCGCGGCCCAGCAGTGGCATCACGACGATCGAGCTGATCGACAGGCCGATCCCCACCCAGCTGGTGGACGGGTGATCGCCGGTGATCAGGGCGCGGATCGCGTCCTGGGCGATATAGGGGGCCAGCAGGAAAAACGAGATCGCCACCGCCTTCTGAGCCCGGCGCTCCGCGTGCTCAGAGAGCCGGCGGGAGCCGGTGAAACGCCAGATCACGATCACCGACGCCAGGCCCTCGATCGCCGAGTCGATCCCGAATCCCAGCAGCGCCACCGATCCCGCGATTAGCGCTGCCGCGATCGCGACCGTCCCTTCCACGGTCATCCACGCCAGGCTTAGCCAGGACAGCGCCTTCGCGCGTCTGATCAAGCGATCTCGCTCGCGCGGGTCGCCCTCGGGCGCCGGAGCAACGTGGATCGTCGGCGAGTCGACCGTCGTGCTCATGCCCGCGCCTCGCTGGCCGTAAGGTGCGCGTCGATGAGGCTACGGCCGGTGTCGGTGAGGCGGTAGAGGACCATCTTGCCCTCGCGACGGCTGGCGGCTAGGCCGACCGCGCGCAGAGCTCGAGCGTGATGGGAGACGAGGTTCTCGGCACGCTCGGTCACCCACGCCAGATCACACACGCACAGCTCGTCGGTCGCGGCCAGCGCCGCGGCGACTGTCAGCCGCGTCGGGTCAGCCAGTGCTTTGGCCTGAGCAGCTAGCCGGCGTGCGAGATCGCTATCGAGGCGTTGCAGGCGTAGCCGTTCGGCTTTCTCGAGATCAAGACAGAGCAGGTCGCAACGGTCATCGCCCATGACCTCACCCTAAACGCTCATTGCAGCATGAGGGCACGAAGGAGGCCGGGGGTCGACGAGGCAGCAAAGGTTTCCGTCCCCATCCGGGAACGCTCCGACGAGCGCTGCAAGTGCGGCCCTCCAGACTCCCGCCTTCGTCGTCGGTCACGCATCGAGGCGAACCCGTCTGCATCCCCGGATTTGCGTGGGATTCGCGACTGAGCGACCAGCCCGCCGCTGGCGCCTGCTTGGACAAAGGCGCGGTGATCAGCCGAGCGGCGCCGGCCGCTTGCGGTGGCGCTCCAGGACGACGGCCTTGGTGGCTGGAATCGCCGTCAAGGGGCCGTGATAACTCCCCGGTCCGTGGGGAGCAGCGGTGCGGCGATCACCCAACCCGGCGAGCGGGTCTGCTCTCGAGGGGCGGTGTAGCCTCGGCCTCCAACGCTCGGAAGAGCACAGTGATCGCTGCTCGTGGTCGGCCTTGAGATCATGGGATGACCCTGGCTGGCGGTCGGCGTCAAGTGTGTCGCGGGGCGTAGGCCTCGGGTGTGGAAGGCTGCCTGCCGTCCCGGGGTGGCGGGGCCTCGTCGACGAGCGTGGCGCCGCGCGCGGGGTGGGCGATCGTGGATCTGGTTTTGCGGCGGGGAAGTTCGGCGGCGGCCCAAAGGCCTGAGGCGGCGGTGAGGGCCGCGACGATGGCGATTGCGGATGGGTACCCGAGTGCGTCGGCGGTGCCGCCGGCGATCGCGCCGCCGAGCACGTAGCCGAGGTCGCGCCAGAAGCGGTAGACCCCGACGGTGGTCGCGCGGGCGCGCGGGACGGTTTGGTCGGAGATCGCAGCGATCAGCGTGGGGTAGACGCTGGCGGTCCCCAGCCCGAGCAAGACCGCCGATAGGAGCGCGAGGCCGAACGCCGCGTGAGAGGCGGCGAGGATGCCCAGCGCGACCGCCTGAAGCAGCATGCCCGACACGATTAGTGCCCGCCGGCCGATTCGGTCTGAGGCGGCGCCGGCGGGAACTTGCCCGATCGCCCATACCGCGGGGTAGACGGCGGTGACGGCGGCGACCTGGCCGCCTGAGGCGCCGTGGGCAGCCAGGAACAGGGGGGTCAGGCCCCAGGCGAGGCCGTCGTTGAGATTGTTCACCAAGCCTGCCTGGGAGCAGGCGCGCAGCCCCGGTACGCGGAAGCTGGTCTGGGCGAACGCTTCGACTAGGCTTGGTCGTGCGGCCTCGGCTTCCGCGGGCTGCGCGGCGGCGTGGTTTGCTTGCTCGAGTGCGACGTGCTGGGAGGTGTCGCGCACAAACAGCGCTGAGGCGGCCAGTCCGATCAGTGCGATCCCGGCGCCGCCGGCTTCGACCACGGCGCGGGGCGAGATGGTGGCGATCAGCGCCCCGGCGAGGGCGGTGGCGATCGCGACGCCGCCGTATCCGGCGGCTTCGTTGAGTCCGAGCGCGAGCCCGCGCTGGCGGGGGCCGACGAGGTCGATCTTCATGTTGACGGTCATCGACCAGGCGAGGCCCTGGTTGGCGCCGAGGAACAGGTTGGCGATCACCACCAGCCACCAGCCGGGCGCTGCCCAGATCAGAAGCGGCACTGGCAGGGCGAGCGCCCAGCCGATCACGAGCAGTCGGCGGCGACCGCCTTTGCGTTCGGCGAACGCCCCGGCGACCAGATCAACGAGTGCTTTGCTGAGACCGAACGCGATGATGAACGACAGCACCGCGAGACTTGAGGACAAATGAAACTGCTCGTGGCCAGCGAGCGGCAGCGCGGAGCGCTCGAGGCCGACCATTGCGCCGACGAACGCGTTGATCGCGACCAGCAGCGAGAACTGGCCGCGGTTCTCGCGCAGCCCGAGCCGGGTCCGGCTCGGGCTCACGCGAGCCTGGCGAGTGGCCGCCCGCTGAGGTTGGCGGCGACGATCGCGGTCTGCTCGGAGGGTGCGGGGGGAATGTCGCTGGTGAGTGCCGCCACGAACTCCTGCTCGGAGTCGAACTGCAGGGCGGGGTTGTGGCGGCGCTCGAATCCGATCGTCGAGATCGGAGTCGCCGACAGGCCGCGCCCGCACACCGACCCGGAGTAGTGCGCCGGGCATAGCACGAGATGATCCGGAAGGCTCAGAAGCCGGCCGGTCAGCGACCGATACAGCGCGCCAGCCATCTGCCTGACCGTGAGCTCGCCGTGCGCATGGAGATCTGGGCGGCCGGCGTCTCCGACCAGTAGGGCGTCGCCGGTCAACACCAGCCACGGGTCATCGCAGCGCGTGAGATCAGTCACCAGATATGAGTGATGGGCGACCGCGTGGCCGGGCGTCGCCACCGCCTCGATCACCGTGTTGCCAAGCTTGACCGTCTCCCCGTCACGCAAGCCGTGATGCTCAAACTCGACGCCGGAGCCGGCCGGCAGATACGCGCTCGCACCTGTGCGTCCGATGAGCTCTGGAAGCCCGGAGACGTGGTCGGCCTGGACATGCGTCTCGAAGATCGCGACGATCGGTGCGCCTTGGGCCGCGGCGAGCGCGATGTACTCGTCGACAAGATCGACGTGTGGGTCGATGACCGCGAACTGGGGGTGCGTCTTGCACCCCAGCAGATACGAGGCACAAGCCGTCTCGTCGTTGAGCAACTGTCGGAAATACAACGTTGGCCTCCAGCCCGTCGAGAGAAGCTTGACAAGCTATCAAGTGATCTATTGAATAACAAGGCATTGATTATGGATGCCGCACGTAAGAAGGACGCGCTGTTTGAGGCGATCGCGATGATGGGCAAAGCGCTCGCCAGCCCCGTGCGTCTGGAGCTGCTCGACCTGCTCGCGCAGGCACCGCGCAGCGTCGAAAGACTCGCACAAGAAAGCCGTCAGTCCACTGCGAACACCTCCCAGCACCTGCAGACACTCCACGCCGCCGGAATGGTCACCCGCGTGCGCGACGGCACCCACATGCGCTACGCGATCGCGGGCGATGACGCGCTCCGCCTCTGGCTGGCGCTGCGCGACGCGTCTGTAGCGCAACTGGCCGAAGTCGAGCGCGCTGCCCGCGACTACCTCGGCCCCGCCGTCGAAATGGTCGACCGCCAAGAGCTCATCGCGCGTCTAAGCCGAGGCCAGGCGATCCTGATCGACGTGCGCCCGACCGAAGAGTTCAACGCCGGGCATATCGACGGCGCGCGGTCGATCCCGCTTGACGAGCTCGAACAGCGCCTGGCCGACCTGCCACCGGACCGCGAGATCGTGGCGTACTGCCGCGGCCCGTTCTGCGCCTACGCGCACCAAGCGGTCCGACGCCTGCACGCCGCCGGACGCTCAGCTAGCCGCCTCGAGCACGGCTGGCCCGAATGGCGTCTCGAGCTCGAACGCAGCAACCACGGCTCAGCCAAGACCGCCGCGTGATCGGTCCCCCAGCGGCCGATCCGCCAGCGCAGGAACGCTAAGGACTAGCGAGCGTTGCCGGCGGGGATCGTGCTGGGGGCGGCAGACTCGGAAACCCGACCGTGACATCCTGACACTCCGGCGCGACCGGCATCTCGCCTCGCGACGGTCGCGTGGTGCCCCGCGCGGAAGACCGGTGAGCCGCCAGCCATCCTGCGGGTCGGATCGGTGACGGGAGGCGCACGTGCGGCGGCCTTAGAAAAGCGGCGGCCGCCGAGACGGAGTCAGCCGAGGATGAGAAGGATCCGAGCAATACCTGTACGGCATGTCGTCCGACGTACATTCGGCGGGGTATGACCGCGTGATCGAGCGCCGCCGCGCCGTGGCGTTGGCATGCCATTACCGCGACGCCGAGGATCTGTCGATCGCGCAGATCGCCGATCGGCTGGGACGCTCATCGGCCACGATCGAGGCCTACTTCTACGACCCCACCGGAGACAAGGCACGGGCGGTCAAGGAGAGGTACGTCGGGGTGTGCCGTGGCTGTGGCGCCTACACCCAGCCCCGCAACGGCAAGGGCGATGCCTACGCGTACTGCAAGGCGTGCCATCCCGGCGCGACCGCCGTGCGCTGGACCCGCGAACGCGTGGTCGCCGCGATGCGCGAGTGGGACGACCACTTCGGCCGGCTGCCCTCCTCGTATGACTGGTCGCGCACCCACGCGCACCGGCGCGGGGGCGAGGCGCTCTCGCGACTCGCCAAGGGAGAGTGGCCGTCAGCCAGCGTCGTCACGGACCGCTTCGGAACCTGGGCAGCAGCGCGCGAGGCGGATTTGGAGCAGGACGTGGAAGGTTGGCCGGCTCGGTGTGAGGTCCCGGGCCCGCGGGGCGGGTCACCTTGCGGACGGCCCCCGCGAGACGCTCGGGCCGCGCACCTAGCGGCCAGCTTCCGAGGCGGCGACGGGTAGCGTGCGGGCGTCGACGCGGCCGTGAGCTGGCGCCGCGTCGGTCCGTCCGAAGCGGAACAGACGCAGGGAGTTGCTGACGACGCTGACCGACGAGAAGGCCATCGTGGCGCCGGCGACGATCGGCGGCAGGATCCCGAACGCGGCCAGTGGGATCGCCGCGACGTTGTAACCGAACGCCCACGCGAGGTTTTGGTAGATCGTCTTCAGCGTGCGGCGCGAGAGCGCCAGCGCGGTGACGACCCCGGCGATGTCGCCTGAGATCAGGGTCAGGTCGCTTGACTCGATCGCGACGTCGGTGCCGGTTCCGATCGCGACGCCGAGGTCGGCTTGAACGAGCGCGGGCGCGTCGTTGATCCCGTCGCCGATCATCGCCACCCGTCTGCCTTGCTGCTGCAGCCGGCACACCGCTCCGACCTTATCCGCGGGCAGCACCTCGGCGAGCACCGTGTCGATCCCAACCTGACCCGCGACCGCGTCCGCCGTGCGCTGGTTATCGCCGGTGATCATCGCGACCTGCAGGCCCATCGCGCGCAGCCGGCCGACCGTTTCGGCCGCATTGGCCTTGGGGCGGTCGCCGACGGCCAGGGCGCCACGAACGCGTCCTTCCCAGGCGACGAACACGACGGTCTGGCCGCGTCGCTCGGCGCCACGCACGCGTTGGTCGAGTTGCTCGTCGAACTCGAGACCTTGCTTGGACACGAACGCTCGTCGCCCGACGCTGACGCGCGTCTGATCGACGATCGCGCTCGCTCCCCACCCTGTGCTCGACATGAACTCGCGGGCGGGCAGCAGCGCCAGCCCGCGCTCGCGGGCGCTGTCCACGATGGCCGCGGCGATCGGGTGCTCGGATAACGCCTCGACGCTAGCGGCGCGCCCAAGGAGGTCATCAACGTCTTGTGACTCACCGGTTATCAGCTCACCGAGCTGCATTTGCCCGGTGGTGAGCGTGCCGGTCTTGTCGAACACGACCGTGTCGATCCGCCGTGAGCTCTCGAGTACCTCGGCGCTCTTGATCAGGACGCCAAGTGCGGCGCCGCGACCGGTGCCGGTCATGATCGCGGTCGGCGTGGCCAGGCCCATCGCGCACGGGCAGGCGATGATCAAGACCGCGACCGCGGACACCAGGCCCTGCGTGGCATCGCCCGCTGCCAGCCACCACCCCGCGAATGTCGCGGCGGCGATCACGAGCACTACCGGGACGAAGATTCCGGCGATCCGATCGGCGAGACGCTGCACCGGCGCCTTGCCCGACTGGGCACCCTGGATCAGCTTGACGATCTGGGCGAGCGCGGTATCCGAGCCCACCGCGGTCGCGCGGATGGTCAACGCGCCCTCGGTGTTGATCGTCGCGCCCGCGACCTTCGCGCCCGGGGCCTTCTCGACGGGCAGCGACTCGCCGGTGAGCATCGATTCGTCCACTGCGGAGTGACCCTCGAGCACCTCACCGTCGACCGGGATCTTCTCGCCGGGGCGAACGCGCAAGATCGCGCCAACGGCGACCGCCTCGACCGGGACGAGCTGCTCCTGGCCGTCCACCAGCACCCGGGCCTGCTTGGCTCCGAGCTCCAGCAGCGCCCGAATCGCGCCCGAAGCCCGGCCAGTGGCGCGAGCCTCGAAGTAGCGCCCCAGGACGATGAACGCCATGATCACGACGGTCGTGTCGTAGAACAGGTCACCGCCGATCAGCAGATGCACCGTGGAGAACGCGAATGCTGTAAGCGTCCCCAGCGCGATCAGCGTGTCCATATTGGCGCTCAGATGCCGTGCCCGCTGCAGACCGCTCGTGAGGATCGGCCAACCCGCCGCGAACTGGACCGGCAGCGTCAGCGCCAGCGCGAGCCAGCGCGCCCACGTGCGATCAGAGAACCCGTATACGAGCACGACGACGATCGCCGCGAGCGGCAGGCTGAGGCGGACGCGGCGCAGCCAGTCGCGCTGCGCGCGCTCGTGCTCCGCGTCGACATGCGCCTCGTTCTCGCGCGATACAGGCTTGATCTGATACCCGAGCTTGTCGAGCGCCGCCGCGGCTTCGTCAAGGTGGAAGGTGCCGCGGTCGTAGGTCAGCTCGGCGTGCCGCGTGGCGTAATTGACCTCGACCCCGTGGACGCCCCGCTTACGCGAGAGAACCCGCTCGATCCGGACCGCGCACGAGGCGCAGTGCATCCCTTCTACGATCAGCGCCTCGTGCCCGTAGAGGCTGGCGTCGTCGGCGACGGTTTCGGGATTTGGCGTTGTGGTGGCGCTCATCCCGAATGCGCGTCGCGGACCTCGTAGCCCGTGTCTTCGATCGCGCCCACCATCACCTCCACGCTCACGCTGTCCGTGTGAGCGACGTCGACGATCCCGGTGTCCAGGCTCACGGCCACCTCGCGTACACCCGGAAGCTCCAGCGCGTCCGTTACCGCTGTGCGGCAGGCCTCGCACGTCATGCCCTCGACCGTCAGCTTCGTGTGAGTCATCACTCCCGAGCCCCTCGCTCGCGTACCTCCGCGACCTCCCCGGTCGCGTCCCCTGCGAGCGAAGCCTCGCCACCGGTCAGCACCTTGTCGAACTTCACCGCGTCCATCAGCTCCGCGATCGCAGCGTGGCCGCGTCCCTCGCTGACCGCCTCCGAGAAGCACGTCTCCAAGTGGTTGCGCAAGATCAGCCGGTTGACCTTTTCCAGCGACGACTGCGCCGCCGAGACCTGCTTCATCAAATCCACGCAATACGCGTCGTCCTCGACCATCCGGATGATCCCATCGAGATGCCCGCGCACCGTCTTCAACCGATTCAGCGCGTCACGTTCGGCAAGTTCCCGCACCACTATCACCTTCTCATCCCACCCCGGGTGGGGTGGACTAACAGAGATCATACCCCTTCAGGCGACAGGGCCCTGAAGCTGCGCTGTGGGGCCTGAGCGCACGATCCGCTGCGCCGTCATGCGACCTGTCGCGTGTGGAGAATCCGCGTGGCAAGCGCTCCACGGCTCTTACTTCACGAAGCCATCGATGCCGTCTGGTGGATGCCAGCGCCCGGCCTCCGAGACGTCAGGACCTCGCTCCCAGGCGTGGCGCTGGTCGGCGCCTCAGGGGCGTTCGGATCCGAGCAACTACGCGCCATCGTAAGATAGGCAGCGTCAGCGGCGCCCCGGCACCGCGCGTTCGACGTGCCGCTGGCTTTCCGACCCCCGACAGCTGTGAGGAGACACGATGACCAGTGGAGTGCAAGGCGAGGAGCTCCCGCGGAGGACCGAGTCAGCCTCGAGTGAGCGCCGCTGGCGCTGGCCCGGAGCTGCCTCGACGCCGCCGTCGGCGACCGGACCAGGCGACTACGCGGCGCTGGAGGCGGCCTGGCCGGCGTGATCGCGCTCGCGCGCCGCCATGGAGGCGGCGAGGCGATCGCTCGCAAGGACCTACCGGTGCTGGCGATGGCGACCTTCGCGATGGCTGACGTGCTCGCCAAGGAAAAGGTCTCCACCTGGTTACGAGAGCCGTTCGTGCGCGAGGAAGCCGACCACAAGCCGGCCTCGGCCGAAGGCACAGGCATCCGCCACGCGATCGGCGAGCTTCTAACCTGCACGCGCTGTGTGGGCACCTGGAGCGCTCTGGGCCTCGTGGGCCTGTGGACAGCCTCCCCCACGGCGGGCCGGACCACGGCTAACGTGCTCGCCCTCGCGGGTGTCAACGATCTGCTGCAGAGCGGCTTTCGGCTGTTGGCAGAGAGGACGAACCAGGCCTCGATCGAGGTGGATGCCGCGCGCACGGCGGAAGCCCAGACCTGAGGACAAGCTTCCTGGAGCTTGGCTCGTCACCGGCCGGCGGTCCCTCGCGTGACGCCGTGGCGCGCTCGCTTCGGCGGCAACGGCAAGCAATGGCGGCTGGCTGCGCCAATCGCCGTGCTTGCGGCGCCGCCGGACGCCCTCCGGCTTCCTGTTGCCGCCCGAGGGCCAGCACCTGGTAAACGCCTGGCAGGCGATCGTCAAATTTTCCCAAACTCGGGCCCGTCAACATGGTCGCGCGAGAGATGCCGTCCGATTCTGAGTGCGCGTCTATGAGACTCAGGGCCTACCCGATTGGAGTTGCGGCTGGGCTAAAGGCCGTTCGCGAAGGTGATCGTCACCGGGCCGACGAGCGGTCGGCCGACGTCGAGCTGGATCTGCGCGTGGGCGTTGAGCGGGATGTCGCGCGGGTTGCCGTCGTAGAGCTTGCCGTTGTAGATCGCGGTGACCGGGCCATGGGCGGGCCCCACCTGGCTGGGTCCGAGCGGCTGCCCCCAGAGGTCGAAGAACTCGCCCAGCGTGAAGGTCCGCTGGATCGGGGACTCGATGTGGATGATTCCGTCAGCCGCGTGGCCATGGAGCCAGTAGAGGCAGCTCCCGCCGGCGACGAACGCTCCCTGTGCCGTGTTCTGCACTTGAGGGCTGGGGATGCCGATCCCGTAGGGGACCTGGCGCGCCGCGCCGTCGACGAAGATGGTGAGATGGGCGTGGATGTGAAACAGCGTCTGCTCGCTGCCCTGGCACTGGATGCCGTCCACGGTCTCGCCGCTTGCGATCGAGCCGGTGCCGGCGAGCGCTGGCGCGTTGGGGAGCGGGATGCCCTCCGGGCCCAAGGAGGCTGGCGGCGGCGGCTGCAGGGACCCGAGCGAGGAGAGCGAGCTGAGCTTGAGCTGTGGCGCTGACCCCTGCTTGCTGAGCCGCTGCGCGGTACTGGACCCGCCGCTGACGATCGCGACCACGACCACAACCGCGGCCACCACGATCGCCGTGGCGGCGCCCCCCGCCAGCGTCAGCCGACGCTTGCGTCGCGCTGCCTCCGTTAGCGCGGCCTCGCGGGCCAGGCGCTCCTGGCGGGCGCGCTCTTTCTGCTCCTTCCTAGACGCCATGCGGGCGAGCGTACCGAAGACCTTTCGATCCGGTGGTAATGCGCATGGGACTTCGTCGGCTCGCCGGAGCGCTCGGCGTGACCCAGTTCGGATGTCCAGCTTGCACCGAGCCGAGATGTACCGCGAACACGTCAGCGCCAGTTGCTACGGCGGTCGGTCCGTGGCGTCAGCGCTGGAAAATCAGACGAAGCGCACCGCCGATGTGATCATCAGCGTCCGCCGGCGGATCGGCCCCCATCGTGGCGATGTCGGGTGAGGGTCTAGCGAAGGGCAGCCTGAACCGCCCCGCGGAACGCTTTGATCCCGAGGGCGCCCTCGAGGCGCGCCACCACGCACCCGCGGCGGTCAGAGGTGAACAGCCACGGCTCGGTCTGCACTGGTGCTCGCACTCGACCGCTGGCGCTACAGCTCGGACTAGGGTACTCGGCGGCCAGGGCGGCCGCCGCGAGCGCGCGGCCGCCTAGCGGCAGACGCGGTGCGACTCCTTCAGTCCCCCATCATTCCCTGCATCATCGCGGGCATGCCCTCGCGGACGAAACCCGTCACTTCGCGTGCATGCGCCCTGATCGCGCTCGCGATCCGCGGATCGCTGGAAGTCTCGGTGACCATCACCCCTTTGCTCGTGGTCGTGAGCCGACGTCGATAGCCATCGGCGTGGCGGAAGAGCGTGGGCAAGCTCGCGCTCATGCACCTCACCTCCGCTCCCTCGCTCAGATGCTCGTACATGCTCCCGACGTGCGCTTGGAGACGCGCGGCGAGCTCCGGCACGTCGGACTCCGTCACCGTGCGCACGCCACCGGGGATCGTCTCGACGACGCGGCGTATCTCGGTGTGGCGGTCGAAGAGCTCGGTGTAAGCGCGCATGTCGCCTGCGGTCACGCTCCCCATCATCGAACCCTGGGTGGCATCCATACCGCCACCCGCTAGGGTTCGCGTGGCGCTGCGAGAGGCGTGAAGCAGGCCGCGAAGGAGGTAGCCGCCCGCGCCCACGCCTAGCGCACCGCCACCTACAGCGAGCATCCGGAGCGCGGCGCGGCGAGTCAGCTCGGTCATCGATGCCACCGCCAGTCGCGTAGCGCCCGGAGGACGACTGCGTACGTCTGGGTCAGCCCGAGGGGTCGCAAATTCACTGCTCCGGAAATGACGTTGAGGCCCCAGGGGTGTTCCGCTCCCCTTTGTGGCGGAGCTGTTCGAGGCGGGCGGGATCGAGCCGCGACACCTGGTTGGCGAAATGGGCGAGCGCTACGTCGCCGAACGCGTCGATGAGCCTGCCGACCTCCACCTGGGCCCGGGCGTGCTGGTAGGACTCGCGGCTTACGCGGGGCCAGTACGCGTCGCTCGCACCCGCGCGATGCCGGCGGAGCATGCCCTTGCGATGAAGGCGGGCCATGATCGTCAGGTAGGTCGTGTACGCACGAGCCTGTTGGCGGCGCTCGTTCAGCGCGAGCATCACCTGGCGAACAGTGATCCGGCCCTGGCGCCAGACCTCCTCCATGACCTCCATCTCGAGCGCAGACAGCGCCGGCGGCACACGTGATCGCCGAGTCACACGCCGACCCTGGACGTCGACCTGAGTGCTGAACGTCCCACGCCGGCCGGCTCGACATCGCGCCCGCGGCGCCCGGCGCAGCGGCCCGCGTCTGGGGAGGCCCGCTTGTCGGCCGCGACCGAGCTCATCTCACCGGGATCCCGTCGTCCTCGCTTGCGGCTTGGCCGTCCCCGGCCTCCGCCTTGGATCGGCTGAGCAGCAGCTTGGCCGCCTTGCGGCGGGCGGAGTCGAGCGCGTCACGGTCAGGCGGCGTGCCCCGAAAGCGCTCGACAGCGGCATCGACTGAGTCCTGCAGGCGCCACCTGACCCTTCGAAACAGCATCATGAACGGGCACCCGGGCCCGCGTGTGTAGAGGTACTCCGGTTCCTCGTGGAGCCCGACGTGCTTGAACAGATCATCCTGGAAGGTGCGGCAGTTCTCGGCTGGGCCTCGGAGCCACCACCACTGCCAGCGAAACCCGCCGACAAAGCGCTGCGCGAACGCGCGGATGTCGGCGCGAACCTGCTCGTCGGTCTTCTCGATGCTCAGCGTGGGGTGAAACCAGTGGTCTGGCTCCTCGCCGTGATAGGCGTCGCGCGTCGGCGTGCCGCCGTTCGCGGTGCCGATCCCGTTCAGACACCCGCGGCTGCCGAGCATCGCGCCCTTCCAACCCATCGGGCACGGGGTCGGCCACCAGCCGTAGCTTTCCTCGCCGTCGAGCTCGACCCACCAGTGGCCCCACGTGTTCGGCAGGCGCGGGTCGATCCGCTTGACGACGATCCACCGCAGTAGCCGGGGAACAGCTGCCACATCGCCGATGTCGAGCTCGACGGCGAGGAAAGCTACGGCTGGTGGCCGACCCCGTGCCCGATGGGTTGGAAG
>Ga0102924_1005341_pt1 | contig 12506 bp, 14 predicted proteins | sample PaiPotPPM11metaG_FD_80116 | JGI IMG/M metagenome (GOLD analysis project Ga0102924, IMG submission 80116) | Iron sulfur acid spring bacterial and archeal communities from Banff, Canada, to study Microbial Dark Matter (Phase II) - Paint Pots PPM... ... | reverse complement strand
TGCGGGATCCCGCACGCGGAGGTAGCCCAGCGCCGGGGATACGCCTATGAGAATCCGTACATCGACGTGATCTTTCGGCCGGCAGCGTGTCTAATGGTCGATGGTCATCATCCGCCTCTGTCCGCGTGACGGGCGAGGCGCCCCACCAACAGAGAGAAGAGGTTTCGAGAATGCTGCGCAAGGCGCTCCTGGGCTTCACCACCGTGGCGATCGTGAGCGGAGCGCTCGCCGGCGCGGCGTCGGCAGCCGAAACGCTGCGGCTCTATATGGGCGAAGGACCGGCCTTCGCGGTCCTTGGCCACTGGTGCGGAGGGATCCAGCAGGCAGTCTATGAGACGGGTTTTAGCTCGCACGGCTACCCGGTCGGCAACGTGCAGCTAAAGACGACTTGCGGCGGCAGCGGCAAGGGCGGCGGCGGTCACTCGACGACGTACACGGCAACCGCGAGCGTCGAATGGACCTGGTTCGGTGAAACGCGATCGTACGGCGCGATGTCGGGGAGCCTCGAACCCAAACCCGCGACGGACGCGTACGGCGACAAGCTCTACAACGTGGGCTCCGCGGCGTACCTCGAAAAGGGAACCCCGCCGCTGCAGTCGCCCGCGCCGCCCACCAACGTCGGCGTGAGCGTGTCGCTGGCGGAAAGCGGCTCCACGGAATATCTGCTCATGAACGTCGGCTGGACCGAGGCCCTGGAAACCGAAGCGCTGGTCAAATACTCGACGGTCACCGCCACGCCGGTCGGCTCGAGCGCGCCGGTGGTGACGGTCACGACCTCGAGCAACTATTTCCGCGAAGCCCATCTCGGGCCGGTGGAACCGAACACGAAGTACCTCGTGACGGTCACGAGCACCGACGCTGAAGGCACGAGCGAAACCAGCGCGCCCGTCGAAGTCAAGACGCCGAACTCCGAAGGGGAACACAAGACGTACGACACCTGCACGGTCAACGACGGCACGATCAAGCTATCGCCGGGGCTGAGCGAAACGCCGCGCGTGCAAACGATCACGATCCACGGCAGCCTGGCGGGATGCGAAGGGCCGAATGTGCCGGAATCGGGGGGCTACACGCTCAAGGAGAAGACCACCGAAGCGGTCACATGCTCCTACCTGCAGCAGTCGACGACCACGCCGACGACGACCGCCGGCAAGCTCACCGTCACCTGGAGCGAAAACGAAGGCGCCTCGACCGGAACCCTGACGGTGCCGATCTCGGAAGTGACGCTCGCCGGGATCACCGGCTCGCTGAGCGGCGGCCCGTTCTCCGCGCTGACACCTATGAACGCAGCGTCGGTTTACGAGACGTTCCCGCCCTGCGGAGTGCCGCAGGATAAGAAAGGCACGATCAAGCCGATCAAGACTGGCACCTTCTCGACCAGCGAAGTCGAATTCCGCTGAGCGAATCGGCCTGGCACGTCAGGCGCCCGTCCCAGTCGCGAGTGAGTAGGGGTCCTTGACGGTGTAGCGCTCCAGTATCTGCCGCATGTGATCGGGAATCGGGGTCTTCTCGCCCAGGCGGTCGGCGCGCACGAAGATATGGACGATACGACCTTCGGCGAGCATGTCGCCATCCCGTGAGATAGCGATCGCGGACACCATCGATGTGTTGCCAAGGCGCTCGACCTCAAGCGTGATCTCGAGCTCGTCGTCGAAGTGCGCTGGGGCGCGGAAGCGCGCGCCCGTCTCGGCGACCACCAGGTCCAGGCCGTCGGCTGTGAGCGCTTCGTAGGAGCCAAGGGCCTCGCGCCACAGCTCGGTCAGGGTGACGTCGAAGTAGGCGAAATAGTTGGCGTTGAAGACATGGCCCTGGGCGTCGCACTCGTTGTAGCGAACACGCAGGCGGTGCACGAACGGGGGCATCGCTAGGCCGTACGCTGGGTGTGCTTCGCCGCTCCTTGCATGACTGACGTAGATGGTACGCTGGTCATAATGACCTGTCAAGCTTGTTTGATGGTCACTAACTCCCGCTTGAGTATCCAGCCGTGATGAGTCTCCCGCCGTGGTACCCGTTTGCCGAGGAGCGCAAGCCGGCGCCGACGCCATTGCTGCTGGTGCAGGCGTTCCTGAACACCCGGTGCTTGGAAGGCGACTCCGACCTGCTGAGCGATCCCGAGACAGCGCGGCCGTGGCTCGTTGACACTCAGCTGCTGCCCCGCCCCGCGACAGTGACGACAGCCGAACTGGAGGTGGCCCGCAGCATGCGCGAGAGCATCCGCCGCCTGCTCAGCTTCCGGCGCGGAGAGGCACACGGCGCTCATACGCTACGCCCCCTGCGCGAACTGGCCAACGCGCACCGTGCGTGCTTGGCCGTGGACGACCAAGGGAAACTGAGACTCGATAACCCGTGCCACAACGATCTCGGCGATGGCCTGTTCGATCTGCTGCTGATCGTTCGAGACGCCCAAGAAAACGACAGCTGGAGCCGCCTAAAGGTGTGCGCCAACGCGGAGTGCCGATGGGTCTTCTATGACCGCTCGCGCAACCAGCAGGGCCACTGGTGCGACATGGCTGCGTGCGGCAATCGCCTGAAGAATCGTACGTTCCGCGCGCGCAGACGCTGAACCAGAAGATGCCGTATTCATTTGAGGCCGGCGATGAATCTGATCGGCGCCCGGAGTCTTAATGCCGACTTCCCCAAGAAGGAGAGTGATGCGATGCCCAAACACAAGACCGGAACACGCGAAGAATGGCTTGAGGCCCGGAGCGAGCTCGCGAAGCTCGAGTCCGAGCAGGCAGGCCGAAACAAGAAGATCAAGGAGAAGCGGCTGGCGCTGCCCTGGGTCCGGGTGGAGAAGGAGTACGAGTTCGATACAGAGAACGGAAAGAAGACGCTCGCCGAGCTCTTCGACGGCCGCTCCCAGCTCCTCGCCTATAACATCATGTTCGGCCCCGACTACGCCAAGGGCGCGTGTCCTGGGTGCACGTCCCTCGGCGATGGCCTCGACGGGTCGCTCGTTCACCTCAACCACCGCGACGTGACCCTGCTCTGCTTCTCGCGGGCGCCGATCGAGCGGCTTACGGCCTACAAGGAGCGGATGGGCTGGCAGTTTCCCTACGTGTCCACCTACAACACCGAGTTCCCGTTCGACTTCGAGCTCGCGCTGACCGAGGAGCAGGCGCAGCAGATCCCCGAGATCAAGGCGATGGTCGACAATCCGCCCGATTGGCTGGTCGAGTGGTCGCACCAGATCGGCGCCGAGCTGAAGGACGGGCTACGCGAGGGGCCCGCCTGGATCGCCTTCGCGCGCGAGAACGGGACCGTCTACCACACCTACACCGTGAGAGCGCCCGATCCGTTTGTCGCGCCATACTTCAACTTCCTGCTCGACCGCACGCCCATGCCCCAGTCCGACGAGCCTCGCACCTTTCGCAAGGACGAGTACCCGGACTGAGCTGCGCCGGCCCTGGTTGCGCCTGCTTTGATGGCTGCCCCGAGCCGCTCGATCGATCAGTCGAGATTGTCGAGGAACTCGTTTGCGCGCGACCAATCGGCGGGCGCGACCACAAGGTAGATGTCGCCGCGCCCAAACCGATCCAGTGGATGATCGGCGACGCACGCCGCGCCAACCCCGAGCGCTCGCAGCTGGTCACGCCAGGCGACAGCGGTGCTCTGATCCTCGAAGGTGCTGACGGTCTCCCACCCCTCAAAGCGCGGATCGTCGATCGCCACCGGCGGATCCTTCGCGCCACGGCCCAACAGACCACGAATGCGCATGCCAGTAAGCGTATCCCGCCGCACTGGGCAGGCCGGGCCCAGCACAGGGATCCGCCTACCGCGCCGCCTTCCCGCCGGCGGCACACCAGGCGCGCGTGCCGGCCTGCCTGGTGCACTTCTACGGGCGACCTCAACACCGCACGTTTCGAGAAGACAGCGGCGCGGGCCGCACCTAGCATCGCCGTTGACCACTCATTCGAAAGGAGCATCCGATGATCAAGATCGCCAACGCGCACCTGTGGGTCAACGACCAGGACGAGGCGCTCGAGTTCTACACCCGCAAGCTGGGCATGGAGGTGCGCAGCGACGCGACACTCGCCGAGATGGGCAACTTCCGCTGGCTGACCGTCGGTCCGGTGGGACAGCCCGACGTCGCCATCGTGCTGATGGCCATTCCCGGGCCGCCGCTGATGGACGACGCGACCGCCGAGCAGGTGCGCGCGCTTGTGGCAAAGGGTTTTGCGGGCACGGTGTTCCTGACGACCGACGACTGCCACGCGTCCTATGACGAGCTGAAGGCTCGCGGCGTCGAGTTCACCGAACCCCCCGAGGAGCGCCCTTATGGGATCGACTCGGGCTTTCGCGACCCGTCCGGCAACAGCATCCGCCTGACGCAGGTGCGCGAGCTGGCTGGCGTCTAGACCGAAAGCCACCGGCGGACGGTGACCCGGCTACTTCACGTAGGTGAAGTGATCACCAGCATTCGCCGTGCTCTTGCCGGCTGAGCTCTTCACTGACACGTCCACGGTCCCCGCCGCGGTGTGCGCCGGGGATGCCGTGGTGATCGATGTAGCCGACACTACGTTGAAGCTCTTGACCTTGGTCGCGCCGAACTTGACTTCCGTGACACCCGTCAAATTGGTGCCTGTGATGGTCACTTTCGTGTCACCAGCCATCGGTCCTTCGTGCGGTTTCACCGCGCTCACGGTGGGGGCCATCGCGTAGGTGAAGCGATCGGCCGGGACAGCCGCGCTCTTGCCGGCCGCGGTGACCACCGAGACTTCCACCATCCCCGCCACCGACTGGGCCGGCGACACCGCCGTGATCGATGCTCCCGACTTCACTGTGAAGCTCTTCGCCTCGGCCGTGCCGAACTTGACTTCTTTAGCGCCCTCCAGATTGGCGCCGGTGATAGTCACGCTACGCCCGCCAGAGACGGGGCCTTCGGTTGGGGACAGCATTGTGATCGTCGGCAATTCCGACGACAGCTGGGCGACCTGGTAGGCGGTCACGCTCGACCCAGTGACGACGAACAAACGTCCTCCAGCTGCGCTGGGAGAGGTGAAGTGATCAATGGTCGGGCTCGGCAGCGTCTCGGTGTAGACATCCGCGCCGGTCGAAGCATCAAGCCCAAAAAGCGTTGTCGCTCCGCCTTCGAGGAATTTGTTATTCACCGTCCACACCAACCCGGCCGACACGATCGGCGGTCCGGTCGCTTCGGAGGGCGCGCTCCAGAGCGGCGTAAAGGTCGCCGCGGCCTGGTTGTAGGTAAGAGCGCGCACACCGTCTGTACAGGGGACGTAGATCGTGCCGTCTGCGTAAGCGTCGCCACCGAAGCTGCCATGCCCTCCGCACACTTTATGGCTGTAGACAGCCGGAGCACCCGAACCCATGGTCGCCTCGTCGACGAGGAATCCCATGCCGTCCTTGCCCGCCTGGAACAGGAGTCCTCCGGGCAGCAACTCGGCCCCAGCTGACCCCACGTCTAAGTCCTTGTTGCTGTCGGTGAGCCACGTTTCGGGCTCGAAGTTGCCGATCTGGCTCATCGAGCTGTCGAGCTCGACCACGCTGTCAGAGTCGTCGTAGGTCTTGACTTCCTGACCTTCGGGGAAGTTTGGGTTGCCGGTCGTCGCATAGATGTGACCTTCGTCGTCAACCGCCGGCCCGCTTGCGCCCCACACCGCGCCACCACCGAAGGCTGGCGCCGCGGGCGAATACTGCCAGAAACTCGGTGCGCCTCCCGTCTCAGGCGCCGCTACGACCGCACCGCGATAAGTGCCACAGTCGCCGTAGCTACCGAAGCCTATTATCACCTCTCCTTTGTCAAGGTTCAACGCAGGGCGCTGGAGCAGTCTGTTCGGATCAGCACCCCGAGGATCGACCGGAGTGCTGAGCACACTGTCACCATTCTGAACGCGGTAGCCCTTCAGGACATGGTGGGCTTCTTTCGTAGCGGCGTCCCACGTGTCGGCAACCGCGTAGATGGTGTTGGTGGAAACGTCGATCACGGGCGTACCGACGATGCCGACGGTTGGCGTGATGGTCGTGCATAACACTTCCGTGGAGGGCACGGGGGTGCCGGCGCTTTTCCTCCACAGCACCTTGCCGGTCGAGGCCGAGAGCGCATCGATCTCGTCGCCCACGGTCGCCACGTATACGCGTGGGCCAAGGATTAGCGGCTGGCCCCATATTGGTGCCCCCAGGTCGGCGGACTGCCAAGACATCGTCGGCGTGATCGGCTTGACGCCGTCCGGGTCATCTCCTGAGCGCCCAGGATCGCGGTGGTAGGTAGTCCACATCGATTCGCCGTGCGCGCTTGATGCCATCCCGCCCACGAACAGGGCGACGAGTAGCGCGGCAGCCACAGCCAGCGGTTGGCGCGGTCGAATTCGATCGATGCGCACGGCCAGGGCCGTCGTCACCTCGCCCTTTGTGCACCGCCGAGTCGTCGTCACCTCACCGTTTGTGCACGGGCGAGTTTGGCTCACTGGAAAAAGTCTACCCGCTAGGCGACTTGTCTTGCCGGTTGGGGAACGCGGTGGCAGCGAGACTATGATCGGTCGCCTCGTGCGGGTAGCAACGTGGAACGTCAACTCGATCAAGCAGCGCGTGCCCCGGCTGCTGCCCTGGCTCGACGAGCACCAGCCCGATGTCGTCTGCCTGCAGGAGACCAAGCTCGCCGACGACGCCTTCGACCGGCTGCTCGGCGACGAGCTCGCCGGTCGCGGCTACGCGGCCGCCCGCCACGGCGAGGTCCAGTGGAACGGGGTCGCCATCCTCTCGCGGACCGGGTGCGACGACGTGGTCGTCGGCGTCCCCGGCGCGCCCGGCTTTCCGCATCCGGAGGCGCGCGCGGTGACCGCCACCTGTGGCGGGATCCGCGTGCACTGCGTGTATGTGCCCAACGGCCGTGAGCCGGACTCCGAGCACTACCGCTACAAGCTCGCCTGGCTGGCCGCGCTTGCAAACATGGTCGGCGCCGATCCGCGGGCCACGATCGTGTGCGGGGACATGAACATCGCGCCGGCCGACATCGACGTGTTTGATCCGGCCGCCTACGCCGGCCACACCCACGTCACAGAGCCCGAGCGTCAGGCGCTCGCCGGGCTGCAGGCGCTGGGCCTGCGCGACGTCGTGCGCGATCGCTGGCCGACCGAGCGCGTGTTCACCTACTGGGACTACCGCGCGGGCATGTTCCATCAGGACCTGGGAATGCGGATCGACCTGGTGTTGGCCTCCGCGGCGGTGTCGAGCAGGGTGAGAGCGGCATGGGTGGATCGGCATGCCCGCAAGGGCACCGGGCCCAGCGATCACGCCCCGGTGATCGTCGATCTGGACGAGGCGCCGGATGGCGAAATCGGCCCGGTCGTGCCGCCGCCCTCCGCGCCGGCCGCCAAGCGGGGGTCGGCCAAGCTGCCCCAGTCAAGGTGACTTTGTGTCAACTCTGTCACAAATTCGTGACGATATGCGGACCCGCTCGTAATCTGCCCGCCACCGGACGCCGACGGAGCTAGCGTCGTGTATGTCCCTGATAGTGGCCCGGCGGTGCGTCAACACCCCGGGCCCGGCACCGAGTTGCTCAGCCTCGATGCGCCGCCGATTGTCCCAGCCCGCCACAGCGCGTGCCGGGCGCTCGCCGGCACCGACCTGCGCTCCTCGGCGCCGCCGAAGCGAGAGGAGCAAAAGACGTGTCCGAGCACCACAGAAGTCACGACAACCAGCCGCCCGACGATCCCCCCTCCGACGAGCTCGTGCTGGCGGCCATTGAGCGCGCCGCGCGCCATCGCGCGAGGGACACCTCCGCGGTGCCCATCTGGGCGATCGCCGAGCACCTCGGCCTTCGCCGGCGCTCGGCACGCGCCCGCGACATGCGCGCCCAGCTCGATCGCATGACCGCAGACGGGGAGCTCGAGTGCGGGCGCCAGCGCGGCGTGTTGACATGGACGCTGACGAGTGCCGGACTCCGGCGTCTGGCGGCAGCGCGCATGGCCGGCCAGGCCATGCCGCTACCCGAGTCTCCCCAGCACCTGGCCTGGCGTCGCGCTCGCACGGCGGCGGCGTGTGAGATCGAGCGCTTTCGCCAGAACCTGAGAGACGGCCTCGAGGACGCGCTCGGCCTGCTCGACGCGGGACCCCCGCCCCACTCCGACGCGTGGCTGGAGCTTGGCGAGCGCTTGCACCGCGACGCCCGGCGGCTGGCCTCGGCCAGCCACTGCCTGCATGAGTGGCACGAGCCGCACGATGCCCGAGCCGACATCGATGACCGATGTGAGCCGGGCGACGAGCAGCTTGACGACGCGCAGCGGGCACGGGTTCGCGCCAGACGCGTGGGGCGGCGCAATGTGCACCTGTGGGAGGACGGTCGCGCGGCTGTCGACTGAGGCCAAGGCGGCGTCTCAGCAGCGCGGGCGCCCTTTGCTAGGGTCAGCGGCGAGGTAGCGCGCTGACACTCAGCCAGGCCAAAGCCAATCGCCACGATCGAGCAGGGCGCCCGGTCGCTGTCCCCGCGCTCACTCCGCGTTTTGAGGAGTGGGAGATCGTGTTGCACGGCCGCCGTGCCGTCTACAGAGTCGCGGGCAACGGGCCACCGATCGTGCTGATCCACGGCATGCTCAACTCGTCCAGCCACTGGCAGTCTGTCGCGCAGGACCTCGCACAAGACCACACGGTGGTGGCACCCGATCTAATCGGCCACGGCGACTCGGCGGCACCGCGCGGCGACTACTCGCTGGGGGCCCACGCGGCGAGCATCCGCGACCTGCTGGCGGCGATCGGCGTAGAGCGCGCGACGATCGTCGGGCACTCGCTCGGCGGTGGCGTCGCGATGCAGTTCTTCTACCAGTTTCCCCAACGCGTGGAGCGCCTGGTGCTGATCTCCAGCGGCGGCCTCGGCCGCGACGTCAGCCCGCTGCTGCGCACGGCGGCGCTGCCGGGGATGTCGCTGCTGCTGTCGCTGACCATCCACCCGCGCATGCTCAGCGCGATCTGGGACACGGGCGGACGGCTGCGCGCTCGGGGGATCGGGGCGGGCGTTCACCTGCAGGCGATCGCCCGCGCTCTGCGGCCCCTGGAGAACGCTGACGCCCGCCAGGCGTTCCTGCACACGCTGCGCTCGGTCATCGACGTGCACGGCCAGCGGGTCGCTGCGACCGATCGCCTGGACCTGCTCGAGTCGATGCCCACGTTGATCGTGTGGGGCGAGCGTGACCACACGATCCCCATCGAGCATGGTCGCCGCGCACACGAGGCGATCCCCCACAGCGCCTTTGCAACGCTGCCCCGCGCCGCTCACTTTCCCCATCTGGAAGACCCAGATGGGCTCGCGCGGGTGTTGCGCCGGTTCATGCAGGACACGCAGCCGGGCGTGATCGAGGACGCCGACTGGGGCGCGGTACTGGCCAGGCGCTCGCCACGCTCGCGCGCCTCGGCGACGCCGCCGCCTGAGCGGGCCGGCGCTAGTCTGCGGCGCTAGCCAAAGCTAGCCTGCGGGACTATCGGAGGAGGCCATCCGATGTGCGGGCGGATAGGCCAGCGGCTTGAGCGTGCGCTCCAGCTGCTCGCGCAGCGGCTCGAACTTGGGCGGCAGCGACAGCCGCTCGCCGAGATGCTCGACGTCCTCGTCCACCGCAAAGCCCGGCCCGATGGTGGCGATCTCGAACAGCACGCCGCTGGGCTCCCTGAAGTAGACCGAACGGAAGTAGAAACGGTCGATCACCGGGGTGGGATGCGCGCCGGCGGTGACCACCCGCAGGCGCCACGCCTCCAGGTCATCGGGCTGGGCTGCGAACGCCACGTGGTGCACCGTCCCGGCGCCCTGGCCGCTGTTGATCTCCGCAGGCGGCGCGTCATAGGCGTAAGAGCTCCCCCGTCGCTCCCCGCGCACCTCCCAGCGCTCGCCTTTCCCTCGTGCAAATCCGAGGGTATCACCGAGCAGTTGCTCGCTGCGCACGGGGTCTGTGGTGTACGCGCGCACACCATCAAAACCCTGCAGCGCGTACTCGCGAGGGATGTCTGGAGCGTCGGCGCTGAGCGGCTCGTCCGCGCTGGCAGTCGCAACCAGCTCGTGTTCGAGGCCCTCGGGATCGCTGAACAGGAGGCTGTCGTCGCTGAGCTCGGCGCTCGTGCCGTCGGCGTCCAGGCGCCCCTTCCAGAACTCCAGCGCCTCGGCGCCGGACACCCGCCAGATGATCCGGTGGACCATGCCCGCGCCCGCCACCCCCCTGGGCGCGCCGGGGTACTCGAAGAACGTCAGGTCAGCTCCGGGCGAGCCCTGCTGGTCGCCATAGAAGAGGTGATAGACGTTCGGTTCGTCCTGGTTGACCGTCCGCTTGACCATCCGCAGCCCCAGCACGCCCGTGTAGAACTTGACGTTGCCGGGAGCGTCTGCGGTGATGGCGGTGATGTGGTGGATACCCTCGAGCTTCATCCCTGGCGCGACATCCTAGCCGCGCTGCCAGCACATGCGATCATCGCCCTATGCAGGACGGATCGCTCATCCCCCGCTTCGGACGGGCGCGGCGCGATCCGTCGTTGGCAGTGCTCGAAGGCTTTCATCCGCTCAAGCACGCGCTGCGCTTCGACGCCCCCCTGCTGGAGGTCGTGACGGTCGATGCGCCCGCCTTGCGGCGCCTGGCGCAGACGCTCGCGCCGGACCTGTGCGAGCGCATGCTCGCGCTGGCGCAGCAGGTCGACCGGGACATCTTCGACAAGCTGTCCCCACTGGCGCCGTCCACAGGGGTAATGGCGCTGGCACAGCGCCGCGCGGCCGACTCGGCGAGCGTTCTGGCCGACCGTCGAGTGGCGCCGGTGGTCTTGCTGGAGGACCCGCGCGACCTCGGCAACATGGGTGCATGCGTGCGCGTGGCCGCGGCCGCGGACGTGGCGGGCGTGCTGACCACAGGCACGCATGACCCCTGGCACCCCGACGCGCTGCGTGGCGCGGCGGGACTGCACTACGCCGTGCCCGTCGGCCGCGTGCAGCGCCTACAGGAGCTCGACGGGCGTTTCGAGCGCCCGCTGCTGGCGATCGACCCACACGGCGATCCGCTGGATCCCTCCGCGCTGGACGCACGGGCGGTGCTGGCGTTTGGCAGCGAGCGCTACGGGCTGAGCGACGAGCTGATCGCACGGGCGGACGCACGCGTGAGCATCCCCATGCGCGCGGGCGTCTCGAGCCTGAATCTGGCCACATCGGTAGCCGCCGTCCTGTTCGCCTGGCGCCTGGCCGCACGCCCGGCTGTGGTCTAGCGTCCAGAGTCGAAGCTTAGGCTGCTGGCGCCTGCAAGCGAGCCCGTTCGACGCCGTCGAGCAGCATCCAGTTGCCGCACAGGGCGCCCTGCGCGCGCGCGAGCATCCGCTGCGCCTGCTCTTCGGGATCGTCGAGCTCGCCGATCAGCGCCTCGATCAGCTCGCCGGCCTGGCGGGCATGGTCGACGTCGCGCACGGCGTGCACCCGGAAGTACTCGCTCGCGGGCCCTTCCTCGCTGTAGCCGTAGTGCCTGACAAGGCCCTCGATCTTCGTCTTTGCGATCTGCGGCTGGGCACCCTCGATGACGTACAGCACGCTGAGGTGCTCGAGCAGGTCCGCGCCGGCGGTCCACGCGGCGGTGCACTCCTGCGTCTCGCTCAGCGCGGGAGGGCCCGCGGGCGGCGAGCCGGCTGCGCCGCAGCCGCGTGCAAACTGCTCCCACAGCGCAACGTGCGCGGTCTCCTCATCGGCATGGCGACGCAGACCCTCGCGGTAGCGGGGTGGCGCCTTGGCGGCGGCCCTCGCAGAGGCGTCCGCGAGGGCGATCACTGCATGGCGATACTCCGCTGCGTAGCGGGCCAGCTCGTCGGCGCTCAGCTCGCCGGCGCTCCAGCGCTGGTAGAAGGGATGCTCCAGCACATCGATGGCGCGACGGGCCTCGTCGAGCCTGGCGAGCACGTCCATGACAGGTCTCCTTCGGTCGTTGTCTTGCATGGCCGCGGCAAGGATACGCCGGGCGGATGTCGAAAATAGATGCTTACAGCGGAATCGGCGCCGCGTAGGGCTGGACTGCCGTCCGCGGACTGTGCGAGGGTCTTGCTGGGCAGGTCTGGGAGAGAGGTCATCCGTGAACTCGGTGGTTGTGATCGTCGCTTCGGTGCTCTGCGCAGTGGGCGCCAGCGCGACGCTGGCGGTTGCACTCGGGCGCGCAGCCGCGCGCGGCGACGAGGAGCTCGCCCGCGAGCTGGCGCGCGACCGTCCCCCGGCCGCCGAGCCTATCGATCGCCGCCAAAGCTATGCGGGCCTGGGTCCTAACAGCCCGTCGCCTTTGCGCCCCGCGGGTGAGCCGTCGCTGCTCTATGAGACGTTCAGCGTGCCTTCCATCCCCGCCTGGCGATGGCCGGGGACAGAGCAGTAGAACGTGTATTTGCCCGGCTTGAGCTTGAGCGAGAGCGTCCTCGTTGCGCCGGTGAACGTGGGCGTCGCACCGAGCACCTTGCTGCCCTGAGCGACGGTCACGTTGTGTTCCACGGGTGACATGTTGGCCATGACGATCGTCACAGTGCCCGCCTTGGCGCTCAGCGTCTTGGTGTTGTAGCTGAGC
>Ga0102924_1005340_pt1 | contig 12512 bp, 8 predicted proteins | sample PaiPotPPM11metaG_FD_80116 | JGI IMG/M metagenome (GOLD analysis project Ga0102924, IMG submission 80116) | Iron sulfur acid spring bacterial and archeal communities from Banff, Canada, to study Microbial Dark Matter (Phase II) - Paint Pots PPM... ... | reverse complement strand
TCACGCGGCCCGAGCTGTTTTTTACTCTACCCTCCATATATACCACTCCAGCGTTACGCTTCAATTGAGACAGGACTATGAGAATGGTTAAGATTTGCTGAAGGAGGCAAAGACTTCTCAACCTGAGAGGTTATGTGTCCTATTCACGTTGGTCAAGCTGGCAACTTCACCGCTTAGCCGCAAAGGAATTTAGAGGCCCAGGGTCACATTCAACGTTGGTCTGCCATTTGCATTCCAATCACCAACAGAAGATGCCCAAAAATATTTGCCAGTATTATATTGATTGTCGGTTGAGTAGAATACCAACCGCAGCGGCTGTCCACTTGCATACGCCTGCGCTACAGCTCTGCTGATATCCCAGGTAACCGCTAAACCCGGAGGAGGCACGACGGGCTGTGTCTTCGTATTCACGAGCATACTGGTAATATTCTCCTGCACCAGGGGAGCATTATTCCATGTAAGAGTTGCCGGGTCCCAATTCTGGCTTACCGTTGCAACCTGGATGTAGGATGGATTGGGTTGTCCTTGCACTCCGGAATTTGCATACTCATACAAAGTCACCTTCGCATTTACCACATTTTGACCAACAGGGAGGGAACTTAACGGAAAGGTAATGTAAAATTTCGAGAAACAATTCCAATCGGATATGTCCGACTCATTCTGAATGTTGATCTGAGTTGCTCCTGTATACGTTTGTATGCCCCCCTGCGTCCAACGATTCAGTCCATGATGTTCACACCCCAGCGCTCCACCCACCATTCCATCCATCACCACTTGATTGTTCAGCTTATTACGAATAGTATAACTGGTCATCTTCGATGTTTGAGGCGGTTGGTACGTTGGGAGACCAAATCCAATCTGCCCCCAACTCGATGGAATCAATTCACTGGCTGAAACAGGCCACCATTTATCAGGGAGTGGAGTGTTTGCCGCGTCGTCCTGGTTGTGTACTTTGACCGCCAGTTTCCAAAGTGTCCCCTGGGATGGGGGACCCGCGATGCCAAGCGAAGCAAAGGGAATATGATAGGTCATCGACCAGCCAGAGTCCTCGGGTCCATTTATCCCCTTTCCACGCCATCCATACACTGTAGTAAAGGGATTGGTGGCAGCAGTCCAGGTTGTCCCCTTTCCCACATAAGCTTGTTGGTAATTCGTTCGCTGTATGTATCCATTGACCGCAGCCTGGAACTTGTAGGAATAGCGATCAAGTAGGTTGCTCCCGTTGGTCGTCGTATTCAGATAAATGCTCGCGTTGTCGCCTTTCGTGACATCTGGCGCAGAGGTATTAGGGTCATACCAAAGATAGTGATCGACTATCTGTAAGTCTATGTATAGCTCACTGCTGTTATACCCGACTCGCACATCGGTATAGGTATCGGTTGAAGTAACATCGCCAAACCAGAAAATGGCCGTTTGATTAAAAGGCACAGCCGTCGTAAAATACGGAACGTGAATCCGCTGATTGCCAGAAGGTGCGAAAGATGTTGTCGCGGCCGCCGTCGCAGTTGCTGTGGGTTGGGTCGATTGCCCTTTCACAGATACCGCTGAAGTACCGACTATCTGCGTTTTTTGAAACGCTTCCGCGCTTCCAGTGGGCGTGGAGAAATGAGATGATGAGGTCCCTCCACAAGATGAAGTTATCAAAGAGAGAATTGTGCAAAAAATTACAGTTCTTGTGACGAGCGTTACCCACGAGATTGCGTTATCTGTCGAATAATCAGGAAGACGAAATCCATACCAATTCTGTTTTCTCTGCATTTTTTCCCTCCAGCATTATGCTATAGATTTATCCGAGGGATAGAGGTCCCCTCCCCCAACAACTAGAACGAAGGAAAGATGGATTGTTAACTGAAGTGAACCTCTTGAGACTGGATAGGAAACGAAATCAACCTGAAGTGAGATAAGTTATCATTTCACAACCAGAAGTGAGAAATAGCAACCAAACATTTACCACCGATGCATTTCATCTCCATTTATTTCTATTATGCTATATTTGCATGGGTTTATTCTCTACGGAGATAGTGGAAAGGTGGCTATCAGAATGAAGAAACTCTATTTTTCTGGCAAATGGCAAATAAAAAGTTGGCAGATCTGGGGGCTTATCTGCATCTTCTCTTTTATTTTGACGACGATCTATATGGGTACCAGCCTCACAAAATCAAATGCAGCGGGAGGGATTTCTCATGATATATCCTCGCCAGGTGACTGGCCTACCTACATGGGAGATCCGGGGCATAGCGGTTATAACGCCAACGAGACTATCATTAACCCGACAACAGCTCCTAATCTGAAACTGCACTGGCAAGGTCCCAGAGACAATCATGTGTCTTCACAGCCTATCGTAGTGAACGGGGTAGTCTACTGGGGTTCCTGGGACGGTAATGAACACGCCATGACGGTCAATGGTTCTAAATTGTGGATTACCAACCTCGGACAGACACAGGGCTTATGCTACCCCAAACAAGTCGGGGTGATAGGCTCACCAACAGTTACTACAGCGCAGATTAATGGTACTGCAACTTCGGTATTGCTGGTCGGCGGAGCCAACACGACATTTTACGCGCTCGATGCTACCAATGGCTCCATCATCTGGCAGCGCCAATTGAGCGCTTCAACCGATACGTATGATTGGGACTCATCGGTAGTTTATAACGGCAGTGTCTACATCGGCATTTCATCGCATGGTGATTGCCCTCTAGTACCCGGCCAACTCTTTCAATTGGATATCACTACTGGAGATATCCAGGATATCTTCAATGTGGTACCTCAGGGATGCCTAGGAGGTGGTATATGGGGAACACCCACCATAGATACGGCAACGGGAAAAATCTATATCGTCACCGGTAATGGTAATTTCAGCAAAAGTCCGTGTCCTGTCCCAGAACCTTATACCTACGCAATCGTTGAATTGCAGACGTTAGATTTATCTGTCGTAGACTCATGGCAGATTCCAAAAGCCCAACGGGCAAATGATAGTGATTTCGGCAACACGCCGACACTCTTCCAGGCAAACATCGGGGGTGCAACACAAAATCTGGTCGGTGTGGCAAATAAGAATGGCCTCTATTACGCCTTCACGCGTGAAAACCTGAGTTCCGGTCCCGTCTGGACCGCTCCGATCGCTATCGGCGGCTCGTGCGCACAGTGCGGAGGTGGCAGCATCTCAGCCAGCGCCTGGGACGGAACGAACCTCTACGTAGGTGGAGGAAAAACAACCATCAATAACGTCAGTTGTACCGGCAGCATACAGGCGCTCGACTCGGCAACGGGCAACCTTATCTGGCAGGACTGCCTGACGCAGGGGCATGTCATCGCGGCTGTTACTGTGATTCCCGGTATTGTTATAGTGACACAGGGCAATACTGTCTCGCTCATAGCCACTGCCACAGGTCAAATACTCAACAGTCTTGTCGATACAACGACAACTTCATATTACTTTGCCTCAGCAACTGTTTCCAACGGAATGTTGTTTGCTGCCAATATGAACGGTAAGTTCTTCGCCTACGGCCTTTAGAAGTATTTGCGTACAACGGAGGTATTAGATAGTATGAAACGCGTCAAACTCTGGTATATCATTACCAGCCTGGTTTTTATCCTGGCAATTGCTGTTTCACAGCTCCTCCCAGGTAGTTTCCTGCAGCGAGCATTGGCAAGCAGTCCAAAGACGACTGCCGCGACAACGCCCATCCAGCATGTGGTTGTCATAATGATGGAAAACCATACGTTTGACAACTACTTTGGAACGTTTCCACATGCCAATGGAGTAACACTTCCTCGCGCTACCGACCCCGCGCCCCTCGATTTTAATCATAACGGCGCAGCAGTTGCTTCGGCTATGGATGGAGGGAAAATGGATGAGTTCCCTCTGCGCGGGCAAATTCAGTATACGCAGGCTGATATCCCTACTTTTTGGAGCTACGCTCAAACTTTTGGGCTGGGTGATAATTTCTTCACCTCAATGGCTACCAGCAGCAGTCCCAACCATATCGCTATGATAGCTGCGCAAGATGGGGACCTCTATGAGACCTACAACCATCGTGGCTGCTTCTCAACTCAGAACGACCTGATCTATTCAAGGCAGAACACGGGAAACCCCTACTGGTCCTACCCGTGTCACGCAATCCCCTCCCTGCCACAAACTCTCAATGCCAACAATTTGAGCTGGCGTTACTACAGCACAACGGGTATATGGGATGCGCCAGAAATGGTACAACAACTGGCTGGCTCACCAGGCGATGTGCATAGCGAAACGCAATTCATTCAAGATGTAAATTCAGGAAAGATGGCTAATGTATCCTGGATTACGCCTCCAGGAAGCACCTACAGCGATCATCCGCCTGCTCCTGTGGAAGGCGCCCAGGATTTTGTTACTCAACAAGTTAATGCCGTGATGCAGAGCCAGTACTGGTCCAGTACCGCCATCTTTCTGACCTGGGATGATTGGGGCGGCTATTACGATCATGTGGTTCCTCCGCAAATCGATAACCTGGGGTTGGGGCCGCGCGTGCCCCTTATCGTCATCTCGCCCTACGCCAAAGCTGGCTATATCTCTCACCAGTTGGGCGAATTCAGTTCATTCGTCAAATTTGTCGAGCGCAACTGGAGCCTGCCCAACCTGGGCCAGCGCGATGCAAACACAAGTATCAGCGACCTGTTCGATTATTTTGACTTTAATCAAACGCCGCTTTCACCACTCATCCTCAATAATATACCTTTCTCGCAAACTCTTACCGTTCCTACCACGGGAGTTGTGGGTGTAGTCAGCCCGGCAGTTGGAGGACCTAATACCAGCTTTACTTTCTCCATCTTGTACCACTTGAGTACCTCTCCAGCCATTCACAACGTGAGCATAGATGGCGTCGCTCACTCTATGAACAGTATGGGGTCTGCACAGGGAGGAATACTTTACCAGTATTCAACGAAATTGAGTATAGGCACCCACAGCTTCACTTACACCTTCTCCGATACAACCGGAACCGTGACAATGCCATTTAATGCTGTACCGTTCTACGGCCCAGAGGTGCATCCATTTAATGTAATTCCAAAAGCGGTTGTGCAGTCGGCGCTGCCCAATTCGCCCATTACCTATTCGATCCGGTACTCATCGCCGACTAACACACCTCCAACATTAGTGGATGTCGATGTCGATGGAGTACCTCACACAATGCTAAAGATTAGCGGGAAAAGCTACAGTTCCGGTATCGTTTATGCTTACACGGCCAGTTCTCTCTCTCAAGGAGAACACTACTATCGCTTCCGCGTAAACGATGGTTCGGGCGTTGCAATTTACGAAGTGGGTGTCAAACCCTGGATTACGCCAATCATGCTCACAGCTTCGTCGGTTTCATCGACAACTGGGAACAGCTCAACACCATTCACCTTTTCAACGACCTATACCAATAGCAACGGCAATGCTCCAACACAGGCGACGCTATATGTAGACAATGTTGCGTATCCTATGACATTGGTTTCCGGCTCGTATACCACGGGAGCATTGTTCCAGACCTCCATTACGCTTCCGGCAGGCAATCATTCGTACTACTTCGTTTTTGCCGATGCTACTACAAGTTGGGCTGACCCATTCGCCCCTGGAGCCTATGCTGGTCCCAACGTAGGCGCCTTTGCGCAATCAGTTGTCCCAGGAACTATCATTGGCGGCTTTAACGATGATTACGATGCAGGCTAGACAGGGCTAGTGTAATAAAAACGAAGGGCGACCTGAGGTCGCCCTTCGTTTTTGAGTTGGCGGCAGACCTGCTGAAACAAATATTGCCACCGGTTAAAATCTCCGAAAGCCGAACTTACGCTTATTTCGCGCCCGGCTGATTTTGCACTTCTACACTATCATGATCGAGCGAGTCGCGCACCCTTTTACTAATGCGCTGCGCTACCACCGAGATCCCAGGAATGAAAATCATACACTTCCTCACGAGAAGAAGTAGGTAATCATGCGAATATGTGCCGCTGGCAATCCCTGCACCATCAATGAATCGCGATGCCGACGAGAGATATCAAGTATCCCTTCGCCGGCATTCATTTAGAAGTCGCCTGATTTACTATCTTCGTCTGTTTGTCATCGATGCCTGTAGTTGTTGCTTTGCGTATTACAACAGACGAGTTGAGCTATTGCTCCGTAACACTGAACGCAGTAACATGAATCACAGTACCGGAACTCACCAACATACGTATTCCAGCGGTCCCCGAAAGGAACGTGTTATTCGTATCATTTGTTGCCAGTGTCCAGTTAGGCGGCTCTGTACTACTTGTCGCCCACACTTTCGCGAGGAGGGTTGTGCCAACAACGCTGAAGCGTAAGCTATAGTTTGTCCCTCCCGTCGCGGAAAATGAGGTCGAGGCTAGTGTCATATACGAGCCATTTACTCTCCTTTGTATTACCAGTGACGAACCATCAATGTAGGCTCTATACCAGTTATTGGCATCGGTATAACGCAATGTAGCGCCAAAGTTTGCCTTACTAAAGCTACTCACTGAACCGGATAATAGGACCTCCGAATTTGTCGTTACCGGTCCAAGCGTAGCCTGTAAGGTAGCGATTATTGAACTGGATACCTGCCCTGTATTTCCGGCGATGGAGAAGAGCCTTTTGCTGTTCGCATCCCCACCCCATACATTTCCGTCTGAAGCTGTACCCCAGAATGCCTGGTTCGCCCGGTGAAATGTGTCCTGCGCAGAGATGGTAGGCGTTGTAGTGGGTACAGGTGGAACTGTTCCAGGTACTGCAAAGGCATAGAGCGTCCCATCCCTTGATGGAGTATACAGGACTCCATTTATGATGGTAGACGCCCCCCAGAAGAGAGGGTTACTGCTACTGGTATCTGTATATTTATAGAGAATATTCCCATTCGTGGTATTAGCCACGTACAGAGTGGAACCGCCACCGGCTACCACCAATCCTGGTACAGCTATTATGGGGGCAAGGACTGCGCCATTCAAACAGTCCTGCCAGAGAAAGGCTCCGGTAGCCGGGTTCAACGCCTGCAGGCCACCAGCACAGCTCTGCCCATTAATGGTAGTGCTGGTTACCCCCAGGTAGAGTGCGTTGCCATCATAGGCGCTGGATGCAATTGGCCCCACGCCGCTGTCTGGACTATTGCCACCTTGAGCCACTGTTGTCTTCCACACTGGCCCAGCTTTAATATTGGTCCGGTCAAAGGCATAATAGATGCCATTTTTGCTTACAAGGCCGAGCATAGAACGCTTCACACCGCTAATCGTCGCTGTAAACAGCGTTGGTGTGGACCCGAAATCACCATCGAGTATTCGCTCTGATCCTTTTAGCGTATAGCTAGAGACCATAGAGAGATCCGTTGTATTCAACTCTATGACACTGTCTATTAAATTGGGACCGGTTCCGCACCAGCCATTGCCGGTCGCGAAATAAATCATACCGGTCGAGGTATCAACAGCAGAACCATCCCACACCGATGCCCCTTTACAGCCTGTCCCCACAGCGCCGAAGGTATTTTGTATCGCCCCTGTCGAGGCGCTGACCTGCACCATTTCCCCTTGCACCAGGGGACAGTCATTCGAGGAGGCCACGCCGATAAAGACATGCCCGTTATATACTGTCGGCGAACTGTACAGGAATTGGCCAGTTTGCGCTCCTATAGGTGTATGCCAGAACACAGCGCCTGAGTTAGCATTCAGGGCGTAGAGCTGATTATCGCCGCCAGCCACATAGAGAACCGAAGTATTCACTCCATTAATGGATTCGGTGGCAATGGTCGCCGTAGCAAAGACGCCTTGAGGAGAATAAGGAGAACACACTTTTAGATGACCGATATTGGCTGTCCAGACATCAAATCCAGTTGATGGGTCCGTTGCATGTTCTAAACCATCCCACGACCCCCAGTAGATCAGCCCATTGGCCAGTACTGGCTCCGTCGTAATTTGCGAACCTGACCAGTGCGTCCATAGCACCTGCAATGCGGCAGCATTGGTCTTATTCAGGATGGTCTCGTTCGGATTATATCCATCTCGCGCAAGATCCCCAAGCAATGTTGACCAGGTAGCGCTCGCTGCGCGAACATAATTCGTCGATCTTGTGAGACCTAAAACTCCGAAGGAGATAATCGCAAGCAACGCTATTGCCGCCACAATTCGCAGCCGCATGCCTCCTTGACGTTTCGCTACATTATTTTCTTGATACTTCATTCTGTTATGCTTCCTCTTTCTTCTGATCTAAAGTCCTTCCTTTTGCTTTCACATTATTCCACTCGCAGAAATGCTGCACTCCTTCTTTTGCTCCTCCCCGGGTTGTTGGATGACCTGGTAATCAAGCATTTCTCGAATGAGTTTCGTAGCGCTTCTCCCCCAGGCATCCCAATTCAGCCGCTCCTCATACGCCGCTCTGCTCTTCTTCACCAGATCAGTATAAAGTTGATCATCTCGATAAATTTTCGCAATCAACTCGGCGTATTCGGGGCCTCTCGCACTGACTGGAAGAAGAAAGCCATTTTCGCCCTCCACTACGGCTCCAGAGACACCACCGGTATTTGTAGTAATGGATGGCAAACCATAAGAGCTTGCTTCACAGAAAACCATGCCGTAACACTCGGCTCTTGTGGGTAAGAACAAAAAGTCGGATGTTTCAAACAAGTTGACCATTTCTTGACGTTGTTTTGCATCCTTCCTGTTCAGAAAAGGGATCACCTTCATTCTCTTATGGACAAATTGAGGCGGCGGAACGCATCCGCAAATCGTCAGTTCAGCCTCAATGCCAAGTTCTTCCAGTTTTACAAGCGTTTCGAAGGCTATTTCTCCCCCTTTTCTCTCCCAGTTGACCCCGATAAAAAGCAACGAGCAGCGGTCAGTCTTTTTCCGCCGCTCAACTACTTCCCTGGCGGGTGGATCATCCACATTGGCCCCAAAGGGAATCATATGCACTCTACCCTTGTCGGCATGATAGTTATCGAGAGCCGACTGAACCGCCCATGCCGATGGATAGAGCACCAGGCTCGCCTTATTGATAGCCATGCCCTCCAACATATTTGCCTCATAGCGTGATCCTGGCAGGAGATTTGAGAATTGCTCATAATAGTTATGCAGACAGGCGAAGTTTGCGTCTTCTACCAGCACAATTGGAATATCCGTTTCCAGACAGGCAATTTCTGTTCCACAGGCAGGGGCAAAAAGAACGTCAAATGGGCTTTTTGCGAGTCTCGGAGCCAGGATTTTCGCGTGCCTCTTCGCGACATAAAACGTATGATTAAACATATAACTCTTCTTGAGCAAGCGCTGAGAACCCTTGTTCATGATCTTTCCAACGACCATTTCACGCAGATGTACCGGCTCTATATAGGTGATATCCCCGCAATACTTTTCAAGAGCTTGCGCCATATATCCATTCGTAATATTCCACGAGGACAGCCTGTTCTTTAAGGTAAGCGCCGTCAAAAGGCCTATCTTTAAGCGTCTATTATCCTGATTCACTGTGCCTCTCCCTCTGATACCCCTGATGAGTTCCTTTATAAACGGACTCTACCAGGGGTATCAGCATAGCTTTTATAATATGCCTGCCTGTTAATCAGGCTCGTCAGGCGTGCCGATAAGCGTTCCAGGAACACCTGAAGAGTGGATAGCGCCTATAGTTGGCCCGGCGAACACTGCTGGATTCATAGGATTGGCCCAACTACTCGATCCATCGGAGAAGACAAAGTAGTAGGTATGGTTCCCTACCGCCAGTGTCGTCTGTGCCTGGAAAACAGCCCCGGAGCTATATGAGCCGGAAACCAGTGTCATAGAATGCGCGACACCATCGATGTATACATCGGCCTGGGTTGGCGCGCTACCAGTTGAGCTTATATACGTCGTCTGGAATGTGAAGACGGTCGAAGACGTACCACTGGCGGGAGTGATCGACTGTGTCGGCAGGTTGATAGGCGTTATCAGTGGCACGATACGCCCGGGATAAGATGCAGGCCCCGAACCATCATCAAAGCGATAAATGGCGTAATGGATGCCAGGCGTCGAGAACGATGTCGTGTACGAGTAATGCACGCCATTTACATAATTTGTGCCACTCGACAGGTGCATATTATGCGCCACGCCATCAATAATGATCTGCGCCACCGTCGGATGCGTACCAGTCGGCGAAGAATACATCACGTTATATGTCACCGACTGACCCGGCAAAGCGGGCGAAGTTACGCGAGCGGTTGCAGCAGTCACGAAGAAGGGATGCACCTCAGGCCCATTGAAAGGCACACTATTATCCGGTAAGGAAACCGATGTTCCCGTACTATCCGTGAAACTGTACATATACGTATGCTGTCCCTTGCCCAGCGTCGTTGTATATGTATACAACCTGCCACCCCCTGGCGCAGCTTTTCCAGGAGTCATCGCGAAGGTATTTCCATCGATGATGATATTGTGGGTAATAGGTGTATCATTCTTCGAATAGAAGACGGTATAGCTATAGCTGGTACTCGTAGTACCGATGATAGGATTGAGCGTACCTACTGATCCCAGGCCGATTCCTTGAGATGGCACTGCCAGTGTCGTCGAAAAGGGAACCGGGTTGAGTATCAAAGGCGCATGTGGCGTCTGATTGAAATCGAAGAAGTCCATCAGGTCGCTAATACTCGTATTGGCATCGCGTTGACCAAGATTCGGCAGACTCCAGTTCTTCTCGGCAAACTTGACAAATGAACTGAATTCGCCTAACTGGTGGGAGACATAGCCAGCTTTGGCATAGGGCGAGATCACGATGAGCGGTACGCGCGGCCCGAGGCCCTGAGAGTCGATTACTGGAGGCGCAACATGATCGTATAGGCCGCCCCAGTCATCCCAGGTCAGGAATATTGCCGTGCTGCTCCAATACTTGCTATTCTCTATGGCATTCACTGTCGAGCTGATAAAATTCTCCGCCGGCTCTATCATGGAAGGTGGATGATCGGTATAGTTGCCCGTTGGCGTTATCCAGGAAACATTGGCAAGCTTGCCAGTCTGCACGTCCTGCACAAAACGGTTGATGTTCCGCACATCGTGTACCGATCCTGTATACGACTTAATCATCGAAGGCGCATCCCAGATGGGTACGTTGACATAGTAATTCCATGTCAGGCCTGCGGGCGTGAGAAGATCAGGTAAAGCAGGAATGTTGTAGCAGGGATACGACCAGTAATTACGGCCAGAGGTTGTGCTAGAGTGGATGACTATATTCGGAGCCGAATTACAGCCGTTCTGGTTGACGGTCTCCATCAGCCCGCCATTCTGCGCTGCGAACATAGCCATGTGGTTAGGCGTACTGCTGGTGGCGAAAGACGTAAAGAAGTTATCACTCAAACCAAATTGTTGCGCATAACTCCAGTAGGTAGGGATGTCGGCCTGGGTATACTGGTAGAAAGCATGTCCTTCAAAGCCGTCCATGTTCCCATTGTCGATGGCAGCAACGGCTGATGCGGAACCATGGTTATAGTCGCTCGGCATCGGGTTGCTTTCACGTGGCAAGGAATTATCTCCATTTACCCCTGGAAAGCGTCCAAAATAGTTATCGAACGTATGGTTTTCCAGCATGATATAGACTACATGCTGAATTGGGGATGATGCCTGCGCCTTGACATTGTGGGTAGAGAAGAAAGGCCAGGACCTCCAGAAAACTCCTACTATCAGTACGACAAATAACAACGGGAGAACACTCCAGCGTTTGTTAAAATGCAGATGCATAGTCCCTCCAAAAAATTTTTATACCTGAACATGCCTGTCAGAACGATCGTATATTGTATCCAGAATCTTGAGCGCATTCTTCGCATCATAGCGTTCAAGCATGAGCTGGCGCGCATTGCGGGCAAGGCGAACCGCCAGTTCTTGATCTTGCAGGATTTTCGCGCAAGCTTGCGCGAACTCCTGCGGGGTATCCGCTATCAGCAGGTGTTCGCCATTCCGCACAGCTAAACCCTCGCAGCCAATAGTTGTGGAGATGACAGGCACCCCCATAGCCATGGCCTCCAGAATTTTCACTCGCACACCACCGCCGGAAAGCAGTGGAACCGCCATCACAGCCGCGTGCCGCCAGTAGGGTTCCACATCGGCAACATATCCATGCATGTGTACTCCTTCATAATGCGTCGCCAATGCCTGCAATACCTGTGGTGGACGAGCGCCGACGATATCATAGGTGACACCTGGATAAAGGGAGCGCAGGGATGCGTACCCTTCGCGCAGCCACCACATCACGCCTTCGCTATTGGGCGGCCAGAACATCGTCCCAATGGTAAAAACTCGCCCGGTCTGCGGCTCGCGCCCCTGCCAGATCGCGTCAAAATGCTCCACATCAACCGTAATCGGCACAACCTCTACCCGCGTCGTATGGCCCGCTACTTCCAGTAAAGCCTCGCGGTCATGTTCGCTGACCGCCAGCACCACCCGCGCGCGCTGGCAAGCCCGGCCTTCCAGCTTGCGCACGAGGCGCGTCTCGCGTCCCAGGAGCCAGCGCGCGATCGGGTTGCGCGCACCTGAGCGCAGGCGATCAACCACCTGCCAGACAGCAT
>Ga0102924_1005339_pt1 | contig 12516 bp, 11 predicted proteins | sample PaiPotPPM11metaG_FD_80116 | JGI IMG/M metagenome (GOLD analysis project Ga0102924, IMG submission 80116) | Iron sulfur acid spring bacterial and archeal communities from Banff, Canada, to study Microbial Dark Matter (Phase II) - Paint Pots PPM... ... | reverse complement strand
GTCGTAAACTGTTTCCCACTCTCAGTTCAGATCTATAGCTCTCGTGAGACCCCTAGTCCTTCTGATTTCCGCCGTTTTCAGCTTCTGCGCGTGGTCCGCCGCTCAGGTCCCGGCAACCATGACGGACCAGATGCGCACTGAGGACCACCTCAAATAGCCGGGTTGGTGGCCACATAAGGGTGATGCGAGTCGCAAAGACTTCACCGGACCGGAAGCGTGCGCGGAATGCCATCAGGCGTTGGTTGTGGGCCAGCGCAAGCATGCGATGGCGAACACCGCCAAGCTTGCCATCGATTCCACAGTGTTGAAGAGTTCGCAGATTAATTTTTACATCGGAGCTTACTCCTACAAACTTCAGGCTGAGAAAGGAGTGGAATATTACTCTGTCACCAATGGCACCCAATCATTTTCGGCCCCGGTGCTTTGGGCTTTCGGCAGCGACACCCGTGGACAGAGTTACATTTTTCAACATAACGATACTTACTACGAGGCCAGGATCAGTTTTTTTGTCGGCCTAGGCTTCAATATCACGCCTGATCATCCTGACAAGCCCTCCGAGTCGCTCGAACTGGCGCTGGGGCGTGCTCTTCCGCAAGACGAACAGATTAAGTGTTTCGGTTGTCACACGGTGGCATCGAGCACGACAGACGAACATTTTGCCCCAGCTCATGCCATGCTGGGAGTCTCTTGCGAGGGTTGTCATGGCGCAGGGGCCGCACATGTCGCATTAGCGAAAGCGGGCGAGGGTGGCGCGGAGCCCGGGTTGATCTTTAATCCTGCGCGGCTGACTCCGGCGCAGTCCGTAGATTTTTGTGGTGCGTGCCATCGCACTTGGTGGGACGTGAACCAGCAATCCGGAATTCGCACGGTCCGGTTTCCCGCGTTCCGGCTGGAAGAGAGCAAATGCTGGGGAACTGGAGACGCCCGCCTCACCTGCGTGGCTTGCCATAATCCTCACCAACCTCTGGTTCGCGATGCGGCCGCATACGATGCAAAGTGCCTCAGCTGTCATCAATCCAAGCCTTCTGGACACTCCGCTCAAGGACCGCAAGCGCCGGCGTGTCGTGTGAGTACCAAGAACTGCGTCAGCTGTCACATGGGCCGATATAAGATACCCGCGTTCCGCGTAGCTTTTACAGATCACAAAATCCAAATCTTGCGCGGGAAGAATTTTCAGGAATAGCGGCCACCACCAGTGGCTTCACGGCCATGACTTTCTTCAAAGTCACTGCCTTGCGTAAACCACCCGCGCGCCCCACGAGTAAGATTCAAATCATGGCAGGGAAGCCGGCTGACTCACCATCGGTGACCATCTCTCGCCGTGGCGCGGACCGAATTCGCGCTGGGCACGTTTGGGTGTATCGGTCAGATATTGTCGAGGCGAAGGACGTTCCTCCCGGAGCGGTGGTTACGGTTCAAGAATTGTCGGACAAGAATGTCCGACCCACACGGCCGTTGCCGGGCACGGATGTTCGACCTGCGCGGCCTCCGCGAACACTAGGTACGGCTTTCTACAGCACTGCCTCTCAGATCGCGCTGCGCATGATTTCGCTCCACCCGGTCAAAGATCTGGATCAGCTCTTGCGAGAGCGGATTCGGGATGCGATTGCTTATCGCGATCGTTTCGTTGAGAACACAAACGCATATCGCGTGATCTTCAGCGAAGGCGATTTTCTTCCCGGGGTGATTGTCGATCGCTACAACGACATTCTCTCGATGCAAGTGCTCACGCAAGCAATGGACTCAGAGCACATTCGTGAAGGGGTCATTTCCGAACTTAAAGAAAAGCTGCAGCCTGCCGCAATCGTGGAGAAAGTCGAGGCGCGCGTGCGTCAACTGGAGCAGCTTCCTGGCAAGGAGAGTGGCCTAGTTTACGAAGATGCGGCGCGGGGACGCCCGCTGCTCCAGGGCCAAGTAGCGACCGAATTTCAGATGAACGGCGTGCGGTTCGTCTACGGAGCGGTCGGCGGGCAAAAGACCGGCGCGTTCCTTGATCAGCGGGAAAACTATGCGGCGGCAGAAAAATACGCTCGAGGCGAGGCGCTGGATGTCTTCTGTTACCAGGGCGGATTTGCGCTGCATTTGGCGCGTGCTTGCGAAAAGGTCACAGGCGCGGACAGCTCGCGTCCAGCGCTGGAAATCGCAGAGAAGAATGCGGGGCTGAATGGCAGGGAAATCGAGTGGATCGAAGCCAACGCCTTCGACTTGCTACGTGACTACTCTGACCAAGGAAAAAAGTATGATTGCATTGTTCTTGATCCGCCGGCATTTGCCAAAAGCAAGCGCGATTTGGCGACCGCGCTGCGGGGCTACAAAGAACTAAACCTGCGGGTGCTGAAGATGCTGCGGCCCGGAGGGATCCTGGTTACATGCTCCTGTTCGTACCACGTGAGCGCCTTAGACCTGCTGGAAGTAGTCGCATCGGCTGCACAGGATTCGCACAGAATTATTCGAATTCTGGAAAACCGTGGCCAGTCGAAAGACCATCCGAGCGTGCTAGGAATCCCTGAAACAGCATACCTGAAGTGCATTATTGCGCTTGTAAAGTAAAGCATTGTAAGCAGATACTTAGCTTAACAATAACGCACTAAGATTTTATGCTTCTTTTGTGCTAAGTCTGTGCCAAAGCGCAAACGAGCCTTTAAACCACAAATATTAAAGAGTTCAGATTCAAGGAGGAATTGTCATGACTGTACTTACCCGCTGGGACCCATTCCGCGAATTCAGCACCCTTCAGGACCGCATGAACCGTCTGTTCCGCGACTCCTACGGCGATAGTCGCGAAGAGGCGCTGACCACCTCGACGTTCGCCCCTCCGGTGGACGTCTATGAGGACGAGCACAACATCACGCTGAAGATTGAGGTACCAGGGATCGACGACAAGGACATCGATGTCCGGATCGAAAACAACACGCTGACCGTTCACGGCGAGCGAAAATTCGAGAAGGAAGAGAAGGAAGAGAACTTCCGCCGGGTCGAGCGGCAGTATGGCAGCTTTACCCGCTCCTTCACCTTGCCGAATACGGTTGATGCCGAGCACGTTCAGGCGCACTATGACAAGGGAATCCTGAAGGTCCAGCTGGCCAAGAAGGCTGAAGCCAAGCCGAAGCAGATCAAAGTCAACGTCGGCAGCGAGAAATCCCTCGAAGGCAAGGAAGTGAAGAGCACCGGACGCGCAGCGTAACTGTCGCTCGACTGAAAGTAATCTAAGTAAGGGAGGCGAGCCTGGGAAATGGCGTCTCCCTTTTTGTTTTTTGCAATTAGCCATTAGCACTTGGCATTTAGCGCTCGGCCAGTTTGGAGATTTGGGACTGAACCGAACCGCACGTGGCTAAATGCCAATTGCCAAATGCTAGCTGCTGATACTCAATCTTAGGAGCACACTATGGCAATTCGTTGGGACAAATTCACGGTCAAGGCGCAGGAAGCAGTGCAGCGCGCGAGCGAACTGGCTTCCGAGCACGGAAATCCGGAGGTGCTGCCAGTGCACCTGCTGGCGGCGTTGCTCGAGGACAAAGAAGGAATCGTCCCGCCGGTGCTCGAAAAAATCGGCGTCGCCCCGCAGTCTGTGTTAGGGGATGTTTACAAGGAAATAGAAAAGCTGCCGAAAATTTCAGGCGCTGCGGCGCAACCGACTTTATCGCAGGCTGCGAACCAGTTGCTGGACCGTGCTTTCAAAGAAGCCGACACATTTAAGGACGAATACGTTTCCACCGAGCACTTGCTGCTCGCGGCCACACAGCTCAAGCGCGATCCGGCGCAGGAGATTCTTGCCCGTCACGGCGCTAAGCACGACGCAATCCTGAAAGCCCTGACTTCGATCCGTGGCTCGCAGCGCATTACTGATCAAAACCCTGAGGGCAAATACCAGGCATTGGAGCGGTATGCCAAAGATCTGACCGAACTTGCCCGGCGAGGCAAGCTCGATCCTGTAATCGGGCGCGATGAAGAGATCAGGCGCGTGGTGCAGGTGCTGTCTCGCCGTACGAAGAACAATCCGGTGCTGATCGGTGAGCCTGGCGTAGGTAAGACTGCCATCGTTGAAGGTTTGGCGCAGAGAATCATTTCCGGCGACGTGCCCGAAATCCTGAAAAACAAACGCGTGGTTGCGCTCGATCTCGGATCGATGCTGGCCGGGGCGAAGTATCGCGGCGAATTTGAAGACCGGCTGAAGGCGGTACTGAAAGAGATCGAAGACTCGCAGGGACAGATTGTTCTTTTCATCGACGAGCTGCACACGCTGGTAGGAGCTGGAGCTGCAGAAGGCGCAATTGACGCCTCCAATATGCTCAAACCTGCTCTCGCGCGCGGAGAATTACGCGCGATTGGCGCAACCACTCTGGCGGAATATCGCAAATACATCGAGAAAGATGCGGCGCTCGAGCGACGCTTCCAGGTTGTGTATGTCGGCGAGCCGACCCTCGAAGACACTATTGCAATTCTGCGCGGGCTAAAGGAAAAGTACGAAGTGCACCATGGCGTACGCATCAAGGATTCGGCGATTGTGGCGGCGGCGACGCTGTCTCATCGTTACATCACCGACCGTTTCCTTCCGGACAAGGCAATCGACCTGATCGACGAAGCTGCGGCATCGCTACGCATTCAGATCGATTCCATGCCGACCGAGATTGATCAACTGGAGCGGCGGGCTACGCAGCTTGAGATTGAAAAGCAGGCGCTGAGAAAAGAGGACGACCCCAACTCCAAGGAGCGCCTGGCTGCAATTGACAAAGAGCTGGCCGGAATTCGCGAGCAATCGAATGCGCTCAAGGCGAGATGGAAACAAGAAAAAGATCTCATCGCGCGCTCGCGGCAATTGAAGGAAAAGATCGAGCAGCTCCGGATTGAAGAGCAGGCGGCGGAGAGAAAGGGAGACCTGCAACGCGTCGCCGAGATCCGTTACAGCTTGATTCGCCAAGCCGAAGAGGAACTGGCGAAGGTCACCCGGCAAATGGACAGCTCGAGCGGCAAGCGTATGCTGAAAGAAGAAGTCGACGAAGAAGACGTTGCCAAGATCGTCTCGAATTGGACGGGCATTCCGGTCTCGAAGATGCTCGAAGGCGAGGTCAAGAAGCTGGTCACCATGGAAGACCGACTGCGCCAGCGGGTGGTTGGCCAAGATGTTGCGCTAGAACGCGTATCGAATGCTATTCGCCGTTCACGTGCTGGGTTAAGCGATCCCAAACGGCCGATTGGGTCGTTTATTTTCCTCGGACCAACCGGTGTCGGTAAAACAGAACTGGCGCGAGCTTTGGCCGAATTTTTATTCGATGACGAGCACGCGCTGGTGCGCATCGACATGTCCGAATACATGGAGCGGCACGCGGTTTCGCGATTGATCGGCGCGCCGCCGGGATACGTTGGCTATGAAGAAGGCGGGCAGCTCACTGAACAAGTGCGGCGGCGTCCGTACTCCGTCATTCTGTTCGATGAAATCGAGAAGGCGCATCCGGACGTATTCAACATCCTGCTGCAAATCATGGACGATGGCCGCCTGACCGATGGCCAGGGCCGCGTCGTGGATTTCAAAAACACGATCATCATCATGACTTCAAACATTGGCTCGACCTATCTGCAGGCTGAAAACATGCGCACTGCAGATGATTTTGCGCGGGCCACCGAGCTAGTCATGACCGCGCTGCGCGGGCATTTCAAGCCCGAGTTCCTGAACCGCGTGGACGACATCATCGTCTTCACACCGTTGGGCCGGGAGCAGCTGGTGAAGATCATCGAACTGCGTCTCGAAGACGTGCGCCGTCTGCTTGCAGAAAGGAAGATTTCAATTGAGCTCACCGATGCAGCGAAAGATCTGCTATTCACCGAAGGTTACGATCCCAACTTCGGTGCGCGACCGCTGAAACGCGCGATCCAAAAGTTGATTCAGGATCCGCTAGCGTTAAAGATCCTGAATGGCGAAGTGCTGCACGGGGATCATGTGATCGTCGATGCCGACAAGCGCAGCGGCAAATTGAAGTTTGAGGTGAGCCGGCGCGTTGGGGAGACGGTGCAGCCGACTCGCTGATGTCGAAGGCTTCTACGGTGTTGTGCCCGTCACGTTGGTCACGGTGAGCTCGGGCAATTGGTGGTTCCAGCCGGCAGGAGTGTGCTGGAAATAAATACGCACCGAGCGCGCCTCGTTCGGTTTAATGGGCGCTTGAGCCAGGTCCTGAGAAGTTGTCCTATCCACCAGTCCTTGCACGGGTACGGTCACGGTTTCGAGCACTGGCCCATTCCTGCCCAGGAACTGCGCCTGCACCTGCAGGCCGTTAATCGCGGTGTCCCCCGTGTTGTGAAGAATTGCCGTCATGTACGCTGCGCCTCCGGCGGGCGCCGGCGCAAGTTTCAAATTCGTAAGCTGGACCTGATCCGCTGTGGGCTGCTGCGGAACCTGCGCCCCAGTCGGAGGCGCGATCGCGTGCGGTGCCCTGGGCAACAAGGCGAAGATCGCGAGCAGGAGCGCCGCCCCGGCGATCAGGATCACAATCGGCCACGGGAACTTGCTCTGGCGAATCATCTGCACCTTGGCGTGCTCGTTCTCCAGCCTGTGCGGAGGAATCTGGGGAAAATCAGGCAGCTTAGGATTTGTAGCCATTCATTAGCCCTCGCACCCAAATCGGGCTTAGGTTCGATGGCCTAAACTGCCGGTGAGTTTTCCACCTATGTGCTCCCAGCTGTGTGCGCCTCGGTGTTCTCTGTGGCTAAAAGAGTTTAAGACCTTAACCACAGAGGGCACAGAGTTACACAGAGGAAACAAAAATCACAGAGGGAAAGCTCGTGCCCTAACCTGCTCTGCTGTCCAACCATTCTCGCGCAGCTTGCGAATGCTGAGAGCATCGTGGCGTTTCGCCAGACGCATGCCGCTTTCATCACGGACCAAGGCGCAATGATAGAACTGGGGAGCTTTCCACTTCATCGCGCGATAAAGCAGAAGCTGGCGCGCAGTGGACTTCAACAGATCAGCTCCACGCACCACTTCGGAAATCTTCATCGCATGATCATCGGCGACAACCGCGAGCTGGTAAGCAGGAACATCATCTCTGCGCCAGACTACGAAATCTCCAAAGTCGTGCGCAGCCGTGTATTGTTGCGATCCTAGATGCTGATCGACAAACGCGATCTGCTCCCCGTCGGGTACCCGAAAACGCCAATTCACTCCGGCAGGTTCTTCGTATTGTTTAGCATCGGTCCGCGTTCGACATTTTCCTGGATAGATCGGCTCATCGTCCAGATCATTGGGGGCATTGACGGAGGCAGCTAAATCTTTTCGCGAGCACGTACACGGATAAATGAGTCCCGCGTCTCGCAATTGTTTCCACATGCTCAGGTAATGTTCCCGCCGGTCATTTTGAGAATAAGGCGCAAACACTCCGCCGCAATCCGGTCCCTCGTCCCATGAAATGCCCAGCCAGCGCAGGTCCTCGAACATGGCCGAGACGAATTCCGGCCTGGAACGTTCCCGGTCAAGATCTTCGTTGCGAAACACCAGTGAGCCGCGGAATTCCCGTGCCCGTTCGGCCGCGATCAGAAAGGTTCGCGCGTGTCCAAGATGTAGATATCCGGTCGGCGAAGGCGCAATTCGTCCGCGATAAGGTTCGGCAAACGTCACATACGGATTCTAGCCGTGCCGATTTCCGGGTAGTACAGCGTCCTGCGTAACCGCCGGTAACCTTGTTCGCCCAGCAACCTAATCGTCTAATGTGAAAGGCCGAAAAGGATAAAACTATGCGAAGCGCAGTGCTCGCGATAATTCTGATTTGTGCATCATTATCTTTGGGAGCGTTTGCCGCGCCGCGAACCTTCGATTGGGTTCCCGCCAGCGATGAAAATGCGCAGCTCGATCCGGCTGACTTCCACGCTGGGCGCGTTTATACTCCCTCCGCCGACGGCGGAAATATTCACGTGGGCATTCAATCCACGCAACCGGTCACAATCGCTATGACCACAGCGCAATCGTGGGCGGATGCTAAAGAGCATCCCGCGGCTATCGCGAACCTGAACTTGTCCTGCATCCGCGAACACGTGGTCAGCACCGTTTATGAGTGCCACCTGGGTCCCGACACGCAAATGGTGCTGTTGGTGCGCGACGATCGCACCCCGAATCGCGCAGTAGTCACAGGCATAAGCGCGATTGGGCGGATTGGCATGGCCAGGCAGCTGATGTCCCCTAATGACTTGCGCATTACGTACTATCGCTGGGATTGCGTGGCCAACTGCATTCAGCCGGAGTTCCAGTGGGTGCGTCTGGTGAAGGAAAAATACGCACTCACGTCAGTGCCCAAGATGTACAGCGTGCTCACACCGACGATGGATTCTCAGAAGGTCAATGTCCACTTCAAAGCTCCGGTCCCGATGACGGTGGCAGTCCTGCCGTCCAAGCTGGCTGACCAGATTTACGATAATCCGGCTACCGCGACCTCTGCGCTCGAGCAGACTTCGTGCAAGCAACGCGGCGTACAATCACTCACTTTCGATTGCACCTTCAATGTCGCAGATGGCCCGCAATCACTGGTCATTCTGCCGGCAAGCAACATTCCGTCGCACAAGAAGGCAGAGGTCGAGATGCAGACGCTGAGGTGCCTGGCCAACTGCTCAGAGAACTAGGTTTTGCTTTCGCGTGGGACGCGAACTTTTGCAATGAATACTGCCAAAGAACTTCAAAATGCGCCCCGCCCTAATCGCGGGAAGCTTGCCCACTATCGCGACTTCACCTTGGGCGTTCTAGCCGGTATGTGTTTGCTATTCGGCTATGGATTTGCGAGTGAAGCATTCTCCGCGGCAGGCTCGCCGCCGGATGGATGGATAGCACTCGGGGCATTTGCTGGCGTGGCACTCTGTGTCATCCTGTCTCCGAATCGAATGCTCATTGTAGTCGGCTCTTTCGCCACGATATCAGGCCTGACGATTCTGAAACTCTTCTCAGCACCGAGCATGAAGTCCTTTGTAAACGCGGCCATACCGCTTTCGATCACTGCCCTGCTTTGCTTAGTTGCTGCATTCATGGAGTCATACCGCCGCTCGTAGCACTGCGTTGGTGGGGGGCTGCGTGAATTATCGTGCGGTCGTCCGTATATGTGGCTCGATTTCCAGTTTGCGCGATCGGCAAATCGCAAGACGCTCATATCACGCGGCCGCTATCCTCCGGATCAGGTCTTCCTGCTCGGCACGGCTCTCGACGCCGATCGTAAATGCGTCGAGAATCCCGAGTGACAAGGCATAGCGAAGGGCTTCATCTTGGCGGTCGCGCATATCTCCCTGGCCGAGAATCTTCATTCCAACCACAGCCTTGTCAGACGCTTTCATGTGTTTCAGCACTGAAACCACTGTCGCAGGGTCAGCGTCCATGTGCGAGCCAATTGGGTTAATTCGCGCGAAGTCCACCTCGACCCACGGCGAAGCGGCAGCGGCCCGCAGCGCTTCAATCGAATGGCACGAGCAGCCATGCGCGCGGATAATTCCTTTCTGCTTGGCTTCGGAGAGCACGTCCATCACGCCTTTGTAGCGCTCGGTCCAGTCGGCCTCAGTCAGGCAATGCATCAGACAGATGTCGATGTAATCTGTGCCCAGTTCTCTGCGAAAGCGGTCGAGGTCGGCGCGCATGCTCGCGGGATCACGTGCCCAGGATTTCGTCAGCACCGTTACTTGATCGCGCTGGACGTGCTTGAGCGCCTCGGCTACATGAGGATGGCTTCCATAAGAGTCGGCGGCGTCGAAGAAGCGCAGCCCATGATCGTGGCCATTTAGCAGCAGGTCAGAGAGTCCTTTAACGCCAAGCGCAGTCTGGTGCGAGTGATGGCCAACGCCAACAGTTCCCGTTCCCATCGCCAGGCGGCTGGTGCGGATTCCCGTGCTGCCTAGCACAACCGTATCGGAGGCGTTGAACTTTTGCGTGAGCGCGGGAATGGCAAGGGCACGGCCGGTCATCTTTGGACCCAGCCACGTGGAACCCAGCCATGCGGCGCCAACTCCGCACGCTGCCGTGGTGATGAAATCTCTGCGCTTCATGCCCGCCTCCTTCGCTTCATGACATACAGACTCACCGCACAGACGAAAGTTAGATCCTGCGTGCGCTTCTGTCTAACTCCGTGGCCTGTGTGGTTAATGCTTTTTCAAAAACTCAACCACAGAGGACATAGAGGCGCACAGAGAACGGCGCTAATGCGAAAAAGTATACGCCCGCTCCATACAATCAGAGCACGTTCGCGCTGTTAAACTTTCGCACTGTTAAACTCTGGTCAAGCCTGATGAATACTCCTCAACTACAACTTAGTGAAATCGAAGTCCGCGTCCTTGGCTCGCTTATCGAGAAGGACATCACTACGCCCGACCACTACCCGCTCTCCCTCAATGCGCTGGTGAACGCCTGCAATCAGAAAAACAACCGCGATCCGGTAATGAGGCTCGATGGAAATTCGGTCCGTGAAGCGCTCAGTTCGCTGCAGGAAAAGCGCCTGGCTGGTCCGGCCGGTGGCGCCGATAGCCGGGTTACGAAATACGAACATAGGCTTCAGGAAGTCTTTAATTTTGATCGCCGTGAGATTGCTTTGGTATGCGTTCTCCTGCTGCGTGGCCCGCAGACGCCCGGCGAACTCCGCGGCCGGGCAGAGCGCATGTATCGCTTCGAAACTTTGGAAGATGTGCAATCGGCATTACAGCGGCTGATGGAGCGCCAGCCGCCCCTGGTGCGGATCCTCTCCCGCCAGCCCGGAACCAAGGAATCACGATATACACATTTGTTTTCGGGCGAATACATCCCCGAGGCTGTGACATCGACTACCCACCCCTCATCTGACCTTCGCCGGTCCGCCAGTGACGACGCCAATGACGACGATCAACGAATCGCCCATCTGGAGGCGGCCGTCGCATCACTTAAGACGGAAATCGAAGAGCTCAGGCGTCTGTTCGCGGAATTCGCCAGCCAGTTCAAATAACAAACCGGAAATATTTGGTACCAGCCACTGGGGCGGCGATTGAACCAAGTCATGCGTTTACCACACTTTAGACCGATTTTGCATTACCAAAGGCCCTGATTATGAAGGAGCTTCCGGAACAAGTTTTCCGGAGCTGGGTTCGATAACATATAGAGAAGGTATGTTGCAGGGTTTAAAAGTAGCTAAGTCATTTATTTTCTTCGCGTCTATCCTTGCCTTTGCGTTTGCGCCTAACTCCGCCAACGCTCAGGCGACGCTGCTGCTCGAAGAGCCTTATAGCTATGACGGCACTTTCGCCGGAACCGGGCATGCCGCGGTGTATTTGTCCCGCGTTTGCGCTGAAACGCCCACCTTTCTCCGACGCTGCAGTCCTGGGGAGCAAGGGGTGGTGATCAGCCGTTATCACCAGATTGAGGGCCGCGATTGGATTGCTGTCCCGCTGATCCCCTATTTGTATGCGGTAGAAAATCCAGGAGACATTCCGCTTTACGCTAATTCGAAGCTGGTCTCCTTTCTGCGTAATGAGTATTTGAAGAAAATTGATCTTACCGGCGACGATCGGTATCAGGCGGTAGGCTCCGCGTACGACCGCACCACATACGGTTTTCGCATTGAGACCAGCCCTGAGCAGGATGATGAGTTAATCCGCCGCCTGAACTCGGAAACCAACCGGGAATCCTATGCGCTGCTGAATCGCAATTGCGCCGACTTCGTCAAGCAGATCATTAATTTCTACTATCCGCACGCCGTCCATCGCAGTGTTATTGCTGACATTGGGACGATGACGCCCAAACAGGCGGCTAAGTCGCTGGCGCATTCGGCCAAACACCATCCGCAAATGCAACTGACCACTTTCATCATTCCGCAGGTGCCCGGGCTCAAGCGTAGCAAGCCGGTGCATGGCGTGCTCGAATCTCTTGTGCTGGCGAAGAAATACGTGACTCCGGTTCTCATATTCCACCCGTTTCTAGTGGCCGGTGTCGAGGCCGCCTATTGGACTGGATGGCGCTTCGATCCCGCCAAGGGCGCCTTGATATTCGATCCCGCCCACGGACTGGAAGCCCCACTCACGGCGGCCCAGCGGGCCTGGTACGAGAAATCGCTATCGGCCATGAAACACGAGAATATCGAAGCAGAGCCGTTGCCAAACTGGCAAAAGTTCGAATCCAGGACCGAGCCACAATTGGACGCCACCGGCCGGCCGTTTCTGCAAAGCCATGCGGACGCTACGACAACCCAAATTGGAATTTGCCGGGACAATGCGTTTCGTCTCGTAGCTCCGCCAGAACTGGTCGAAGGTTTGCTTTTCGCCCGCTTAGAGCAGGAATTAAAAGCCAAGAAACCGACCCATGCCTCCCAGCAGCAAATCGAAAGCGATTTGAATCTGCTGCAACAGGCGACCAAGGCCACCGAAGCTTCTCTCGCGACCGGCCTCGCGGGAGCGGAATAACCTCCTAGCTAGTACATTGTTGAACCACATTAAAAATGTCCCCTGTCGACCCCAGTAGAAATGTCCCCATTTCGGAGATGCTTCCGGTAGGAGGCACTCAGATTGGGGAGAACGAGCTTGAGCGCGAAGGAACTGAGT
>Ga0102924_1005337_pt1 | contig 12517 bp, 11 predicted proteins | sample PaiPotPPM11metaG_FD_80116 | JGI IMG/M metagenome (GOLD analysis project Ga0102924, IMG submission 80116) | Iron sulfur acid spring bacterial and archeal communities from Banff, Canada, to study Microbial Dark Matter (Phase II) - Paint Pots PPM... ... | reverse complement strand
GCCGGAGAAGGGTGCGCCTGACTCGACGCTCTCCCCGGTGACGGCGCGCAAGGACTTGTCGGGCGTCAGCACGGTCTCCACCGCGAGCAGCCCGAGCCCCCGGCAGGTCTGAGGCCTGCCCTCGATGCCGCCCGGGTCGGAGATGGAGCGGCCAAGCATCTGGTAGCCGCCGCAGAGGCCAAGCACATGTCCCCCGCGCCGCAAATGCGCCGCAAGGTCGACATCCCAGCCTTCTTCCCGCAGGGAGAGAAGATCGGCAATCGTCGCCTTGGAGCCCGGCAGGATCACGAGATCGGCATCTCCCGGGATCGGCTCGCCTGACCGCACCAGTACGAGGCGCAGGCGAGGCTCGAGCTTCAGTGGATCGAGATCATCGCAATTCGCGATGTGCGGCAGGAGGGTCACCGCGACGGTGACCTCGCCACCATGCGGGCGTTGGCGCCGCTCGAGAGCGACCGCGTCCTCCGCCGGCAGGCGAGTGGCCCCTCGGAAGAAGGGGACGAGGCCGAGGCTCGGCCATCCCGTATGGCGCTCGATGGCGGCCATGCCCTCCGCGAAGAGCGAAGGGTCGCCGCGGAAGCGGTTGACGATGAAGCCCACGACCATCGAGGCATCCTGCGGGTCGATGACCGCCTTGGTGCCGACAATCTGGGCGATCACTCCGCCGCGATCGATGTCGCCCAAGAGCACCACCGGCAAATCGGCTGCGCGCGCAAAGCCCATATTGGCGATGTCGCCCCGGCGCAGATTGATCTCGGAGGCACTGCCGGCGCCCTCGACCAGCACGAGATCGGCCTGGGCCCTGAGGCGCGTGAAGCTTTCCATGACGGCCGCGAGCAATTGCGGCTTCAGTGCCTGGAATTCCGTCGCCTTGGCATTGCGCCAGATGCGGCCCTGCACCACGACCTGTGCGCCGGTCTCGCTCTGGGGCTTTAGCAGCACCGGGTTCATGTCGACCGACGGTTCCGCGCGGCAGGCCAGTGCCTGCAGCGCCTGAGCGCGCCCGATCTCGCCGCCATCTTGCGTGACGGCGGCGTTGTTCGACATGTTCTGCGGTTTGAAGGGCAGCACGCGGAGGCCACGCGACGCGAAGGCGCGTCCGAGACCGGCAACCATCAGCGACTTGCCGACATCGGACCCGGTGCCCTGGACCATCAAGGCTCTGGAGCGAAGTACGGTCAATGTGGATCACCCTGGAGCCCGTCAACCTTGTCCGCACTGCCTTTCCCGAACGGCGGGAGCCGCTTGTCGGGGTGGTCGCGCGCCGGCATCAGAACTCGATGCCCTCCTGCGCCCTCACGCCGGCGGCGAAGTGGTGCTTCACGAGGCTCATCTCGGTCACGAGGTCGGCGCTCTCGATGAGCTCGGGCTTGGCGTTGCGGCCGGTCACGACGACGTGGAGCTCCGGACGGCGAGAAAGGAGTGCCGCCAGCACCTCGTCGAGCGGCAGATAGCCATAGCGCAGCGCGATATTGAGCTCGTCGAGGATCACGAGGCGGATTGAAGGGTCGGCCATCATCTCCAGCGCCACCGTGAAGGCGGCTTGGGCGGCGGCGATGTCGCGGGCCCGGTCCTGGGTTTCCCAGGTGAAACCCTCGCCCATGCTGCGCCAGATCAGGAGATCGCCGAAGCGCTCGAGCGCCTTGCGCTCGCCCGTCTCCCACGCGCCCTTGATGAACTGCACGACGCCCGCGTGCCAGCCGCGGCCGAGCGCGCGCAGCAAGAGGCCGAAGGCCGCCGTCGACTTGCCCTTGCCCTGGCCGGTATGCACGATGAGCAGGCCCTTGCAGGCGATCGCCTTGGAGGCGACCTCGGCGTCCTGTGCGGCCTTGCGCTTCGCCATCTTGGCCTTGTGACGGGCGGCCTCCTCCGGTGTCAGATCGGACATGCTGTTCCCTTCACCTGCAGCGCCACTCCCGCGACCATCAAAAGCACGCGGTCGGCGCGTGCCGCAAGACGCTGGTTCAGCCGTCCGGCCTCGTCACGGAAGCGGCGGGCGAGCTCGTTCTCGGGCACGATGCCGAGCCCGACCTCGTTCGAGACCAACACGAGCGGCGCGCGTGCCATGTCGAGCGCCGCTTCGAGCCCTCCGATCGCGGCCCCCAGGTCATGGCCGCCCAGCATTTGGTTGCTGAGCCAGAGCGTCAGGCAGTCGACGAGGATCGGCGCCTCATCGCCGGCGAGCCGGCCGATCGTCGCGCCGAGATCAAGCGGGGCTTCGTGCGTCTCCCAGAAGCTGCCACGCCGCTCTCGATGAAGAGCGATGCGCTCGCGCATCTCCAGATCGAGCGCCTGCCCTGTCGCCACATAGCGCCAGGGCGGAGGCAGGGACGAGACGAGCGCCTCGGCCTGCCGGCTTTTGCCGGAACGGGCGCCGCCCAGCACGAGGGTAACGTGCGGCAGCATGCCCCGGTCAGCCCGCAAGCCGGCGCGTATGGACTTGGCGACCGGAGGCCGCAAAGCCGAGCTTGCGATAGAACCGCCCGAGCCCGCCTTCGCGCTCCCCTCGCTCGGTGACGACGACCGACACAGCCGAGCAGCCATGGGCGCGGCACCAGTCGAGCCCCGCCTCCACGAGCCGCCGCGCGACACCGCGCCCTCTGGCAGCCGGGACGACGTAAAGATCGCCGATCTCGCCGAGGCGTCCCCATTCCACGTAGAGCATCGTGGTCACGGTGATGACGCCGATCGTCTGGCCGGCTTCCCGCATGACCGCCGCCCAGTGATGCGGATCGGCGAGCATGGCGCGCAGATGGGACGAAATGCTGCTGCGGTCTCCGGGAAATCCGCTCTCCTTGAAGAAATCATGCAGCAAGTCCACAGCGAGCGACGCGGAAACCTTGTCGATGGCGGAGATGAATGACGTCAGCACGATGGCCACTCCGCCTCATACGCGTTTCGCGCCGCACTTGCCAATCGCCGCGGCTGCCGGCAGGTATCGCTCATGACGGATCTCGGCTCTCTCCCAAACAACGAGGCTCAGCTCGCTTCCCCCTCCTATCGCATTCCGGCGCTCGATCAGGATTTCCTGCTCGGCGATTCGATGCGCGGAGTACGCTTTCTCATCGAATACGCCAAGGCGGAAGAGGCCCTGCGCGCCTATCAGGTACGCTCGACCATCGTGGTCTTCGGCAGCGCCAGGGTGCGCGAGAATGCCCCCGGCCGCCAGGGTGAATGGTATGCGCAGGCGCGCGCCTTCGGCCGCATCGCGTCGGAGCGCGGCGGGGCACTGAAGCCGTACGGCGCGATTCGTGACAACGTCATCGCGACGGGAGGCGGACCCGGCATCATGGAGGCCGCCAATCGCGGCGCGACCGAGGCGGGCGCCCCCAGCATCGGCTTCAACATCACGCTCCCCAAAGAGCAGGAGCCAAACCCATATTCGACGCCCGACCTCACCTTCCGCTTCCATTATTTCGCGATGCGCAAGATGCATTTCGCCATGCGGGCCAACGCCCTCGTCGTCTTTCCGGGAGGCTTCGGCACCTTCGACGAGCTATTCGAGGTCCTGACGCTTCGCCAGACCGATAAGGAACCTGCCGTGCCGATCGTGCTCGTCGACCAAGACTATTGGCGCAAGGTCGTGTGCTTCGACGCGCTCGTCGAGGAGGGCATGGTGGCGCCTGCGGATCTCGGCCTCTTCGGCTACGCCGATGATGCGGAGAGCGTCTGGGCCATGCTCGTGCAGCGCGGCTTCGGTCAGCATGGCGGGCCGACACCGGGCCGGACATGAGCGCTCCCTTCCTGCCGCAGGAGCTGATCCGCCGCAAGCGCGACGGCGCGCGCCTCGATGCCGAAGAAATCGGACGCTTCGTCGCGGGCCTCGTCGCGGGGCGGGTGAGCGAAGCCCAGGCGGCGGCCTTCGCCATGACGGTGTTCTTCAACGGCCTGACCCTGGAGGAGCGCGTCGCCTTGACGAAGGCGATGGTGCGATCCGGAGAGGTGCTGAGCTGGGACCTGCCGGGGCCTGTCCTGGACAAGCATTCGACCGGAGGCGTCGGCGATAATGTGAGCCTGATCCTGGCGCCGGCCGTGGCGGCCTGCGGAGCCTATGTGCCGATGATCTCGGGCCGCGGGCTCGGTCACACCGGTGGCACGCTCGACAAGCTCGAGGCCATACAGGGCTATAGCGCCAAGCCCGATATCTCGCTCCTGCGCCGCGTGGTGCGCGAGGCGGGCTGCGCCATCATCGGCCAGACAGAGAACCTCGCTCCCGCGGACAAGATCCTCTACGCCGTGCGTGACGTGACGGCGACGGTCGAATCGATCGACCTCATCACCTCCTCGATTCTCTCGAAGAAGCTGGCGGCCGGGCTAGCCGGCCTCGTGCTGGACGTAAAATGGGGCTCGGGCGCCTTCATGGCGGACCGCGAAGATGCAGGGCGTCTCGCCGAGTGCCTGGTCGAGGTCGCGAACGGCGCCGGCTTGCCGACGACCGCCCTGCTCACGGACATGAACGAGCCGCTCGCCTCGAGCGCCGGCAATGCGCTCGAGACGCGCCATGCGATCGAGCATCTCCTCGGAACGAGGCGCGAGCCGCGGCTTTCCGAGGTCGTTATCGCGCTCGGCGCCGAAATGCTGGTGACCGGAGGCCTCACCCCGGATCTCGAGAGCGGCCGGCGCCAGATCACGGCGGCGATCGAGAGCGGCAGGGCGGTCGAGCGCTTCGCCAGGATGGTCGCGGGGCTCGGCGGGCCGAGCGATCTCATAGAGCGGGTCGATATGCATCTCGCCCGTGCACCGGTGACCCGGCCGGTGCCCGCGAATCGGCAGGGCTATGTCGCCGCGATCGATACGCGGGCTCTCGGCCTTGCCGTGGTCGCGCTCGGCGGTGGGCGGACCCGCTCGCAGGACGGCATCGATCCCGCGGTCGGCCTGACGCATCTCGCGGGCCTCGGCAGCGAGGTCTCGCCCGATGCGCCGCTCGCGCTCGTGCACGCGCGCAGCGCGGAGGCTGCCGCAGCCGCGGCCGCGAGCTTGCGCGCGGCCTACATCGTCGAAGTGGAGCCTCCGCCCCGTCACATCATCATCACCTCGCGCCTGGGGCAGCCATAATGACCGCGAACGCCGTCCTCGTCGCCGGATCGATGCGCCCGCATCCCTGGCGGGCGAGCCTCGCGGCGGTCTTGCCAGGACGTGCCGTGCACGTCTTGGGCGAGGAATTCGACAGGGCCTCCGTCGGCTACGCCGCGACCTGGTGGCATCCCGCAGGCTCGCTCTGCGAGCTGCCCAATCTCGCCGCGATCTTCTCGCTCGGCGCCGGCGTCGATCATGTCTTCGCCGACCCCTTTCTGCCGAAGGTGCCTGTGGCGCGCGTCGTCGACCCCGATCTCACCCAGCGGATGAGCGAATGGGTCGTGCTGCACGTGCTGTTGCATCATCGCCAGCAGCGCCTCCTGGACCGCCAGCAGGCCGAGAAGCTCTGGGAGGAGGACCCCGAGCAGCCGGCCGCCAAGAATACCCGCGTCGGGATCATGGGGATGGGCGAGCTTGGCGCCGACGCTGCGAGAAAGCTCGCCGCGATCGGTTTCGAGGTCGCGGGCTGGTCGATGACGCGCAAGGAGATCCCGGGCGTCCGCTCCTACGCGGGCGAGGCGGAGCGCGACGTGTTCCTGGCCCGCACCGACATTCTGGTCGTGCTCCTTCCCCATACGCGTGCGACGCATGGCATCATTAACCGCGATCTCCTGTCGAAGCTGGCGCGCGACGGCCGTCTCGGCGGCCCTTTCCTGCTCAATGCGGGCCGCGGCGGGCTGCAGGTGGAGGCCGACATCCTCGAGGCTCTCGATTCGGGCGTGTTGAAGGGAGCCTCCCTCGATGTCTTTGAAACCGAGCCTCTGCCGTCCTCCTCGCCCCTATGGACGCATGCTCGGGTCTATGTGTCGCCGCATAATGCGGCGATCAGCCATCTCGACGCGATCAGCGCCCTCGTCGCTCGCCAGATCGAACGCGTCGAGGCCGGTGGCAAACTCGAGCATCTGGTCGAGCGCGAGCGGGGATATTGATCGCCCGCAGGCCGTTGGCATGCTCGTCGGGCTTTTGGCCGAATGGCGACATGCCGGGATCATTCCTCGAGCGCCGCCTTCGCCAGATCGAGCGCGAAAGCCACTCGGTTCGAGGTCCGCTTCGCCGCGACAGCGACGAATTTCGCCTCGTCCGTGCCAGCCGCCGTCGCCGCCAGGCGGCGGATCGGGTCGAGCACGGGGTAAGGTGATTGGCCGAGCGCCGGGTCCGGCTCGAACCGGTCTCCGCTCGTATAGTCGATCGGCACCAATGCGCGCGACAGCGCGATCAGGGTGGCGTTGATGCGCGCCACCTTCTCGTCGGAAGCGCTTCCGGCCGCGCGCGCCTTGAGCGACGCAGCCGCCTCGCCGAGCTTCCGGACCCGCGCCGCGAGCGGTTGGAGATCGAAGCGGCCGTCGAGCTTCGCTTGGAGCGCGCCGATCTCGTTGCTCAAGGCCTCGGCATGTGCCGCGTAGTCGAGCGGCAGGATGCGATCGGTCAGTAGGCGCCAGATCGCATGCACATACACCCGCGTGTCGCGCACCAGAAGTTCCGCATCCATCTTGTCGAGCGTGTCGTCGGGCGTATGCCACCACCAGCCGAAGCCGGCGCCCTTGCGGTTCTTGCCGCCGAGGAGGGCGCCCATGACATTGTCGTCGGAGCCGAGCGGCTGCTCGCCCATGCCCATGAACATGGACGGCACGCCGATGCCCCAGAAGGATTGATCGCCGGCGCGGCTCATCCGGTGGCGCTCGAGCTTCTGGGCGCCCTGGCGCTCGACCGCCTCCGCTGCGAGTTCGTAGAGCTCCGACGAGGAGAGGGCGTCCGTCATCACGATATTGCCCCTGGCGCCGGTCGAATCGACATTCACATGGACGGCGCAGCGCCTCTCGAGCTCCTCCCAATGATTGTCCGCATACCAGGTCGAGCCCGAATAGCGGCCATGAGAGTGCCCGGACCAGAAGCAGAGCCTCAAGCCCCGCCGCAGGCGCGACCGCTCGGTGGCGAGGAGCCTCGCGACCTCCAGCATCGTTGCATTGGCGCCGCCATTGTCCATCACCCCGAGATGCCAGGTATCGTGATGGCCGGAGAACATGACGAAGCCGTCCTCCCCGGAGGCGCCCTCGCGCCACAGCTCGGCCACGAGGATCGGGGTCTTGCGCCATCCCGTATCGACCTCGGCATGCAGGACGGCTTCGATCTTCTCGCCGGCCTGGACCCGACGCTTGATGGCGTCGCCGTCCGCCTTTCGGACGGTCAGCACGGTGGTCGTCGGCAACCTGCCGCGCGTCTCCTCGGTCGGGTTGCCCCAGACCGGAGAGATGCACATTTCGTGAAGATGCTGATGCGGGCTGATATGGATCTGTCCCGCAGCGCCGGCCTGCGAGCCGCGCAGCGACGCGGCGGGATTGGCGATTTGCTCCAAGAGGACGACCTTGCCGCGCACATCGAGCGCCGCGAACTCCTTCGGGCCACCCACGCCGGCATAGACGATCTGGCCTCGAACCCCGTCCGGCGGCGAGGGCCGGGAGAAGGAATGAGTGATGCAGCCGGGGCTCAGCCCATCGACTTCGAGACGTGCCTTTCCAGGCAGGCTGATATAGGCGTCATGGAGGATCAGCTTGGTCTGGAACCCGTAGCCGTCGAGGCAGGCCTGCAAGTAACGGAAGCTCTCGAGCTCCTCCGGCGTTCCGGAGAGCTTCACCCTGCGCGCGAATTCCTCGAGATGGCGCATCATCGCCTGCGCACTCACCGCGCCCGCAAGCCTGTCGATCGCCGCCTCGGCCATGATCCTCTCCTCGTCCCGACGGAATGCCCCGCCGCCCGGCCATATCCCGGAGCGGCTGCCCAGCGCAAAGTTAGCCCAAGCGCCGCCTTTGTCACTTGCGTCCTCAACTGAAGAGGTGCGGCTCGCGACCCGTCGCGACGGTGCGGTCTCGTCTTCGGCTTGACGTGGATGCACGGCTTGCTAGCGATGTGGCTCATCCTCATCGAGAAAGCGCCCCTGCGCCGCGATGACGAGGAGCGATAGCACCCTTCCTTGTCCGGCAAGCGGAGGGAAGAGAAGCGCCGAGCGGAGGAGCGAAAATGAGCGACATTGCCAACGACGGCGCGGGCGCTGCCCCCGCGGTCCCTTCCGGCCGTCGCGGCCGCGAGGCGCGTCGCGTGGCGCGCGCGAAGCTCGGCGCCGCCTCGCTGCCCTTCATCACCCGAAACATCCCGCTGACCGAGGTGCTCGGGGAGGAAGGGCTTGCGCTCATCGAGCACAATGCCGATACGCTCCTCGAGGAGATCGGCATCGAGTTCCGCGACCATGCCCTGGCGCTCGAGCTCTTGAAGGAGGCCGGCTGCGACATCAAGGGGACGCGTGTGCGTTTCCCGCGAGGGCTCGCGAGGTCACTCTGCGCCAGCGTGCCGCCCGAATATGTGCAGCATGCCCGCAACCCCGCCCGCAATGTCCATATCGGAGGCAATTCCACGGTCTTCGCGCCGAATTACGGCTCCCCCTTCGTGCGCGACCTCGATCAGGGCCGCCGCTACGGCACGCTCGAGGACTTCCGCAACTTCGTGAAGCTCAGCTTCGCGACGCCCTTCATCCACCATTCGGGCGGCACGGTCTGCGAGCCGGTGGATCTCCCGGTGAACAAGCGCCATCTCGAGATGGTCTATGCGCATATGCGGCTTTCCGACAAGCCCTTCATGGGCTCCGTCACTCATCCGGAGCGCGCCAAGGATACGGTCGCGATGTGCGAGATCCTGTTCGGCAAGGAGTTCGTCGCCGAGAACACCGTCTGCACCAGCCTGATCAACGCCAACTCGCCGCTCGTCTGGGACGCGATCATGATCGGCGCGGCAGAGGTCTATGCGCAGGCAAATCAGGCCTGCATCATCACACCCTTCATCCTTTCGGGCGCGATGAGCCCAGTGACGGTCGCCGGCACCTTGACGCAGGTGCTCGCCGAGGTGCTCGCGGGCACCGCCTTCACGCAGCTGGTGCGCAAGGGCGCGCCCGTGATCTTCGGCACCTTCGTCTCGACCCTGTCGATGCAGTCGGGCGCCCCGACCTTCGGTACGCCCGAGGCGACGCTCGCGATCCATGGAGCTGCCCAGCTCGCGCGGCGCCTGAGGATGCCGTTCCGCACCGGAGGCTCGCTGTGCGCCTCGAAGGTTCCGGATGCGCAGGCCGCCTACGAGAGCGCCATGACCCTTTTGCCCACATTGCAGGCCGGCACCAATTTCGTGCTGCACGCCGCCGGCTGGACGGAAGGCGGCCTGACGGCTTCCTACGAGAAATTCATGCTCGATTTCGACCAGCTCGGCGCCATGCATGTGCTCGCCAAGGGTATCGATCTGTCGGAGAATGGCCAGGCTTTCGAAGCCTTCCGCGAAGTGTCGCCCGGCACGCATTTCCTGGGCTGCGCCCACACGCAGGCAAATTTCGAGACGGCCTTCTATCGTTCCTCGCTCGCCGACAACAATTCGGTCGAGCAGTGGGAGGCGGAAGGCGCACAAGACGCGGCGCAGCGGGCCAACAAGGCTTGGAAGAGGGTGCTCGCCGAATACGAGGCACCTGCGCTCGATCAGGCGGTCGACGATGCCCTGCGCGATTTCGTCGAGCGCAAGAAGGCAAGCCTCCCGGACGCCGCCTACTGAGTTTCCATTCGCGTTACGCACCCGGACGGAAGAAACGAATCGAGTTTCTGGATAGGGGCTCCCGCCTCGTCATCGTTCGCAGGGCCGCGGCAGCCTTCGGCCCGCCCGCCGCACGCAACTGCGCCGTTCCAGTCCTGCCGACCGCGCGGCTGGCATCGGCCCGGGCCATCCGAGTCCTCCCGAACCGGAATGGCTGACCTCCTCGCTCGCCATGCGAGGGAACTCTCTTTGACCTCGCGCCGTATCCGTCTAAGGATGCGCCGCAAGGCTTTGAATCGCCCGCTGCCTCAAAAAGGGGAAACTCGATGCGTGCTCGCCCGATCCTGGCCATCGCACTCCTGACCGCAGGCGCGCTTGCCTCGGCCGCCCCGGCCGATGCCGCGGCGCGGCATCGCTACCACTATCGCTATCGCTATCGGGTTGTGGCGCATCCCCCGCTCATCGTGCCGGTCGAGCCGCGCAGCTTCCTCGATCCGGGCCCGATCCCGCCGGTCGGCTCGCTGTCGAAATACGTCTATGTCTCGCAATACCCCTATTCCATGCCCTACACTTACCAGAACCATTTCGGCGAGCCGCCGCTGCCGAGCTTCGGCGACGGCGGCAGGCCCTTGCTCGAGCATCTCGATTTCGGGCCCTGGATCTCCGGCCCGTGACGGGACATTCCGGCTGCGTCAGCTGATCGGAATCTGGATCCAGTCTCAGGGCCGCACGCTTGCGGGCGGGCGCCGCTTATTTCAGCACGCGCCGGAGTTCCGCGACCACCGCATCGCCCATTCCGGAGGTGCCGATGGCATTCGTGCCCGTCGCCGCGATGTCTTTGGTGCGCAAGCCGGAGTCGAGCACATTGGCGATAGAGCGCTCGAGCGCATCGGCGGCCGTGCCCAAGCCGAGCGAATAGCGAAGGCACATGGCGAGCGAGCCCACCATGGCGATCGGATTGGCAAGCCCCTTGCCGGCAATATCCGGCGCTGAGCCATGCACCGGCTCGTAGAGCGCCTTGCGTTTGCCGGTTCTCTCGTCCTCGGCTCCGAGCGAGGCCGAGGGCAGCATGCCGAGGGAGCCCGTGAGCATCGCCGCGACATCGGACAGCATATCGCCGAACAGGTTGTCCGTGACGATGACGTCGAATTGCTTGGGCTGACGGACGAGCTGCATGCCGAGCGCGTCGGCGAGCTGATGCTCGAGCGTCACGTCCTCATATTCCGCTCTGTGCAGCGCAGAGACCGTAGCATTCCATAACACGCCGGTCTTCATCACATTGCGCTTGTCCGAGGAGGTGACCTTGTTGCGCCGCTTGCGTGCGAGCTCGAAGGCGATTCGGGCGATGCGCTCGATCTCGTGTGTCGTATAGACCTGCGTGTCGACGCCGCGCTTCTGGCCGTTCTCGAGCGTGACGATCTCCTTCGGCTCGCCGAAATAGACGCCGCCCGTGAGCTCGCGCACGATCACGAGATCGAGGCCCTCGACGAGCTCGCGCTTGAGCGAGGAGGCTTCGGCGAGCGCCGGGTAGCAGATGGCCGGGCGCAGATTGGCGAACAGGCCGAGTTCCTTGCGCAGCCGCAGAAGCCCGGCCTCCGGGCGCACGTAATAGCCGACCTTATCCCATTTCGGCCCCCCCACCGCGCCGAACAGGAGGGCGTCGGCTTCATTGGCGCGCCGCATCGCCTCATCGGTGATCGCCACCTTGTGAGCGTCATAGGCCGAGCCGCCGACGAGGTCGCGCTCGGTCTCAAAGGACGAGACGCCGATCTCGCCGAGTGCGCGCAGCACCTTCTCGGCCTCGGCCATCACCTCAGGGCCGATACCGTCGCCCGGCAGGAGCAGAATCTTGTGAGCCATGAGGGGTCCGTCCGTCCGAGGGAGGGGCCGGCGGGCCGGCCGCAAATGAGGGAAATCAAGGCCAAGACGATCATCGAAATCGCAAGGCCACGACGGCAAGCCGCCATGGGACCGGAGCAATAGAGCGGTTTTCGCTCGAACGGAAGCGGCTGCCCGATGCGAGCTTCGCCGCCGGCCCGAGGACCGAGCTCTTCAGCCGCTCTCCGCGAATTCCTTGATCAGCCAATGCGCAATCGCGATGGGTGGTGGGCAGGCGATCTCTTGCGGATGCTCGCCCTTGAGCATCAACAGGGCTTCGGCGCGACTGAACCAGCGTGCGTCCTCGAGCTCCTGCGAATCGATGACGACCGCCTCAGTGAGCGCCTCGGCATGGCAGCCGATCATCAGTGACATGGGAAAGGGCCAGGGCTGGGAGGCGAGATAGGTGACGCGGCCGCAGATGATGCCGGCCTCCTCCTTGATCTCGCGCCTGACCGCGGCCTCAATCGTCTCCCCGTGCTCGATGAAGCCCGCGAGCGCCGAATAGACGCGGCTCGCGAACCGGGCACTACGGCCGAGCAGGCAGCGATCGTTCCTGACCGCAAGCATGATGGCGACCGGATCGGTGCGTGGGAAATGCTGCGCCCCGCAGCTTCGGCAATCACGCCGGAAACCCGAGACCGAGATGAAGCTCGGCGCGCCGCAATTCGGGCAAAACCCGTGGCGCTGATGCCAGTTCATCAACGCCTTCGCCTCGGCGAGCAGGCCGAGCTCGGCGGGCGGGACGAGCCCTTGCACCGCGATCGAGCGAAGGTCGATGGCGAGCTCGCCGCCCCGCTTGAGCGCCTCGGCTCTTTCGACCGAGATCAAGGTAGCGAAGACCGGCCGCCCCTCGTCCAGCCCGAGGAAGGCGCGCTCGAGCGCTTCCTCACGCGCGGCGATCTCCCGCAAGGGATGCAGCGCGGTCACCTTTCCGGCATCTCCCGCCCGACGCCGCAGGATCGGAAGGTCGCCGGCGATCAGCAGCGTCGCTGCTCCGGGC
>Ga0102924_1005334_pt1 | contig 12520 bp, 10 predicted proteins | sample PaiPotPPM11metaG_FD_80116 | JGI IMG/M metagenome (GOLD analysis project Ga0102924, IMG submission 80116) | Iron sulfur acid spring bacterial and archeal communities from Banff, Canada, to study Microbial Dark Matter (Phase II) - Paint Pots PPM... ... | reverse complement strand
CCCCATGACCATTCCCGTGCTCGAATTCAGGGCGGTCAGCCGGTGTTTTCCTGCCGCCGACGGTTCGGTCCCCGCGCTGACCGATGTTTCCCTGGCGCTCGCTCGGGGCGAGACGCTGGCGTTGGTCGGCGGCTCGGGAAGTGGCAAGTCCACCCTGGCCCGGCTGGCGGTGGGCCTCCTGTCTCCCAGTGCGGGTGAGGTGCGCGTCACCGGCGATGACTTGGCGTGCCTGTCGCAGGCGGGACTGCGGCAGAAGCGCCAGCGGGTACAGATGATCTTTCAGGACCCGACCGCGTCGCTGAACCCGCGCTTGCAGGTGGGCATGGCGGTCACCGAGCCGCGCCGGATTCATCCCGCGCCTGACACGCCGCGCTGGGGACGCGCCCGGCGCCGCTGGTTTCGCGACTTGGCCGCCGCCGCCCTGCAGGACGTGGGACTCTCCCCCGCCCTGCAGGACGCCTTCCCGTCGGCCCTCAGCGGTGGGCAGCGACAACGCGTGGCCATCGCCCGCGCCCTGCTGCTGCGGCCCGCCGTCATCATTGCCGACGAGCCGGTGGCGTCACTCGACCGCCGCGCCGGCCTCCAGATCCTGGATCTGCTCATGCGCCTGCAAGCGCGGCACGGGTGCGCCTGCCTGTTGATCTCCCACGACCTCGGTTGGGTGACCCGTCGGGCGCACCGGGTGGCCGTTCTGCAGGCCGGTCGCATCGTCGAATGCGGCGTGACCCAAACGCTGCTCACCGCGCCGCAACACCCTTACACCCGCCGGCTGCTGGCCGCCAGCACACCGTGGACCCCGCCACCTGAAACCCCCGCCTAAACAGGCATCGGAACTTGGGGAAGCGATCACCAACCCGTGCTGCGGCGCCAGTACAACTTCGGGCGCGGCGTTCGTTCGGATGGGGCATCCTGCTCCCGCGACGGAGCTCGCCCCGAGAGCGGTCGATTTCGCGCGCTGCCGCGGGTGATGGAGTGCAGGGCGCCGGCCCACACGCTTCAGCCGCCGAACTGCTGGCGCGCGTACTGCGCGAAGACCGCGACCACGCCGGGATCGAACTGGGTTCCCTGGGCAGCTTCCAGGCGTCGGCAGGCTTCCTCGACCGGCAATCCGCGCCGGTAGGGACGGTCCGAGACCATAGCGTGGAAGGCATCCACCACGGCCAAAATGCGCGAGCTGAATGGAATCGAGTCGCCCTGTAGCTGGCCCGGGTAGCCGCTGCCGTCCCAGCGTTCGTGGTGGTGCAGGATATACAACGCGATCCGGGCAAAGCCGGGCACCTGCCGCAGGATGGCCCACCCGTACTCCGGGTGCCGTTGCATGACCTCGCGTTCTTCCGCCGTCAAGGCGCCGTCCTTGCGCAGGATGGTGTCCGGGATCCCCACCTTGCCCAGGTCATGCAAGGTGGCACCGACTTCCAAGTCATGCAACTGCTGGTGTTCCAGCCCGAAATGCGCGCCCACGGCCAGCGCCAGCTCGACGATCTGGGTACTGTGCAGTCCGGTGCCCAAGTCGCGCAGGTCCAGCACCTGGCCCATGGCACAAGCCACGGCGTTGGTCACAAGTTGCGGGTCGCCGCCCCGCAGTGCGTGGGGAAACAGGGACATGCGGAACTATCGGCGCGAGACGCCAAGCGCCCAGCGGGTCTCGCTCAGCGTGCGTGAGTCAGGGCGTCGTACAGATCAACCAGACCGTGCCCCAGTTGATTATCCACTTCTTGCTCGGTCTTCTGCTGCTCCGCCGTCCGTTCGGCGCTGGTCAAGATTTTTTGTCCGATCACGTGGTTGTTCCAGTAGTACTGGAACAGGAGCGCCGCTTCGCCGGCAACCAGGGGCGCCGCGAACGAAGTACCGGAAACCGCCGCCCAATGGTTGGCGGGATAAGCGGCAATCAGGCCCACGCCGGGGGCGGCAACCTTGATGGTTTGTCCGAAGTTGGAAAACGATGCCTTGCTGCCCTTGCCGTCCACGGCCGCGGTGTTGAGCACGCCCTGGAAGGCAGCCGGGTAGACGACGGTGTCCAAGCCATCATTGCCGGCCGAGGCCGCCACCACGACGCCGGCACGCTGGGCATACTGGATCGCGGTTTGCATCTCCGTAGACTTGGTGCTGGTATCGAAACTCAGGTTGATGACGTTGGCCCCGTTGTCGACCGCGAAGTAAATGGCGGCCACGACATCGGCGAGCGCCCCGGTGCCGTTGGGCCCAAAGGCCTTGAGCGGCATGATCTTCGCTCCTGGCGCCACCAAGTGAATCAGGCTGGCCACCGCCGTGCCGTGCCCGAGCTCAGGATATTGCGTCAACAAGGCTTGGAAGGAGGCGTCGGTGGAGCTGACCAAGCTGCCGTTCAGCACCGAGGCGGTCGACTGGTTGAGCACCGACACCGTCGACTGGTTCAGCACCGAGACGGTCGACTGGTTCAGCACCGAAACCGTGCTCTGGTTGGCGTAGCAGGACCAGTCGGCGTTGTTGCTGATGAAGTTGTATCCCGTCGTCAGCGCACCCTGCAGGGCGGGATGTTGCGGGTCCACACCGTTGTCGATATCGGCGACCACGACGCCGCCGCCCAACGCGATGCTGCGCACCTTGTTGAGATTGATCTGCGCCACCAAGGGCTGGGCCAGAAAGCCCTGCAGCACGGTGGAACCGTAAAAGTCGGTCGCGGCGCTGTTCAGGACGGAGACGGTGGACTGGTTGAGCACCGAGACGGTGGACTGGTCCAGCACCGGGGCGGTGCCGAAACTCAGACCGGCATTCGCCTCGGGGGTTCCCGACACCACCTTGTCGCCGCTGATCTCGGTTTTAAACGCTCCTACGCTGCGGCCATCGGTCGGCTGCACCAGATACAGGCCGTGATTGCTTCCCACCTGCGACCCGGTGGCGTTGTGCCGCGCTTCGAACCCGGCCAGGTCGCCCTCGCTCAGGCGCACCAAGACGCCACCCGTGGCGCTCTGCGCCGCCAGGCTCAGACACGACGCGCCGAGGGCGAAGAGCACCAGCCCGATGCGTGTGCGGCGGCGACGGAAGGTTGGGGGAACGGTCCACAGATACGACATGAATTCCACTTTTCTTTCAAAACCCGTCATTTCAGAGCCCATCATCAAAACCCATCAGGGGACGCGCAGCGGCGCGATCTCATACCCTTGACTCTCGGATTGAACCTGCAACTGCAGGCCGCCGGCGTGCGTCACCACCGGGAACACAAACTCGCCCAGCTCGTTCGCCTGCCGGTCCCAACGGTGCTGCTGATCGTTCTGCAGTGCGATCTGCACACCCGGCAGACCTTGCCCCTCGGCACTCAGCAGTTGGCCGGTGACACTCCAGCCGCTGCCGCCGGCGCCGCGCTCCACCATGAGGTCGAGGCTGCCGATGCCGGGAAGTTCGTAAACCGTGTGCCGAGCCTGCCGGGGGTTGGACCGATAGGCCAGCGAGGCGCCCACCAGGAAGCTGTCGAACACCGGCACCATGGCGGAGAGGGGGCGGTCGTAGCGGGGACGGCGGTGCGGCAGCTCCAGCACGCGCTCCAAGTTCGGGGCCGGCGCCCGCCGGGCTTCCTCCAAGGTGGCGGCCAGGGTGCTGCAAAAGGCGTGTTCCGCCACGCAGCCGGCGCATCCGGATTCCAGGTGGGCGCGCAGGCGTTGCGGCTCGCGGGCCACCCCGCGCAGATACGCCACCCACTCGATCGTCTCAAAGTGTTGCTGCATTGCCGATCCGCTCCAGAACCCGGGTTGCGGGCTCTGTCTCTCTAGTGGGGGGAAGAGGGGGATAAGTATAGGTCGGGAGGAGAAACTTGTCGATTAAAATTCCCGGTCAGCACGAAGGGGGCCCAAAACAGCGGGTGGGGCTCGGTCGCGCGCAGCTCCAACATACTGGCCTGCAATGACTTAGCCAGTGTCTTGCCGTCCGCCAAGTGACTGTAAAAGTATTTCATGAAAGTCGCCGTCGTCCGGTCATTCACGTCCCAGAGACTGGCCACGATGCTGCGCACCCCCCCGTACAGGAAGGCGCGGATCAGGCCCACCACCTCGTCCCCGCCGCTGACGTTGCCCAGCGCGGTGCCGCAGCCGCTCAACACCGCCAGGTCGGCGTCCAGGCGCAGGTTGTAGACATCAATGACGTTCAGGCGTCCGTCGGCCAGCTCCAGCGCCGAGAAATACGGGTTGTCGGCGGCGTACACGCCGTGCGCCGCGATGTGAATCAGGCGGCTTTGCTCCGCCTGCCGCCGGAAACTGGCGATGCTGGAGGCAGAACGTTCCAGCACCACGGCGCCGGGTAGATGCCGCGCCACCGCCGCCACCTCCTCGGCGGCAAACTTGGGCTCCGCCGCCACCAGCAGCGCGCCGCGGTGCGGGGAGGGGGGGCGCCGGCAACAGAGCGCCAGCACCGTGGCGCTCGGCGCCACCGAAATCGTGTGCCGGTCGATCAGGAACTCCCCGCCGTCGTGCAGGGCATGGAACGGAAGCGCGTGCAGGATGCCATGCGGCACGAAGACCACGTGGTCCTCGCGCAAGCGCGAGGCCAGCGGCCGGATCAACTCGTCGTACAGCGACTGCAAGTGGGAGTCGGCGGCCCGGGCAAAGGCGCCGGCGAAACGTTGGTAGTACTCCGGCTCCATGGCCCGTTTACCCACTTGGAACCGCAGCAGGCGCAGGGCGGCTTCGATCTGTGCCAAGGGCGTCCCGAGCGGCACGATCTCGACCCCGGTGCGGTCCACCACGGCGGCCACCAGGTGATCCTCGCAGACGGCGAACTCGACCAGGGTGGCCTGCGGCAGGCACTCCTGCAGCGCGGCCAGATCGGCCACGCGATCCTCCTGCAGAATTTTGAACTCGCCCTCCGGTAGCAGGCGGATGGCGCGCAGCAGGTCCCGTTCGCGCTCCCGGATGGCCTGCAGCAGGGCGTCGACGCGGCCCTCGACCGGCGGACTGCGCGGGTCGAGCTGGCGGTAGTACCAGTTGAGCTCCTCGCGCAGCGCGGTAATGCGGCTGACCACGGCACTGCTGGCGCTGGGCCGGGGGGAGTTGAAGGCCGACTGCCGCGACATCAGGGCCACCAGGGAGCGCGACTTGGCGCGTTCCATCTGCTGCAGGATCAGTTCCGGGGCCACCGCCGGTTGCAGCCGCAGCAAGACCCCGAGGTAGCGCTCATACACTCCGGCCTTGTCGCGCATAAAGGAGATGCGCAGCTCGTCGAAGTTGAGGTTGCCGCGCATGGCCTCGGTCTGTTCGATCGCCTGCCGGCACTCGGCCGCCGCCGCGTCCCAGTCGCCGCGCCGCGCCGCCAGCTCGGCCAGCACGGAGTGGCAGTGAAAACGCAGCCACGGGGCGTCCAGCGCGGTCAGCATCTGTTGCGCCTCGGCCGCCGTCTGCTCCGCCGCCGACCACTGTTCGGCCGCCACGCGGGCGTGGGCCAGGATGATCAGCGCGTAAATCTCCTTGGTCACCACGCCCTGGGTGCCGAAGTAGACGCGGGCTTCCTGGCTCAGGCGGATGGCCTCGAAACAACGCCCCATCTTGAGCAGCACCACCGCCCGGTAGAGCGCCACCACCTGCACCCAAAGCTGGTTGCCGGCGGTCTGGAACTGTCCCGCCGCTTCCAGCAACAGCTCCAAGGCCGACAGTTCCTTGCCGCGATGCTGTTCCGCCACCGCCATGTTGGTGATGGCCTTGCCGCTCTCGTAGGGCATGGAGAGGGTGCGGAACTGCGCCAGGGCGGAGCCGGCCAACTGCACCGCATCGTCGAACAGGTTGAGCTCGATGCAGACATCCGACTGGTCGAGGTCGCAGAGCGCCAGGTGCAGCCGGTCCTGGTAGCGCGCGGCGGTGACCCGGGCCCGGTCCAGCATGTGGATCGCCTGCACGTACTGGCCGCGCAGGAAATACAGGTAGCCGATGTTGTAATCCGCCTGGGCCACCAGCACGGGCAGGTTTTCCCGCGCCGCGAAGTCGCGGGCAGCCGCGTAGGCGGACTCCGCCTCCTCGAAGCGGGCCAGGCTGATCAGGGTGACGGCGCGGCTGATCAGCACCGCCGCCGTGGCCTCGTGGTCATGCGCAGCGGCCAGCGCCTCGGCGGCGCGATCAAATGCCGCCAGCGCTTCGGGAAAGCGATCCAGGCGGAACAGCGCGCCGCCCAGGTTGATGTCGAGACGGCCCAGGCGCAACCGGTCGCCGCGTCGCAGCAGGATGACGCGGGCCGCCTCGGCGATGGCCAAGCTGCCGGCGTGGTCGCCCACCATGGCCAGCGGGTGCACCAGCGAACTCAGGGTGCGGGCCTCTTCGAGTTCCATGCCGGCGGCTTGGAAGCCGGCCAGCGCCTCGCGATAGTGCGCGATGGCGGCCGGGTAGCTGCCGCCCAGGAACGCCTGGTTGCCGGCCGCCCGCTGCACGAACGCCTGGGTCGGGGCGTCCGTCACCTGCGCCGCCCACGCCTGCAGGGTGGTCAGCAAGGCCAGGCTCTCGTCAGGGTTCACGCGGCCGTGCTGCGCCACCGCCTCCGCCGCCACGGCGAAGAACTCGCGGTCGGAGCGCGGCGGATGCATCCCCCCGGCGCGCAGCGCCGCCAGGGCGGCCGGCGGATCAAAGCCCGCCCCGGCTGGGGTTTCAGCCAAGATCCAACTCCCCCGCCCCGGCGCGCTCCCCGCGTTCAAAGGCCTGCCGCAACTGCTTCAGGCAGCGGCCGCGCAGAAATCCCAGCGAGTTGCGCGCCACCCCCAGGCGACGCGCCATCTCTTCGTAGGTGGGAGCCGGGTCGGCGTAAAACATCCATTCCACCAACTCGCGACAGCGGTGGGAGAGGTGGGCGAGGGCGTCCTTCATGTGCTGGCTGCGCTGGGCGGCGATCAGCACCGCGTCCCCGGCCAGCTCACCGCCGGTCGCCGGCTCCTGCAGTTGCAGCTGATCCCAGTCGGCGAAGCTGACCAGGGACCGCTGCGCCTGACGCTTGGCCAGGCTGAGCCGCCGCGCGACCGCCATCAGCCAGAAGCGGACCCGCGCCGGCTGTTCCAGGCGTTCCACCGAGCGCCAGAACTCGCTGAACACCGCGTCAAACACCTCGTCGGCGTCCTCCGCCGACAGCCCGTAACGCAGGGGAATGGAGTAAACCAAACCGTGGTAACGGTTGACCAGCGTCGACCACGCCCCACCGTCGCCGCGCCGCAGGGCGTCGACCAGTTCGCAATCCGAGAGTGGGGAGGACAACATAGTGACTAACCTGTGAGTTGGTATCCTATCGCCAACCGCGCCGCCATGCTAACCACGGCGCGTTCCAGAGCGCATGGGGGGCCAGCAACGCCGCCTGCGCGTTGCCCAGACCGGCCGACATGCCCACCAGGACATCGGGCGCCACCAGCGGGATCATCGGCAACTCCTCGCGCTCGATGGCTTGAATGTGGCGGTAAAGAGCGTGGCGCTCCCGCTCATTACGAGCCACCGCCTGCCGGCGAATCAGCCGGTCCAGTTCACGCTCCCAGGCCGCCGGCTGCGAAGGGTGCAGGTTCCAGTAGTGGGCCGCGCCGTCCAAGGTCCAGACTGACATTTCGACGTTGGGATCGGCGTCCGGAAAACCCAGACCGAGCAGCGCCGCGTCGTAGTCTTCGCGGTGCAACAGCCGGTCGACATAGGAACGAAATTCGAGCGGTACGACGCGGACCGCCACCCCCAGCCGGCGCAGATCCTCCTGCAGAAACACCGCGGCCCGCACGCGGACCTGGTTGCTGGCGGGCACGATCAGGGAGAACGTCACGCGGGTATGGGAGGGGTCATAGAGGTCTCCCTGCTGCCAGGAGTAGCCCGCCACCTGCAGCCGGCGGCGCGCCCCGGGTACGTCGGCCGGCGGCGCAGTCCCGGACGTCGCCCATCCGGTCTCGGCCGGACTGGTCAAGGTGGTGAGCGGCGCGGCGTGGCCGCCGAAGACCGCGCGCACCATCCCGGCACGATCAATGGCTTGGGAAACGGCCTGCCGAAAGGCGACCGCTTGGAACCACTGCTGATCGCGGCGCACGGCCGCGTCCTGAACCGCCTGGTTTAGGTTGAAGATCAATGCCAAGGGCTCCAGACTAGGCCCGGCATCCAGAACACGGACCCGGGGGTCGCCCGCCAAGGCGCCGACATCCTCGGTGCGCAGCTTCTCCACCACGTCCACTTGATGGCGGGCAAACAGGGCGACCTGCGTCTCCGGGTCGGGCAGCACCACGAGGGTGACCGCATCCAGGTACGGGAGGTGTTCCCCGCCATCCTGCTGCCAGAAATAGGGGTTGCGCTGCAGGCGTAACGACCGGCCCGGCTGGTAGCTGGACGGGACAAAGGGACCAGCACCCGCCATTGCGCTGAAGGGCGTGTTGAGTCCCCACGCTTGCGCCAAGCGTCCGGCCCGGAAAATGGCTTCCAGCTTATGGCGGGGCAGAATCCAGAGACTGTCGAAGAGGCGATCTTCGACCGCATAACGGCCCGGCAGTGTCAGCTCGACATCGAGATCGCCGCGCGCCCGCGCTTGGATCGGGCGGCCGTTTACCAGCAGCAGGTCGCGTTGTGGGGCGTCCAGCGTGGCGTCGGTATAGACCTGAAAGCTGAATACCACGTCGGCGGCGGTCAGCGGAGTGCCATCACTAAACCGTAAGCCTGGACGCAGATGTACCGTCCAATGCAGGTCATCGCGGGAGTGGGTGACCCCGCTGGCCAAGGCCGGCTCCACCCGTTGGGTGAACGCATTGATATGCATGAGGTCGGCCATCATCAGACCGACCGCCAGACGCGAAGCGTTATCCACCGCAAAGACTGGGTTCAGGTTGGCGGGCTCGGAGGACGCAGCCACCGTCAACGTGCCGCCACGCTGCAGGGCGGAAGGGGGTGCCGCGGCGCCATGTGCGACCAGACTCGCCACGCACATCGCCACGCACATCCCCACGCACGGGGCGTACCGGCGCGGTCGTCGCACTCGATTGAATTTAGCGGTCACACTCCTGCTTTCGACCTTCTCCGCCCTGCCAGGGCGGAGTCTGCTATGCTGCGCCCGTGTTGGCACGGCTGTTGCCCCGCATCTTACCGCGTCTGGTCACCTTGGCAATCGCCCTTCTACTGGGGTTCATCCTCGCTGCCCACGCTCCCGGCGACGCCTTCAGCGATCTCGAGCTCGACCCGGCCATTGCGCCGCACACCTTGGCGTCGTTGCGCGCCCGTTATGCCCCCGCCCAGCCCCTCGGCCATCGCCTGGCGGCCTGGCTGGGGGCGGCGGCGCAGGGCGACTTGGGATATTCCTTCACCTTTCATCGCCCGGTCACCGCCCTGCTCCGCGCCCGCCTGCCGCCGACCGCACGGCTGGTGGGTTTGGCGTGGCTGCTGGCTTGGAGCGGTGGATTGGGGCTGGCAGGCTGGGCGGTGCTGGCGCGCTCCCCTGCCGGCGCTGTCCTGCGCTCCGGCCTCTTGCTGAGTACCTCTGCACTGGCGGCCCTTCCTTTAGCCATGCTTGCCATCGCCGCGTTGCTCTGGGCGCCCGTACCCTGGCTGCCGGCCCTGGTCGCCGCCCCGGATAGCGCGCCGGCATGGCCCTGGCTGCCGGCGGCCGTGCTGGCCCTCGCCTTTTTGCCGCTCACCTACCTGCAGAGCGTCAATGCCCTCGCGCTGGCGTGGGAAAAAGATTTCGTGCTCACCGCGCTGAGCCAGGGCCACCGTCCGCGCTATGTGCTCTGGCGTCACGCCTTTCCCAATGCCTGGGATACGCTCTTGCCGCTGGCTGCCCTGACCGTGGCGCAGTTGCTGGCTGACGCGGTCATCGTCGAGACGCTGCTCAACTGGCCGGGCGTCGGGCAACTGGCGGTGGCGGCGGTGAACGAGCATGACGTTCCCCTGGTCGCCGGCCTGGTTCTGCTCACCGCAGTGCTCGTCGTGACGACCAACCTGGTGGCCGACTTCCTGCAGATTCTAACCAACCCCCGCCTGAGGCTGTCGTGAAGTACCGACGTCTCGCCGCGATTGTGACGCTCTTTTGGCTGCTGCTGGCCGCCGTGGGACCGCGGTTCGCGCCGTACTCCTACCGGGCACAGGATCGCGACTGTGTTCTGCATCCCCCTTGTCGGGACTGTGGCACGTCCGACGCCGGTCGGCAGGCGCACTGGTTGGGTACCGACGACCTGGGACGCGACGTGCTCTCCCGCCTCTTGTACGCCATCCGGATCTCGCTGGCCTTGGCGCTGGCCATGGCGGGCGGCGCGCTGGCCATCGCCGTACCGGTGGGCCTTTGGTCGGCCGCCTCCCGCACCGTCGACGTGCCGGGCCGCATCGCCGGGGAGGTGGTGCGCGGCTTGCCGTGGATCTTTGTCTTGCTCGCCCTGCGCTCGGCACTGCCGTTGAATGCCGCTCCCCTGACCTTGGTGCTGCTGCTGGTCGGCGTTTTTGCCGCCGCCGCCTGGGCCGTTCCCGCCTGGATCTTCCGCGGCGCGGCGCGCGCACTGATGCAGCGCGAGTTCGTCGCTGCCGCCCAAGCCTTGGGGGCTTCGCGTCGCTACCTGCTCCGCCGTCATCTCTGGCCCAATCTGCAGCCCTTGGTCCTGACCTACTTCGCCTTTCTATTCATCGCGGCCGCCTTGGCCGAGGTCAGCTTGGCCATGGTCGGGTTGGGAATTCCGGAGCCCCTCCCCAGCTTGGGCAACATGCTCGCGGTGCTGCGCAACCCCGCCCTGGCGCAGCACGACTGGTGGCTGCTCACCCCGCTCGCCGTGCTGGTACCGTTGCTGACCTGCCTGAACCTGTACGCCTTTTCCGAGTCCCGCCGTCCGAGCGGGTAGCCGGGTGGGGCAAGGCGGGCCTGGAGCGGGGTCTGAGGCCGACCCTGCCACCCCACGAAAGGGGGGTATTTGCCCGACGCTCCCACCATTCGCTATGCTAGCCACGCGTTTGCGTGTCCGCGACTCCGGTCAGACAGAGAGGCCCACGTCCACCCTGCCTACAGCCCCGAGCCGAGCTCACCGTCAAATAGCTCATTGCGAGGATTTAGAGTGAAGAACATTTTTGTTGGAAACCTCGCCTTCAGCACCACTGAAGACGAATTGCGTCAACTGTTCGAGGCCTACGGGGCGGTTGAGCGGGTCAGCATCATGAACGATCGCGAGACGGGTCGTTCGCGCGGTTTCGGCTTCGTCGAGATGACCAACGCCAACGAAGCCGATGCGGCCATCAACGCCATGAACGGCAGCACGGTCGGCGGTCGCGCCTTGAACGTCAACGAAGCTCGTCCGCGGCCGGAGCGCACCGGCGGGGGTGGTTTCGGGGCACGCAAACCGAGCGGCGGCGGTGGCGCTGGACGCGGCGGCTACGGTGGCGATCGTGGTGGAGATCGCGGCGACCGCGGCGCCCCGCGCGGACAGCGCGAACCGCGCTGGTAGACACTCGCGTTGTTGCTTGTTGGCAAAAGACCCCGCGGGATATCACCCGCGGGGTCTTTTTTGTCGCCCAGCTAGCCGCCTAAATCACGCCGGAAAAGCAGACGACTGGGCTCAACTGACGCCGTTCGGTCAGCCCTTGTGCCCGTCCGGGTGGGTGCAGCCGGGAAAGCTGTCGTAAAAATAGTTGCCGTCGTAGCCCAACTCCTTCATCCCGATCTCGGAGGAGTAGTAGGCGCCGCTGATCCAGCCCTTCAGGTGCTCAAACTGGTCGCGCAAGGTCACCTCGCCCGGCTTGCCTTCGGCAGCCGTGGATGCGGTGGTGAGCAGCGCGTCCTGCTGCGCCTCGCTGAGATCCTTGAACGGCACGCCGTTGCTCTTCAACGCCGCCGCGTCGAAGGCGGAAACGGCGTTGATGAAACCCTGCTGGGACTCGCGGGTATCGACGCTGAGCAAAAGATCGATGAACTGATTGCTCTTGGCCGCGGTCGAGCCGGGAACGATGCGCTCGGCCAGCACGATCAAGGTCGCGTTCTGGTGCGGGTCGAGAAAAAGCGGCTGCCAATTGCCGGCCGCGGCCTTGGCGTCGGCTTCCGCGAAGGTGGCGACATCGGCCAGGTGCTTGTGGATGGGATGCGCCGTGGCCGCAAACGCCGGCAGGGCCGCCCCCGCCCCGGCGCCGGCCAGCATGTTGCGCACCATCTGTCGGCGATTCATGCCGCGCGTCGCCGCCTCGGTCGTGGAACCCATCGTCGCTTGCCCAATCACAGGAAGGTCGCTGTTGGTAGCCATCGCCTCGCTCGCCTCGCTTGGACCACCGTATCTAACCGGCAGCCGCTTGCAGGCTCACGATAGCACCGCAGCCGGGGACGTACAAGGCGGGGGACGCGAGTCCCTCTACCTCGTAGGTGCGGGCACCTCAGGGAGATGCGGCCGCCGACTCAGGTGAACGCCCGACTGGCATCGGTCCCGGTACGTGGGAAAACTAACGTAGCCCCTTCACAACCCTCCCGAGTTCTCCCAGGAGTCTGATGCTTTCACCCATCTCTTTCCGCTCCAAGTTCTTTAGGAACGTCTGCCTGGTGCTCTTTGTTGCCACCGCCATGGTCAATAACGCCTTGGGCGAGGCCTTGCCGGTTGCCGATCCGGTAT
>Ga0102924_1005332_pt1 | contig 12521 bp, 9 predicted proteins | sample PaiPotPPM11metaG_FD_80116 | JGI IMG/M metagenome (GOLD analysis project Ga0102924, IMG submission 80116) | Iron sulfur acid spring bacterial and archeal communities from Banff, Canada, to study Microbial Dark Matter (Phase II) - Paint Pots PPM... ... | reverse complement strand
TGTCGAAAAAGCGACTCACGCGCATCATTGCAAGCGCGCTTACCCTGCTGCTGGCAGGCGTTATTGTTGTGATCTGGTTTGTTACGCCAGCAGCTCCTTCATCCTCGACAAGCGTTTCCACTCTGGAGTTTATACACCGTTTAATCTCCAGATGAGTCCAGGCGCTGTTGAATCACCTCTGCCAGATACGCCTCTCTTGCCTGCAGACTCCAGATCATCTTGTACCGACCTCGCTGAGCGTCGCTGGCCTTCAGAAGGAAGTACGTCATGTTGCTCGCCAGGGCAGTCTTCTCGGCGAAGGCGCGTTTCGCCATGACGACAGGCGCATCGATCTGGTTGTCCGCTTTCACTTCTACGATGAAGTACTGGCTATCCTCCCTCTGGATCAAGAAGTCTGGGTAATAACTGCGGATGGTATGAGATTCGGGATCGATGTATTGGATGAAAAAGTCTGACTGGCCGTGGGTGAGCATGCCTGTGAAGTAGACTTTTTTCACCAGGCTATCACCGAGCAGATCTGCAAAGAGCCGCTGCTCCGGATGTGAGTCAAAGCAGTAGGCATCCAGGTGAAAGCTTTTTTCTGCCTGTACCTGGTACTCCTGTTCCCGGCTGATCAAGTCGGGTTTCGCGCTGACCTCGTAGTAGCCACGTACAGGCACTTTGACCAGTTCGATAATCTCTTCTTCTTCGGCCTTGTGTTCCTGGATTTCATAGAGCGCCTCAAAAAGGCGCGGGATCACGCAATCGTAGAGGAGTTCGTTGAACTCGTTGACGCGTGTGACAATGGAGTTCATACCGTCTACAGTGCAAGTCAGGATCTGCTCTATTTCCAGGCAGGGTCGGTTGAGGTAGCGCGCAACTTCGGCCACAAGGGTGAATGGGCTAAATGTGCGCCGCTTGCGCGCCTCAGAGATGTCCTCCAGTTTAATAACTCGACCATTGGTAGAGAGCCCTTCGCGCTCTTCGTGTAACATACGATAACGATCGGTCTCGACCTCTCGTATTTTCAGATCTATATGCTCGGGAAGCCGCTTCTCTTTCAGCCGGAAGAGGCTGCGCACTCTGATCAGTCTCACCTTCTCCACTGGCTGCTTCACATGGATCTGAAGAGTCTGCGAGTTGATCCCGCTCGCTTCCAGATCCTGTACCGAGATACGGAAGTTTTGTTGCAGCTCATCGTCCAGGATTGCTATATTCTCCTTGCTTAAGTAGACCTGCCCTGTATTCTGGATCTCGCCGATGGCGCGTAGACAGCGCATGGAGGCTTGCAATACGAAAATCTTGGATTTTGGTTTGCGGTAGAGCGCGACAGCGAAGAGCGAGCGGCAATTCCAGCCTTCACGCCCTTTATTGACCAGCAGGATGAACTGTTTCTGCGAATCCGGGGTGTCCAGGCGATTAAATTCGCGAATGTCCTCGTTGGAGGTATATTTAGGATCACCGACGTTGACAAGGACCTTGCTCGTGGGGATTCCGCGCGCCAGGAGCGCATGCTCAACCGCCGGACGCAGTTCGTTCTGAAGCTCTTCAATAGTGGCAGCGAAGAAGGCCATTTTGGGAACCAGCCCCTCATGCCGGTCCTCTGGTTTATTGTGTTCGCAAAAATCCTGTATAGCGAGTTCGACGAATTCTGATGTGCGGGTATTCTCGTAGCCGTGAACGCGCACCTGCTTGAGGTAGTGTTTTCGGATGGCGTCGGACAGGCCGAAGGCGTAGACGACTTCGGGGAGAATACGGTTTTGGACATAGGGCGTGCCGGTGTAGTTGAAGCAGGCGACGACATGGGAGCCTGCCCGCTTCAGGCTCGTAGACAGCTCATCGATGGTCAGGCGCAGGCTCGTCCTGTTGTTATCTGTGCCCATGTCTTCGGCTAACTGTTTGCCAAAGGCGTGATGCGCCTCGTCTACGTAGATACCAAGCTGACTGAGCCGCTGAAGCTTCTGGAAGCGCTGATTGGAGGTGAGGGCCTCCTCGCTATCCAACTCATCGTTCTCGTAGAGATCGCTGTATTGCTCATAGACCGAGCCGACGGGGATGGAGACCTGGCGACTTGCCATGAAGAGGTCAATGGGGGATTTGGCCTTATGCTGCCGTTTCAAGATGACTTTCTGGGTGTTGGAGACAATCAGGTTGAAGCGGGACTGGTCCAGGACATTGAGCGTCATACCCGCCTCATCCAGGAAGTGAAAGCGAATGTTGGTATCCAGCCAGCTGACATACTCGGGTGGGACAACCCGCGCTTTGTCAAAGGTCTGGATCTCGCGCAGCGCCTGGAGTACGGTGGTGTCTGGCGCGAAAACCAGGGCATTGTGGCAGTATGTGAGATCTTTCGGGAATTTGTTGGCGAGAATGAACTCGTAGAAAATGCAGGTGGCCATGAGAATGGTTTTGCCCGTGCCCATGGTCAGTGCGAAGATATAGTTGGGGTAGTCGCGCGTATATGCTTTCAGGTTATTATACACCAGATCGTAGGTTACCCTGGTTGGCTCCTCGAATATGCCCAGTTGGGCGATCTGGCCGAGCCCGTCATAGTTTGCCACAACACCACGTTCTGAGAACCGCCCGGTTCGCTCAGACCAGTCTTTAAAGATTTGATGCACTGGCTCGTTGTCGAGAAATTCTTTGAGGAAGATGTACATCTCCAGCGCCTCAAATTGCGGCTGACGCAGAAAGGCGTTGGCATTCTCTGCACTATTGAAATCCAGGTATTTTCTACTCAGCTCGCGGTAGTTCTGGCGAATACGCCCGCGATTCTGGACATAGAAGTCGCGCAGGTGGGCATAGAAAGGGAAAGTATCCTGTACTGCGATTGATTTAGCCATGTGTGAGCTCCCTCTCCAGCGACTCAGAGAGTAGATCGGTGATTTTGACACGGATTGTGCCGGCGTCATCGGGCACGCGATAGCGGCCAGCGACGAGTTGGTTCCCCTCGGGCACGTCAATGACAGCAGGTTGCAGAACCGCGCCGTCGTAGTTCCAATCGACCATGATAGAGTCCACCAGCTCGCGCCAGTTCTCCACTTCTTCTTGCTGGAGACTCAGTTTGGCCAGCAAGTTCATAGGGTAGAATTGCTCAATCACGAGGTGGCCGTCTCGGATGACAATCTTTGCCTCTGAGTCGCGTTTGAATTGGAGGTCTTGCTTGTCGCGGAGAATGTCCACGACTTTGATGTCCATCTTAAAGGGAGACATCTGATGCTGGAGGTGGGCCGCGAGGTCCGGCTCATGCCCCATGCAGACCAGGGTGACTTTCTCCACCGCCTGGTTCGGGTGTTCTGCCTGGCGCTTCTCGAAGGCCCGATAATCGAAGCCGGTAATCAGCTCGTTGAGATCCTGGCGCGTGGCGATCCGGTTGATGGGCATGATTTTGACCATACGCCCATCTTTCTCACCATCGAACAGACTACCAGCCGGGAGCGGGTTGATCTCCAGTGCCTGGATGAGCAGCTCTTTTGCCTGTACGGGGTTGCGGAAAATATCGTAGTTGTTAACGTTGTAGACCTCGAAGCCGGGGTAAAAGGTATTTATCTCTCCTTCCTCCAAACCTAATGTAGGTGTTTGTACTCTGAGTTCGGATGCAATTTCGAGCAGTCGTTTTGTCGTAATCTGTATCGCCCCCAGATTGATATCTGCACCAAGAAAGCGTCGGCCTAGTTTCATGGCTACTGCTTGTGTGGTACCACTGCCCATAAAGCAATCGAATACAAGATCTCCGGGGCTGGTGCTCATTTTGATGATGCGCTCGAGCAGCATTTCAGGCTTCTGGGTCGGATAATCTAGCCGTTCTTTTGCTACGGGATTTACCGCTGGAATGTCTACCCAAATATCTTGCAGTTTCACCCCATCCATGTCATCTAGATATTGCTTAAACTGAATGCGGCCCTCCAGATCTTCGGGGAAGATCAGCCTACCTGCTCGGTCATACTCCTCCATCTTCTGGCGTGTCCACTTATAGCCGTTGGGATGTGGCCAGTATCCTTTGTATTCATAGTAGAGATTGGGGCGCGGCCCTGGATTCCCGGTCGGGATTGGAATATACTGGCGCCCATTCTCATCGGTACGCGCTCGCTTGAGGTATTTCTCTTCATATTCGTGAAATTGCATGTTGAAGGTGTAGTCTTGGCTCTTTGAATACCAATAAATGGAATCGTGCAAGGTACCGCAGCGTTTCTGTGCAAGCCCTGTAGATGTAGACCGTTTCCATATGATCTCGTTCCGGAAGTTCGCACCACCAAAGATCTCTTCCATGATGGCTCTCAGGAGATAGTTCTTTGCATCGTCACAGTGTAGAAAAATACTGCCACTTTCAGATAGCAACTCCTTCATCAGAATAAGCCGCTCGTACATGAACTGCAGATACTCATCGTTATTCCATATGTCTGTGTATTGCTTCTCCTGAAAGGCACTAGTGTCGTTGGTAAGGCGTTGCCCTCTTATATTGATGAGTTTCTTATAATCCGCCTTGGAATCAAATGGTGGATCAATATAGATGAGTTGAACTTTGCCGCGATACCCTTTCAGCAAATGGCTCATGACCTGAAGGTTATCCCCCCAGTAAAGCTTATTGCGCCAGCCCTCTACTTCAGGCCCGTACGTTTCCTTATGCTGAGCCGGATAGTATTGCGTCGAGGTAAAAGGACGCTTGCCGGCCCACTGGAGCATGGGATAGCCCCGAATGGGCTCAAATTTATATTCCTCAACCCGTTTGATTGGGCCGATCTCGCGCAGGTCGAGTTCCTGCTGGTGCTGATCAGTACTCATGAATTGCTGCTCCTAAATGTCCAGTTTTTGGCGTCGCAGTAGTGGCGCATATCGCATTCCTTGCACAGTTTGGGCGGGCGCGCGAGGATGGCGAAGTCGCGCGCTTCAATGCGACTCACGACTGTATCAAAGGTGTTGATGGTCTGTTCGGTCGATTGCCCATCTCGGTGAAACGTAATATAGGGATTACCGGCCTCTTCGCTGGTATAGTAGAGGTGCGTTTTGCTGATTTTCTGACCGGTACGCTGCTCGACGATATGGGCGTAGACTTCGAGCTGGCGTCGGTACTGGTTGAGTTTCTCGCGATCTTTGAGATCATTGACGTCGGGCTTGCGCTCCGACTTGAAGTCGACCAGTTCTACCGTTCCATTCTGGCCGGTAATGAGATCGACTTTGCCAGAGAGGATGTAGTGCTCTTTGACAAGCGAGACATCCACTTCGGCCTGGCGGATGCGGGACCAATCTCCGTTTTGACGGCGGTAGTAGCGCAATACCTGCTCTACGGCCAGGTTCCGGGCGACGGGAGAGAGATAGACCCGCTCGCGTTTCGTGATCTGCGCGTAGTTCGTGTCAAACCAAGTGTGGACCTGATCCTCTGAGAGTCGATATTGCTCGCCCCGCAGCACCGTTCGATGGATATCTTCGATCGTCTGGTGGACGAGCGTGCCGAAGAGAATAGCATTGCGACGCACGGGCGCAAAGTCCAGTTCGCGGAAGAAGCGGTACTGCTCGGCGCAGTTCTCGTACACGGTGATGTGCGAAGTGAAAGAGTACTCGCGCTTCAGATTGGCCTGTTTGACCCTTTCTAAGGGTAGTTCAGCGAGCCGGAGCGCAGAATCGCGCCAGGAGGGCAGTCTCTGGTAGTAGTCCTTAAAATAGGCTGATGGCGTGCGCCCCTGGCCTTCCTTCTCGGATGCAGTCAGCACGAGCAGATTCTGCGCGCGGGAAAAAGCCGTGTAGTAGAGCCGGCGAAAGTCATAGTTTTTCGTCTGTGCGAGCGGCTCAAAGGGGGGGCGTACCAGATAGCCCTGTTCAAGCATTTCATCGAGATCGGTGTACTGTTTACGCGGGACAGCACTCAGGGAATCAACGAGCACGACGGGAAACTCCAGACCCTTGGCCTGGTGAATGGTGAGGAAGGAGACGTAGCCGCTGGGAGCGTATTCTGCCTCATCCTCATACTCGTTGATGCCGCCATCTTTGAGGAAGCGTAGAAACCGGTTGAACAGTTGCCGCAGGTTGAGGTCAAGATATTCGTCCTGAAGCACGGTGATATGGTGCAGGTACTCAAACTTGTTGAGTAACTGTGAGAATAACCCCAGGTTGCGCATAGCCCGGCTCTGTTGCAGACCTTCTTTGAGCAGCTTCTCATCCAGGTAGCGACTGAAAAGCGGGAAGCGCAACAACTCAAAGAATAGTCCGGAGAAGGCGTAGTCGGTGTTCTCGGTAAGATTGAGATGCTGCTTTGCTTTCTGCCGTGCCCAACGCAGCAGTTCAGCATGTTCAGGTCGGCGGAGCGCTTCAGCAAAGGCCGCAAAGCATTCCTGGTCGTAGTAATCCCAGATGTCGAGGTGGGCGTCCGCTTGCCATTTGCGCGCCTGGGGAAACTCGGGGAAAAGGAAGATGAGTGCGCCGATCATCAGGCGCACTTCTTCGCGGTCAAAGAACTGGTTGGCGCGCGGGGAGTACACAGGGATACCGTGTTGCTCCAGGTACGCGGCCAGTGCTCGGACTTTGGGATTCTTCACGGAGCGGAAGAGAAAGGCCACCTGGTTCCAATCCGTCAGTTGCCCTTCGGTTCTGAGTGCCTGCAAGAAGCTGAGCACTTCTTCCTGCCAGGCCGCCTCCGATTTGGCGGATACGCGCACGACGGCTGGCATGGCTGGAAATTCGGCGGGACGCGGGACAAGCTGCTTGTGGTAGCGAAATTGCCGTCCCTGATACGTCCACTCCTGGCCGGCCATCCAGCGCGTGCAGAACGCGATGATCTCCTCATGTGACCGATAGTTGGTCTCCAGGGCCACACGCTTATGGGGGCCGGTGAAGGCCGAGCCGAATTGTAAAATATTGCGGATCGTCGCTCCGCGGAAGCGATAAATGCCCTGATCGTCATCCCCGACAACGCAGAGATTCGGGCTGTCCATGCCGACCAGTTCCAGGAGGATGCGCTCCTGAATGGTGTTGGTGTCCTGATATTCGTCGACCATGACATACGCAATGCGCTCTTTCAGCGCGTCTCGCACGGATGAGTAGTTGCGCAGCAGGTGCAGGGCTTCGCGCTGAATGGTAGAGAAGTCGAGCGCATTCTGCTCTTCGAGCAGCGTGTAGTAAAGTTGCGCGCAGTGCCCCAGAGCCTGGATGGCTGCTTCTGGGGCTGTGAGCAAGGTCTGGATATCGAGCGCTTCCTCTGAGACGGTATTGATCCACTTCACCAGTAATTCACTGCGCTCCCAGGTACTAGTCGTGGCAGGATTGCCGGCCAGGTGGGTAATGCCTTCGAGCGTCTCGAACGCGGAGAAGCGCTGGTAGACAAAGTAGTGCTGGTCAAATTCGTCGAAGACCGTAAAATTGTGTTTGAGCCGGGTAAATTCCCGGTGATCCTGTAACCAGCGCAGGCAGATGGAGTGAAAGGTGCCGAGGTACATCTCGTTCAGATTGAAGCGCATGCCGAGCTGGTCGAGGCGGTTAGAAATACGCGTGGTGAGTTCTTGGGCGGCCTTGTCGGTGAAGGTCACGACCATGATACGCTCGGGGAGAACGCTCTTTTCGGTCAAAAGGTAGACGATCCGCTCCACCAGGGTAAACGTCTTTCCGGAGCCGGGACCCGCAATGATGAGCAGTGGACCCTCTGTGGATATGATTGCTTCTTGCTGCTGCGAGTTCGCTACGGTGGATAAATTTGCTCTGCTCATTTGATAGACGTTCTCTCACTTATTGCATCAATACTCCTCCAGGACACCATCCAACACATCTCATTTAGCAATAGCCCGAGCAACCTGTAGGAACGCTGTTGTCATGCTCTGCACATTTTGATCGCCGGGAAGGCGGAGGTCGGGGATCATTATACCATGAAGAAAACAATGGGTAAACACATGAGATAGGAGGCTAGGCTTTCATTATTCCCAAAAAGCGGAGCGGACTCCGGCTACTCCCACTTCAGTTGGTCCTTCAGACTGACAAAGCGCTGGTGGCCGATAATGATGTGGTCGACCAGTTGGATGTCCAGGACGCGGCCCGCCTGCACAAGCTGCTTCGTCGCCTGAATATCTTCCGGCGAGGGAGCGGGATCGCCGCTGGGGTGGTTGTGGCAGAGGATGAGCGCGGGGCAGTTGCGGATCACCGCCGGGCGGAAGACCTCGGCGGCGCGCAGCACCGAACTGTTGGCGGTGCCCTGATAGAGGTTGACCTTCTCGACCAACTGGCCCTTGCTGTCCAGCACCAGGATGCGCATCTGCTCGGTGTCCAGGTAGGCCATCTCCAGCATTACCAGGTTGGCCGCCTCTGCCGGCGTGCTGATCTTGTAGCGCGCGTCCACCTGTAGCAGGGCCAGCCGACGCCCGATCTCCAGCGCCGCCTTGACCTGCGCCGACTTGGCCTCGCCCATGCCGTGCTCGGCGCACAGTTCGCGGTAGTCGGCCCGCACCAGCCCCGCGAGGCCACCGTACTTCGCCAGCAGCTTGTTAGCCAGCTCCAGCACGCTGCCGCCGCGCGTACCCGTGTGCAGGATGATCGCCAGCAGTTCGGCGGTCGAGAGCGTCTGGGAGCCGAAGTGCTGCAAACGTTCGCGCGGGCGCTCTCCGCTGGGAAGCTCGCGCACGGTGGTGTGGTATTCGAGCTTGTGCTGCTCAACAGAGTGAGCGTCCGCTTTTTCGAGGGGAAGCATAGGTGATACCCTCCTTGTTCTGATGATGTGCCTGCCCTCTTTATTCTGCGGGAGACCAGCCAAAAAGGAAGCGGGTAAGAGGAACACCTCTCCTGCGCCCCGGTTCCAATTATTTCCCGCGCTCAAAGTCAACGTAGCCGTTTTCGAGCAGTTTCGCTACGGGATCGGAGACATCATACTGCGGGTACCAGTAGACGGTTCCCACCCGGAGGACAGTACCCTGATCATTCGTCTCGATCTCCTCCGTCAGGATGGGTGCCTCGGTTAACGCGGCGATATCTTCGGGCCGCACGAACGACCACCCGTCGCCTAACTGCCATTCAATGACCTGCGCCAGTTTGTTGTCAGCGGTGATCTCCTGCGCGGCGATTTCCTCGACGCTCTCGCGCTCATCTTCGAGCAATGTGATACGCAGGTTCCCATTGGGCAGCTTGTCAAATTCGGTATATTTGCCGGACATGTGCCTCTCCCTTCCTCATTGTTAAATATGAAAACTTGCTTTTGCAGCCATCCCCCTGCGAAACTTATCTGTACCTACTAAATAAAAATAGATACTGAGCGCAAAGATTTGCCGCAAGTTACTGTAACGCGCTGAGTTTACTCAGCGTCATCGTCTCCAAGACGACTAGCGTCACTGGCTGTATCACTCACACAATGATCCTCCCGATAGCTATGGTTACGTTACTTATTGATATTCAGCCCTTCAATGCTATCTATATCTATACTCCGGTCTAAATATTTTTCGAGGATGCGCACGAGCTTGACGATCGTAACCCTTGTTGTAGCTTTACCATTGCCTATACGGATAATAGTAGCCACATCAACCCCGCTCTGGTCTGCTAGTTCTTTCTTTCTGAGTCCTGCCTCCGTAATGAGATCGTTGAGTGTTGCCATATTTCCCCTCCTGACGGTATACGAGTCCAATAAAGGCACGATGCCTGTAGCTAATGATACCAAACAGTCAGAATGTTGTCAATGAAGAGCCGTGATTGCTAACGAATATATTAGAAAGTCATGGCAAACATTGACTTTTCATGACTCACAAGGTACTATTAGATGTGTGTCATGAAATTCGTAGGAAGAAGCTAAGTTGAGTGTTGCCAATACCCCTTAGCCACATCGAAGAGTTTTATGGCACACTCGATGCGATGTCACTTTATTCTAAGCGCATAGCAAGGGGGTAATGCAAGACACCTGGGATAAGCCCCAGGCGTCCAGTTTCAGACCATTTCACCGCATGTTGCGAACTGCCCGCCGTCGGAAGCTGTGCAGTTCAAAACATAAATTGACCGTCCCTAGTAATGCGTTGTTGTTACACAGTGGCAGCAAGAGGGTACCGTATGCCGTTTTTGCTGCCAGGACGGGCTAAGGTCTATACCCATTGTACTAGCCTTAGCTCTTACAGTCAAATGAAGAGGAAGTAATGCAAGGCAGTACCCCATTCCACCTCATGCAACTCACGGAGATGCCTCGCCTGCAACCAGAGGCGACGGATACCGCCAGCCCGAACCTACCTGTGCCTATCTACTTCATCCATTCCTTAGAGCGTCCCTTTTGCAAAAACCTACGATGTAAATGCCACTGGCAGCAGCAGCAGGTCAAGCAGCTACTTGGCAATATCGTTGAGGGAGCCATGACGTTGAGAGAAGCGGCGAACTTCCTTGACGATCTGAATGGAAAGGGGAAGTAATCATGCCAGACAGAGACAAACAGTATAGCGGCAACCCATACCAAGTCCCTGTCCAACTCCGTACCAACGCAGACAGGAAGACAGGAGGACAACCCCGTACCCGACAACAAACAACCCGCCAGCACTATAGTAGTGACGATGGTGAAAACGACGACGCCTGGACGATGCCGAAACCGCACACCAGCGTGGTACGCTATGACAGGCCAACACCGAAGCGAACCGCTCTGCTTGACGATCCCAAGAAAACACGGCGGATGCGACAGCGTCGTCTTGACCGCTCCACGCTCATTATCATCGTGAGCCTGCTTATCATGGTCATGGTCGGAGGCTGGTGGCTGCTTACAACCGTCTCCACGTGGTGGACCAATTGGCAGGACGATCTGCACTATGGCAACCCGCGCACGTTCCAGGTCGATCAGTTTGTGGGACAGGGCGATAGCCCCACTTTTCCTGACCATTTTATGGCGGTCAATATCCATGGCCGTGTGGTCGTTGTTCAATTGAACGTGCAGCACTCCGAACTCGATCATTCGTACGGCATCACCACCACCGACCCGACAACCCCTGTTAGTTTGAGTTTCAGACCAACGGGCAGCACCTTAGCCATGTATGTGATTATTGGGACGAGCAGCCCATACACCGTTGAGCTTGTTTCCAATGGGAAACAATTTGTCAGTCCTCACTAGACGAGTGGCAGCCATGCCGCTCGTCTTCCGAAAGGGAGACACCCGTGCAGGAGCTAGAGCGCGAACAGGCAGATCAATCACTCCCGACGAGCCAACCAGGAACACCCGTGGCAACGGCAAAGCAGAGCGAACAGGACGACGACCCCGAAGAAATATTCCTGAACGCCGTGGCCGAGATTGACACACAACCCTTCGTGAAGATGAAACGTAGGAGAGCGGAAACAGCCCTGACCATTGGTGGTGTGCTGGAAATCATGTATCTCATTGGTTGGGCGTGTTTCGTTCTTTTCGGAAGCATCTACGTAGCGGCCACTGTCCCGCATACGCTGGTGATCGTGTATGCCAAGTCGTACCCGGCGCAGATCACGGCAACACTCGATATACCAACCCGGACCCTTGCGCCTGTCACGGTGACGAGATCACAGACCGCGCCAACGACCGGACAGGACTACCAGAGCGCGAGAGCAGCCAATGGAGCCTTGCTGTACTTCAATGGGTCTTTTACGCCGCAAACCGTGTATGCCGGAACGGTCTATACCGGGAAAGACGGCATACAAGTTGTCACCGACCAAACCACGACCATCAATGGCGCGATCCCTGGAAACCCGCCCCAATTCGGGCAGGCCAGTCTCCCCGCCCATGCGATGCTGACCGGAGCGAGAGGCAATATCGTGGCAGGTGACATCAACATCATTGGCACCAGCTTTCAAGTGAGAAATGCCCCATTTCAAAACGGACGGGACGCGAGAACCTATCGAGCCGTCGCGCAGTTTGATCTCCAGCAAGAGACCAGAGCCACCACCCAGCAGGTCCAGCAAACACTCCCCCAGGCGTTCATCTTGCGCGACGGGGAAGGCGTGTATGAAACATCCTGCTCGACGAAAACCTCTGCCGATCATGCGATCGGAGCAGAGGCAGCCACACTCACCGTGACCGTGAGTAGCACGTGTCAGGGCATCGCGTACCACCTGCATGATCTCACCCACAAGGCAACAGTCGCTTTCATGACCACACAGCCAGGAGCAAACTATCACCTCGCTGGCCGTGTGCAGGCGACTATCCAAAGGACTGCACCATTGACGGTGAGCATTCATGGGCGGTGGGCTTATACCTTTTCAGCGGACTACCAAGAGTCCCTGGCCGAGAACATAGCCGGAGCCACCTCGTCACAAGCGCGAAAACTGCTCGTACAAACCGGGGTGATAGCCGACGCGAGTATCCCGACCACGTTACCGCCGGATGGGTCTCTGATTGACTTTCTTGTCCTTGTCGATTCGTAAATAGGAGGACTCTATATGAAGCAACAACCTGTAGAGGAAAGCATCGCTATCCTTCAGGAACTTGATTTGGGATGCCATACCCTGTTTCTCATGAGTGACGGGAGCATTGATCTACTTGCCAATGATGAGCACACGCCCTACCTGGCGGAAAATGCGCTCCATCTGGACAGCGATGAGACCTATCGGCTCTTCATCTCGCTGCACGAGCAGTTCAAGCAGCA
>Ga0102924_1005331_pt1 | contig 12522 bp, 12 predicted proteins | sample PaiPotPPM11metaG_FD_80116 | JGI IMG/M metagenome (GOLD analysis project Ga0102924, IMG submission 80116) | Iron sulfur acid spring bacterial and archeal communities from Banff, Canada, to study Microbial Dark Matter (Phase II) - Paint Pots PPM... ... | reverse complement strand
GTCTGGGAAACTCCCTCAATTGATGCCGTTTTCGATGGCCGGCCTTCGCGCATGGTGGCGATTTTCGCCGCGACCATCGCCCGCTGGCTCTCGTCGAGATGCCGGCGGCGGAGATTTCGGTTGCCATAGACGAAACCCGCGTTCGGCCAAATCGAGCAAGATCCTTGTGTTCTGTATTCGAGGCGTTGCATGAGAAGTAACGTATTGAATTCGTCCCTCTTTTACTTGCCAAGTCGCAGTAGTAGTTGCTGAATTAGTGCTCCCGAAACCCCGAAACAGGAGCACTACCCGATGCAGTCAATTGCCGATCAGGCCGCCGCGCGGAACCTCACGGCAGCGCAATTCGAGGGCCGGATCGCGGTCGCCGTCGACGACGACGTGATCTTTGCCGAAGTGGAAAAAATGGACGCCACCCTGAGCCGGGTGGACGCGCTGATCGCTCGGCGCGAACCGGAGACGGTCGCCGACGTCGCGGCTCAGTTCGCACTGTTCGCAGAGCTGGTGGATTGGGACGAGGGGCCGGCCGAGGCGCTCTATGCCAGCATCACGCGAGCGCTCGCCCGGCCCGCCGACTGCCGTTTCTGCCGCGGGGTTATCGGCTGAAGGCATGACGGCCCGGCCAGCAGGGTTGATGATGCTGGCCGGGTTTGCCGATTGGGCTAGAAATCAGCCCCGCGCACCGTTCCAGAATTCCGCGCCGGTGCCGTCAACATCTTGATCGATGATGCGGTACATATCGGCGCGGCGTTCTATCAAGCCTCGCTCGGCAGCTTCGATGCTCGCCTTGCGGGAGACTCGCAATGGCTGCGCCGGCCCGGAAATATTGGATCACTTTCGTCATCGCTTTTACCTTTCAGGTGTGAGCGCCCATTCGCGCTCTTTCCTGGGAACGGGTCGGCCGGTGCTCTTTCTCGAAAAAAATGAGGCTTGGATCGGATTGCAAGACCGCGACCTCGCTCGGCACGGCGGCGACCCGCAGCGCCGTCTTGATCTGCCGGGTGCTCAGCTTTGCCTTTCGACCGGCCGCATAGATGCCATCGACCCGCCGGAAGCCTTCCGTCACGAAATCGGTCGACGAGAAAATAGGGCCGGCGCCGGCCATAATTTCCGCCGCCGGCCTGCCGCCTTTGCTCGGCGGTATCTCGGCGAGCAGCTCGCCGCAGCGCCGGATCGCCCGCGCCTGGATGCGGTTCCGGCGCGGGGCGGACCCTTGCCTATTTAGCCGCGCGAGTAATCCTTATCTCGCGCGGTGCGTCGATCGCGACACGCCCGCGCCTGTCGTAGAGCTTCAGGCGTAAGCCAGGAAGCGGCTCGACCCATTCGCCGAACTTCAGCTGCAGTGTGAGCTGAAACGGATGCCGATCAGGATCCGGCATAGACGCCAGCATAGTCTCGCCGTGTTTCATCCAGTCGACGAAGCGGAGACATAGCTTAGCGCCGCCGTCCGTAAGGCGCTCAAAGGTTATGGGACTATCTTTTAGATTCAGTACTAGCACGGGTTCGCTCCTCCTGAGCGGAAGGCGCATGCTCCCGAGCTTTTTCGGGCCAGCGCGTCGGTCCCTCCAATGGACCCTGTATGCCGAGCAAGTGGGGTGCGCCGTGGGGCCGATCAAGTCTCGCGGATAGTGTGGCGCTCGCTGCGCTTCCGGTGTGTTACCTTTGCAACACATACCGTTGCGGAGCTGCCATGCCCGAGCCCGTGCGCCTCTACGCGATCCCGAAGCCGTACCGCGACCCGCTCGCGATCGCGCTCGACGCGCCCGCGGCCGGCGGCCTGATAGAGACAGCCGATCGCCATCTCGCCCGGCAGGCGCTTGAGCGCGGCGTTGTGGCCCTGGTTGATCCGCCAGACGCCGAGGGCGTCATGCTCGCCTACCGGCTTATGCAGCGCCGCGACGGCGGTCTGTACACCGGGCCGCCGATCTATTTTGACCCCGCGGCCTTCCGGGCGCCGACGATCCCCGCGGGCGGCATGTCCATTTCAGACACGCTCGCGGGCTATCTGGGAGGCGCACCAGTGCCGTTGAAGCTCCGGCCGGGCCGGCTACAAGTCCGCGGCCTCTCTGCGCCCCTGGCGCCCCTGTGGCGCCGTACGGTGGCCGCGCCGGCCGGGCTCAGCTACCCGCGGCACCCCGAGCACCTGGAACCGCTCCTGCGCTTCGAGGCGGCGCTGCGCACGCTGCCGCCGCCGGCCGCGCTCGCCGACTGGTACCAGCGCGTGCGGACGGCGCAGTGGGGCCGGATCGCGCTGCACCGATTCGTCGCTGACGTGCTGGCCGGCGATATCGTCGGCGGGGCTCCGGACGGCGGCTGCCCAGTGCCCGAGAGCTTTTTTGCAAGCGACACGACGCTCAACCCGGATACCGGCGACCTCTACGGAGCCCACGATTCGCGCGTGCCGCTCGTCGCCGGTGTCCGGATGTTCGCCCGAGGCGAGGTGCCGGCGGCGGCGGCGATGACCCCGATCGCCCGCTTTCGCGCTTCGGTCGCCGAGGCCGGCGAGCTGCTGGGCGCGCATCGCGGCGCGCTGGCGCTGCTGCCGCGGCACCGGCAGGTGGCCTTTCTCCGGGCCCACCTGCCGCAGATCACGATCAGCCGGGCGAACCAACTGCTGATCCGGACCATCGGCCGGAGCCGCACTGGGCCGCGACGGGCGGCCGGCTGATCCTGCGGCTGGCTGCCGATCACCCTATGACCGCCGAAAAGGTGGGACACCCAAATCAGAAAACTGCGGAATCCGGTGGAGCGAATTTAGTCCCACCGGCCTCTCAACGCTCTGATTTAAGCCGTAAAAAGCACCCCGCCCCTGGGCACCACCTTTTTTCAAGCGCAACCCAAATAACTTGCGGATGCCAGGCGCGCGTCCTGTGCGCCCGGAATCAGCGCTCAGCCGCGCTGAAAAGGCCAATCGGAGCGGGGAGAAGGTCCGTCGGGCGGGTCGGCGCCGCCAGGGCTCATCAGTTGGCGAAACGGGTCGCTCGCTCGGCCATATCTGGGCGGCCCACTCGCGCGCGGCATTGTGCCCCAAGGGCACCGCGGCAGAGCGATCCATCAGGGTAAAGTCGCTTGCCTCCGATCTGGACGGTGATGCTGATCCGGTTACCCGGTTGGCCCGATCGGGATATCGTGGAAGGTGGTCAGATCGCGGTAGCGGTCGACCAGTTTGCCGACCAGCACGTGACCGTGCCGCGGGTCGCGCTCGATGGCCGCGAGCAAGGCGGCGATCTCGTCGGGCGGCTCCGCCGGGTCGACGCTGGCGATGCGGTCGATCGCGGCGCCGAGATCGGTAGCGGCAAGCCCGATTTCTTCGCCGAAGGCCGCCCACTCCAGCGCCAGATCGAAATAACCGAGCAGAACCGCCATCAGCACCGCCACATCGACCACGCGGGGCGTTGCCGTCTCTTTCGCATCGAGCGGGTCGCGGAAATAGATCGCATCGGCCTGGAAGACGCGCTCGCGGCCCCAATGCGTACGCTTGTCGAGCCGTTTCGACGAGCGGTTCTGGAAATCGGAAAAGCCGATGAAGGTAAAGCCCAGCCCGCGCAAATGCGGGTCGATTTCGGCGAAAAACGGTGCCCCGTCGTAGAGGCGGAAGAAATGCGCCTCGGTGATGATGCAGACGGTGCGCTCATGCAAGGTCCGCTCGGCGCCGGCCAAGATGTCGAGCTCGGCCCCCTGGGTGTCGAGCTTGACGACCTCGCCCGCGCGGGCCGGCGCATCGCCGAACACGATGGCGTCGAGCGAGCGCGCCGGCACCGACAGCACGCGCTCCAACTCGAACCCGCCCAGCGCGTAGCGCACCTTCGCCCGCGGCGACACGGGGTGAATCGAGGAATTGTTGGCGCGCGAATATAGATTGAGGGCGAGCGGCCGCTCGTCGCGCCCGAGTGCCTTAGCCTCGACCGCAAAGCCGGCCCAACCCTGGCCGCGGCCCTTGTCCAGCACCCGCTGCGCTTCCTCGGGGTCGGGTTCGAAGGCGAGCGCGGAGAACAGCGGCGCGGCAGCCGCGAATTCGGGGGAAATGCCCCAGCGGGCGCCGACGTCGACAAGGCCGACCGGATCGGCCGCGAGCCGCCGCGCCAGGCCGGTATCGAAAAACCCGCCCTGCTGCAGCCGATCGCGCGTCAAGCTGTACCCCGCCATGCCGGCCGATCCTCGCCGTTTCCCAAGCGGCGCAGCCGGTCGGGACCTGAAAACCGGCCCAGATATGCCCGAGCGGCTGCGGCGGCGCAATCGCCATTGCCCGTTGGACGGCGGGTGTCGGGCAAGCCGGCTTGGTTGACCCCCCGGGCAATTCGGCCTACCAATGCGGCCGTCCGATGCTAGGCCATCGGGCACCGACGACCGGTTTTCGAGCGCTCGGGGGGATATGGAACCGCGCGGCCACATGGGCCACACCGTCACCTTTGCATCGGCCGCCGAAGAGGCCGTTTTTCGCCAGGATATCGTATCCGAGCACTTCACCCAACGCCGCTTCGGGCGCGGCGTTGTGAAGTTTGCGTACGACACCGCGAGATATGATTGGGCGGGCGCCATCCGCCGGCTCCTGATCGAAAAGGGGATCGCCACTGCCGATGCCGTGGAGCGGCTCGACAGCCTGTCCAACCTGCACACGATCCTGACCGACGAGTGGACGACGCTCGACGATTCGGAGCTGAACAAGGCGAGCACCGCGTTCTACGAAAACGGCGAAGCGTTCGACGCGCTCTACCGCCGCTTCATCAAGGAGGTGCTCGCGGCGGATTGCGGCGAACCGGTCTGGTGGCAGCGCACTCCGACCATCCGCTTCCATTTCCCGCGGCAGAAGGGCTTCGATTGGCGTCCTCGCTACCATACCGATATCATGCTGGGCCACCCGCCGCAGGAGCTGAACGTCTGGCTCGCGGTGACCGGCGCCTACGGCACCAATTCGATGTGCCTTGCCGATCGCGATCCGAGCTATGCGATCCTGCGGCGCCTCGATTTCGATTTCGAGAGCTTCGCCGCCAAGGTGCAATACGACGACGAGCTGGCGGCGGAGTGCGCGCAATACGCGCGGCCGGTCGAGCTCAGCTACGGCGAGTACATCGTGTTCGACCCGCGCTGCCTCCACGCGACGCAGCACAACCTGACCGACCACACCCGCATCAGCCTCGATCTGCGGGTGCTGCCATTCAGCGAGCGCGACCGGATCCGGATCGAATACCGCGGCACCGGCCGCCGGCGCATGCTGTTTGCGCCGGGACATTATTATGACGAGCGGTTGTCGAGCGATATTTGATGCAGGGACCGGTTCGGTTTAGTGACTTGCGCAGGTTTTGCGGCTGCGCCTGGTGCGCAATAGCGACCAAGGCAGCCTCCTGATGAATACGTTGGCCATCGAGCGCGTCGTACAGAGCTTCCCGGCCCGGCCCCGAGCCGCGAGCCGCACGCGGCAGGCCTTCGCCGATTTGTGGCGCGGCCTGACATTGTGGCGGCTATGGGCCATGTTCGGCTGGATCGACATCCGCCAGCGCTACCGGCGCGCGCTGATCGGGCCGTTCTGGATCACCATCAGCATGGCGGTGATGGTGACCACCCTCGGGGTGATCTATGCATCGCTCTTCCACCTCGATATCCACAACTTCATCCCGTTTTTGACCACCGGCTTCTGCGCCTGGTTCGTCATTCAGGCGTCGATCTCCGAGGCGACGCTGACCTTCATCCAGGCCGAGGCGATCATCAAGAACACCAACCTGCCATTGTCGGTGCACGTGTATCGGCTCGTGTGGCGAAACGCGATCGTCTTCGCCCACAACGTCGTGATCATGCTCGGGATCTATCTCTTCTTCCATCTCAATCCCGGCTGGAGTCTGCTGACCTTGGTCCCGGGGTTTGCGCTGTTGATGATCAACCTCGCGGCATTCTCGATCGTGCTCGGGATGGTCTGCGTGCGGTTTCGCGACGCGCCGCCGATGATCACAAATCTGCTGCAGATCGTCTTCTTCGCGACCCCCATTCTCTACGACCCGGCCCAGCTTAGCCCGCGGCTGATGCCGCTGGTCGATTGGAACCCCTTCTACCACCTTGTGCTGGCGGTGCGGGGGCCATTGCTCGGCCGCGGCATCCCGCTGGAAACGCTGGCGATCTTGCTGGCCATGGCGATCGTTAGCTGGCTGGCCGCCTTCGCACTGTTCCGGCGGTTTCGCTCCCGCATCGCGTACTGGCTATGACCGAAGCTGCCGTCACCGAATTGGCCATGATCGCTCCGGCCGCTGCACCGCGTGCGGCCGGCGGCAGGATATCGGTCCGCCTCGATCAGGTAATGGTCGAGTATCCGATCTACAGCGCCTACAGCCGTTCGCTGAAGCGCTCGGTACTGCACGTATCGACCGGCGGCCGGCTCGGCCTGAACACGCGCGACCGCGTGGTCGTGCAAGCTTTGAACGATGTGACCCTGCATTTCGATCAGGGTGACCGGGTTGGCCTCGTCGGCGCTAACGGCGCCGGGAAAACGACGCTGTTGCGGGTCATGGCGGGCGTTTACGAGCCGGTTCTCGGCAAGGTTGAGATCAACGGACGGGTGACATCGCTGTTCGACCTGTCGCTCGGCATCGATCCGGAGGCCACCGGCCTCGAGAACATCCTGCTGCGCGGACTGGTGCTCGGACTGACGCCGCAGCAAATCGAGGAAAAGCGCGACGAGATCATCGCCTTCAGCGATCTGGGCCAATATATCGAGATGCCGGTGCGCACCTACTCCGCCGGCATGGGCTTGCGCCTTGCGTTCGCGGTATCGACCTGCATCCGGCCCGAAATTCTGTTGATGGATGAATGGATCGGGGTGGGCGATGCCAATTTCACCAAAAAGGCCGAGGAGCGCGCCGCCGCCCTGATCGGCGATGCCGGGATCATGGTGATCGCGACGCATTCCCCGGTGCTGATCGAGCGCACCTGCAATCGGGCGATCTGGCTCGACCACGGCACCGTGCGCGCCGACGGCAGCCCGCGCGAGGTACTGAGCGCCTATGATGCCGAAAGCAGGGCCTGATTAGCGGCCCCGGCGGGCGCGTGCATCAACGGGCGCTCGCCGGGGTTTCCAACCGGTAGAGATCACCCTCGACTTGCCCGATACCATGGGCTGCGGGCCGGCGCTCAGACCGGTCGGCGAGGCGAGTGCGTTGGCTCTCGACGGATCGCATAAGGCGTAGCAGGACCCCTGAGAACGCTAAACTGGCCAGCGCCACCGACGGTCCAAAGCCGAGTGGGCTCTCCCGCAGCGCACTCGCAAAAAATGTGAGAAAGAAGATAAAGAAGAAGTGTGAAATATAGACGGGATAGGAGAATTGCCCGATCGCATTATCGATGCGGGAATGGCGGGTGGCGTGGAAGACCAATGGCATTAGCGCCGCCAAACCCGCGATGAACAGGCAATTCACTGCGGCGCCGTAGCCGATCGAAGCAAAATCCGGATCTGAGGTGAATTTGCCAAAGAACAGGATGGCGGTGACCCCGGCGGCAAGGCCGCTCCAGCCGAAAGCCGCCAGCCGCCGCCGTTCGGGGTCGCGCTCCGCCGAGAGCCGCCGGTAAGCACGGTAGAGCAGCATGCCCGCAACGAACAACGATAGTTCGAACGGGAAAAATCGATCGTCCCAGGGGTCGTGGCAGAAGCCAAGGCTATAGCCTACAGCCCGCGCGATGCCGCTTCCGGCAAGAAGCGCCAACAGCGCGCTGCTACGCCAGCGCACGATCGACGGCACGATGGCGTAGAACATCAGTTCGATGCTGAGAGTCCAGGCTTGCGGGACGACACTGAAATGCCGTCCGACCGTAGCGAAATCGTGGAGCCCGACAGACGGCGCGACCGCGAGGCTGATCGTGCCCGGCGGACGGATGTCGAAAAAGTGAAGCAGGTCCATACCAAGAATGGTGAAATTGGGCAGGCTGACCACGGCCAGCTTCCAGGCTGCAACCGTGTCACCGAATTCCTGCCAACCACTGAGGTAATCCGGAAGCGGGCGCCCGCTCGCTACCGCGATCGCCGTGCCAGCGAGAGTCAACGCGAGCACAACGTAATAAATCGGAAACAGTCTCAGGAAACGATTGACGTAAAAGGCCCACCACGCTCCCGGGCCGATGTATTTTTCGGTCAGGATCAGGGCCATATAGAAGCCCGAGGCCACGTAAAAGATCTGGACCGCGATAAAGCCGGGGACGAGCGGTAAGCCGAAAATCCCGCCGGAATGCTCACCGACTACGCAAAGCGCAAGAACCGTTCGGAGCACCCCCACAGCTACATCCCGTCTTTCGGGTCGCCGAGACCGCTATCGGACCGTGCGCCGGCGAGATTATGGACCCGGCATGCAGACGCATTCTCGAACGGGGGCTTGCGACCGCATGTCATGTCTCTTCGGATCCCGGCCGGATGCCCTCTGTGTGATCCGCCGCGGCGCTGCCGTCTACGGCAGCGGCCCGAAAGAATGAGATCTCGTATATCGACCAGGCGTGGTCGGGCCCGGTCGCGTTGTCACCGGCGGCGACAATTCGCCAATGCGTTGCTGGTTCGCCGTCGGCGAGATCGATTGTGGAACGCTCTCCTTGCAACCGAAACGGACCCGGCGCGGCGGCAATCCAGCTGGAGCCTCCGTCAAGGCTCTTTTCGACCCGCGTGAGATCCTGCCGGAAGGGAGAATTGGTCGTTTGGTCGATGCGGATGCGCCGGACCGTCTTCGGTTCCGCAAAGGCATAGCCGATCCATGCCTCGCCTTTCACCGGTGCGCCGCGCTGGGAGGACACCCAGAACGTGTCCTTCTCACCGTCAAAGGCGAGCACGGGCGCATCCGATCCGTAGCCGCCGGAAATGGGTTCCCCTTCCAAAGGGAGTTCTGCGTAGCGGATCCGTTCCGCGGGATCGACGTAAAAGCCCAACTCGTACACCGTCCACGCGTCTCCCGGCGACTTTGCGTTATCGCCGGCGGCCACCACGCGCCACAGCGATGCCGCAGGGGCGCTATCCGGAAGCTCGACAACACTAATCTGGCCGTCGGAAAGAGCCACGGGCTCGGGGACGATATCCTGCCAGCTCAAACCGCCGTCGAGGCTCGCCTGCACCATTACGCGATCCTGCCGATACGGACGATTGCTGGTCTGAGCCAGGCGGAGGCTGCGGACCGCCTCCGGCTCCGCAAAGGCATAGCCGAGCCACGCCCGATGCTTTACCTGCGGGCCGCGCTCCGTTGAGCCCCAGAATGTCCCGGAATGGCCGTCGAACGCATGCTGCGGCGCACCCGAATCGCCGCTGCTGGCGATCGGCGCACCGCCGGCCAAATCGGCGCGTACTGCGCCGCGGGCCTGCCTGGTCTGGCGATTGTGTGCGTCGATCGAAGCGCGCGGGGTCTCGACCACAGGTTCCGCCGCGAGCCGCTGATCGTGAAACGCCGGATGCTCCCAGAACGCGCTCTTGCGTTCTTCGGTGCGGGTCGCGAGGAACACCGGAAAACTGTCGGTAAACCATTGCCACTGCGGGTTCGGGCAAGGCAACGTCATCTTCTCGACTTCGGCAAAGCCCAGCTCGCGCAGCGACACCCGCAGCAGCGCCTCGGAAAACCGAATCTCGGCATTGAAGTAATGCGGAAACGGCAGGTAACCCAGGCACTCGGTAGGATCGCCCGGGAACACCAGCGCGCATGGCTGCGGCTCGCCGGGTATAGCGACCTCCGGCGCAGTCTGTACCCACAGCAGCACAGCCCGGCGAGCCCGGTCGCAGACGAAAGCGAGGTGCTGCAGCGGGTCCGATTGATGGTTCAACACAGCGCCGCTGATCATCAGATCGTGTTCGGGGACGAGCGCGCCCTCGAAGCGGTGGGTTAGCGAATCCCAATTGCCCAGCTCGAACTGCACCGCGGTGCCAAGTATCTCATTGAGCAGATCAAACGTTTCCGCAAAATCGGTACGATCGTAGCCGGTGCAGCGGCGTGCCCCGCGCCGCGCCAGGTTGAACAGGTGCAGGCCCGCATTGCAGCCGATCTCGCCGACCGAGAGCGCCGACAGCTCGGTGCCGAATTGGCGGCCTATGAATTGGTCGATGGCATCGAAAAAGCCGCGCCATTCGGCGTTCCGCGCCCTAAAGCGCGCCGGGTCGGCGGCCAGGCGACCCGGGCCGCTGTGAAGGGCGGGATCGTAATAGGCCGTATCGTCGAATACGTGTTCGAATTCGGCCGTGCGGTCGGACAGCGTCTGCCCTGACCCGCCTTCGATATCGTCGGCGATGATGAAGGGCTGATAGCGAAGATAGCCCCCCCGCAACAGCGCGAAGGCGCGGCGCTGCTGCTCCGAGGTCAGCGGAAATTGTCGCAGGTCCATCAGGCGATATGCGTCGTCATCGAAAAGCTGGTTCACCAGTGCGATAGGGTGGGCCGGGATATTATCGGAACGGTCCGGCCGCCGGAAGATATCGCCTCCTGGCGTTCGACGACCCGCTTGCCATCCTGGTACGGTTCCATCAGAAAGCGCCGGGGAACGCAACTGCCAGCCCGTCGCCGGCGGTTCCTCGGAGGAGGGAGATGCCCGAAGTCAGTTTTGCGAACGACCCGCAGCGGGCATACGCCGCCTATGCCGAAGAGGGCTATTTCTGCGAGCCCGGCTTGTTTTCGCCGACGGAGTGCGACCGCATCATCGCCGCCAGCGCCGAGCTTCAGACCAACCGCGACGGCTCCTTCGCCCCGACCATGAACGTGCACAAGCAGGGCGGCGTCTTCGTCGCGGCGATGGCCAAACCCGCCGTTCTCGACATCATGGATCGGCTGGTGCACGGCAAGGCGAACGGACTGCACAGCCAGTTCTATTTCACTCCGCCGCACCGGGCCGGGCTCGGAACGCATCAGGATAATTACTTCGTCGAAGCGCCGGGCGACGCTTTCGCCTCCGCCTGGATCCCGCTGGTCGATATCGGCCCGGAAAACGGCGGGCTGTACGTCTTCGCCGGCTCGCATCGCGAAGGGCCTTTGCCGGTGCGCACGGTGAACGCGGCAGGGCAGGACAAGCGCCAGACGGTCTACGAGGAAACCGTCGTCCCGCCTCGCTACGGCTCGGTGGACATCCGGGTCGCGCGCGGCTCGGTGGTGCTCCTGCACGGCTATGTTGTGCACGGCTCGCATCAGAACAAGTCGGGCGACAAGCGGTACGTGCTGCTGAATACATACATCCGCAGCAAGGAGCATTTCCGGCCCGGAAACACCGCGAAGCGCGAAGAATTCGAGCTGACCCGGTCTTGACCGAGCACCAGACGTCGTCGGGTGAGGCCGGCCGGTTCACGCCGGCGATGCTCGAGGAATTGACGGGGCTTGCGGTTGACGACGCGAGCGCCGATGCGATCTTTCAAGGGCTGCCCGACATGCGCTACACGCCGGTCGGGCCGGCCCGCCGGCCGGAGCTGTTTGCCGAGATCGAGACCCTGATCGCCAAACGGACCTTTCGCGTCGTCGGCGACGAGGCCGGCCAGGAGGTCTGGGAGAAGGGCTGGGGCGAACTGGCGGACCGGCTGCGCGGCGCCGCGGCGATCGACATCGAAGCCCTGAAGCCGCAATACTTTCACGCTGGCGTGCCGATCCGCCTCTTGGGCACCTATGTCGTGCCCGAGACGCCCTATTTCGAATATTACGCCGGAATCGCGGTGCGCCGGCAACTGATCGGCCACTTTCTCGCGGGCAGTGCAGAGCTTTTCGAGCTGGGCTGCGGCACCGGGATCAACCTGCTGCTCGCCGCCGAGCTGTTTCCCGAAACCCGGCTCGCCGGCAGCGACTGGACCCGGGCGAGCGGCGAACTGCTTACGGTCCTGTCGCGCGCGACAGGCCGCCCGATCACACCCATCCTTTACAACATGCTGACCGATCAGGGGGCCGGTGCGCTTCCGATCGGCCCCGCGACCGACGTGCTGACCGTGCACGCTTTGGAGCAGCTCGGACCGCGCGCTCCCCGGATCGTCGAGTTCCTGCTTGAAAAGCGGCCGAGGCGCTGCCTGCATATCGAGCCGATACTCGACCTTTACGACCCCGCCGATCCGTTCGATGACATCGCCCGGCGCTATCATCTCGGGCGGGAATATCTCCAGGGACTGCTGCCGACGCTGCGCCGGCTGGCAGAGCAGGGGAGGCTCGAAATCCTCGCCGAAAAGCGCGTCAAGCTGGGCAACACCTTTCACGAAGCCTATTCCTACATCGCCTGGAGGCCGGCGTGAGCGGCGGCGAGGACATCCTGGCGCCCTGGGATGTGCTGGAAGAAGAGCAGCTGTTCGAGGCGCGCCGCCTGCGGGTGACCCGGCAAAAGGTGCGGCTGCAGAATGGGCGCATCGTCGACGATTACTACCAGCTGCATATGGGGCGAGCCGCTGTCGTCGCCGCGACCCGCGCCGACGGCCGGCTGATCCTGCTGCGCATGTACAAGCACGGGCCGCGCCGCAGCGGGCTGGGCTTTCCGGGAGGCGGCATCGAAGAGGGCGAAGCGCCGCTCGACGCGGCCCGGCGCGAATTATGCGAGGAGACTGGCTTCGGCGGCGGAGTCTGGGAG
>Ga0102924_1005330_pt1 | contig 12523 bp, 9 predicted proteins | sample PaiPotPPM11metaG_FD_80116 | JGI IMG/M metagenome (GOLD analysis project Ga0102924, IMG submission 80116) | Iron sulfur acid spring bacterial and archeal communities from Banff, Canada, to study Microbial Dark Matter (Phase II) - Paint Pots PPM... ... | reverse complement strand
GCCGCGCTTGAGCGACATCGGGTTGGCGCCGGCGGCGACGTTCCGCAGGCCCTCGCGCACCAGCGCCTGGGCGAGCACGGTCGCCGTCGTCGTGCCGTCGCCGGCAACGTCGTCGGTCTTCTTCGCTACTTCCTTGACCAGCTCGGCACCGATCTTCTCCCACGGGTCCTCGAGCTCGATCTCCTTGGCGATGGACACGCCATCGTTGGTGATCGTGGGGGCGCCCCACTTCTTCTCGAGAACCACGTTCCGGCCCTTGGGGCCGAGGGTTACCTTCACGGCGTCGGCAAGCTGGTTCATGCCGCGCTCGAGGCCGCGCCGGGCGTCCTCGTCAAACGCGATCATCTTCGCTGCCATTGGTTTACCAGTCCTCCGTGGCGTACGTTAGGACCGGCCGACGCCCGCGACGGACGGCACGCCACAACGGCAGTCCTTTCCTGCCGCCTAGCGGTACCTCATCGTCCGATCCCGCCGTTATGGTTGTCACTCTCACGGGGAGAGTGCCAAGTCCCATGTTTAGCACTCTCATAGGGAGAGTGCAAACGCCAAGGCCTCGTGCTGGGCGTTCTCCCATACCGCGAGGCAAGAGTTCGCTGAACGCGTAGAGTGAACGAGGACAGAACACGTCGGGAATCACCCGCCCCCTTCGAGAGGGTTTGTTACTTTTCCGCCATGAAAGCGCTCGTCCTATCCGGCGGCTCCGGCACGCGCCTACGCCCGATTACGCATACCTCAGCAAAGCAGCTGGTCCCGGTGGCGAACAAGCCGGTGTTGTTCTACGGACTCGAGGCCATCGCCGAGGCGGGGGTGACCGACGTCGGTATCATTGTCGGCGACACCGCCCCGGCGATCGAGGCCGCAGTTGGCGACGGCTCGAAGTTCGGCATTAAGGCCACTTACATCAGGCAGGACGCGCCCCTCGGCCTCGCCCACGCGGTCCTGGTCGCCAGGGAGTTCCTCGGCGACGACGACTTCGTGATGTACCTCGGCGACAACTTCATCGTCGGCGGGATCACCGCCCTCGTCGAGGAGTTCGCCGCGCACCGGCCCGCGGCCCGGATCATGCTGGCCAGGGTCAGCGACCCCCGGGCGTTCGGCGTCGCCGAACTCGACGAAGCCACCGGGCGGGTCAAGAACCTGGAAGAGAAGCCGAAGCAGCCCAAGAGCGACCTCGCCCTCGTTGGGGTCTACCTGTTCACCCCGGCCGTGCACGAAGCCGTCGCGAGCCTCAAGCCGTCATGGCGGGGCGAGCTTGAGATCACCGAGGCGATCCAGTGGCTGCTCGACAACGGGCAGCCGGTCACCTCGACGACGATCACCGGGTACTGGAAGGACACCGGCAACGTCACCGACATGCTGGAGGTGAACCGGCTTGTCCTTGAAGGCCTGGAGCCGAGGCTTGACGGTACGGTCAGCGCCGACTCCGAGATCATCGGCCGGGTGGTCGTCGAGGAGGGCGCGTCGGTCACGGGATCCCGAATCGTCGGCCCGGCGATTATCGGCGCCGGCAGCACGATCGCCAGCTCCTACGTCGGCCCGTTCACCGCCATCGACGAGGGCTGCTCGGTCACCGACAGCGAGATCGAGTACTCCATCGTGCTGTCCAACGCGTCCATCCAGGGGGTCGGCCGCATCGAATCCTCGCTCATCGGCCATTACGCGCAGGTAACCCCCGCGCCGCGGGTGCCGAAGGCGCACCGGCTAGTGCTCGGCGACCACAGTAAGGTGCAGATCAGCTCATGAGGATCCTCGTTACCGGCGGCGCGGGCTTCATCGGCTCGCACTACGTCCGCACGCTGCTTTCCGGCGGGTACCCGGGCTATGAGGACGCCGGGGTCACCGTGTACGACAAGCTCACGTACGCGGGCAACCTCGCGAACCTCGCCCCGGTCAGCGACAGCCCCCGGTATGCCTTCGTCCAGGGCGACATCTGCGACCCGGCCCAGCTGGCCGAGGTCCTTCCCGGCCACGACGCGGTGATCAACTTCGCCGCCGAGTCGCACGTCGACCGGTCGATCGCGGGCGCCGCCGAGTTCATGAACTCCAACGTGCTCGGCGTCCAGGTGCTGCTCGATGCCTGCCGGGCCGCCGGCATTCCCCGCATCGTGCAAGTCTCCACCGACGAGGTCTACGGCTCGATCGCCGAGGGGGCCTGGACGGAGCAGTCTCCGCTCGACCCGAACTCCCCGTACTCCGCCGCCAAGGCAGGCGGCGACCTCATCGCCATCGCCTTCGCCCGCACCCACGGCGTCAACGTTTCCGTCACCCGCTGCTGCAACAACTACGGGCCCTACCAGTACCCGGAGAAGCTGGTACCGCTGTTCACGACCAACCTGCTCGACGGCAAGCCGGTGCCGCTTTACGGCGACGGCCTCAACGTCCGCGGCTGGATCTACGTGGACGACCACTGCCGCGGCATCCAGCTCGTGCTTGAGAAGGGTGCGGCGGGCAAGGTCTACAACATCAACGGCGACGTCGAGCTGTCCAACCGCGAGCTGACCGGGGCCATCCTCGACAAGCTCGGCGCCTCGTGGGACGACGTGGTGCCCGTCACCGACCGCAAGGGCCACGACCGCCGCTACTGCCTCGACGACTCGCTGCTGCGCTCGATGGGCTACGCGCCGCAGACGCCGTTCTCCGACGGCCTCAAGGCCACCATCGAGTGGTACGCCGCCAACCGGGACTGGTGGGAGCCGCTGCACCGTCCTGCCCCGCCCACTCGGCCGGCGCCCCCGGCCCGTCCCGCCCAGTGAGCCGCGACCAGTGACGCGCTGGCTCGTCACCGGCGCCGGGGGAATGCTCGGCCGCGACCTGACCGACTTCCTGCGCGGCCAAGGCGCGGAATTCACCGCGCTCGGCCGGACCGACCTGGACATCACCGACCCGGCGGCGGTCACCGAGGCGATCAACGCCGCCAAGCCGGACGTCGTGGTCAACTGCGCGGCGTGGACGGCCGTCGACGCCGCCGAGCAGCACGAGCAGGCGGCGCTCGCGATCAACTGCCACGGCGCCGCGAACCTGGCCGCCGCCTGCGCGGGTGTCGGCGCGCTGCTTGTCCACCCGTCGACCGACTACGTCTTCGACGGCCAGGCGTCCGCACCGTACGCGGAGGACGCACCGACCGCACCCGTAGGAGCCTACGGCCGCACCAAGCTAGCGGGCGAGCAGGCCGTGCGGGCCGCGCTTCCCGACGCGAGCTACATCGTCCGCACCGCCTGGCTGTACGGCGCGCACGGCAAGAACTTCGTCAAGACCATGCTGCGCCTCGCGCGGAACGGCACCGCCCCTGGCGTGGTCGCCGACCAGCACGGGCAGCCCACCTGGACGGCCGACGTCGCCGCGCAGATCTACGCGCTCGTCGACAAGTCCGCGCCCGCGGGCGTCTACCACGCGACAAGTTCCGGCCAGACGACGTGGTTCGGCTTCGCCGCCGAGATCTTCGCCCTCTATCAGGGCCACGCTCAAGACCAAGACCATCATCCCGAACGACTTCAGGTTACTCCCCGGCCCATCACTACTGCCGAATTCCCGACGCCGGCGCAACGTCCGGCTTACAGCGTCCTCGGCCACGAGGCGTGGCGCGCGGCGGGCATCCGCCCGATCGGCGACTGGAAGGACTCGCTGAACCGCGCCTTCCCCGCGATCACGGCAAACGCGTAACGGGGCTGGCGGCCTCAGCCGGGACCGGGGCCTGGGCTTTTCCCTCCGAAGCGTCCGCGGCTTCCTCTGACGCGTCCGCGACCTCGGCCGTGCCCGCGACCTCGCCCGCGGCGGCGCCCTGACCGCGGCGGCGGCCGGCCACGGCAACGCCCGCGACGAGCAGGTCGCTGACGGTGTTGACCCCGCGCGACACGAGCGCCACCGCCAGCCCCGCCTGGTGGCCGACGAGCGGGCTGAGCGCCAGGATCAGCAGGGCGTCGCGCCCGCCCGCGCCGGCCGGGGCGAAGACGATGATGAAGCCCACGCACCAGGCGAACGCGTAGCCGCCGAGTGCGATCAGCATGGTCCGGCCGACCGGGGCGCCCAGCTTGTCGGCGAGCACCCAGATCTGCACGCCGTTGGCGATCCACGCGACCAGCGACCAGGCGAGCGGCCGGGCCAGCATCTTGAGCGTGACCGGCTGGTCGAGTCCCGGCCGCTTGATCCGCTTGAAAATCCAGTTAAGCAGCGGGTTGAGCACCTTCGGGTAGAGGCAGACCAAGATCACCGGGACGAGAATGAAGACCCAGTCGTAGCCGGGCGAGTAGTGCGCGAAAGGCAGCGTCGCCGCGGCCACCAGCAGGCCGGTGGCCAGCGACAAGATCATCGTCAGGACCGAGGCGCTCGCCGAGCGCGTCCGGGGCACGTTGGCCCGCGCACCCAGTTCCATCTGCGTCAGGACCGGCCAGAGGGAGCCGGGGATGTACTTGCCGAGCTGCCCGATGAATAGAATCCGCCCGGCCGTCGTCGTCCGCAGCGGCGAGCCGAGCCCGGCCAGCATCGCCTGCCACCCGCGGAGCACGGCGAACTGCATCACCAGCAGCGCGAGCAGCGCCTCGAGCGAGGCAACCAGGCCGATCTCGCCCAGGGCGTGGTGGACCTGGTTCCACTCCTTGTTGATCGCGTAGGCGCCGATTCCCACCGCGACGACGACAACCGCCCACTTGAGCCACCGGCTGCCGAGCAAGCGCTTAACGAAGCCCATCATCCTGTCCATGAGGTAGGTGCGTCATGCCCTAGGCTACGGACATCATGCGCACAATCATCTTCGGTACTTACGACACCGCGATGCACCCGCGCATCGCGACCATCGCCGAGGGCCTGGCCGCCCGCGGGTTCGACGTGACCGAGTGCAACATACCGCTCGGGCTGACCACGGCTGACCGCGTTGACATGCTGGCGAAGCCCTGGAAGGCCGGCGGGCTCGTCGTCAGGCTCGCGAGCCGATGGCTTGGGCTCGCGGCGAAGGCCCGCGGTCTTGGCCGGCCGGACGTCGTGGTCGTCGGTTACCTGGGGCACTTCGACGTGCTCTTGGCGCGGCTGCTTTACCGCCGCGGCAAGGTGCCGATCGTGCTCGACCACCTGATCAGCGCGGCGAACACGGCGAAGGACCGCCGACTCGACGGCGGCATGAAGACGAAGCTGCTGCGGCTGATCGACGCGGCGGCGCTGCGCGCCGCGGACATCGTCGTGGTGGACACCGAAGAACACCTGGAGATCGTCCCGGAGAAGTACCGGTCGAAGGCCGTGGTGGTCCCCGTCGGCGCGCCCACGCCGTGGCATGCCGGGCTTTCCACCACGGGGCCTTCCACCACGGAGCCTTCCATCACGGGGACGGGCAGCGGGCCGCTGAAGGTCGTGTTCTACGGCCTCTACACGCCACTGCAGGGCACGCCGGTCATCGGCGCGGCGCTCGGCCGCCTGGCGGGCGCGCCCGTCGAGGTCACGATGATCGGCCGCGGCCAAGACGAGGCGGCGACCAAGGAGGCCGCCGCAGCCAACCAGTCGGTGCGCTGGCTTGACTGGGTGCCCGCCGCCGAGCTTCCGGAGGTGGTGGCCGACCATGACGTCTGCCTCGGCATCTTCGGCACCGGCGACAAGGCGCTGCGCGTGGTCCCCAACAAGGTGTTCCAGGGCGCCGCCGCCGGATGCGCGGTGATCACGTCCGACACCGCGCCGCAGCGCCGGGTGCTCGGGGACGCCGCCGTCCTGGTGCCGCCCGGTGACCCGGAAGCACTGGCCGACGCACTGCTCCAGCTGGCCAACGACCGCGAGACGCTGCTGAAGCTGCGCCACGCGGCCCGCCAACTCGCCGCCGAGCGGTTCACGCCCGAGCAGGTGGTGGGGCCGCTGACGGACCGGCTCGTACCGCCGGACGCCCCTCTTTCCTCGCAAAACTAGGCCTAACTGTCCCGGGATCGGACTATCAGGTCGGCGAGCAAGGCCAGCGAAGCGATCAACAGGCCGGTGACGAAGACGAGCACCGTGTCCGTCGCGATCTTGAAATGGTTCGCGGACACGTCGTAGATGGCCTTGATGAAGCCGATGCCGAGCAGGGCCAGCGCGAGCGGCATGAGCACCTTGAGCGGGTTGAAGTACATCGTCATCCGGAGCACCTGCAGGATGTACCGGTAGGAGTCCTTGCCGAACTTGAACTTCGACTTGCCCGCCCGCTTGGCGTAGTCGATCGGCAGGAAGTACAGCTCGTGGTTGTTCGCGAGGAACGACACGGTGATCGTGGTGACGCAGGAGAAACCGGCGGGCAGCAGCCGCAGGTAAGGCAGCGACACGTCCCGCCGGAAGGCACGCAGGCCCGAGTTCAGGTCGGGGATCTTCGCACCGGTCAGCCGCTCGGCGAACTTCCTGATGAACCACTTGGCGGGCACCCGCAGCAGCTTGTAGGTGCCCTGCTCGCTCGTGCGGGCGCCGACGACGTGGTCGATCGTCTGGTCCTTCTCCAGGATCTGGACCAGCTCGGGTATCCGCTCGTTCGGGTACGTCATGTCGGCGTCGGTCCACACCACGATCTCGCCCCGAGCCCGCTGGGTGCCGATCCGGCGCACCGTGCCAGAACCGCTGTTCCGGTGGAAGTGCACGACCTCCATCAGCGGGAAACGGGGCGCGGCCTCGTAGAGCTTGGCCAGCGTGCCGTCGGTTGACGCGTCGTCGACGCACATCAGCTCGTACGAGTAGCCGCTGGCGTCCATCGCCGCCGAGATCCGCTCAATCTCGGCGATGACGTGCCCTTCCTCGTTGAAGCAAGGCAGGACAATCGTCACGTAGGGCGCGGCCGTTTCCTTCTGTCGCGAGGTTTCGTATTCGGCAATCACTTAGCCGGCTCCCAACTGTAGACAGTGAACCGCTCCGCGGCGGTGTTCCGCGGCGTACCTATATAAATGTGCTCGTCGTCGTTCGTGCTGAGGTCCATGATGAGATTCACGGTACCGTTACCGAACTGCTTCATCAGGGGCGCGAACTCGGTCGGCGAAGTGGCGAGGACGAACGGCTGGTGACCGGAGGCCTCGATCGCCCGCACGGCGGCGACCATCGTGGCGGGCGCGATGGTGTTACCGACGGCAGGCATGACGGTGCCGGGAGAGATCGTCTGCACGCCCGCCACCGGCACGTCACACTGGTTGCGGATGGCCCCACCGAGCGGTTGCATCAGGAGGTTGTCGGCGAAGAGCACGGACTTGCCCTGCGGGATGTTCCGGCAGAGCTCGTTCATCGCCGCGACCTCGCCGACGAAGGTGCGCTTGAACGCGAGCCCGCCGAGGTTCCCGAGCAGCGGCGGCACGGCGATGGCGGCCGCGCAGACGGCGATCACGGCTACCCGGGGCGCCCGCTTCAGATAGTCGGGCACATCCACCATGTGCAGGACCCGCGACTTCTGGGCCAGCCAGGAGGCCAGCCACACCGCGAGCAGTATCAGGCCGGGCAGGACGGCGGGAACCAGGCGACGGCTGGCGTAAGGCTGGTGCGGGGTGATCGAGGGCTGGTACAGGAAGAACAGGGTGGCCCAGGCGAACACGAGCATGGGCAGCACCCAGACTGGGGCCTCGCCCTTGATGCACCGCCTGCCGAGCATCGCGACCGCGATCACCGCGAACGCGATGGTCGTGGCGCCGGTATACCAGTAGATCCAGTGGAGGCTGAGCGGAGCGTAGGCGTGGTAGTAATCCGCGTGCCAGCCCCGCTGGACGTAGGGCCGGAGAAGGAACCCGGCGACCACGACGAACGGGAGCGCCACCACGGCACGGACCAGCCACGGTCTCGGCGGGTTGCTCAGCTCGGAGCCGCGCCGCCGCAGCCACCGCACGGCCACGATCGTGCCGATGACCATCACGATGACCAGGGCGGACATGCCTAGAACCGACACCTTGTTGCCTGGTATCAGGTAGGGCGCGCTAAGGAAGGCCCCGTCGAGGGCGCCGTACAGCGTACCCACGATCAAGCCGGCGATGAGGGGCACCACCTGCCGTTGGCGCCGCAGGATCAGCACGCCGCAGTACGGGATGACGAACACGATGTCGGCCGGTCCGTCGAGCCGGACGAGGAAGACAATGCCGAGCAGCAGCCCGCTGAAGAACGCGAGGACGTGCGAGGCGGACCGGGCATGGTGCCGCCAGTCGGTTCGCCACGATCCGGCGTCTTCCTCACCCCGGTGGGTGCGCTGGCTGTCGATCCACAGCGACAGCCCGCCGACCAGGATGATCAGCGCGAGCGACTCGCTCCAGGTGTCGCGGCTGACGTACTGCATGGGGATGGTGACACTGATCGCCAGCGCGGCGAACGGCGCCCAGCGCGGGCCCACCAGCCTGGCTACCAGGCCGCCGAACGTGAAGACGGCGAGCGCGCCGAGCACCGGCGCCAAGAACAGCGCGAGCCGCGCGCCGCCCGCCCAGTAGCCCAAAGAGAGGACCATCGGCATGCCGGCCATGAACTGGGGCACGATGTGATTGCCGACCGCGTACTGGGCCGCGCTCGCGTAGACGATGCTCGCCGGGTGGCCGCCGAAGAACTGGGCGTTCTCCGGGATGACGGTCGTGCCGTGCACCGAGATCCACTGGGCGAACTGCATGTACTGCGCGGCGTCGTACTCGATGATCACGAACTGCGAGTGGAAGACCGCGTTGAAAACGCCGAATGCGACCGAGATCATCAGCAGCGACCAGAGCGCCCAGCGCGGCGTGGGCTTCGCGAGGCCCTCGCCCCGCGTACCCCAGGCGGCCGCCCCGGTCACCGAGGGAATGCGCCGCCAGACGTACGGGACGATCAGCGCGGTAAGCGCGATCCACAGCACGAGCACCGGGATTGGCTTGAAGTAGCCGATCAGCAGCAGCGGGAAGCCACCGAGCATAAACGGCATCAACACGAGGGCGGGCAGCGCGGTAAGCCGCCCGAGCAGGAGCCCCGCAGAGTCCCTGGGATCGCGCTCCGTCTTGTCGAGCGGAGCAGGGACGCTTCGTCGGACGGCGGAGGGCTTGCTGTCAACGGTCAATGAAGGAACCCATCTGCTCTGGGCTAGTCCCAGTCTCGTGCTCGGTACGCAAGCGCAACTGGCGTACTCGGTAGGCGTCTGAATTATAGAAAGGTGTTGCGCCTTTACGTGCTCGTTCCCGACAGGTCCGGCCGTTCCGAACCGTTACCACCGCATTTGGCGTTGTACCCGTATCTAGCCCGGCAGACACGGAGCGTAACACTGTTGTGGCCTAGAGTTAACCGAGCGCCTCAACTTGTTCTGCCAGCCAGCGCCGCGGTGCGCGGGCGGCCGCGGCGCTCGCAATCGATGCACTGCGCCGCTGCCGCTCGTGGGCCGGCATGATCAGGCCAGCATGCATGGCGTTAGCGGTAGCGCTGACATCATACGGGTTGACAAGCAGTGCGGCCTCTCCAATCAGTGACGCCGCACCTGCTTCCCTGGAGAGCACGAGCGCGCAACCGCGCTCGCTGAGGATCGGCCCTTCCTCCGCCACCAGGTTCATGCCGTCTCTGATCGGGTTGACCAAAAGCACGTCTGCCAGTCCGCACGCTGCCAGCGAGCGGGGGTAGTCGTCCCTTACGTCCAGGATAAGCGGTTCCCAGTCCGGTGTGCCGAACTCGTCGCTGATCTCCGCGGCGAGCTCGTGCACCCGCGCCGTGTAGGCCTGGTACTCCGCGAGCCCCGAGCGCGACGGGTACGCGAACGCGAGGTGCGTCACCTGGCCGCGCCATTCCGGCCGGGTGGTCAGCAGCTCGCGGTAGGCGGCCAGGCCGCGCACGATGTTCTTCGACAGCTCGGTGCGGTCCACGCGCACGATCAGCTGCCTGCCCCGCGCCAGTTCCCGCAGCGCGCTCGCGTTGCCCACGACGTCCGGCTCGCGGCTCCTCGCCCGCATTTCTTCGGCGTCGACGCCGAGCGGGTGCACCGCCACCTCGGTCAGGTGGTTCCGGTAGGTGACGCGGCCCGCGCCGGGGCGGGCGCGCGCGACGTCCGCGCCGAGCACCGCCTCGCAGCAGTCGAGGAACGCGTCGGCCCAGCGCCAGTCAAGGAACCCCGCGTGGTCGGCGCCGAGCATGCCGTCGAGTATCGCGACCGCCACCTCATCCGGTAGCAGCCGGAAGTACTCGGGCGGGGCCCACGGGGTGTGCTCGAAGTGGGCGATTCGCGCCGCGGGGTGGCGGTCGCGCAGCAGCCGCGGCGCGAGCGCCAGGTGGTAGTCCTGGATGAGCACCCGGGTCCCCGGCGCGCTCTCCTGTGCGAGCGCCGCCGCGAACGCCTCGTTATACGCGACGTAGGCGGCCCAGTCGGCGCGGAACGCCCGGTCGAAGACCGGCTGGTTCGGCGGGTCGAACAGCAGGTGGTGCACGAACCACAAGACCGAGTTGGCGACCCGGTTGTACGCGGCGTCGAACACGTCGGCGGGGATGTCCAGCATGCGCACGGGGACCTCGCCCGGGCCGCCCGACGCCCGCTCCGCGGTGCTGGCGGGGCTGCGGGCGGCCTGCCGGTCCGCCTCGCTGAGGGCCGCGCACAGCCAGAGCGCGCCGCCGTCCGCGGCCACCGCGCCAAGCCCGGACGTCAGCCCCGACACCATGCCGCCGCCGCCGCGGCTAGCGGCCAGCGACCCGTCTTCGGCCTGCTTATATGAGACGGGCCCACGGTTGGAGGCAACAATGAGCAACCGACTCGGGTCGTTAGTCATATGGAACAAGCGTAGATGAAACCCGCCATAGCCGGTTGCCGGGGCGGGCGAACGATCCGTTAAAGTAGTTACGAGTCCGGGGGTCGTCCCCCCGGGGGATAACTGAATACCTCATCCAGAGGGGTGGAGGGATCGGCCCTGTGAAGCCCCGGCAACCATCGCGGTATAACGCACCTCAGTAAGGCGAGGCAAGCGCGCGACGTGGTGCCAAGTCCGGCCCGTGGTCAAGGTGACCGCTGGGAAAGATGGGAGAGAGAGGCCTCGCCCCATGACCGCTAAGACTGCCGCGCCCCTTCGCCTCGGCAACGCCACTGGACTGACGTGCCGAGAGTGCGGCGCCACGGTTGAGCTCGGCCCGTACTACGCCTGTTCCGAGTGTTTCGGGCCGCTGGAGGTCGGCTACGACTTCCCGCGGCTGACGAGGGCCGACATCGAGGCCGGCCCGCAGAACATCTGGCGCTACGCGCCGCTGCTTCCCGTGCCGCAGGACATCGCGACGCGCCGGACGACCGAGCCGGGCTACACCAGGCTCGTCGCCGCCGACGGGCTCGCCGCCGAACTCGGGATGCGCCGCCTCTGGATCAAGGACGACAGCGGCAACCCCACTCACTCGTTCAAGGACCGCGTCGTCGCCGTGGCTCTAGCGGCGGCGACCGAGATGGGCTTCAAGGTCCTCGCCTGCCCGTCCACCGGAAACCTCGCCAACGCGGTCGCCGCGGCGGCCGCCCGGGTCGGCATCAGGTCGGTGGTCATGGTTCCCGCGAACCTCGAGGAGCAGAAGATCCTCACGACCGCAGTGTACGGCGGCACGTTCGTGACGGTGGACGGTAACTACGACGACGTTAACCGGCTGGCCTCCGAGCTGGCGGGCGAGCACGAGGACTGGGCGTTCGTCAACGTGAACGTGCGCCCCTACTACGCCGAGGGCTCGAAGACCCTCGGCTTCGAGATCGCGGAGCAGCTCGGCTGGCGGCTGCCCGACCAGATCGTGGTCCCGGTCGCGTCCGGCGCACAGCTGGTCAAGATCGACAAGGGGTTCAGCGAGCTCGTGGAGCTTGGCCTCGTCGAGTCCAAGCCGTGGAAGGTGTTCGGCGCGCAGGCGACCGGCTGCTCGCCCGTGTCCGAGGCGTTCGCCAAGGGCTGGGACGTCGTTCGGCCGGTGAAGCCGGACACGATCGCGAAGTCGCTGGCGATCGGCAACCCCGCGGACGGCCCTTACGTCCTCGACGTGGTGCGCAGGACGGGCGGCGCCGTCGCCGACGTCTCCGACGCCGAGGTCGTGGACTCGATGGGGCTGCTCGCCCGGACCCAGGGCGTCTTCGGTGAGACGGCGGGCGGTGTAACGGTCGGCGTGCTGCGCAAGCTTCTCGCCTCCGGCCAGCTCGACCCGGAAGCGGAAACGGTGATCATCAACTCCGGCGACGGGCTCAAGACCCTCTCCGCCGTGGCGTCCGCCGTAACAGTTCCCAACGCGATAAAGCCGACGCTGGAGGCATTTCAGCAACAGTACTGACAAGTGCTACTGACCAGTACCGACAGGCGACTCGGCTGCCCCGCTAATATCGCCCGTCATCATTACGGTGAGCGTTGACGCGATTGGCGTGTATCTGGCGTCATGAACCCCGCGCACACGGTAAGGTCGTTTCTGGTCGCTGTCGGCAAGGCAAAGTGCGAGCGTGAGAGCGTGCGCTGGCATGTCCCGGCTGATCGCGATCGACGGGTTCCGCGGTTGCAAGGGGCGGGGCTCGAAGCCCGAGCAGCAGTTAGGGAGTTGTTTGGAATGGCTCAGGGCACCGTCAAGTGGTTCAACCCGGACAAGGGCTACGGCTTTATCGCCGTCGACGGTGGCAAGGACGTCT
>Ga0102924_1005329_pt1 | contig 12525 bp, 14 predicted proteins | sample PaiPotPPM11metaG_FD_80116 | JGI IMG/M metagenome (GOLD analysis project Ga0102924, IMG submission 80116) | Iron sulfur acid spring bacterial and archeal communities from Banff, Canada, to study Microbial Dark Matter (Phase II) - Paint Pots PPM... ... | reverse complement strand
TTACATCGAAGGCTTCTACAACCCGTATCGTCGGCACGAGTCACTCGGCCAGATCTCACCCATTAACTTCGAACGGAGGATGACGTCGGCAGCTTGAATCTCTAATTACTAACCGTCCACCAAAGCGGGGTAGCTCCAGTTGGCGCCCGATAAAGCCGGTTATGTGTATATACAGCGACTTCCGGCTCAGGTTCTTTGGCAATGTGCCAGCAGCCTTACCCGCTTCCAGTATTTCATCTCTGCTACGCGGCCGGCAGTCATCCAGAATCTTCAACACGGCACGAATGATATATCCATGCTTATTATCGCCGAGCTCTTCAATGCCATCGATCGAGTCCGATTGCATTTGAAGCCGTTTGAGAGCTGACCGCCGGATGCCTCTGCTACTCAAGGATAAGACGCGATGGCCGAATAGCTAGCGGTTTCTGGCAATTCCCAATGAAGGCGCCGAGGCGCGGCGCCGGGCGCTGATCGTGTCTATCCTGCTGGCAGACGCACGGATAGAATACAAGCTAAGGCCTAGTGATTCCCCTAGCGACCTAGGGCATCGTTTTGCTATTCTTATTAATGAGGAAATTATTAGCCAAAATGTCTAGGAGTTAGAGAAATGAAATTGTCCGACTTGTTTCTTCAAGCTACGTCGTTTCTTCAAGGCATCTTTACACACGCTACGAGGTCTACCGCTAACCCAACGAACCCAAACATTAAACGCCTGGTTGTGCTTGTCATGGAGAACCGATCGTTTGACCACATATTGGGTAACCTCATGACAAACGAATATAAGATTGAAGGCTTAACGGGTTTCGAATTCAACTACTCCGACCCCGACTCAAGGTCAGGGGAGGTGCGCGTTACCAGGCAAGCCCCATACGTACCGGACGTGGATCCGAGCCCAAGTCACGAATTTCACGATGTCATGTTACAGCTGTTCATGCGGTTCGACGTTCCATGGCCCATTAAAGAATCAAACCGCGGCTTCATGTATGATTACGGAAAAGTTGCCCACAGCTCCGCATTATCAGGAAAGATAATGCGATGTTTTGGGGCGGATCAACTTCCGGCGCTTCATGCGCTCGCGAGAGAATTTGCGGTGTGTGATCATTGGTTTTCGTCCCTTCCCGGGCCAACTTGGCCCAATCGTTTCTTTATTCATTGCGCTACCTCTGGTGGATATGTCGATAATACGCTGCGCGACTACAACATGGATACCATCTTTGAAAATCTTTCAAATCATGGTGTCTCGTGGCGGGTCTATTATCATGACTTCCCTCAAAACCTCGCCTTGATGAAACAGCGTAAGTATTTTTGGTCTTCATACGAAAAGTTCGAGGTTTTCAAGAAGAATTGCGCAGAGGGAGCCCTTCCGCAATATTCGTTTATCGAACCGCGCTACTTTAATGAGGGAGATGATCGTGCCAATGACCAGCATCCCATTCATGGAGTTCGTCTAGGCGACGCGTTCATCGCGGACGTCTACGAATGTCTAAAAAGCTCGCCTCATTGGAACGACACGCTCTTGGTAATTACTTGGGATGAGCACGGGGGCTTTTTTGACCACGTATTGCCACCCGCCACGGTTAATCCAGATGGTAAGAACGCGCCGGAGTTCAATTTCGCACGTCTCGGAGCGCGCGTCCCCGCTGTTCTAGTGTCACCATATATTCCCCGCGGTACTATCGACAAAACGGTTTACGATCACTCCTCCATCCCAGCCACTCTAAAGGTGCTGTTTGGCCTCCCCAACTTTTTAACCAAGCGAGATTCGCGCGCAAATACCTTTGATCGAAGCGTGACCTTGTCATCCCCCCGCCCGATTGCTCTAGAAACATTGCCGCGCATTCCCGCAACGGAATCTGCATCAGAGAGAGCCACATCTATACCTCCGACAGAGCTTCACTCAAGCTTGCTCGCATTGGCTGAATCTCTTCCCGGAACAACTAGTGTCGACGTCACCCCTGCTCGAACTGAACAGGAGTCCGCGACTCGTGCCAAATCGGCGCTCGCTCAATTCGTTGCAACCCAGAAAGGTAATTAATGGATTATCTCTGCGCTTGTCCTACAGGCAGGAGCGCCAAGACAGTACCTCACCATCTAACACCCCTGACGCTCGATACATCTCGCAAGACATGCCAAAATCACATTGGTAAGTATTTTCGTTGAAGCAAGCCACTGAGACTTGCTTATCGGGGAAATAGACCCCGAAATGCCGGGTTCGTCGAATGAAGAATAGGTATTGAATTGTTAGGACATCTGTGAGAGAAGACAAGAAGTAGACCGCACGTGCAATACCCCTTCGGGTTAACATTATCTGCTCGCTGACAATAACTCAGAATGCTAGCTTTTTCAACCGTCGTAAAATGCGTAAAGCCGGAAGCGAAAAAGTTATCGGTACCGCGCAAGCGTCTGAAATATTCGACCTTCATAGGCGTTTTCTCAGTAATTTCCTTTACTGCGTCCGACGCCGCGGCTGCGAGCACCAGGAAAACGCGTGGCCGGGCGGGCAAAAGCTCACTCAGCGATTCATTCCATGCTGTCACAGCCTGATTCCCCGTGCCTGTAAAGTCATCGACGAAGACCACGGTGTCCTCAGCCGTCAGGTTCTGCTCCAAAAGCTGCGAGGGGTGGATAAACAGGTTGCTATAGCGCGCGCTAGCCAAACCGTTTGCCCTTCGGAAGGTATTCAGCATGCGATCGCCGCTCTCTCCAGCGTGACTGCCAAATCCCACAAATCGCCACTGACCACGACGGTCCGATGATTTTTTGGACCAGCCCGACAGCTTTCCGAAGACCGATCGAAAGGCGCTAGCCAAGTGGTCTTCCCGAAAGAACTCCACAACGTCAAGAACTCGAGCAGCCGCGTCCTTATGATGATTCTCGAATTGAGATAACCACTTTTGGATACGGGCTTTGGATACATGTTCGCGATAACCAGCAAACCTTTCAACCCATCCATCCATACGCGCAGCATCCACTGCGACACCACGCGCCTTGGGCGCGCGTCTCACTTAATTCTCCGCTCAGCCTCTTCGAGCCTAACCCGTATGAGATTCATGAGATCTTCCAAACGTTTCCATAGGTCTTCTTCAGCGTAGAAGTCAACAGCTTTCATGCTTCCAAGGAACGATTCCAACTTTATGATTGCTGGCCTGATCGCTCGCACCTGAGCGCGCAGACCTGCACTTTCGATTGCTAAGTGTTCAATTGTAAGTTCAGGCTGATCTGCAAACTCTTGCAGTCGACGCGTTATCGTGTTGGTCTTTCCAGCTTTAACGGCGTTCGTGATGTACTGCTTAATCTTGCGGAAGTCCGTAACGGATGTGAGGCCACCCGCACTATAACGCTTCAACATCTTAGCGGTAAACGTGTCGCGCCTAAACCAGGCCATGCGCTGCACTACGCGGTCACTTAGAACGGCGTACAACTCGATAAAGAAATCGGCTTTCACTCGCTTTTCTGGATCAGGAACGAGCATCAAATCCTGATACTTTTTGGGATACGAGAGAAGCTTCTTACAACGCGCGACGACAGCGCGATCCAAGCCTGTGAGTTCCGCCAGTTTTGCGTCGCGCTTTTCTTTTAGTTTCTCCATTAGCACGTTAAGCGTAAGAGCCGTTGGCATCAATTCCCAGTCTTCACGAAGTTTGTGAATCTGGAACATCGTAACGATGTTCTGAACAACGCTCGGCTCCGCGACTTCATTAGCTGGAACGCTCTTGAGCCGAAGGTGTTGCGCGCATATCCATCTGCGCTGACCGTCTAGAATTACCCATTTCTTCCTGCCTTTGGACCAATAGACGGTTAGAGGTACAAGAATGCCGACTTTAAGGATTGACTCCTGTAGCGTCTCGAGTGGTTGTGGGTCGAAGAGTCGGCGGGGGTTGTGAGGGTTTGGCTCTAGATTTTTCGTTGGTATTTGCTTGACACCCACGCTACCAGGTGTGAGCGATTGTGCCATCAACTAGCCCCTTCTAAATGCCTTAATGTTTGAGAGACACAGTTCGTAACGTCTCCGTCGAGCGCTAGAAAAACCGGATACATTGTGGCGAACAGCAAATCGCCGCGCAAGCCACCCATTAAACGCAACGCGCGCGTCGCGACAATCAGCGTAACTCAAGATGAACGCAGCGCCTCGACGATCAATCTCTTCCAACCATCCAGCGAGATCAGCAATATCCGTGGTTGAAAAGTGATCCTTTGAGTACTCAGTGAACACCCGTCGGCTTGAAACAGCGTAAGGTGGATCGAGATAGACGAAATCGCCTTGTCTTACCTTTGCGAGAACAGATCGGAAATCGGCAGCAACGAGCGTCGTATGGCGAAGAAGACGAGCGCATGTGCAAAAATGCTTGAGTCGCGGGACATTTGGAGTTTTAGGCGCACCATACGGCACATTAAACGCGCCTGCGGCGTTGGTCCGATAGAGACCGTTAAAACAGAAGCGGTTTAAGTAAATGAATCGTGCTGCTCTTGCGACGGCGAGCTTGGGTCGCATTGCTCGAACGCGATAATACGCGTCTTCGCCAATAGCAAGCCTGTTGAGCCTTTGATATACCGCTTGCGGTACTTGTCGTATGGTTTGGTAAGCCTCTATTAACTCACGGTTGATGTCGCCGAGTAAAGATCGTGGAGGTTCGATTGCGAAGAATAGGGCTGCTGATCCGGCGAACGGCTCGACGTATCGCGTATAGTTGCCCGCCTTCCACCACTGATGCAAAAAGGGAACGTGCTGACGCTTACTTCCGGCCCAGCGCAGAAGGGGCCTAACGGACGCACTTTTCAGCACCGCGGTATCTCCCGCAAATCGCATGAGTGCTCGTCCCCTCTAGCAAGGCCAATCACGTGTACGCAAGTGCGGACACGCAACACTAGTGTAGCCAGTGTTGGCCACTCGAGTCTCACCGCCTGCGCTGCATCGTCCGTCGCATAATCCACGGAGCTCGTACTGGGCGTCTAGGGCCTAATTTCGCTTAACGACAGATAACCCTGATCAATCGTCAAACTACTTCCATGAATCTCGTACTGGCCCGGCGTCTAAAATGCGCGTGCCCTGGGCCAATCGAAATGTGCGGAGTCAGATTAACCCTGATAACGTCAGACGAATGAAAAGTATCTGCAGTGTTGAGCCGTTGACGGCCCAATGTGGTTGGCCCTTTGGACTGCGGTTGTTGCGTCTGCCACGTAGGCAGGCGCGCTGGCCGCGACACCATTCGCATTCCCGCGTGCAACGCAGCCATAAAAAAACACCACCCTGAAACGGGTGGCGCCAGCGTTGGTCTGTCGCCACTACTATACCACGAGAGCACCCATATTGCAATCAGAAGCCACGTGATCTGACCGCCATGGCTCCTCCGGGAGAACCCGGGGGTGGAGGTGGCGAGAATCGAACTCGCAGCGCGCGGCTTGACAGACCAACGCCGGCACCAGCCCGCCCCCAACCAAGACTGTTATCACTCAGGGGGAGCGACAGGACAATTCATGGTTAGCTCAATTCGCAGAACCAACGAATGGTTTGACTATCTACTTAAAAATGACCCTCGGTTCTTACGGCGTGTCGAAAAAGCACGAAATAGTATTCGTGCCGGCCGCGGTGTCAGGCTGAATGATGGCAAGCTCCTCATTTAGGGTTGGATGTTCTTCTGTATCGCGGTGTTAGAGCGACACTCGCGCCTGCTCTTTAGACAGGCGCCCTTAAGCCCAGCTGCCGCTCCCGTTGCCGTACCTATGTCTTGATTTGTTCCTCACGTTCAACGATTACATTTCTTGCGATGTCGCATACAACGCCGGTTGGATACGGCCGGTCTACGACCGGAGTACCGCGAGTCTTTGGGTGCGGAGGTTTATAGCGCTTACATTGGCAAGTGGCGCATGCGCCTAGCTGGCGCTCAGAGCCGCCACTTTGCTTATCTCGCACCTGCTCATGCTTTGCAAACTTGTGTCCGCACGTGCACAGTTGCGCAAACGACGCTTCGGTCCTATTCAGCGCGCAGCGCGTGCATGCCCATGACCTCGGCACTCCGACGACCATCGTCCATCGGTTCCCGCAGTGCGGGCAAACGACGGCGGCTACCGCTCCCAAATCTCTTCTTCCTCATTCAAACGCGGCTCGTCAAATGGGTTGCAATCGGGTCCGGATCTTTCGAGCTCGGCTCCAGCTAGGAGCTCGACCTCTCTCAATCTATGTTCGATCTCCGGACGCATCTGGGCGGCCAACTCTTCAATCGCAGACGCGCTTTGCTTAACGCTAGCCGCCTTCTTGTGGATCTCGGCGAATCTCTCGCAAATGGCTTCTATAGCCGCTAATGCGGCGTTTATTCGCGCCACGTCGACCTTACTTATAAGTTGTTGGTTTCGTTCGGCCACAACAATCGCTCGCGCAATTCGATAAGCGCTCTCGAGGTAAAAGTTAGGCTCGCCTTCCACGATTGAGTCGGGATTAATTGAGAGAAGAATATCGTCACCGACAATGCGGAATTTCCCAATCTCAGGCGGACAGCACTCATCTGTGAAGATCATCATCCCCACGCAAGCGTCGCGATTTTCTTTAGCTCGGGCCAGCTCCTCGATCGAATCTCGTAATGAATACCCTTGTTCGTTCTTTGCTTCGATGACGAACTTCTTACCCAATGCACCAGACTCACTTGACAATGTGCTGACGTAGTCTCCGGTCTTGCACCGGGGGATATTGCCCGGCGTTCCCGTCAGGTTTTCCGTTATATCCCCAAGTGAGCGCCCTAGGGCTGCAACGTGCTCGTAAACAAGCGCTTCAAAATCGCGCCCCTTTTGCGTTCCTTTACAGGCCTCTTCTTTCCGTGCTTGCTGAATGCCAAAATGCGCCTTCAGCTCCGCAAAAAACTGCGCATTTTCTTGTTTGATCGCCTCGACTTGTTTATTTACTTCCCGTCGCAATCTGGAAAGCGCCGAATCATCCGAGTCAAAGGAGAATTGCTGAAGTACGCTGCTCGAGCTTTCTTGTAACTTTAAAGCGACCACATCCTGTATCCGTTGCAAAAGTCCACGGTTATTATCTGGATCGACGAGTTTTCCAAAGTCGCTGTGTGGTCCGACTTGATCTCGTACGACCTGCGAGAGGCGCCCATGCTCGAGGCCAAAGTATTCCTCGAGCGTCTTGCTAAGCGCACCATCCTCGCCAATAAGAGAGTCTAAATGTCGTGGAACGCTACCTGTTTCCGACTTGAAGTATTGCTCGATCTTGGCTTGCAGATCGCTTTTGAAGTCGCGTGCATGGTCATCGAGGCTTCTCTCGAGATCTTTGAACTTTTGCTCGACTATGCTCGCGTCCAAAGTAGGACTGACGGATCGCAGCGCGATCACGCCAACTTTCAGGGCTTCGGCAGCCTTCATCTCTATATCTTGTGGCTTGGAAGCTCTTAGGTACTGGACGACAATCAGATCCGATACTTCGAGGTTCAAGTGTAATGATTCCGAGGTTCCAACCGCATCGACGGACTTAGTATCGATCACTTCTAACATGATCTCGCCTTTCACAGTTTTATTGGTACAGCACCGTCTTCGCATTCCTTGGAAGAAGCTTGGGCCACACCATACAGTATAGGCCGGCATCGAGCGCGAAATAAGCAGTCCGAAATACAACCCGGTCACATTTTGACCGCCTCTTGCTAGGTGAGATATGAAGCAGGAAGCTTATAAGAAGTTGCTCCACGAGCTGGACAGCAGGCGGTGCATAACCGTCAATCGCGCGAGAGAGATCTGCGGATCCCGCTTTTCTGAAAGCACGTGGAAACGAATCAAGAAAGCGTTAAAGCAGTCGGACAATTGTGAACTTCGCTGGAATGCCAAGACAAAGACGTTCACAGTGCCGGCAGCATGGACGTTGTATCCAGCTGATCCTGATCCGCGAAAGCGGGATCAACTGGCCGTTTTGCGTGCTGCCGCTGCTCGGGTTGGACCGCCGCTGACAGATCAAATTGTCTCTCTTCTCGATCGACTCGACGGACAGCTGGCGCGGATCGATCCTGATGCCCGAGCCAAGGCGCCGGTACGACAGCCGGCGCCTCGGACCGACAAGGATTTCTTTGATCTATTGAACCGGATCGACAGAGCGATCCGCAACCGGCAGATCGTCACTATAGACTACCGAAAGACAGTCGGCGGGCGACTCGAAAAACGCTCTATCGCTCCCTACGAATTGCACAACTACTCCGGCAGATTTTATGTGTGGGGAACCGATGAAGGCGGCAGTAAGCCAAAATTTTTCGCCCTTGATAGGATTGAGGCTATGAATGTCGATGATGGAGATAGCTTTGAGCGCGATCCCAATCTTAGCATCGACAAAGAATTGCGACATAGTTTCGGAATGTGGGTCGGCAGCGCAAAGGCGCAAGACATCGAGGTTGAAATCAGCGAAAGCCGAGCGACGGATATCTTTGCACGCCGTTGGCCGGCAGAAAAGTCGACCAGTTTCCTACCCAACGGGCGGCTGCGGATTACGTTCTCAGTGAGCGATGCGCGCGAGGTGGTGGCTTGGGTGCTCAGCTTCGGGGGTGAAGCCTGGATTCGCGAGCCAGCCAGTGCCGCCAGGTTGGTCTGGGAGCTGAGCCAAAAGATCGTTGCAAGACATAAATGGGCATGCGACGTGCCGATTGACGAAAGGCTCATGCGATTCGAGTGGGGTGCGGACGGCCTACCGCTGGAGAGGGCCAAGGCGGGCCAGTTGTAGCGTGCCGACCCATCAGGACCCTACACCTTTTTGACCCGGCCAAAATCTGACCCGCTTTTACACGGGCCGATCACACGTTACCATAAGTTCGACCCTACGCACTTGGAGGTAACGCTATGATTGACGCCCCGACTCTAGATTTTACTGCTCACTGCCAGGTTCGGTACATTGAGCGGTTTCTTGACAAGGATGCTGTGCTAGCTGCACGCCGGCAGGCAAAGGGCGATGCCGAGATACTCGACATGCTTCGTCCGGCATTCGACGATGATCTCCGCCATTTCCGTCATGTCGTCCAGGTTGGATACTTTCATCTCTTGCACAAAGCGGGAAAGTTCGTTGAGGGTTCGGCGTATCGGCTCAATCTAGGACCGATTTCGGTTTGCATCGAGGGCAATCTGTGTAAGACGACTGTCTGCAAACACTACAGTTCGTCGCGACCCGATCCGACGGATGATGATCCGATGGAAGAAAGCAGCGAATCGGAGCAGGACGAGGCACTGGTGGCTTGACACAGATGTCGAAGATAATACTGCTATGAAGGACTCCTTAGGTAGCAATCACTCAACATGCGGAAGAGGGCCATTGGCAGCGCTGGTTGCTTAACGATGCCAAGAAGGCTATCGACTTGGCGTACGTCGCCGTGGGCGACGAACACGATGCAATCATGAGGAAAAAGTTCGGGCCGGCGCCAAACGAGTGAGAACCCGGCGCGGACAAGCCGGGTTGCGGCCCCCCATTCTTTGATAGCAGAGGCATCCGGCCGGTTGCTCGCAAACCGGCCTCGAAATGCCGTCAGACGCGTTCGATAGCTTCGAAGAACTCGGCGACAATAAGCACGGATACATAATTCGCGCCGTATTGAAAATATTGGAAGACGGTCGTGCTCGTAGCACCGATGAGATCCTGGAAGCGGGCAAGGCTGCAGGCGACTTGCCAAAGACACTCAGCCGGAAGTCTTTGTACATACACATTGTTGGCTTTATCGAACGCCAACAAGCCGCGGGGCGCAAACCCATTATTGTGCAGGATCCTAAGAACCGGTTTTTCCAGTTGAACCGGCCTTCCGATACCTGGCCCGATTTCCAACCGTCTTCTTCTGAACCACCACCGTCGACTATGGACGATCTCATCAACAAGCTGCACGCCACTTCGCGTGGAGATGATCCCACCGCCTTTGAACTCGCCGCCTGCGAAGCGTTCGAAATTCTTGGTTTCGTAACGAAACATATCGGGGGCTATAAGGCCCCCGACGCTTGCCTTACCGCGCCGTTAGGAATACAAGCTTACACCTCGACCTTGGAATGCGAGTCGGCGCAGTCTGGCGTTGTTCGACGCGTCGGTGGAGTGGTTGAAGCGGCTCAACATCGGGATTCGTACCACACCGACCATGGTATTTTGCTCGGCCCGTCCTTTGAAAAGCTGGGCAGCCTTGACATCGAACTGCAAACACATGATATTGGTTTGTGGGCGGTCGATGATCTTGCGGCCGCATTGCGGCTTAGGGCTAATCCTTACGAGCTGCGTCCGCTATTCTCTGCCGGCCGCGCCGCAAACAAATTGCAAGATATCGCTTGGGAACGCGATCATGGCAAGGGCAAACGCGTGCGCATCATCGCCGAAATCATCATTGAACAAGGATGGAAGGCGCAAGTGCTCTTTGCTAGTGAGGGCTCCCCTGACCAGGCGCCCCTCTTGAATGAGGATTCTGCTATGATGCTGGTCGATACGTGGTTGCAGCAAAAAGGCGCAACCAGTGGATGTGTACGCGATGAAGTTCGCGCAGCCTTCGCACATTTGACCAGCCCCTTGGTCAACAAGGCGGTATTTGTTAACGACAAGAGGGATGCGATCATTCTGACTAGTCAACGGGGGCTTTAAGCGATGGCAAAAAGATCAGAAAGACAAGAAGCAATCGGACTATTAGCGGCTGCTTTTGAAGGCGTTCTTAATGATGATCTCATCGTGGAACGGCGGACGTGGAAAACCTTACTTCGGCTACCCAAGCTAACTATCCAAAAGGAGCTACGGCGTCTAAAAATTCCTGAGACGCGTGTCGGCCGTTGCATTTTGGGATTGTTGAACGACGGGGAAGAACAGGTTGCTGCGGTCTGGACACTTGATAAGAAGGGCAAGGAGGATCTGCTTTTGCTCGGTGATCAAGAACAAATGATTGGGACCTATCGTCCTGGCTCGTTATAGCACACATCTGGACGGCCAATCCATATTGCGTCTGCCCAACAAGCAGGCGCGCCGTTCGATCGCCGACAAAAAAATAAGACAGCGGGTTAGCTGGTCGCGGCACGACCAGATCAATTCTTGTGTCGCTAGCTTCACCTCAATTTGGGCTGCCAGCAAGAATGGATCTAGCGCGGCTCGCTGATTGCATAACTCCTGTTTGAGCTGCGCAGCGAGAGCGCTCGTGGCGAGCAGGAGGTCCAGCGGCGTCTGTGCTGCATCGTAGCGGCGCACGATCCTCGCGCCGATGCGTTGTTTGCTGATCAGTTTCACCGTGCGTTAGAAGTAGTTCATCCACAGGTGCAACTCGTTGCGATACAGTGAATTGACCACCTGCAAGATGGCGGGCGCATCCAAGCGCTGCCAGCCTAAGAGTCGACGCACATGCGTCCAGTTCTTTTGCTCGATATGTGCGTTATCGTTTTCTTGTACGGCCGTGCGCGGGTAAAGGCGATCGCGTGCCGGCGGCAATAGCGCACCAGATGGGCGTTGATGAATTCCCCACCATTATCCGAATGCAATGAGCGGAGGTTGAACGGTACCGCCAGCCGCATCTCATCGATCGCACGACAGACGCGCAGCTGTGCTTTGCCTGACCTGAGGTGGCGTTTAGCATAAGGAGGAATTGTGAGCAGGTATCATTTTAGTGACATATCGCCTCGTTAGCGCTGCGCGGTTAGCGCTCGCGGGCACCGTTCTGAACCGAGAGCTCCCAGCGATACCCGTCCGGATCGTGAAACCACAGGCCCATATGCGGCGAGCCCGACGCTGTGGGGCCGATCTCGTCACCCGGATCTTCCAGTTCTACGCCGTTTTTCTTCAACGTCTCGAGCGCTTCGCGCAGCGCGCGCATGCTGTCGAGGCGAAACGACAAGTGGTCGATCGTCTCCGGATGTGGTGTGCCTTTGAAGAACCCGATTATAATCGCGTCGTTCGTCAGCGCGATGGCCTCATCGGACCGGAACATTTCCTGCAGATCGAAGTTCTTGGTCCAAAACTGCGCGCTCTTCTCCGGGTCTTTGACGGCAACGCTGAAATGCCAGACCGCGCCAAGTTGTACTTTCACGTCCATACCTCTTACGTAACGCATCAAGTCGCGGCTTGTACGTGCGGGTGACGCGAGCTTCCTGCACATTCGTCAGGCCCCCGTCATTCCACCATCGACACGGTAAATCACGCCGACTATGAACTTCCCGCGATCCGACACGAGCAGCGCGACGGCCTCAGCGATGTCCTCGGGGGCGCCGATGCGACCTAGCGGAATACTTCTGATCCAATCAGCAGGGGAAAATTCGGGATGCGCCTTGCTAAACTCCTCGGAACCCGACGTCGAGATGACGCCGGGCGACACGACGTTCACGCGGATGCCGCTCGGCGCGAGTTCCACTGCAAGCGTGCGCGAGTAGGCGTTGAGCGCCGCCCTTTGCGGCTCCATAGTGCGCAAAGGCACCAAACGGCATCGTTGCTGCCGTCGAAGAGATGTTCACGACGGCTGCGTCCTTCGACGCTCGGAGCTCTGGGAGGACCGCGTTCGTGAGGCGGATCGCGGCAAAGAGGTTGAGCTCGAGGTTGTCATGCCACGCCTTGTCGGA
>Ga0102924_1005326_pt1 | contig 12529 bp, 9 predicted proteins | sample PaiPotPPM11metaG_FD_80116 | JGI IMG/M metagenome (GOLD analysis project Ga0102924, IMG submission 80116) | Iron sulfur acid spring bacterial and archeal communities from Banff, Canada, to study Microbial Dark Matter (Phase II) - Paint Pots PPM... ... | reverse complement strand
TCTCCCGGGAGATCGGCCGGACCCGGGCCCGGATCCTGGCCTCCCGTCGGCCGAGCAGCCGGCCGCGCGGCTCCTCGAGCACCTCGTACTCGACCTCGTCCTCGTCGACCCCCAGCGTGTCGAGGGCGACGTCGAGCGCCGCGGCGACGGTCCGCCCCGTCGTCTCCACCCATTCCACGGGCGGAACCTCAGCGCTTCCGCTTCTTCTTCGAACTCCGCTGTCGTTGCTGGGGCGGTGGTCGCCCGCTGCTTGGCCCACTCCGGGCCGTCGACCGCGCCGGTCGGGCGGTGGCGGTCCGGGTCGGCCGGCTCGGCGCCGTCGTCCGTGCGCCCCCGTTGCCGGTCGGGAGCGGCGGCAGCTGGAAGAACCCCCGCAGCCCGCTGCCCCGCACCCGCTCCTCCTGGATCAGGGCCCGGGGCGGGACCGCGGGACGCCGCTGGGCCGCCCGGGGCTGGGGTCGGCGCTCCGGCTTGGCCCGGGGCTGCACGGCCGGCGTCCGGGGCTTGTCCCGACGGGCGGCCCCGTCGCCGTTGTCCTCCCGAGGCGGTGGGGTCTCCTCTTCCGCCTCGGTCCGGTCGCTGCTGGCCACGTCGATCGCCTTCGCCCCGGCCCCGAGCTTCCGGCTCGCCGGGCCCTGGGTCATCTCGTGGCCGTGGCGGCGCCACACGATCTCCTGCTGGGCCACCCGGGACAGGTTGCTGACGAAGAAGTACAGGACCAGCCCGGCCGGGAACTGCAGCGAGATGAGGCCGAAGAAGATCGGGAGGATCTTCATGACCGTGCCCATCTGCTTGCTGGCCTGGGGGGTCCGGGAGGTCTGCTGGCGGGTCTGGAGCAGGCCGGTGACGACCACCAAGCCGACCAGGACGAAGTAGGGGGCGGCGGTGGTGATCCCGTGGACCTCGGTCGCCGTCTTCTGGAGGTCGATGCCGAGGAACTTCACCGAGTGCAGGTTCGAGGCGGGATGGCCGCAGTTCTTCAGCCCGCCGCAGAACTTGTTGTAGAGCCCGTTGAACGAGCCGGTCTTCGGGATGTGCTTGTACGGGTCGCGCAGCACCCGGAACAGCAGGAAGAAGATCGGCATCTGCACCAGGAGCGGCAGGCACCCGCTCAGCGGGTTGATGTGGTTCTCCTGGTAGAACCGCATCATCTCCTCGTTGAGCTTCTGGCGATCCCCCTTGTACTTCGCCTGCAGCTTCTTGATCTCCGGCTGCACGCGCTGCATCGCCATCATCGACTTGAACTGCTTCGCGGTGAGTGGATAGAGGATCACCATCACGGCGATGGTCAGCAGGATGATCGAGACGCCGAGGTCCGGCACCAGCGAGTAGAAGAACGCCAGCACCGCGCCGAGCGCGTTGTACATCGTGTTGAGGAACTGCTGCATCGGGGCCTCTCAGGAGGTGGCGACCCCGGCCGGGGTCGCCTGTGGGGAACGTTTGTTCGACGGGGGCACGGGGTCGAGACCGCCCTCGTGCCAGGGATGGCACCGGCCGACCCGCCGGATGGCCAGCCAGGATCCCCGCCCCGCGCCGTGCTCCTGCAACGCCTCCAGGGCATACGCGGAGCAGGACGGGTAGAAGCGGCAGCGGGGCGGCAGGCGGGTGCTCACGACCCGCCAGGCCCGGATCGGGACCATCAGGACCCGGGCGACCGGGCTCGGCTGACGGCCGGCGCTCATCGGGCACCGCCCCCGTCGCGCACCGCGGCGCCCAGGCAGCGCACCAGCTCGCGGAACGGCATGCTCACGACCGGCCGGCTCGCGCCGACGAGGTACGCGGCACCCGGCCGGAGCGCGTCCGCGTGCTCCCGGAGCGCAGCTCGGAGACGTCGGCGCGCACGGTTGCGCGCCACCGCGCCGCCGACGCCGCGCCCGACCGCGTACGCGACCCGCGGTGCGGTCGCTTCGCCGGTCCTGACGACGCGAACGGAGACCGGTCCCCGGCGCGTCGGCCGTACCTGCGCGAGCGCCTCGAAGGTCGCACGGTCGTGGATCGGCTGGCTCAGGCCGCGAGTCGCTTGCGGCCACGCGCGCGTCGCGCCCTAAGCACGGCTCGGCCGCCGCGGGTCCGCATCCGGGCGCGGAACCCGTGGGTCTTCTTGCGCTTCCGGTTGTTCGGTTGGTACGTGCGCTTCACGAGTGACCTCCAGGAGCGCACCGAAGCCGCTGCGCGATCGCCGTAGAAGGGGCGAGACGCAGCCAAGGTGTGCGCTGCGGTGACGCGACAGTGTACGAGCGCCGCGAACAGAGTCGCAACGCGCGCGTGGCGACCACGTCGACCGTCGCGCTGGTCACCCCTTGTGACTGCTCGGAGGCCGGTGCTACGTTCCCGGCTCGCCGTCGATCCGGCCTACGACGGCGCACTTCCCCACGGGGCCTCGCCTCGACTGGGCCGGCCAACCCTGAGGGGGGAGCGGCCCAGGCGCCACTCCCGTTTCTCCACAACATGTGGACGCGCCTGTGGACAACGTCAACCTGCCCGATCCGCAACCCCGTGATGACCTGGCCGAACGGGTCTGGGACCAGGCCCGGGGGCGGGTCCGGGCCGAGCTCGCGGACTCGACCTGGCAGACGTGGTTCCACGGCCTCCGCCCGCTGCGGCTCCGCGACGACGTCCTCCATCTGAGCGTCCCGAACCAGGTCGCCGCCGCCAAGATCCGGTCCCAGTACCTCCCCATCCTCGAGTCGGCCCTGCTGCGGTCGACCGGCCGGCCCCTCGCGGTGGACCTCCAGGTCGACACGGACGCCCGGGTCGAGGAGGTCGCCGTGGCGCGAGCGCCGGCCGCCCCGGCCCCGCCGGCCGCCGACCCAGCGCCGGCCAAGTCGGAGCTCGCGCCGCCGCTCACCACCGCCCGGCTGAACCCGCGTTACACGTTCAGCCAGTTCGTGATCGGCGCCTCGAACCGCTTCGCGCACGCGGCCGCGCTGCAGGTCGCCGAGGAGCCGGCGACCGCGTACAACCCGCTCTTCATCTACGGCCGGGCCGGCCTCGGCAAGACGCACCTGCTGCACGCGATCGGGCACCACCTGCTGGACCTGCACCCGAACTTCCGCGTCCGGTACGTGAACACCGAGTCGTACATGAACGACTTCGTGGAGGCGATCCGCGACCGGAGCCGGATGCCGCTCTTCAAGCGCCGCTACCGCGAGCTCGACGCGCTCCTCATCGACGACATCCAGTTCCTCGAGCGCACCGAGGAGCTGCAGGAGGAGTTCTTCCACACGTTCAATCACATCCACAACAACGGCGGCCAGATCATCATCTCGTCGGACCGCTCGCCGAAGAACATCGCCACCCTCGAGGACCGGCTGCGGAGCAGGTTCGAATGGGGCCTCATCACCGATGTGGTGCCCCCCGAGTTCGAGACCCGCCTCGCCATCCTCCGCAAGAAGACGGAGGCCGAGCACCTGCACGGCATCCCGGACGAGGTCCTGGCCTTCATCGCCTCCAGCATCGAGGACAACATCCGGGAGCTCGAGGGCGCCCTCATCCGGATCGCGGCGTACTCGAGCCTGAACCGCACGCCCCTCTCCGAGGAGGTCGCACGGTCCGTGCTCGCCGACATCGTCCCGGCCCGCGAGCCTCGCGAGATCACCCCCACCCTGATCCTCGACGAGACCTCGAAGCAGTTCGGCTGGACTCTCGATGAGCTCTGCGGCAAGAGCCGCCGCCGCCCCCTCGTCACCGCCCGCCAGATCGGCATGTACGTCATGCGCGAGCTGACCGACCTCAGCTTCCCCCGCATCGCCGAAGAGTTCGGTGGTCGCGACCACACCACCGTCATGTACGCCGTCGCCAAGATCCGCGAGCAGATGCAGGAACGCCACCACACGTTTGCGCAGGTCAACGAGCTCATGAAGCGGATCCGCCGCGGCAGCGCGACCTGACCTCGGCGTGGCTGCGCCGCGTGTGGACGACACTGTGGAAAGGTGGGGAAACCGATCCCACGCCTCTGGATACCGTGGGCCTCTACGAGCCCTCCGCCTCAGCCCCGGTGGAAAACGGTCGAATCCTGGGGAAACCTGGGGACGACCGATTCGGCCTCTGACCTGCCCCGACGGGGGTCCTGTCCACAATCCACAGCCCCTATTACAACTACGACCTAGGTACTAAGTAGTAATCACAAGGCCCACCCACAGGAGCGGCCCGTGAAGTTCCGTTGCGAACGTGACACCCTCGCCGACGCGGTCGCCACCGCCTACCGCGCCGTCGCGTCTCGCACCGGCGCGCTCCCGGTCTTGTCCGGTCTCCTCGTCCGCCTACAGGAGGGCGAGGTCGAGCTGGTCGGATCCGATCTCGAGCTCACGATCCGGGTGCGGGTCCCGGCTGAGGTCGAGGGGACGGGGAGCGCGGTGCTCGTGGCCCGCCTGCTCCAGGAGCTGATGGGGCGCCTAGCGGCCGGCGCCGTCCGCGTGGAGATCGGTGAGGACCAGGCCAAGATCGAGGCCGGGCGGTTCCGCTCCGAGATCCGGACCCTGGCCGCGTCCGACTTCCCGCGGCTTCCCGAGCCGGCCGGCCAGGGCGTGAAGGTCGCGGCCGGTCCGCTCTCCCAGGGGCTCCGGCAGGTGGTGCCGGCGGCGTCGAAGGACGACGCCCGCCCGATCCTCACCGGCGTGCTCGTCGCGGCCACCGCCGACGGGGTGCGGCTGGTGGCCACCGACTCCTACCGCCTCGCGGTGCGGGATCTCCCGGGGGTGAGCCTCCTCACCGAGGGCCGCTCGGTGCTCGTCGGCGCGAAGGGCCTCGCCGAGCTGCAGCGGCTGCTGCCGTCCGACGGGGACGTGGAGGTGTTCCTCGGCGAGCGGGATGTGACGTTCCGGCTCGACAAGACCGAGCTCACCGCCCGCCTGGTGGAGGGCGAGTTCCCGAACTACCAGCAGCTCGTGCCGAGCGGCTACCCGAACCGTCTCACCGTGGAACGGGACGCGCTCGCCGACGCCGTGAACCGGGTCCGGCTCGTCGCAGGACAGAACCGCGACTCCAGCCCGATCCGCCTCGCGATGAGCGCCGACGGCTTGGAGCTCTCCGCGACCGCGCAGGACGTCGGCCAGTCCTACGAGCCGGTGGAAGGCAAGTACGAGGGGTCGGAGCTGACGGTCGCCTTCAACTCCCAGTTCCTGCTCGACGGCCTCGAGGCGGCGGGCTCCTCTGAGATCGTCGTCGAGACCGTCGACCCCCTGAAGCCGGCGGTGCTCCGGGGCAGCGACGGAGCCGATTTCTTGTATCTCCTCATGCCGGTGCGGATCGCCTGACCGGACGACGAACCGCTGCCGGTGCGCCGTGACGCGGACCCGCCGTGTACCTCGCCCGCCTCGAGCTCACCGACTTCCGCTGCTACGCCGCCGCCGCGCTGGACCTGCCGCCGGCGATCATTGTCGTCACGGGCGCCAACGGCCAGGGCAAGACCAGCCTCCTGGAGGCGATCGCCTGGCTGGCCTCCGGACAGTCGTTCCGTCGGGTGCCCGACCGCGCCCTCATTCGCGACGGCGCGGAACTCGCGGTCGTTCGCGGCAGCGTGCAGGAGGACGGCCGCCTCCGTCAGATCGACGTCGAGCTGCACGCCGCGGGCCGCAACCGCATCCTCCTCAACGGCCATCCCGCGGCGCGCACGCGCGACCTGGCCGGCAGCCTGCGCGTGACGGTGTTCGCGCCCGACGATCTCCAGCTCGTCAAGGGCGGCCCCGCCGAGCGGCGCGCCTACCTCGATGACCTGCTCGTCGCCGGCGCGCCCCGGTACGCCGGCGTCCGGGCCGACGTCGAGCGGGTGTTGCGGCACCGCAACGCCCTCCTCCGAGGCGGCGTGCGCGACCAAGAGGCGCGCGACACCTTGGCCGTCTTCGACGAGCAGCTCGTGCAGGCCGGCGGCGAGCTCATCCGGGGCCGGCTCCGGCTCGTGGCACGTCTGGCCGGCGCGGTCGACACCTCCTATCGGGCGCTCGCGCCGCGGGCACGCGGCGTCGACGCGTCGTACCAATCCGACTGGGCCGAGCCCGACCCGGCGCTGGACGACGTCGAGCCCGCCCTGCGCGCCGCGCTCGCCGGCAAGCAGCGGCAGGAGCTCGAGCGCGGCACGACGCTCGTCGGCCCGCACCGCGACGACTGGCGGCTCGAGATCGACGGGCGGGACAGCCGCACCCATGCGTCCCAAGGTGAGCAGCGCACGCTGGCGCTCGCCCTGCGCCTGGCCGCGCACCGGGTCGTGACCGACATCGTCGGCAGCGACCCGGTGCTGCTCCTCGACGACGTCTTCAGCGAGCTCGACGCGGAGCGGGCCCACGCGCTCGTGACCGCGCTGCCGACCGACGCGCAGACCGTGGTCACCACGGCCGGCAGCCTGCCCGAAGGCGTGACGCCGGCCTGTCACCTCGAGGTCGGCGCGGGGCGCGTCCGAGCGCCCACCCCGTCATGACGCCGCCCCGCCGACGGTCGGAGACACCCACCTCGCTCGGCGACGCGCTGCGCGAGGTCGGGCGCGAGCTCGGCCTTCCCGACCCCGGCCTCGCCGACTCGCTGAGCGACCACTGGCCCGACGTCGTTGGCGCCACGGTGGCCGAGCACGCCCGCCCGCGCAGCCTCCGCGACGGGACGCTGACGATCGCGGTCGACGCGCCGCCGTGGGCGACGCAGCTGCGCTACCTCGAGCACGAGATCCGCGCTCGGCTGGCCGAGATCAGCGGCCAGGACACCGTCCACACCGTTCGAATCGTCGTTGACCCGCCCCGCTGAGGCGCGCGAGGTCGCGTCGTCGCGCCAGTGGACTGGTAGAATGACACGTGTCGATCGGACTCGTTGACGTGGCGTCGCATGCCGTACCGCCGTTCGACGAGGCTCCGAGCCCCGACGGTTCCCCCGAAACTCCCCCGACGGCCACATCGGCGTCGATCGCCAGCGAGGTGCGCGCGCCTTGACCCCCCAGAAGACGACCACCGCCCGGAAGCGGACCTACACCGCGAAGGACATCACCGTCCTCAAGGGTCTCGAGCCGGTGCGCGAGCGCCCCGGCATGTACATCGGGTCGACCGGTCCGTCGGGTCTGCACCACCTCGTCTACGAGGTCGTGGACAACTCGGTCGACGAGGCGATGGCGGGGGAGGCGACCCGCATCGACGTCACCCTCCTCGCCGACGGTGGCTGCCGGGTGGCCGACAACGGTCGCGGCATCCCCGTCGACCCGCACCCCGACGACCGCAAGAAGTCGGCGGCCGAGATCATCATGACGACGCTGCACGCGGGCGGGAAGTTCGGCGGCGACGGGTACAAGATCTCGGGCGGCCTGCACGGCGTCGGCGTCTCGGTCGTGAACGCGCTCTCCATCCGCCTCGACCTCGAGATCCACCGGGACGGGGCGCGCTGGGAGCAGCACTTCGCGAAGGGCGGCGTCCCGCAGGGCCGACTGAAGAAGGTGGGGACCTCGAAGCGGCGCGGGACCGTCATCACGTTCTGGCCCGACCCGTCGGTGTTCGAGGACACCGAGTTCCGGGCCCAGACCCTCATGGAGCGCCTCCGCGAGATGGCGTTCCTCAACAAAGACCTGGAGATCCGGTTCCGCGACGAGCGCGTGAAGCCGGAGCTCGAGCAGAACTTCCGGTTCTCGGGCGGGATCGTCGACTTCGTGAAGCACCTGAACGCGTCGAAGGAGCCGCTGTTCAAGCGGGTGGTGTCGTTCGAGGACCGCAGCAACGGATCCGAGATCGAGATCGCGATGCAGTGGAACACCGGCTTCTACGAGGGACTCCACTCGTTCGCGAACAACATTGCCACCACCGAGGGCGGGATGCACGAGGAGGGCTTCAAGAAGGCCCTCACGAACGTGCTGAACAAGTACGGCAAGGCCAAGAGCCTGCTGAAGGACAAGGACGACAACCTCCTCGGCGAGGACATCCGGGAGGGCCTGACCGCGATCGTTTCGGTGAAGCTGCGGTCACCGCAGTTCGAGGGCCAGACCAAGGCCAAGCTGGGCAACACCGAGATGCGCTCGACGGTCGAGCGAGCGACGAACGAGAAGCTCGCCGACTGGCTCGAGGAGCACCCGTCGGAGAGCCGGCAGATCGTCAACAAGGCCATCCAGGCGTCGCGCGCCCGCGTCGCGGCCCGCCAGGCCCGGGACCTCACCCGCCGCAAGTCGCTGCTCGAGAGCGCGGCGATGCCGGGCAAGCTCGCCGACTGCTCGTCGAAGGACCCGGCCGAATCGGAGCTGTTCATCGTCGAGGGCGACAGCGCCGGCGGCTCGGCGAAGCGGGCCCGGGACCCGCGCTTCCAGGCCATCCTGCCGATCCGGGGCAAGATCCTGAACGTCGAACGCTCGCGCATCGACCGGATGCTGAAGAACGAGGAGGTGCAGACCCTCGTCCAGGCCATCGGCGCCGGTGTCGGCGACGACTTCGTCGGCTCGAAGGCGCGCTACCACAAGATCATCGTGCTGGCCGACGCCGACGTGGACGGCGCGCACATCCGCACCCTGCTGCTCACCTTCTTCTACCGCCAGCTCCAGGAGCTGGTTCGGTACGGCTGCATCTACATCGCCCAGCCGCCCCTGTACCGGGCCGACATCGGGCGGGAGCGCCACTACCTGAAGGACGAGGCCGCGCTGCGGGCGTTCGAGGCCGCGCACGACGGCCAGAAGATCGACATCAACCGCTTCAAGGGCCTCGGGGAGATGGACTGGCAGGAGCTGGGCGAGACCACCATGAGCCCGGCCACGCGTACGCTGCTGCGGATCTCGGTCGAAGACGCCGCCATCGCAGACGAGATCTTCTCGACGCTCATGGGCGAGGACGTCGAGACCCGCCGGCGGTTCATCCAGGACAACGCGAAGGACGTGCGGTTCATCGATGCCTGAGGACCAGGGCGCGGAGGCGAGCACCGGCACCGTCGAGCTCGTCGAGATCCAGGAGGAGATGGAGCGCTCCTTCCTGGACTACGCGATGTCGGTCATCACGGCGCGCGCGCTGCCGGACGCTCGGGACGGGCTCAAGCCGGTGCACCGCCGGATCCTCTACGGCATGTACGACTTCGGTCTCCGCCCCGACCGCAAGTACCAGAAGTCGGCCCAGTCGGTCGGCGAGGTCATGGGCAAGTACCACCCGCACGGCGACAGCGCGATCTACGACGCGCTGGCCCGCATGGCCCAGGACTTCTCGCTGCGGTACCCGCTTGTCGACGGGCACGGCAACTTCGGGTCGGCCGACCCGAACGACCGCCCCGCCGCGGCGCGTTACACCGAGGCCCGCCTCGCCGCGCTGGCGATGGAGCTGCTCGGCGAGATCGACGAGGACACCGTCGACCTGCAGCCGACCTACGACGGCCAGCGCGAGGAGCCGGTGGTGCTCCCGGCCCGGTTCCCGAACCTCCTCGTCAACGGGGTCGGCGGAATCGCGGTCGGGATGGCGACGAACATCCCGCCCCACAACCTGCGCGAGGTGATCGACGCCGCCGTCTACGTGCTCGACCACCCGGACGCGCGGCCGTCGGACCTCATGAAGATCGTGAAGGGCCCCGACTTCCCGACCGGGGCCCTCATCCTCGGCAAGCAGGGGATCCGCGAGGCGTACACGAAGGGCCGCGGCTCCATCAAGATGCGCGCCGTCGCCGAGATCGAAGAGGGCAAGCGCGGCGAGCAGCGCATCGTCGTGACGCAGGTCCCGTACCAGACGTCGATCGAGGTGATCGGCCAGAAGGTGGCCGAGCTCGTGAACGACCGCAAGGTCGAGGGCGTCCGGGACGTCCGCAACGAATCCGCGGGCGACACCAACCGGCTCGTCATCGAGCTCCGCCGCGACGCCAACGCCAACGTGGTGCTGAACCAGCTCTACAAGCACACGCCGATGCAAACGACGTTCCCGGTGCACATGCTGGCGCTCGTCGACGGCGTGCCGCGGCTGCTGTCCCTCGACCAGGCGATCCTCGTCTACGTCGCCCACCAGATGGAGGTGGTAACCCGCCGGACCGAGTTCCGCCTCGAGCGGGCGAAGCGGCGGGCGCACATCGTCGAGGGGCTCACCAAGGCCCTCGACATGCTCGACGCCGTCATCAAGCTGATCCGGGGCGCGGCCGACGTCGACACGGCCCGGGCCGGCCTGATGGCCAAGCCGTTCACGTTCACCGAGATCCAGGCCAATCACATCCTGGACATGCAGCTGCGGCGACTGACCGCGCTCGAGCGCCAGAAGCTCGTCGACGAGCTCGAGGAGCTGCGGGCGACGATCAAGGAGCTCGACTCGATCCTCAAGAGCAAGCCGAAGCTGCGCAAGGTCATCAAGGACGAGCTCGTCGCGCTGCGGGACCGCTTCGGCGACGACCGGCGCACCCGACTCACCGCCGACACCGGCGAGATCGACGTCCTGGACCTCATCCAGGACGAGGAGGTCGTCGTCGTCCTCACCAAGGGCGGCTACATCAAGTCGGTCGCCGCCGACGCGTTCCGACGCCAGGGCCGCGGCGGGCGCGGCGTGCGGGGCAGCCGCAGTCGCAGCGACGACTACGTCGACCAGCTCCTCACCACGACCGCCCACTCGTACCTGCTGATGTTCTCGAACCGCGGCAAGGTGTACCGCCTCCGCGCCCACGAGATCCCGATGAAGGACCGCACCGCGCGTGGCACCGCGCTCGTGAACCTCATCAGCCTGGTGGGCGGCGAGCGGATCCAGGCCATCATCGACACCCGCACCTACGAGGACGGCGCCTACCTCTTCTTCGCCACCAAGAAGGGCACGGTGAAGAAGACGCGGATGTCCGAGTACGACTCGTCGGTCCGCAACGGCCTGATCGCCATCAACCTGCCGCGCGGCGACGAGCTCGTGCGCGTCATCCAGACCACCGGCCGCAACGACGTGGTGATGGTGACCCGCAACGGCCAGGCCATCCGGTTCTCCGAGAGCGGCGTCCGCCCGACCGGGCGGGCGACCGCGGGCGTCCGCGGCATGAAGCTGCGCGCCGGCGACGAGGTGGTCGCCTGCGACCTCTACCGGCGGGGGGCGGTCATGCTCTTCGTCAGCTCGAGCGGGCACGGGAAGCGGACGAAGCTGGACCTCTTCCACCGGCAGGGGCGGGGCGGTCAGGGCGTGCGGGGTATGAAGGTCACCGCCTCCCGAGGCGGCGTCGTGGCGGCCTTCACGGTCACGGCGGACGACGAGATTCTGGTCTTCTCGTCGGCCGGCAATATCATTCGCCTGCCGGCCGCTGAGGTCTCGGCTCAGGGCCGGGATGCGACCGGTGTACGCGTTGCCCGGCTGGGCGAGGGCGACACGATCGTGGCGGTCGCCCCCGTGCTGGAGGGCGACGGAGAGGACGCCGAAGGATCCCCATGAGCACTCCGCCCGACGATCTGCCGTCGTCCGGGGACAAGGCCGTGAAGCCGCCGCCGCGCAAGCGCGGCGGCGACGGGGCCGGTCGCGGCGACGGATCGAGTGCCGTGGCCTCGACGGCCGACGCGCCGGCACCGCCTCGGCGGGGGCGGGGGAGCGCCGCGCCGGCCCCCGCGATGGCGGCGCTCGTCGACGACGCGCCCCCCAAGAAGTCCGACGACGGACCCGGCGAATCGACCGCGGCGCTGAAGGCGCCCGACAAGCCGGTCCGCCGGACCAAGACCCCGAAGGCCTCGAAGGCGCCCGCGAGCGCGCCGGCCTCCTCGGGCCCGGACACGGCTGCCAAGTCGGCGCCCGACGCGCCGAAGCCACCGAAGCCGTCCCGGGTCGGCGACGCGGCCAAGGCGGAGGCGGACGCGGAGGCGGTGCTCGTCGACGACGAGCCCAAGCCGCGGTCGCGCCGGCTGCGACTGCCGGGCCGCGGCGGCGAGGCGGCCCGGACCGCGACCGCGACGGTGGCCGCAGCTCCGTCGGCAGCGGCACCAGTGTTCATCCCGCCGCCAGTCGCGACCGCGACCGGGACCACGCGCGCCGCGGTCGTCGGGGTGGATCGTCAGTACCGGCAGACGGTGACGAAGGTCGATCTGTGGTCGGTGACGAAGCTGTCGTTGTGCTTCTACCTGAGCGCCATGTTCGTGACGATCGTCGCGCTGGTGTCGCTGTGGTTCATCGCGGTCTCGGTCGGAATCATCCACAGCGTGGAGAAGTTCCTGGGTGACCTGCTCTCGGCGAAGAACTTCCACTTCCTGTCGGCGACCGTGCTGCGAGGAGCGATCCTCGTCGGACTCGTCGTCGTCGCGCTCCAGGTCGTGATCACCGTGATCTCGGCGTCCTTCTACAACATCTTCGCTGAGCTGTTCGGCGGGGTGGAGATCACCGTGAGAGAAGAAGGGCCTGCCGAGTACCCTGACCCGTCCCTGGGGCTAAAGCTCAGTCGGTTAGAGCGCACCCCTGATAAGGGTGAGGTCGGTGGTTCGATTCCACCTAGCCCCACGAGGATGACGACCGACGAGCCCTACACCTTTAGGGCCCCACGGAGTTCACCCTTGAGAACGCCTTCGCCTCGACAACGGATTGAGCGAACGGCGTGACCGGATCAACCGCCGGTTCGTAGGACCTTGCAGCGCCTCCGGGTGCAGAGCGCCAAGAGTTGCGGCCCGAAG
>Ga0102924_1005322_pt1 | contig 12533 bp, 13 predicted proteins | sample PaiPotPPM11metaG_FD_80116 | JGI IMG/M metagenome (GOLD analysis project Ga0102924, IMG submission 80116) | Iron sulfur acid spring bacterial and archeal communities from Banff, Canada, to study Microbial Dark Matter (Phase II) - Paint Pots PPM... ... | reverse complement strand
TCTTCCGAGGTCTTGGCACGAACATATTGCTGCTGCACTTCCGAAAGCACGCGCTGCGATTCAGCGTCCAGCTCTTGCCGTGCTCGCTCCTGGTTTTCCTGCGCTTCCGCCAGTTCGGCCTTCTGGCGGCCGCGATTGGGCAGGCGAATGCCCAACGTTGCCATGTAGTAGTCGCGGAATTGACTCGCGGTGTGCTCATAGGTGTACTGCACATTGAAGTCGGGACGAAAATTCTTGTGTGCGAGCTCCACTTTCGTTTCCTGCTGCCGGATGGAAGCCTGCTTTGAGTGCACATCCGGATTCTGTTCGCGAGCTTTCTGCAAGAGTTCGGCTGGGGAATACGGAAGCATTCGCACCGTGAGGGTCTCCGTGACAATGTCCGGTGACTCCTGCGGACGTCCCAAGACCTGCTTGATCTGGGCTTCAAGCAGTCCTTCTTCCTGATGGTGGTGTGCGATCTCTTGAAGAATCTTCGTGTGTTGCAACTGAGCTTTCAGCACATCCTGCTGATTGCCCTGGCCTACGCGGTAGCGTGCCTCGGAGGCCTCTTGTACCTGATTCAGTAGCGCGTCACTTCTCTGCAGAACGCCGAGGGTCTGCTGAATGTAGGCCAGGCGGAAATAGACCGTCTTGAGATTTCCCGCGACCGCTCGGCGGACTGAATCGGTCTGCGCTTCCATGGAGTCCGCTTCGCGTTCGGCGACACGGGCGCGCAACTGCCGTTTGCCTGGGTAGGGAATTTCTTGAGAGGCGCCGAACCCGATGTAAGCGAAATCGCTGTTGCTGTAGCCCGCGAAAGGTCGTGGGCTACCCACACTGATCTGCTGCACCGAGAGTTGCGTCTCGGGTAGAGCCGAGACCTGCTTGGGAACATTTCGTGAGGCCTGCCATGCGTGGAACGAGGCAGCAATCTGCGGATTCTTCTCCTCCGCCTCTTGGATTAGCTCACGCAGAGGCGTAGGCATCCCCGCGTGCTCGGCCATGCCGGGCGATCCAGAAGTCGCGCCCGGCTGTTGCGAATTTCCTGTTTGTTGAGCTGTCCCCGTAACCGGGAGCAGCATCGTCCCAACCAACACAGCCGCACTAATTAGCGAAATACGAGTACACCCGAAGAAACTTCGGGACAAATAATTGGATTGCATCTTTCCTCCGCAAACAAACACCAATTTGTAGGCGCACGAACGTACAGATACACGAGTGCGTTAGCAACTCAGAGGAAAGACGATCAGATTCTTAGGACGGTTGTGGATAGAGACGCTAGTCCGGGCGGACTATGGGTGCACGAAACCCGCGACGACCATTGTGCCAGCGAGGAGTATGTGTCGGCCTGGGATGTTAGGGGAAGCGCGTGCAACAGAACCAAACTGACATGATGCGTTTGCGAAGAGGCTGTCTTTAGTGCGTGAAAATCAGCAGGCGTGGCGGTTACCTGACAGCAAGGATGGGATTTCGCCATCCCCATGTCCCCACACTGTCCCGCCATCTTCTTACAGCACTCCCGCTCGGCCGCCGTCATCGCCGCATTGGGCAACACGCATGCCATCACCGGCAGGGTGGCGAACAATACCGCGAGAGCGAAAACAGCGACTTTTTGCACGAGCTTCAACATCATTAATGTAGCTGCAACTATGAGTTAGACGCAACCGGAAGCGAAAAGTTACAGATTACGGCGGTTACGCGATCTCCAAGCCTATCTTCATGGTGGTGCCGTAACCTCGGCCTGAGCAGGCACCCCCCCGCGAGTACAAAGCGCTTCTTCGGTCAACCGCCGATGCGGGCAATAAAAGTGCCGTCGGCTCGCCGGCTCCGCAATGGTCAGCGACTAACAACCGTGCAGATCATTCTGTCCGGATGGTCGGCCAACTCTTCCATAATCCGACAGTGCGAGTGGAACGTCACCAGCGAAGTAGATGTGACACACGCTCCGCACGAGTGTACACAGGGGAGAGTCATGATCCGCCGAGGCCGAACTCGGGCAATCCTTGGCTGCGAGCCCAATGCGGTACTCTTATTTGAGACAAGATCTACGAAGGGTGACCCGATGACAAAGCGATTCTGGAGCTGCGCCATCATGACGCTCCTCAGCGCTGGCGTAAGCGCTGGCTTTTCTGTTGCAGGTCTACTCGGCCCAGGCAGGGATGATAGCTTCGCCCGCTATGCGGCTTCGCGAAGCGTCGCCTTGTTGTTGACCGTCCTGATCGCGACCGGCATTCGTTCCCGCATAGCGATCGCATTTCTGGGAATCGCCATGACGGTAGTGCAAGCGTTTGACGGCGTTATCGGCGCGCTTGCCCACGATTCTTCGAAGACCTACGGACCGTTTGCGTTTGCTGTCCTCAACGCAATCGCGGGTAGGCTGGCTCCTGCGAGAGCAGGCGAGTCATCCAAACGAGGCAAACGCGGAGGCAAGTATCGATTCGGGTTTGAAAGCAGGGGTTCTTTCGCCAGCACCCCGCCGACCATTGACTCCGGTCTCAAAAATTAACAGTGCAGGCGAAGTTCGTGATGTTCGCAAGTAAGACCGGTTTTTAGAGCGTCCTAGCTTAGGGAGATCTCCGCCGACTTTCTGCGAACTCGCCCATTTGCATTTCCAAGGTGAACCTGTGATTTCAAGAACCGGTTGGTTGATGGCTCCTATTCTGTCGGTTTAACACGCCTCTTAATTCCGAATTTGTGCAGGATGTCCAGCGAGAATTCGCTCACGACGTTATAGGCGCTCCCGATGCCCGCTTGCGACAAAACACTATAGGCACCCCCTTTCCATACATTGTGCCGTTCCGGCAGCCAGGAGCTGTAAAGCATCCCCGCGCCAAATGCTCCGGCATATGTCGGAATTTGTGGACGCAGCTCCCGCTCGGTCCGGTTGTAGGCCACGAAGTTTCTTGAGATAGCATGCTCCGTACGCGGCCAAAAGCCACGACAACGGCAGAAGTCATACCTAGGTTCATACCCCAGCACCGCATTCCCGGCAGCCACAAAGCTGTTCTGCACGACAAATTCCCCATATCGAGCTGCGTACCGGCGACCATAACCCGGCATCCCGCCGCCCCATTGGTACGGCTCTCCGCGTGCCTGATCAAGGCCTGCTGAAAACATTCTGGCTGTGTAGGATCCCGCTGTCAGAAATGTCTGCCTCAGATAGATCTCCCTTCGCTCTCCTGAGTTTAGTGGCTGGAGCGGCTCCTGAACCGGAATGTAAGGTCCGATCAGCCACTCGATCGGGAGTCGTCCTAGCCTTACACGGTTAGACTCTGTTCTGTTTTCGTTGTTCGTGGCGTGTCTCTGATTTTCATGAATTTGAGAGCTCTGTTGCGCCATGCACAACGACATCTGGAATGTGAGGACTATGCATAACTTCACAGAATAGAGTTCCAACCGCGACAGGACCCCGCGCTCGTGCATGTGTTTCCTTCTGTTCTTGCGTCATTACCCGCAACTCTTCTCGGCGAAAGCATGCAGAAAATCGAACCGCCCGCGACGCGTCATTGCTGTAACGGCTTGGCGCGTTCCATCGGTTTTGTTTGGTACTTTCCGCTGAGAACGACTTTGGTCCATACCGACTTTGAAAATCAATCTTGACGCCCTGCTCATGGCGGCTCCGTTTCCAGAAACTTTAGGCGGCCATTTTGCGGTCGCGAAGAATGGATTCGACAGCCGTTTGCAGCGCCGCTTCCATGTTTTTCTTTGCCTCTTCGAAATTGCTACCATGAACTGCGACCGACAGTTCGACACTAGCGCCTTTCCAACCATCGTCCTCCATCCAGAATTCACATTCCAAAGGGACGGAAGCGGTTACCACTAATTTCACAGCATTGGGCAACATGAACTCCTCCCATAGGATCCAGAGCCTTTACAACCTCGCACTGAACTGGCAATCGCCTCTGACGCGCATTCCTTAAACTCGAAGGCATTGAAGGCGTCCAAGCATTCGCTACTCCTGATCCGGGATAGGCGTTGTCGCAACGCCGCCACCCTTGTTAAGTTCTGTCTGGAGCTTGAATTTCTGATTGGCCACCAGAGTGACTTCGGTCTCAAAGGTTTGGTATCCAGTCAAGCTAATCGTGATCTTCCGTCGGCCGGGGGCGACCAGTAACGCTCTGCCGACACCACCGAATTCCGCGACATGACCCGCAAAGACGCCATCGACAAAAACGGCCGCTCTCTCCGGCGTCACGGACAACTTGATCTCCGCGGTGACCGTGGGAAACTGAACCCGGAGATCTTTCTCCAATGCCACCCTGATACTTTGCTTCACACCGGTTGAACCATGACTTTTTGGGAGAAGTCTTTGTATCTTCCTTGCTTGACGACGATTTCGTGTTCCCCGGGCAGCAGCAAAACCTTCTTTGATCCTTTTAGTTCCTTCAAGTAGCCCATATACTGCCCGTCGACCCAGACACCCGCTGTCTTCTCGACTTTCGACGCGGCCAAAAGGTCGATCTCTCCCAAAACGTCGTTTCCTGCACGCGACACGCCTGCCAATATGCAGAAGATGTAAACAATCAGCGTTCCAACTAGGAACGGCCGCCTTCTCTTCAGTGATGCCATATTTCCTCCAACGCTTCCTGATGTCACGTGGAGCGAACCCCATGGATCTCCGGGCTCGCCGCAGTAGATCGGAAGGGGGTTTGCCTCCGAACGTCGGGTTCAATTTGGGTTGTGAGTTCCAATCGCGGTACCGATGACTTCACCCGAGACCACTAATTCCACCCTGCGATTCTGCTGTCGCCCCACCGCGGTCGCATTCGAGGCTACCGGTTGCGTTTTTCCGAACCCCATGACGGTGGCTGAAGACATTGGGAGCCCTTGTTGTACAAGGTAGTCCCGAACCGCGGCGGCTCGTCTTTCCGACAACTGCTGGTTATAAGCATCACTGCCCACACTGTCGGTATGGCCATCGACCTCCAATCGCAGGTCGGGGTAGGCCAGCAAGATCCCAGCAACCTTGGCTAGGCTTTCGCGAGCTCGCGGTCTTAGGGTGAAGCTACCAGTTTCGAACAAGACGTCGGGCATAGTGGCGATGAGACCACGGGCGGTGTCCCTGGTCACCAGGATTGCGTTGAGCTGTTGCAGCAAGCGGGCACGCATCTCGGCTTTGTCTTGTTCCGCTTTTTGACGCCCTCGCTCCGACTCCTCGGCCAGTGAGCGCGCTCGTTCGTTTTCGACCTGCAGCTTTTGTTGCTGTTCCAGAGCAGCGGCTTTGGCGGTTTCGGCTTCCGCCTTCTCCTGTTCAGCTTTTCGAGCCGCAAGATCCGCTTCCTGTTTAGAGCGATCTGCTTCAGCTTTTGCTTGTTCTGCGGTTGCGCGTTCGGCCTCAGCCTGCTGCCTTCGTTGTGTTTCCGCCTCGGTCTCGGCTCTCGCCTGCGCCTCGCGGGCAGCTGCCGCCTCCTTCTCCTTCGCAATCCTTTCTTCTTCCTGACGTTTCAGGGACATGACACGGGCTTCCTCGGCCGTCTGAGCTGCTTCGCGTGCTACCGTGCCGATCGGCGTTTTCCCCTGCTTCCGTCGGTAGTAGTCTTCAGCCTGTTTTAGATCCTGTTCGGCCTTGGCAAATGTGCTCGCAGCATATTGGTCTGCTTTCGCCGACCGGGCGATTCTTACTGCATTGCGCGCTTCGAAGAGTTCCAGCGGCGCCTTGCGGTCGATTCCATACACCACATCTTTTAGCGGTTCCAATTGTGCGGTATACAGACCCCGAGGTAATAGCTCGTACTTGACATCAATCGCTTCCTCTCTCCCCTTGGTGTCAGAGCGAACGATATTCTGCGCAACGACGAGATCGCTGGGTTGCGTGACAGCGAAATAGGGTTCAGCGGTAATGATCAGCCCGAATGCCTGTAGATCGGTAGTGACGTGCAGTTCACTCTTTCCGTCATTGAGAATGATTTCTCCCAGGTTGTTGGCACGTCCTTCCGGACTGATTGCCCAAGGACATAGGTTACGTATTCCAATCCAAACTTGTTGGCCGTTTCCAGTCCGCTCAATTTTGCATTGATCTCCAGGCGCCCTTGCTTGCTTTCCACTCTCGCTTCGCCATCGACGCGCGGCATCAGGTCAGTACCTTTCAGATCGACGCGAGTGGATCCGCCTCGGTGGCGATAGTCGACCGCCTTGGTGGAGCGAGACACTACATTGACCCTAAAAACTGGAGTTTTTTCCATCGGCTCAACGGTCTGCTGGCGTTGATTTTGATCTTGATTCGGTGGTGTTCCGGCGAAGTCGATGGTGGAACCACCTGCGAGGCCGCAGCTGGCAATAAGTAACGCTAGTAATCTGACGTTCATGGCGCTCTCCTCAAATATGAATTTCTCTTTCCTCCTTGCTGCAATCACAAGGCCCCGGAGCTGAACCGACCAGAGATGGAGAGCCGAGAGGTAGGCTCCGGCTCTCCATTGTTATCGCAACAAAATATCTAACTGGCCTTACGCTTCTCCTCAGCGTTGACATCGTCAGGTTCGTTTGCCTTCATGGATTCCCACGTCTTCACTTGCTTATCCGCTTCTTCCTTCGCAATGCCATACTTTTCCTGTATCTTGCCCACCAACTGATCTCGCTGGCCGGCGATGACCGTCAGATCTTCGTCGGTGAGCTTGCCCCACTGTTTCTTGACGGCTCCCTTTGTCTGATTCCATCGTCCTTTTACTTGTTCCCAATTCACGGCATCCTCCTAAAGTTTGATCACTGCGATTCGACAACAGTCGTTGCCAGTACTCGATCGATTCCGGTCGACTTCTGGTTCGGAAGCGCGCCGTAAAGTTCATTTCAGCGGCGCCCATCTGTGAAGAAGCACGCAGCAGACCGTGACGATAACTGCTGCTTTTCCAGGGAGATACATTCCACGAGGAGGAAGGAAACGTAGGTAATTTAGACGGAACAGGCCGCCTCTTTTTCATACAGCAATATACCCAGTTTCATTCCGGCGATAGGGTACTGTGTCTAGTGCACTCCAAAAGTCTGGACCCGTTCAACCTCGCTCTATGCGGCATTGCGTTCGTCGAACAGGTCTTTGATTGCCGTCAGGAGATGATGAACTATGCTGTCTCCCGACTTGGCCACCACTTTACTGATGCCCGCACTTTCAGCTTCCGTTATCAGCTGCTCGCAACTATTGGCCGTAAACCTGATCATTCGCGTACGCGGAGAATGCGCTTTGATTTCTCGGGCGAGTTCCAAGCCGTTCATGACTGGCATCGAGAGATCAAGAACCACGACATCTGGATTCAGCTCCCGCACCATGTCAATCGCAACGCTGCCATTTTCCGCCTCACCGCAAACCTGCCAGTTGGTATGCGTTTCAATGCAAGACCGAACGGCTTGACGGATCGCTTCGCTGTCGTCGACGACAAGAATTCGGAGCGGCATCCCTCTGAGAACCCCGTTTCGTGAATCTCAAGTGCATTCGCCTAAGGGTGGGCATCTGGCCAGAAGAAGTGCCCCCCAGTACAACTTAGTTGAGGGAATGCGTCGGAACGGTTGCCCGTCCGACACCCGGCACGTCCTCAGACGGATGAAAATCACGAAGAGTTAGCGATAAGGGTAATACCGGCTGAACTGTAGTTAACCAGCGAGATGAGGGAGGTTACCGCCATGGCGATAACAGCGAACTTCGCAATCGGTTCTGTCAGACAAGGAGTCGACGGTCGGGTTCGAGGACGGCAACATCGAGGTAAGCCACGCGTGTTCACGATACTGGAATTCTTGGAGCTGGGACAGAGGGGTCTGTTAGGGGCAAGATCGCGACTACGAGTGTACCGCTCTTCCCGGAACCGATTTCACAGTGGCCGCCTAACTGTCGCACCCTTTCCCGCATGCCTTGTATGCCGACCCCAGGCTTCAATCCGGATGAGGAGTTCACTGGTGCCGGCAGACCCCTGCCTTCATCCTGCACTTCGACGCGTACTTCTCGTTCGTCACGAGTGATGCGAATGCGTGCTGTCGGACTTCCGGCGTGACGATGAATGTTGGTCAGGCATTCCTGGACGATGCGGAAAATTGCAGTTTCGGCGGCCGAGGAGAGACGACCGAAGTCTGGAGAGAGTTCCAGAGATACCGCAATCTTGCTGCGCTCTGCAAATCCTTCTACGTACAACTTAACTGCCGAGGGGAGGCCCACTTCATCAAGGAGCGGCGGATGAAGCAAATGAGACATGGTACGAAGATCTTTCGACATTTGTTGCACAAGTTCCGCACAGTCTCGGCAAGCCTTGCGAGCCTCGGGGCTGAGGTTGTCACCTTCGGCTTCGATCGAAGCCAAATTCATGCTCAAGGCAACGAGAAGCTGTCCAGAACTGTCGTGCAACTCTCGTGCGATGTGCCTCCGCTCATCATCTCGTAATCTCAGCAACTGTCCTGATAGAGAGCGCAAGTCTTCTTCCGCCCTCTTGCGTTCAGAGATGTCCGTATTCAGTTCCAAGAAACCCAAGGGCCTGGCTTGCCGGTCGCGCCATACAGACCAACGACTCGCCACTTGAATGCGACTGCCGTCGCGTCTTGAGTGGATCAGCTCACCCTGCCAGGTGCCATTACGCAGAAGGGTGTCCTTTATTTGCGAAAACGGTTGGGAAAATTCGGTCTTAAGCACATCATGGCTTTGTCTGCCGAGAACCTCATCCCGATTCCAGCCATAGAGCCGTTCCGCGCCTTGGTTCCAATAGGTAATCTCGTCGTCCAGCGTGCGCACGAAGATCGCATCATTGGCCAAGTCCAGGAGTTCGGCCTGCTCCGACATTTGCTCATCACTTCGAACCCGTTCGGTTACAACCGCCGCAAGGATTAGTCCGGTTACCGGCGTGACAGCGATGAACACCTGAAGAAGAACAGCATTGTGAAGCGGATTGTGCTTCACAAAGGCGCCATATCCTGCGGCTGTACCCCAGACTGCAATTCCAGCAATGAGGAACGTCGCAAGCGCTGCGCCGGCGAGACGGAAGCGCATAGCGGACCAAATCACAAAAGGAAACACCACAAAGGCTAAAACGTCATCCCGGGCTGCAAGAGCGGTGGGTCCAAAAATTACGCTACAAGTGCCGACTATTCCAATGAGCAGAGCAAGCAACTCAATTACGCGAGGCCACTTGAAGAGGCCGGCGATTTCTCGACCTGCCAAGAACAGGGGAGTTACGATCAGGATGCCCATCGCATCGCCAAGCCACCAAATCCGCCATGCCGACCAAAAACTAGACCACGCCTGTACGCGTGCGAGAAATAGAGCCGCGCTACCCGCCGAAGCGGCCGCAATCGGACCGGCCAATGCAGCTGTGATGAGACCCGCAACATCCCGAACTCGTGACGGTCCGCTAAGACGTCGGAAGACATAGCCACCCACAAGAGCGCCAGCTGAGTTCCCCAATGCAATTCCGAGCGCAGACCACACCGGAACAGGACTCCAGAAGTTAACCAGGAACGCCCCGAGCGTAATCGCCGGCCAGACTTTGGAACCGAACAGCAGCACCGCAGCTAATGCAACACCCGCGGCAGGAAACACGGGTGAAACGTTGCCATTCGTGAATGGCACCGACAACCCAAGCTTGCCAGCGCAGAGATAAATGAGTATGGTCAGCGCCAACCTCAAGAGATACCGCAGGCCGGGAACTCTCTCTGAGCTCTCTGTGATACCTCTCGTGAACTCGGTGATCGCCGTAGTTGATACCTCGCTTTGGGAAGACCCGATCCAAGAAATCGGCAGAAACATTCCGACTACAACCAAGTCAAATGTTAATTGTTAACAGAAACACGAGCCCCGGCAAGGGACTTTCACTCGCCGTGAATGCTTGGCGAGCGGTTTGGCTGTCCAACGCCCGGGAATTTGTGACCCGCGCATGAGAATGTTGTACCAGACTGGCAGTCTAGAGTCCCTCCGTTGCCGCTTCGAACAGCCCGCCCGTCAGTTTTCAATGGAGGTCTTCGGCGCCACTTGCGACGCTGGTCCACGACGGATTATGTCTCACGTTTCTGCTAATCCAGCGCTCTGCTTGTGACCCCAACCGTCATTCATGTCTGGGCGATTTTTCAATCAAGCTCAATTCTGGCATTTGGCATCCGAGCTACGGTTTAGACCCCATTGTCATTGTCTCTACACCGCACAATTATGGTGGTTCTCTATTGTATTCATTCGCAAGAAAAAGTCTCAGAGCGATTCTGGCGACATGACTAAGATTCGACGGAGACCGAAGAGTTGACCGTCATCAGAGCGCCGAAAATTATGGTATTGCCGAGATTGGCCCCGACTACATGGCTGAAGATGGTTTGGAACGCGTTGGATGAGCGGGATGCATTCAAACGAAAAAGAATGCTGGAAAACGCAAACACACTTCGCCAAGACACGAGTCGCTCTTGTGATCCTCAGCAAGAGGCGATTTCAATTGTCTCTATAGAGTAAGACCGTCGCTCAGGCGTGACATCGATGTCGCAACCGACCCGAATTTGCGCCCTGCGTCCGCGAGTTGAACGACATGGGTGTCACACCGATGAATAGCAATACCCTTGCCATCATGACGCAAACCAAGCTACCAGAGCCTCTGCTGGAACACGAGACTCGCCTTCGGGCGTACGATTTTTGCGAGTAGCGCCGCATCGCCGCCGTCGCTCACTAGAGGCTGGCTCCGGGGCAGAAGCCGAGATCCTGGGACCGGTCTCCTCACATTAATGCTTGAATACGACTTTTTGCGAAGGGCCGGAATTCATGGTAGCCCCGGTGGGGCGTTTAAGGAATCTGAACTCGGGATAGATCGTCCTCCGATAGACCAACAATCACAGACCATGCCGGACCGCAACCTTCAAGTAGCCCTACCCGATAACCGCTTGCGAGAGAGCGCTATGCCGTAACTCTAAACGGAAGAGGCTGTATCAGAGTCAGGGTAGAACCTGAGCCACTATCTCTTGCCGGCAAAATAGATAGCGCGAATTCCAAGAATCACTGGCACTTTCTACGAGGGAAGTGGTTGTTCTTACTGATTCGCGTTCACGCGACGCAAGTTCATTTCAGACCTAAGAGCATGCGCTGACACCCTTTGCCAGTTTGGAAGACTTTGTGCTTAGAGTCCTAGTGCAGACCGCACCGTTCAAGAATACGCAACGCCGCCTGCATTCTCTCGCGAGAGAAATGGGAGAACCGTCCATGACCGTGAAGAAAGCAAGGATTCTGTGCGTTGATGACCAACTGAGTGGCCTTGAAGGCCGTAAGATGCTGCTGGAAGACTGCGGGTATCACGTCCTTATCGCTACTAGCGGGGTAGCAGCGCTTCAACTGTTTTCTGCGCACCGGTTCGACTTGGTGCTGCTGGACTATCGCATGCCGGAGATGAACGGGGATCTCGTCGCAGAGTGCATGAAAGCGGCTCAACCCGATATCCCGATTGTGATGCTGTCCGGAGAAGCGGAATTGTCCGAGACTGTTCTGAGGTCGGTGGATCTATTCGTATCCAAGAGTGAATCTCCAGCAAGCTTGATAGGGGCGGTTGAACATGTTCTCAAAGGGCATATTCTATTCAACCCCCTATCGGAATTCGAGAACGCGACAGAGCAACAGCGGGTCGCCTAAGTAGTGTGTTCCCGAAGCAGAGGGTGCGGCACCTGTACTTGCGACCGGCAGCCTTTTCGGGCCTGAAATACGTTATGCCGCCGGTTGGAGGATTATGAAGAGAGCACACATGTTTGGTGGTACGAGACCCGCTCCCCGTGAGGCTTTCGCCCGTGCAACGAAGGATTCGTCGAGGTTCGCACCCAAGCCTGAGTCCCTGATTCTGTTTTGGACCGCCGCGGAGAAAAGGATCGCGAGATTGTTGGACAGCATTCGCATCAGTCCGGAAGCCAGGCCCCAATCACACATCAACAGGCCCACACCGTTCGTCATCGAGACAGAGCTGGACCGAAACAGTGGCCACACAGAAGTCGAGATGTTGGCAGAAGCTATTGTCTCACTTGTACATAAGCTCGAAGGGGAAAACCAGAAAGCAACGATCACCGTTGAGGAAGGGTCATTTGCGCTTCATTTCAGAAGGTCAAAAGAGGAAGTTCGGCGAGCCTTACTGCTTCTTGAGCGACAAGGAAGGGTGAGGCAGATCGGTCTCGCGGGACGCTGGGTTTTCCTGGTCTAAGAAGCCAAGCTCTGCAAAACGAGGGCTCCAAGAAGCTCCAAGGCTCGCCCGCTCGCTCAGATTTGAAAGAATGTCACTTAATATATAGCTTATCTGCTAAGCGATATCACGCTCATGGAGTGGGGGCAATGGGAGCTGCGCGCAAGAGCAAGCAAGTGCTGGCCGGAGAAATCGTCGGACGGCTGGCGCGCCGACATAGTACTGCGGTGGTGCTATTTCACCATGCCGTCGCGGAGCGCCTGGGTCTGGGCCCAACCGATCACAAGTGCCTCGACTTGCTGCGCGAGCGCGGTGCGATGGCTGGCAGCGATCTGTGCGCGATCACTGGCCTGACCAGTGGTGCGATCACCGGTGTGGTCGCGAGGCTGGAGCGAGCCGGATACCTGCGTCGTGAAGCGGACCCGCACGATGGGCGTAAACAGGTCCTCCACCTGGCAC